>Ga0210406_10002381_pt1 | contig 21560 bp, 21 predicted proteins | sample IncBWC30MmetaG_FD_155454 | JGI IMG/M metagenome (GOLD analysis project Ga0210406, IMG submission 155454) | Forest soil microbial communities from Barre Woods Harvard Forest LTER site, Petersham, Massachusetts, United States - Inc-BW-C-30-M | ecosystem: Environmental > Terrestrial > Soil >... | reverse complement strand
AAAGAGGAGTTCGAGCGCCGCAAAGCCTTGTGTGAGTTGGCGATGAAACACTTGCCAGTCGAGCAGAAACGGAGACACTATGAACGGTAACCAGAGCCGGGCCTCAGAATGACGCGGATATAAGCAAAGAACATAATGGCGCAGCCATTGCGCAGAATGGATCGCACCGTCTTGGCAAGTTTCAGACGATGTTCCAATCTGGCCACCCACGGAAACATTTTCCGGGCATGAAGAAGCAACAGGCTCCCGGCGGTCCGGCCGACGATGAACTGCAAGCCCAGCACATTGCCGCTGAAATGGAAGCGCATCAAACCGCTTCCCGGCGCGCTGCCGCATGAGGCTGGCGAGCTAGGCAAGCTGGGCCAAAACAAAATGCCGAACTGGGCCAGATTAGAATACCGAAATCAACATCTGTCAGTTTAGCGCGCGAACCGGGACCGAGCTACTACTCGGCATTTCTCGGAGCCACGAGATGTTGGAACGACGTACTATGGACAAATTCCGAACTGTCATTAGAAGTGCTCGCTTTATCCATTCGCCGTACACCGCGACAGAGATGCAGGGCTTCGCGCAAGTACCGGCGACGTGGTTACCCCGACTACAAGGCGGCTGGCTTCCGTGCTGCATTTTGCCCTACTGAGCCTTTTGCGGAAGCCGGTGACCCAGATGCGCAATGCATGCTATCGCTTCTGTACCAGGGAGGCTATGGCGTACCACAGGACCCCGACTCCGCCGAGCGATGGGTGATTCGCGCAACTGAACAACAGAGCGCGCTCGCCTGAAATAACCTGGGTACCCTGTATTTGATAGGGTGGCCGGAGGTACCACGTAATCCGGAGAAGGCGGTCGAATGCTATCTTCGTGCTAAAGAACTCGGTTTCGACCGTGCAAGCCCTTACCCACCGCTGTTGGACCTCTAATCACTGTCATGGCCCGAGGCGCCATTTCAAGGTTTGGCGTTACTCAGCCGGGCGGCTCGACGTTACACATAGTAGCTACCAACCCGGTTCAGTGTGCAGTGATGATTGAATCGTCAGGATGTGGGCGGGAGACGCAGCTTAGGACGACTTCAATCGACCGAGAGTTTACGTGCCTTTTGCATCAGGCGCGCTGCGATGGTGAGGACTAGGAGGAGAGCGCAGAGCGTCAGGGTCGTCGGCTCGGGCGTGGCCAGTGAAGCCGTGGCTGTACCAACAGTATTATCGACAATCAATGGTGTTCCGGTCGGCAGTGCCGTGAATCCGAACGAGGTCTGATCATTACCAATTACGAAGTTGAATCCCGTATTTGAGGCGCTTTGCCAATTGCCAGACCAGCTAACTGTTGCGGGCGTCGTGCAAGTCCCTTCGCCTAAGAAATACGAAACGATGATAGAGGCCGAGAGTGCGGGACAGCTTCCGAGGCTAAATAGGTTTGCCTCAGTGGCTAAACTGTTCATGAAGTCGAACGTCAGTCCATCCCAGGCTACGGTGAAAGAAAGGAACTGATCTGTCGTCTCATCGAGGCTGAAGGTGCCCGATGTGGGATCAAGGTTTCCGGCAGCAAAATCAATCGAATAGATGGCGATTTGATCAGCGTAGACGCCAGACGCGAATACGCCAATTATGAGTGCCAGTTTGATTGACTGTGGGATTCGGACCATTTGAATACCCTCTTTTACTCTGATCGATTTTTTTTTGCTGGTTCGGAGTATAACAGCTTCTTGGGTCGCCTGCAAAGTTTCTGAGCATTGTTTGTGCGTGTTATGTACTGGACGTCCTGTATCCGCAAGAACGTGCCACCGACAAACGAAGTCGCGAAGAAGTGCCTCCGGTCTGAAAGTCCTTGGCGCCCTTCTTCAGGGATCGTCGACAATGAACCTCAACAAGTTCCTGACAAGAGCGCAGACGAGCACTAACGCTATTAGCCCTCATGCCGCGGGGCTGGCACAGCTCGCGGGCGAGATTATCCGCCACCGGTTCGGAAGCGTGATTGTGATCGAAGGCGAACAGAGGCACAGAAAACAATTGGCCCAAGCGCTCGCCGATCAGATGGGCTACCGCATCGATCTGGGTCTTCTGACATCGAAGTATATTGGCGAAACGGAAAAGAACGTGGAGTCTCTTTTTGGTGGAGCCAACAATCCGCGTAGCATCCTCTTCTTCGATGAGGCAGATTCTTTGTTTGGTTCGAGAACTGAAGTGAAGGATGCGCACGACCGGTATGCCAACGTGTTTAGGGAGATTTTTTCATTCCAAGGAGTGCTCATGGTCGGTGTGAACAGCAGGCACAGCGTGCCCACGCACCTGGTACCAAGGTTTAAAACCGTCTCCGTACGTGATCATTGGCCCGCACGTTAAGCTGCTCTGTGTCGGCCAACTATCCTCGGCGGCGAATTCGCGTTCATTCGCGGGTCGGAGTCAGCTATTCTTGAATCCCTCCAGGGTCGCCGACAGTCGATAATGCCTTGTGACCCACGATTCCGGCGTCGCCCATTTTGCTCAGCGCATTATCCATTTCAGGGACGGACATCTGATTAAAGATGAGCATGTCAAAGAACCGCGGCACGCCGAGCGCGAGCTGCAGAACACGCCGGCGGAGACATCGGCGGCATGAGGAAGATAGCCGCCGGCATGAAGATCGCTCTCGGCGCGCTCCGCATCAATAAGATGCGCTCCGCGCTGACCATGCTCGGCATCATCATCGGCGTGGCGGCGGTGATCGCAATGGTGGCCGTCGGCTCGGGGGCGGAGGAGCGCATCAAGCAGCAGATCGCCTCGATCGGCAGCAATGTCATCATAGTGCTGTCCGGAAGCATCACCAGCTCTGGTATCCGTATGGGCACGGGCAACGCGCAAACCCTTACAGAAGACGACTCCAGAGCAATCGCCAAGGAGTGCGATGCCGTAGCTTTGGCCGCGCCCACCAGCCGAGGTGGCGTCCAGGTCGTGTTCTCCAACAACAACTGGGGTACACAGGTGTTGGGCACAACGCCCGACTACATGGCCATCCGGGAAATCGCGATTGAGGAAGGACAACCATTCACAAATACGGATGTAGATGCGGCCGCCAGAGTTGCATTGCTCGGTAAAACCGTAATCACCAATCTGTTTAACGGCGAAGATCCGGTGGGCCAGGTGATACGGATCAAGACCGTCCCGTTTACGGTCATCGGGACACTGGCTCCCAAGGGTCAGTCGCCAACCGGACAGGATCAGGATGACGTCATCCTCATGCCGATTAGCACGGCGAAGAGGAAGGTCATCGGAACAAGCCAAGCCAATTATGCCGCGGTCGGTGCGATCACAGTGCAAGCCTGGGACGGCAGGACCCAGGATGCGCAAGATCAAATGGCCATACTCCTGCGTCAGCGCCACCACCTTCAACCAAACGAGAACGACGACTTTACGATTCGCAACATGGAGGAAGTCTTCAAGGCTCAGGAGACCTCGGCGCGGGTGATGTCTATTCTCCTGGCCGCGATCGCGTCAGTCTCTCTCATCGTGGGCGGAATTGGCATCATGAACATCATGCTGGTCTCGGTCACCGAGCGAACAAGAGAGATTGGATTGCGTCAGGCGGTGGGCGCCAAGACCAAGGACATTCTGGCGCAGTTCCTCGTAGAAGCCGTAACGCTTTCGCTGGTGGGCGGCTTGGCCGGTATCGTGTTCGGCATTGCGGCGAGTATCCTCATCTCTTACCTTGCCAATTGGTCGACGCTGGTCAAGCCGGGATCGATCGCGCTTGCTTTCCTCTTCTCGGCGCTGGTCGGCGTATTCTTTGGTTTCTATCCCGCACGCAAAGCAGCTTACATGGACCCGATCGAAGCGTTGTATCACGAATGAACCGAGCGGTTGGACGTGTTCCGGCACCTGCGAGATATGTATTGACCGCAGTTAAACAAAACTATCGAGCCAGAAACGCTGCAACTGTGGTTGTCTGCTAGCTCATTACAGGCCTGCAGACTATCTCTCGAACCGCTGTGGCCTTAGGCGACTATCAACCCGAACCGAATATCGATCGAGAGAAGCTAAAATCTTTGATCCAAGCGTTTGAATCAGCAGCAAAGCGCCGCATTGATGTAAGTCTGGCACTGAAATTAAGGAAGGAACTCTTGGATACTGATCCGCCATCTTTGAGCCGCGCAACGATATTGCAGTTGGCTAAATGGTGCAAGACAAACAATCCCGTTTACTGGGACGGTATGGAAATTGCGCAGAAGATCAGCACCCTACTGTTCGGGCGGGTTCTCGACCGCGACCGCCTTGGCGTATAGTCGTGATCTCACGCAAGGCGCGCCGAATCGGTTCTGTCACATATTAGCCGCGCTTTGACACGGCCCGCCGCTTCCCTCAAACGAGGCCCGGCGGTACAATCAACCAAATTTCCATCCGAAGGAGCAAGCCATGGGAAAGATCAACTGGAACAGGGTGATCCTCGGGGGACTCGTCGCCGGCGTGATCATCAACATTTTTGAATTCGCTCTGCACGGCGCGGTACTTGCCAAAGATATGGACGCGGCAGTGAGGGCGCTGGGCAGGGAGGTGGGGGGCGGTGAACTTTTGATGTTTTTGGCCTGGGGTTTTCTGGTGGGCATCTTCGCCGTCTGGCTCTATGCCGCCATACGCCCCCGCTACGGCGCGGGACCAAGAACCGCACTTTGCGCCGGCGCGGCCGTCTGGGGCCTTGGGTATCTGCTGGCTTCGGTCATGCCGATTGCACTCCATATTTTCCCCAGACATATCATGGCCATTGGGCTTGCGGTGGGGTTGGTGGAAGTCCTCGTAGGAAGCGTGGCAGGCGCCTGGCTCTACCGCGAAGCGACCGCCTGACCCAAACAACCAGAAAACCCCACAACCGAGCGCAAATCAGAGCACCGCGCCAAATCCGCGACCCGCTTCAGGAGTCCCCCCGATCCCGTTTGAGCAACTAAAGAAGCGCTCAGAAAATCTACGCTTGGATGTCAAACGCACCAAGAAAAACCTATTCAAGCACCGCAAGGAACACGGATGTTAGCAAATCAGCTCGAAGAGTTAGAATTTGAAAAGGGCGGCGCACCTCGACAAATAAGGGCGCGCCGCAATTCGGTGGGCGTTCCAGCAGCAGGTAATGATCCAACAGTTGGAGCGTTTCCGCAGCTAGTGGCAAGCAGCGGGGTTTGCCGCCAAGCTGGAATAAGTTTCAGTTATAAAAAAAGAGCTGCTTGCAGAGAGAATTCCTCGAAAAGCTCTGCAGGCGGGCACTGGTTCCGTCGCATGAGCGGCTACGAAAGGTCTTACTGCAAATATTCGGAACCTGAAGCATCTTCGAGACTTAGCCTGCACGTTTTCTCCCAGTTCTTCCACACTTTTCTCCCACTTTGTGCTGCCAGCCTTTGGACTATCCCCCGATGGCGCCCACGCCAAAAACAACCCAAATCGGCGAAAAACATACCCAAAACCGTGGTAAAACCCCCAAAATCGAGCCTCGGCGCTCCCCTCCGGATCCCCTGCGGCGGGGAGCACGCTAACGCAGATGGCTGCAACGCCGACACCAGTCAAAATAACGGCGCGTCCGTCAGTCAGAGTCCACAGTCGGTGACCCCGCCCAGTGCGGCTACCGTGGAGATGATGGCTCGCATACGTGCCCGACTGGCCCGCCGGTTTCAAGTACCCATCGCAACCGGACCAGCGCGTTAGCGCCAGCGAATCGGACGACTCGGCGCGGATGGCCGGCAGCTAACTTGGGCACCCGTTTTGATTGCCATGCAGAGCTGTTCGGGAGTTCTCATTCCCGAACCGGGAGAACTTGATTGGTGCGTATGTCCTTCAAAACCTGCACCTTGCCGCTAGGCCAGCGAACTTCGATTTCGTCCACCTGTTTGAGTTTGCCTGTTCCGAAGTGCACGCCGAAATGGCTTGAAGAGCCGAAGCCAACCGCACTGGTCATGTGGTTATATTGGCTGCCGATCCGAACGCGAGCTCCTATGCCGTCGCGATTACTCGGACCGCCGGTAAGCTTCAGGATCAGCCAACTGTTGCCGTCGGGCGTCACGTTTTCCCAGAGCTCCGCCGGCTCGCCAAGGGCAGTCACAACGACGTCGATCTTTCCGTCGTTATTAAAATCCGCAAAAGCGGCTCCCCGGTGCACATGCGGAGTGAGAAACTCGGGCCCAACTGTTTCGGATTGATCCACGAAACTGCCGTCACCTTTATTCAAAAAAATACTGTTGTGGAGCTTATATTGGGTTGGCTCGAACCGCTCGACCTGGTCGTTCACGTGAGAATTGGCAGTAAAAATGTCCTTCCATCCATCATTATTCAGATCGAACATCCCGATTCCCCATCCACTGTATGCTCGGGTTTGGGGGCCCAATCGGCTGGCGTAAGTTGCATCAAGAATCCCGTGGCCGGTGTTACGGTACAACGGAAAAGTTTCGCCGAACAACGCGGTAATCGCAACATCCGGCCAACCGTCGTTGTTATAATCTCGGAAGTCGACTCCCATACTGGAAATCGGCGTGCCGCTATCAAGCATTGCCGCACCAATTTCGAACGCCGTTTCCTCGAATTTTCCATTGCCAAGGTTGTGGAATAAGAAGTTCGGCATCTTGTCGTTCGTGACGAACAGATCCGGACGGCCATCCTGGTCAAAGTCCGCCACAGCAACCGCCATTCCCTTGCCGATGTGAGAGGCTATTCCAGCCTCGGCGGATACGTCCTTAAAAGTGCCATCACCCTGGTTTCGATAGAGCGTGTTAGGTGTGCCTTCGAAAAAGCGAGGGTGACAATAGGTTCGAATTCCCCGCTCCGGATCCCCGCAAAATACGTTGAAATCGGGTGACCACTTCACATAATTAACGACGAAAAGATCCAGCAATCCATCGTTGTCGTAGTCCAACCAAGCGGCGCCAATCGACCAGCGGTCGCTACGAATTCCGGACCTGATCGTAACGTCCTCAAACGTGCCATCTCCACGGTTGTGATAGAGAATATTTTGACCGACGCCGACGACGAAAAGGTCTGTATGGCCATCATTGTCATAGTCGGCGGCGGCCGCCCCCATGGAATAACCGCGGCCGGCGACCCCGGCCCGCTCTGTTACGTCCTTGAATTTCATGCCTCCCAGGTTTCGGTAGAGACGATTCCAGTATTTTGGCGAATCTTTCTCCAAGGAGGGAATCGACGCGCCGTTGGTGAAATAGATATCGGTCAACCCGTCGCCATCATAGTCGAAAACGGCGACGCCTCCCGGCATGGTTTCGATTAGGTGTTTGCGAGGGGTCGGGCGATTTTCCAGTATGAACTCGATGCCGGCTGACCCGGCGACGTTGCGAAGCCGTACCCCTGCTGCCGGCAGTTCCGCTGAAAACGCAAGAAAGCCCACCGGAATAATCACGAGGGCCACCCCCAGCGCCAGCAAGGAAGTGCTGACCCTGTCAAGAGGCATGATACGAAGGTCAAGAGAAAGGATAAAACGCTCGATCAAGATGCGGCAGCGTCGGAAATCACACGCCATTGCAATATTTTAGCTTGACAAAATCTGACCGTTGGAGTAAACGTAACTGAAACAATCCACTAGTGTCAACACACTAGCTAGGCTGAAGTGGCAGTTCAACCTAAAGTTCGCGGGAGGTGCATGATGATTCGCAGATTTCGTTTCTTAGCAGGCGTTTTCTTTCTGCTTGCAACTAACTGCATTCTTTGGGGCCAAGGTCAGGTCGGAACGCTTAACGGGACGATTCTTGACCCAGCGGGTGCCGTAGTACCCGGGGCGGCGGTCGTCATCACAAACAACGCAACCGGTGAAGAACACAAGGCGACAAGTACTTCGGCGGGTGCTTACACCATTCCGTACGTGCCCGCAGGTACGTATATGGTTCGAGTGACCGCGCCGGGATTTCGAACTTCCGAAGCGCAGAACGTCATCGTACGCGTTGCCGAGACACTCACATTTAACGTGACAATGCAGGTCGGCTCGATTAATGAGTCCGTGACGGTTAGCGACACGGCGCCGCTGCTCGAATCCGGAACCGCGGAGATTGGTCGCTACATCAACCAAGCAGAGTATAAGAGCTGGCCGATTATTGTTGGTGACGGCCAGCGGCAGATTCAAGAATTCATTTTCGACAGCCTGCCGGGAACAACCGGGGGTACATTTGAAGGCTCGATCAACGGAGGGCAGGAATACTCCCATGAGATTCTAATCGAGGGCATTCCGGTAGGCCGTGCGGATCTTTCGGGCGGCAACAACAACGAGTTCAGCCCGTCTGCGGAGGCGATCGGCGAGTTCAAACTTCAGACCGGAGCAGTGGGCGCCCAGTACAACGGAGGGCAGACAGCCGTCGCCAACTTCGGAATCAAATCCGGGACCAATGACCTGCATGGTTCGGCGTTCTGGTACGGGCAAAATGAAGCATTTAACGCTCCGGACCTGAGCACGAAGACGCAGGGCGGGAAAAAGCCAATACACCGCGAGAATAACGAGGGTTTCTCTCTAGGCGGACCCGCTTACATCCCGAAAATTTACCACGGCCGGAATAAGACGTTCTGGTTTGTCAATTACGAAAAGGATCATTACAGCGACCTGAGCTTTAATGGATTCGCCACATTGCCCCTACCGGCTTTCAAGAAGGGAGATTTTTCCCAACTCCTCAATTCGAGCTTTACCGGCAATCCAAAGTCGGGTACGCAAATTGGTACCGACGCCCTTGGCCGGCCGATCATTTTCGGATCTATATATGACCCAAAGAGCACCAGAACCGGCCCAGATGGCAATCCAATTCGCGATGCATTTCCGGGCAACATCATTCCTCAGTCCCGCATCGATCCTGTGGCGGCCAACATTCTTGGCATAGGCATTCAGGACCCCACGTTTGACACAATGAAAAACAACGTGCAGAACATTGGGACGTGCTGCCCGTTTTTCAATTTGCATATTGTTGGGGTGAAGGTGGACCATAACATTTCGGATAAGCACCATATTTCTGGTTTTTATAATCAGAGCTACCGCCTTCGGCAGCAGAATGCAGGTCAAAATAGCAGGTACCTGCCGATTCCAGGTGTTCCAACGAATACATGGACGCAGCAGTTCACACCTGGGAATATGGTTCGCCTTTCCCTCAACTCCACGCTGAGTCCGACGATCCTCAACCGGGTGGCCGCCGGATACAATCGCTTCGTAAACGATAATGGTTCGCTTCTGTCGCAGATTGGCGTCGACTGGGCGGGCAAGCTAGGGATCCAAAACACATCGCCTAATGTGTTTCCAGACTTCACGTTTGGAGCAAATGGCGGCAAGGATTATCAGGGTGGGACGATCGCCAGAATAGGAGCTGGCGGCGCAGACCACAGTTCAAACGGCAGCTACATCTACCAGGATGACCTGACGTGGATTCACGGGAAGCATAGTTTCCGCTTCGGATATCAATATGCCCGCTATTATTACAACGACAACGGACTTACGGATTCGGGGAATTTCCAATTCGGACCGCGGGCAACGGATCTTCCCGGGTATCTTACCGACACCGGTCACTCCTTTGCGAGTTTCCTGCTCGGCGGAGCCGACAGCGCCACTCACGGAATTAACATTTTGGGCAACTCAGGCTTTCGACAGCCGCAGCATGCGTTTTATGCGATGGACGATTGGAAGATTTCGCCAAGACTGACCATGAACCTCGGACTGCGGTGGGAGATCATTCCGCCGTTCAACGAAGTAACAGGCCGGATGTCGGAAGTCGATTTGAACGTCCCCAACCCGGGAGCCGGAAACCTCCCGGGTGCGCTGGTGTTTGCCGGTCCCGGGCACAAACGATTCAGCGACACCTATTGGAAACAGTTTGGCCCGCGATTCGGGTTGGCGTACCAACTCAACAACAAGACTGTAATTCGAACCGGTTACGCGATCATGAGTACGCCACCGATCGCACAGAATTGGGGTTATGGAGCATTCCTATACGGGTTTAACGGAACCGTCAGGGTTCGCGAAGGTTCTAATCCGAATGGATTTGTCGATGATCCGGCACTGTACCTGAGCCAGCCATTTCCGAGCTTTCAAGGAAACCTGCCGAACACTGATCCGGCCGCTGAGAACGGCCTCACGGCGGCTACGACCGCGAGAGATGCAAATCGGCCAGGCTACGTACAGAATTGGAATTTTACAATTCAGCGACAGTTGCCCAGCGAGATGGTCCTGGAGGTAGCTTACATCGGCAACAAGGGCACGCGGCTATGGGGGTCCATCAGCGGATGCAACGCGAACTATGCTCAGTGCGGGAATGTCTTTAGCGAACTAGACGGACTGCCATCGAGTCTTCTCTCAAGGGGAGACATTTTGAACGACCCCGTCAGTATGCATCCGCAATATATTCCGTACCCCGGCTTTGATACAACTAACACGGTTTCGCAGGCTCTGCGAAGATACCCACAATATACTGGCGTCGAGGAGCAATTCCCGTATAACCAGAACTCCAGTTACCACTCCTTACAAGTTACCGTGACCAGACACCTCAGCAAGGATCTGGGTTTTCTTGCCGCGTACACATTCTCCAAAGCTATTGGCTATGTCGATCAGAACGGCGTTGCCGCCTACTATGCTGTAGTGCAGGATTATAACAACCGAAAACTTGAGCGCTCGGTAACATCATTCAACTTACCCCAGAGCTTCAAATTGACCTGGGTCTATGATGTGCCAGTCGGAAAAGGAAAGAGGTTCGACTTGCACTGGGCCAACTATATCGTCGGAGGATGGAAGCTCGCCGCGATACACAACTACCTTTCTGGAGGTTCACTGGCGATTGTTGAATCCGGGCTTAATATCCCTCCTGGATTTGCCTTTGGCATTCGGCCCGACGTCATCAGCAGTCAGGAAACTCTGGGTGGTGTGCCCGGTAAACTGGACTTCTTCAATGGAAGCGGTTATCTGAATCCAGCGGCTTTCGCTCAAAGTCCGACAACACCTAACGGCACTCCACTACGCGTGGGAACCGCGCCCAGGTATCTGCCCAACGTTCGAGGTCCGTCACAGTTAAGCGAAACGTTTCGTATGAGCAAGCGATTCCCGCTTTATAAGCAGAATGAAAAGACGTTCTTGCAGCTCGGCATGACCTGGACGAACCCGTTCAACCGAATCAAACCGTACATTCAGGACACGACTGTGGGTGATGCCAACTTCGGGCAGGTCTACGCCGGTGGCGGTGGCAAGACGCTGCAGCTCGACGCACGCATCGAGTTTTAAATCCCATTCGGCAGTTTCCAAGAGCCCTGGCTACGGCCGGGGCTCTTTTCGTTTGGTGCTTGGTATCCTGAGATTCTCCAGCATGCCAAAGAGGAAAATCGTGCTCGGCTGGGTATCGGTCGTCATCCTGGGCTGCAACATTGCCTGCAATCGTTCCCGGACGTCCCAACCGGATAAGAGGGCGTCCCTCCGCCCTCTGAATCTGGTTGTACTTACCATCGACACGCTGCGACCGGATCATCTCCACTGTTACGGCTATTCCAAAATCGACACGCCCTCGGTGGACTCGGTCGCCGCGAGCGGCGTGCTGTTCGAGAACGCGGTTACGCAAACGCCGCTGACACCGCCATCACATGCCAGCATTTTCACGGGCCTGTATCCGACAGTCCACCACGTCCGGGATACCGGCGGCTTCACTCTGCAGCTCTCCACAACCACTCTGGCCACGATCTTGCAGCAACACGGGTGGGACACCGCAGCGTTTGTCAGTTCGGCGGTCTTGAAAAAGCAGTTTGGATTAAGCCAGGGATTTGCGATCTACGACGATCAAATGCCGAAGCCTGAGAACAGCCGGGATGTTCTCGAGGACCCCGAGCGGCGGGCCGGCGACACCATCGATCGGGCGCTTCGCTGGCTGGATGGGCAATCCGGAAAGTCATTCTTTTTGTGGGTGCATTTGTACGATCCTCACATGCCCTACCAGCCGCCCTCTCCGTTCAAGGAGCAGTACAAAGAGCGGCCGTACGATGGCGAGATCGCTTACGCGGATCGCGAAGCAGGCCGGCTGTTCGAAGCGGTTCGCAAGAAATCACCTCCAGATAAAACGATCATCGCCGTGTTGTCGGATCATGGAGAAAGCCTGGGCGAGCATGGCGAATACTCGCATGGCGTCTTTCTTTATGATGCGACCTTGCGTATCGTGTTCCTGATCTCCGGGCCGGGCGTTCCCGTAGGCGTGCGGGTCAGACAGCAGGCGCGTACGATCGACTTCCTGCCAACGATCTTGGATTTGATGGGCGGCAAAGCGCCTACGTCCGTTCAGGGCATCAGTCTGAGGCCTTCCTTCACCGGCCACGACATAGCGACTTCTGTGTCTTACGCCGAGACCCTCTATCCGAAAATCAACATGGGGTGGGCGGAACTGCGGGCGGTTCGAACGAATCAATGGAAATATGTCCGCGCGCCAAAGCCTGAACTCTACGATCTTTCGCGCGATCCGGCCGAGACCACAAACTTGGCCCAAGCTGACATCGCCGATGTTCACAAATTCGACGCGCAGTTGAAAGCCCTTATCGGAAATGACGGCAACGGAAAGGTCGAGACCTCAACAATTGACCAGCATACTCTCGACCAGTTGAAGTCCTTGGGATATGTTTCGGGTGCCAGCGGCCACAGCTACCAGCTTAACGGGACTGGTGCTGATCCGAAAGACCGGGTCGGAATCTTGAAACTGTTGGAAATGGCTGAGGATCCTGCTGCCCGTACTCCAGACTCGCGCCGTATTGAGTATTTGCAGCAGGCAGTGAAGGAGGATCCCCGGAATCCGGATCTGTATTACCAGCTTGGCGGCAAATATGAAAAAGTGGGGCGGTACGCCGAAGCCATAAAGTTGTATCGCACCGCGTTGGGAAGGGGCATTGAGAATGCGCGCTTCCATTCGCGCATTGCCGATCTGCTGGTCCGGTCCGGCAAGAAGGATGATGCCATTCCCGAGTATGAGAAAGCGGTGCAGATGAATCCCGCTGACACCGCGAGCCAGACGAATCTTGCAACAGCATATATGGAAAAGGGGCGGCTTCCGGACGCAGAGCGTGTCTTTAACTGGGTGATCATGACCGACCCGGCTTCTGCAGCCGCTTACAACGGGCTGGGTTTGATCGCGATTCAGCGACACGACGCTGTGACAGCCCGCAGCAACTTTGAAAAGGCCGTAGAACTCGATCCCGACTTACTTGAGGCGCAGCTTAACCTCGGCCTGATTTACCGGATGGGCGGAGAGAGCGCGAAGGCGCGAGCTTGCTTCGAAAAGTTTCTAGCTAGGGCATCGCCTGCGCAGTATGGCGACGTAATTCCAAAAGTCCAAGACGCGATAGCTGAGCTACGGTAGGGCGCCTTGGGGCTAAACTGGAACTGTATGCCCCACGTCCGCACGGGATGCAAGCGAATTCCGATAGGTGTTCTTAGCCTTCTGCTGTGGTGTGTGGCCGCGGCATTTGGCGGCGATAACGACTGCGATCCTCTCAATAGCTCGTCGTTCCGCAAGAGCGCTGACGCCGCTCTCGAAAAACGCCAGTACGGGCTTGCTGCACAAGAATTCCAGAAAGCTTTGGACGCCTGCCCAGCGCAGCGAGTAATACTGCTGGATCTTTCCCAGGCACAGGCTCACAATCGCGATTTTCCGCAGGCCCTTCACGCGGCGCAGCGGTTTCTAGAACTGGAACCTAATTCCATCCCCGGTAGGCTGGCGCTCGCTAATGTTTACTTCATGGCGCAGAAGTTCTCGGAGAGTAAAGTCGAGTGCGAGCGAGTACTGAGGCTTGACCCTAAGGAATCCGTGGCGCTCAAGCTCAAAGGCAATATAGAGTATTTGACAGGTGAATTCGGGCGTGCCGAAGACACATTTGTCGGCCTCCTCGATCGCCATCCAAATGACGAAGACGCCGCTTACATGCTCGGCCGCATTTACTATATGCAAGGACGCATCGATTATGCGACGGGCCAGTTCCAGCGAGTTCTAAAGATAAATCCCCAATCTTATAAAACCTATGACAACCTCGGGCTTTGTTATCAAGCGCAAGGCGAGACGGAACTCGCCATCCGGCATTTTCTGACGGCGATCAAGATGGTCGAGAAAGATCACCCGGAATACGATTGGCCGTACGCGAATCTTGCTGACCTTCTGCTGGAAAACGACAAATTTCAAGAGGCATTCGCCGCCGCATCCAAGGCGGCGGATCGCAATCCTTACGCCGCTCGGAATTTCTACTTGGGTGGCAAAGCACTTTGCAAGTTACAGAAACTCAATCTCTGCGTCAACTGGCTGCAGCGTTCTGTATCGCTCGACCCGAATTATCCTGAGCCGCTATATCTGCTGTCCAAGGCATACGCAGACGTGGGGCAGCCCGAGCTGGCAAGGCAGACGCTCGAGAAATTTCGCGAAGTGAAAGCAAAACATCCGCAGACCAGGCGTTGAATCGGATGAAGGCAATTCTGGTTGTTCTCGCGGCCTCCGTCTTATGGGCGCAGCCTGAGGACGCAGCCGCCAACTCCCAACGGGCCCGAGAGCTTGTCGTTGCCGGAAAAGCCGAAGAGGCGATACCGATTTATCTCGAGCTCGCGCGGGAGTTTCCAGATAACGCTGCCATCCTTGTGAATCTCAGCATCGCCGAATTCAAAGCGAAGCATTACCGCGACGCCGCCGCGCACGCCTCAGCCGCCCTCAGGCTTCAGCCTGATTCGCCCGCCGCCAATTTGTTCCTTGGCTCCAGCTATGAAGAATTGGGTGAGCACTTGCTCGCACTTCCTCCGCTCGAAAGGGTGCTTGCCGGGAACCCGCAAGAACGCAACGCCAGGCTGATGCTGGCCGAAGCACTGTTCAATCTGGAGCGCTATGAAGAGGCGGCGGCTCACTTTCAGAAGGCCAGCGAGCTAGCTCCTGAAAATCCGAAAGTCTGGTATGGGCTTGGCCGCGCCTTCGATGCGCTGTCCGAAAATGCTTTCCGCCAGCTCGAAAACGCCGGTCCCGAATCGCAATATTGGCATGCTCTGGTGGCCGATCAGTATCTCAGACAAAGGCGATATGGGAATGCGTTCACGCAGTACCGCCTTGCACTGGAAGTCCACGACACTCTGCGCGGCGTTCACGCGGGTCTTGCGACCGTGTACGAACGGACAGGCCACCCTGCCTGGGCCGGCATCGAAACACAACGCGAGCTCCAAACCGGGCCAGACTGTAATAAGGAAGGGTTGCCCTGTGATTTCGCAGAACGCCGCTTTCGCGAAATCATCCAGTTCGCCAGACCGGCAACGACTCCGGAAACGCTGTATTGGGTTTACAAAGCATATGCAGAGATGGCTCACGGCGCGTACTCTCGCCTCTCGGAGTTGCCGCCGTCCCTCGAAACACACCTGCACAAGGCGAAAACATTCGATGACGAAGGGCTCCCTCATGAGGCGGCGGCCGAGTGGCGGAAGGCGCTGAAACTACTGCCCGGAGATCTGCGAATCCAAACAGCCCTGGCCTGGTCGCTTTTTCGCGCTCACGAATTTAGCGCTGCACTACCCGTTCTGACAGAGCTGCAGCAAAAGGAGCGCGACTCCCGCGAGCTGAATTTCTTATGCGGCGCTACCCTGGTCAATCTCGATGAGCCCGAGCGAGCCATTCCGCCACTCGAAGCTGCCATTCGACTCGACGAAAACTTCCTTCCCGCTCACGCTGCCCTCGGCCGGGCGTTGCTGCAAACCTCCAGGCCGGAGGCGGCTATTCCTCATTTGAAAGCCGCTCTGCCTAGAGATGAAGATGCCAGTGTCCACTTTGGGCTGCTCCGCGCCTACCAGCTCGCAGGCCGGACCGAACAGGCGGTGCAAGCCAAAGTGGAATACCAGAAGGCACTGAGAGCGGCAGAAACGAAGGAAAAGCTGGAAGACGGCGGTATGATCACGGCACCGTAGAGTCGGTGCCTATCGATAGTCCCATCTGAGAGCGGACGAGGCCGGCACATAACGCCGGCAAATCAGGGGCTCGTTCGACTGTTCCTCTGAAGCAAGGGAGAAGCCCGAAATCTTCGCCTCGGTTGGCGGATAGAATGGTCATGTTGTATCGACCAGAGAGAATTGGCACTTGCAAGATCCTCGTGCGCAATAGCGAGCGCCTGGACGAACCACTGATCGTAAACCCGCGGCGAAGTTGGATGAAACCCCGTCTATTGGACGTGGAATGGGTGGCTTTTGCCGCCATTTTCGCGCTTCCACGCTCCTATTTTGGACATCACTCCCACCGGAAGTTTTCTCGCATTAAGACAAACATTCTCATGGTGTTTACATGCCATCCTCCGACCGACTAAGGTCCGCTCCAGCCACCGCAGGTATCCTGGCGCCGCGCGGCAATGACTTAACAAACCCTGTGAATACAGGCATTTACGCGCGCCGGAGGAAACCTTTTTTGTTTCGAAAGGGGCGAGGTGCGCCAGGCACATTTTGGCCAGCCTCTATCTAATTACTTTTCTAGGACTTACAGTTCAAAAGCCGAATATCTTTCAGTTATAAAAAGACCGAAATTGCATGACAAAAGTCGGTCTTTAAGGCGTGCACCAGTGCCGAGATCTCTTGCACGATCTGCGAGTTGTTGGAATGGAAGCGAGCCAACCGGGGTCTGAAGATGCAATGTCGTCCGGGGTTGCGAAGCTGGCCCGGCCTTTCTGTAGAAGCGCTCGCGTCATGCAAATTCGGTCTTTTTATAACTGAAAGAAACCCGGCTCCGGGCCGCGATTCGCTACGCGATCAGCGCGGCAAACTAGCACGGTGTCACAATCCAGGCACCCGTCCCACCTGCTGAAGGTCGCCCGGAAGCAGAAGATGAAATTTGTCATATTGCGAAATGCTGGCCGGCTCAATCCGCGATTTCGGACGAGCCTGTAGCCGCACCGTTCGAGACGCCCGAACCCTGAACTTCGTCCACATTTTGCACCCCTGTAAACGGCAAATGGATCCGCAGCACGCGCTCCCGCCTGCGCTCTTCTTCGAGATTACGTACCCGTGCGTGGAGCAGATCTTCAAGCGAGATGATGCCTACCAGCTTTCTCGAGTTTTCGTCATCGATCACCGGAAATCTTGAGCCCTGTCTCCGCCATGCGATAAACCACTACGCGCAAGGGCTCATCGGGATAAGCGACCACCGGGTCCTTGTGAATGACATCGGCCAGCTCCTCACCCGGCATCTCGTTCGACGCGAGCTTCTGTAGATCCTTTCGAGTAACGACTCCCAGAAACGTGCCGTCGGGGCCGACCGCTGGATAGAGAACCTGGCCACGCCGGCTGTTATGCAGCGAAGCCGGCAAATCGTGGCGCGACAGATTTGGGGATAGCACCGCAATGTGAGTGCGCATCACCTCGCGCCCGAACTGAATTTCCAGAGGGTCCACCGCGTATTCCCGGCTCAGATGGTAGCCGCGGCGCGCGACTTTTTCGGTCAGAATCGAGCGTTTGAGCGTCAGTGACGTAAACGCGTGAGCGATCACGCAGGCCACGAGCAGTGGCAGAATGACGTTCACGTCGTGCGTCAGCTCGAATGCGAATACGATGCCCGTAAATGGCGACCGCATGGGTGCCGCCTAGAATGGCGCCCATGCTGATCAAAGGCCAAAAGCCCACGCCTTCATTGGGCAGTATCATGGCCTCTAGCCCGCCCAGCGCGCCGCCCATCATGAGGAGCGGTGCGAGCACTCCACCTGAAGTCCCCGACCCCAGCGAGAACGCCCAGATGAAGGACTTCACCAGCAGGGATAACGTTGTGCGCCACGTTGCCCTGCAGGAGCGCGCTTATCGTGTCGTAGCCAACTCCTAGCGCTTGTGGGAAGACGAGACCGCCCAGCCCGATAGCCAGTCCCCCAATTGCAGGCCACCACATCCAGTGAATGCGTATGTGATCCTGGAACAGGTCCTCACAGGCGTATACCGCGAGCGTGAGAAGCGCCGAGAGCCCGCCTGCAAGCAATCCCGCGATGACACACCCGGCGAGACCCTGCGGGCCGATGAATACGCTATGCGCCGGAACCGGAAACAACGGACCGAGCCCGATGATATATCTCCTGACTGCGCATGCCGTGGCGCTCGCCAGCGCTACCGGAACCAGGCTGCGCGGCTTCCATTCGAACAACAGAAGCTCCACCGCCAGCCAGGACCGCCGCCAGTGGCGCCGCAAAGGTGGCTGACATGCCGCCGGCAGCACCGGCTACCAGCAGCGTCTTCCGCTCGGCGCTGGTGAGATGGAAGAACTGCGCGATCATCGAGCCGAATGCCCCGCCGGTCATGATGATGGGCCCTTCCGCGCCAAACGGGCCGCCCGAACCGATCGAGATGGCTGAGGATAGCGGCTTCAAAATCGCCAGCCGCGGTTCTACCCGGCTGCCGTTGATCAAGATGGATTCAATCGCTTCCGGAATGCCGTGGCCCCGGATCCGCTCCGAGCCATAGCGCGCCATTAAGCCGATGATCACAGCGCCAGCCACAGGCACCAGAATTTCCCACCCGTCGAGATGATTTCCGGCGGGCGATACCAGTGCCGTGCTCCAGCGTTGAAAGAAAACAGGTTTGTGAATAGGCCGATCAATTTCAAGAGACCCAGCGCGACAAACGCACTCACGGCGCCGATGATCACCGCCAGAAGCGAGATGGAGATCGAGCGCGGCGTCATAGTGAAATCACCCAGCTTGCTCGATGCTCGCCTGGCGTTTTTTACTTCAGTTGGTGCCATCATTCCTCCGAATTACGGCTTCCAATGCCTCGACCAGGGCGGGACCGTTATTGCGCAACTCATCCAGATGACACTTGGCGAGTTTTTCCAGCTCCCCTTCTCCGTGGGCGGTCAGATGCACTAACACCTGGCGCCGGTCCGAAGGCGATCGAGAGCGTGAGACCAGGCCGCGATCGACCAGCCGGTCCACCAGTTCGACCGCGCTGTGATGCTGGATCTGTAGTCGCTCGGCCAGCACACCAATACCGGCCTGCCCGCCCGGCTGGCCGCGCAACGCGAGAAGCAATTGGTGCTGCTGCGGCTCGATTCCAGCGGAGCGCACTACCTGTTCGCTGAAGTGGAGAAAGCGGCGAATCTGGTGCCGGAATTCCGCAAGCGAGCGATAATCTCTGTCGCCAATACGATCTAAAGCAGTCACTTGCCTTTATTATATCGCAATACGATATGACCAAAACGACTTGCTTTCGGGACACCATTCGGATTTGACCGTCTGGTCTATGAAAGCAACTGGCCGGTTTGACGAGCACGCTCAAGGACGTCGCCGGTGCGGTCGCCGGACCCGCAGGGTCGGTACGCTTGCGTAAGTCGAGGGCGGCGGTAAACCTGACCCGAACTCGTCTGGGCCCCCGCTTGACCAGAAGCCGGCAATGCCGCAAAGTAAGGAGACCAACATCCGTTGGCGGGAGGCTGCACGATGAAATGTGCCCTGGTTTTCACCGCTGTTTTTGCTTCTGTCCTGATGGCCGCTGATGTTAGCGGCACCTGGAAAGGGACCGCCGAAACCCAGTTCGGGACCGTCGAGCGGACCTTCGTGTTCAAGGTAGATGGCAACACGCTCACCGGCGAGACATCCAGCGACCGGTTCGGCAAATCCGCCATCGAGGACGGCAAGATCGACGGCGACAACCTGTCGTTCACAATCACCGTGAGCTTTCAGGGCAATGAAGCCAAGGTGAAGTACAAGGGCAAGGTAAGCGGCGATACGATCACGTTCACCGTTGAAATCCCCGGCGCCGCCAAGCCCATCGAATACACCGCCAAACGGGTCTCGTAACGCGGCCGGGCGACCAACTATTGTCGTGGGTTCGTCGCGTTCAGTCCGAGGCCGAGCTGCCGGAAGCCCAACTTAATTAAGAGTCGGGTCTTGGTCCCGTGAAGGATGGAGCCATCTCCAAAAGCTAGGGGCCGCTGGAAAAAAATGAAAACAAATGCTGTGCCACTATTGGCCATCTTTGAAAAGAAGATGCGCCTAGAGGTCCCGCGCCAGCAAGGAAAAAGTTGGCTTCGAGCCTCTCCGGATATATCGTATTATTTCTGACATAATCGCGTGTTATAATCAGAAAAATCCGATGCCCAGGGGTTAGTGATTTATTGTCCCGGTGCATGCTATCTGGTTGCAGTGCAAGTTGTTAGGTTCTTAATCCCTTCTTTTAAAGACGGCTGGATTTTTCAAACCGCGCCGCTGCGAAAGGAGGGGCGAAATTGCCACGCAACGATCCATTCGCCAAATGGGAATTGATCGTCATTCGTCTAACCGCGTTAGTCTTGCTTGTGATCGCGGCTGTCCAACTGGTTGCGCCCGAAATAATCAGACTGATCCGGGAAATAATCGGGTGGTTCCAGTGATGCGACGCTTTAAGGCGCTCGATGCCGAGTCAAATCTTCTCCCACGGCCCATGGGCCTAGCATCGGTACCTGTGGTGCAGCACAGTAGTGCTGCAGACGTTTAAGTAGTGGATACGCGCTCGGCTTTCTGGAGTAGGTCGCGTAGGAAGAACGAGTAATCCGCCCTTCCCAGTACACACCGATCATTCCTTTGAGAGTTCCAGAGCGCTGGACAGATTCAACCAGTACGGCACCGGCTGGAAGCTTTACACGACGTTTAACGCCTGCAGCCGTAAGATACATTGCTAATCTAAGCAGCCGTTCGCGCCAAGCCTGCGAACCTGGATCAAGCGACTGAGACCCGCTCAGTCTTCCCCTTCAGATCTTTCGAATAGACAGAGTAATGCCGCCCTCCCCACGCCACACCGACCATCCTGATGAGGGTGGTTGAAGGTTGGGAAGACTTATAGAGGACGGCACCGGCAGTGACTTTCTGCCCCTCACTCATTTCGAGGATCGCCCGAATGGGAGGCTTGCTGCGATATCGCGAGATCATAATCAACACCGCCAATCTGTGGCGCGGCGGCTATGTTTTCGATCACTGCAAGCAAGTACCGGGAGACCACCTCATCACTTCCGGAGATCGCGCGAGCGCTCGGTGTGGTTGTGTTGCAAAAACAATTCTGTCGGCGAAACCGAACCAACGCTGCGCGCCCAAGTAGCTGTTGCTACGCCGCAGCGTGGAACCTGCAATGCGGAAGGCCGTCGCTGCTCGCTTCACCACCTTCCGCGTTCCGCGGCGCAGCACCTTGCCGCCGCTGCTAGCATTGTGAGGGCATAATCCTAACCAGGACGCAAAGAAGGGGCCGCGCAGTGCGGCTCTGCCCAGCGAAAACGGCGTCGCCGTATGGCAGGAGACGCAAAACGTGCCGTGGTCGCTGGCGGACATCGGCCATGAAATCCACCACGTCGACCTCGTGTCCAGGTAGGCTGCAGCTTTAACGGGACTCCACACGGGGGACGAAGACGTCTGCTGGCCAAATGCCGGCGTGCCGGAGAATCCAGTCAATAAAAGGACTCCGGTGATGGCTGCGAAGGAGGCTGGATGACAACGCGGTTCTCAGGTCGGCATTCGCAACGCTCACACCAGGCCGGAGGAAGTCATACATTTTCCACGTCTCATCTGCGAAGCAGGCAAAAACCAGAGCAGCGCGGGCGGAAAAGTGCGTGCCAATGATCCTGAGTGGGCGTGGGTTCAATGAGTTGCCGAACTGAGGCTCGAGTCGAACGG
>Ga0210406_10002380_pt1 | contig 21568 bp, 19 predicted proteins | sample IncBWC30MmetaG_FD_155454 | JGI IMG/M metagenome (GOLD analysis project Ga0210406, IMG submission 155454) | Forest soil microbial communities from Barre Woods Harvard Forest LTER site, Petersham, Massachusetts, United States - Inc-BW-C-30-M | ecosystem: Environmental > Terrestrial > Soil >... | reverse complement strand
CGTCCATTGGCGCGGCCGTTCTTTCGTTTGCCTATTGTCTCGGTTCCGCCATCATGCCCATTTCCGGTCAGCTGGTGAATGACGAACATTGGCCCCTTCCTGAATTTGCCATTCGTTGCAGGGTCATGCAGGAAGAAAATGGCCGGCTGAATGACATCCGTCAGAATACCGGACTGCTCCTGCACTACAGATCCACAGAAGATCTGAACGTCTGTCCGCGATCCTTCTGGGCCGTCTCCTCTCCCGAGGATGGGGAAATGCATCCGTGGAACTTCGCTGGACGCCTCTTCTTGCGGGCCTTCAGGGTAGGTGACGGGCACATAGAGAACGATCCCAATGCAAACAAGCAGCTCACACTCTTCCAGCTTTATGAAAGCAAAGTTCTAAGCCAGGGCTCGGCCACTACCGACAACACCGAATTCTTCCGGCAACTGCACGAGCGGATCGTCGTCTTGCGCGGCGCCGTCATCAGTGGGACGGTTCTCTCTTTGCTCTGCTTTTTTCGCGTCATGGCGCGCGTGGATAGTCAGAAGTTTCTTTGGAAAACGGTGGACAAGATCTGGGTGAAAACTGTGCTAGGCGCTGGACTCGCTCTCTGGTTTACATGGTTCTCGGGGGCCAACGCATATGACGACCTGAAAAACTCCGTCATCTTCGATGTCCCCATTCTCGAAACCTTTCTGGGTTGTACTACGATTTTCGGCGGATTTTGGGTCATCAAAGGAGTACCGTATCGCTCCTTCTTAAACAAACGGGTAGTATTCCTCACTGTTTTCATTACCCTGCTTGCCTATGGAGGTTGGATGTGGTCTGAGGTCATCTACGATCAGCAGATCATCAATGCCTTTGCCATCCTTCAAAAGAGCTCCCCGCCCTAGCCGTCGCTAATACATTCTCTCCTCCGCCTTAGCTCTTTATGTAGCGGCCGCAGCCGAGTGGGGCAAGCAGGTTGAAGACGGACAATTGTTTTTTGGTTTCAGCAAGTGCGAACACGCTGTGAGTCGCTTTCCTCACCTATCCAGGACCATCAATCTGAGTGGGCGGTTCACTCCTTTTGAAATAGCAGTGATAACGACAGGCTGTTCTTGTCGGTCTTCTCTTGCGAGTGAACCGGTAGTACACGGGTGGCTTTGTTCAAATAGTGCCGTCCGCGTGCCTGAATGGGAGCTGCGGCAATACGACAGCATGGACCACGCTGAATCGCGCCGTGTTTGCGCCAATTCCTAACGAGGGCGTGTGCGCGGCCGCGCCGAAAAAGCGCCGGCCGTTTCGCCAGCGTGCGCAAACTGCGGTGGATCTCTTTTAGGAGCATTCTCACGCAGTCATCCTCGCGACCTGTTTGCATGCGCCTTCCCCATCGCTCGGTGTGCGGCCCTCGCGTTGCGGCACTAATCCGGCCGCCCAATAACCTGAACGTAGCGAATGATCTGATCCAGGTGCGACAGGTCGTGACCGCCCAGCATCCGCAACATAACGCCCAAGGACTCCGGGCCGCGCTCATTGTGCTGGCCGGTGCGCGTCAAATCCGCCGGTGACATTCGTTTCGACAGGGCCAGATTGAACTGGCGCATCGTCCGAAACACTTCTACCAACTCCGACGGCTCGCGCTCATTGTGGCGTTGGCCGGCCACCCACAAATCCTGGTCGGTACCTCGCAGGGGCGGATTGTCCTCGCAAAGAATCAACCTCAGACGATACCCATACACCCATTCCCCGTCGGCGAGATGGCCGATGATCTCATTAGGCGTCCATTTTCCTACAAATGGCCGGGTGCGCAGCACCGTCGCCGAATGCTTGCGCGCAAGATCGGCCAACGTGGACGCCGTCTGCGCCAATACCTCTAAGGGATTGCGGTCACCAAGCAGCTTCAACAAGTTGTCGCGGTAAGCTTCTGGATCTGATACCGAAAGGCCCGCCTGCCCCGTGGTCATAGCCAGCCCACTCCTTTCCTGGGGAAAATCGCTTCCTTGCTCCTTCGCATACGTCACAAGCCATCCGCGATCCCTGCACGGCGATCCGCGCGCGTAAGGGGTGAGCATGATTGCCGCGACCGCGATTGGCTCGCCATTGTTGACGGTCACGAACCGAGCCCGCCGCCGGATCTTCATGATCGCAATGCCTATCTCAAGCGCTGGATTGTAGTGACAATGAACCGCCGCTTATCGACAGAAATCAGACGTTTCCGGCCAAAACGTCACGGACTGCTTGCCGACGACCCGCTCCACCACTCGCCAGCATGGAAGTGCGCGCCTCAAGCAAAGCCGAATCATCGTTGTTGTAGTGCCTCCTGTAGAGGTGCTTGATCTCGTTGGCCCAATCCAGGTTTTTAGTGCCGCGAATCGTCTGGTTCGCAAGACCGACTACGAGGTCGCGATCGTAACCAATGCAAAAGATCTGAGGGTTCGGGGCGAGGGAGGACTGCTTTCGTTCGCGGCGCAGGGGCGCAAGTGTGCAAGGCTGTATGGTCCACACGACCGCCATGCTTAGCGACCGGGGAATAAGTGCGCAGACGGCTGCTCTCGGGAGTTCGTTGGTTGGCGCGGCGGTCTTGATAGGCCGAGTGTTTACCGGCTACCTGCTGGACCGGCTTTTTGCTCCTCGTGTTGCAGCGGTGTTCTTTGGCGCCGCTGCACTTGGCATCTGGCTGCTCTGGCTGGGCGCAACGCCCGTTGCATTCGCGGGCGGATTCCTTGTTAGGTTGGGCCTGGGCGCGGAAGTCGACATCATCGCGTACTTAACGAGCCGCTATTTTGGTCTGCGTGCCTTCGGTGAAATCTATAGCCGCGCCTTCGCTGCCTTCGCGCTGGCAGGCGCGCTCGGTCCTCTCATCATGGGCGCCGGCTTCGATTTGACCGGTTCGTATCGCGTACCTCTTATCGCATTCCTTGCGGCAACTGTAATCGCTGTCGTGCTTATGACCCACCTGGGTCCGTACCGCTATCGCGGCAGCGAGCCAGAGGAGAAAGACCAGATCGTGCATGTTCAGCCAGAGAGCCGGTCATGCGGAGCCTGATCTGCCGCGGGAACCCGCCTGCTTTCTGCCAAGCTTTTAGTTACCACTGCGCGGAAGGAGTTGTTGGCGGGCGTAGAGCAGGCCCAAGATCAATGTTGCTTTCAAACTGCCGAAACTCTCCAATAGGAGGAATCCGTTACCACTCCAGCGCTGCATCTTCAACGCCGTCAACGCTTATGAGCTGGGCGAGGCGATGAACGCTGCTATGGAACTGGAAATGTTCACTGCCATCGCCGAAGGCAATACGACCTTCAGATTAAGGCTTGAACATCCCGCCAGATCGCTGTCTCGACCGGTATGCCTTTCGTCAAATTCTCGTCGCGGGTTTGCAGTACGCGCTCGCCTGGGTATCGCACCCGACCTCCAGCCGCATGCGGGGGGGCTTGCAGATGTTCAACGATTTGGTCGGCAAGATTCACCGCCCCACCTGCCCGGCACACCATGTCCGGGTCAATAGCTATGAAGACCTGTGAGAGGCTTGTCTCCTTTTCCGTGTCTGCCGGTATCTGGAAGGTTGCGCGGCCACCCCCCAGCAGCGTTGCGAAAATATCCAGCAGGAGCGCCATTCCGGAACCCTTCCAATAACCGATGGGCAACGGACGTTTTGAAGCTTCTATCTCCGCAGGATCTCTCGTGAGCCGCCCGGCAAGATCAAACCCGCCTTCCACCGGCAACGATTCGCCGCGCATTCGGTAGGACGCCAGCGCTCCGTACGAAAATTGCGACATCGCCATGTCGAGAACCACATGCCCTCTTGGCCGTGGCACCGCGATGATCAGAGGATTGTTGCCGACCCGCGGATCGCTTGCTCCCCACGGCGGAAGATTGGGGAGCGTGTTGGTCCAGCAAATTCCTATCACGCCAGCTTCCGCCGCTTGCCATCCGTAACTGCCGCCGCGCATCCAGTGATTGGTATTGGCGAGAGCGACGCATGCGATCCCCTTTTCACGCGCAATCGCGATCGCTCTCTCCATGCAGCGATAGGCATTCAAATTGCCTGGACCACTTTTCCCGTCCCATCTCTCGAGTGAACCAAATCTTGCGACCATCTCAGGCTCGGCATTCACTTCAATGATTCCATCTCGGATCATCCGTATGAACTGCGGAAAACGGTTCAGGCCATGAGAATACACACCGTCTCGGCTGGCCTCGGTAAAGAGACGCGCGCAAAGATGGGCGCGCCGCGGTTCAAATCCCTGCTTGAGCAGCACCCGCAGCAAACACTCGAGCAACTCTTCGTAGCGTATTCTCAGCGAGTATTCCATCGATGCGCTTCAATCAAGGCACGAATCCGGCTCGGTCCACAACATACCATTTCCTTCTCTGGCGGACGATAGCGTACAACGGGATTCAAGCCGAGAAACGTTCCAGTCTTCCTAAAGTTGTCCTTCAGAAGAATTGAAAGGTTTCCACCCACAAAACATTTTGCGGCGATGTTCGATTGTTGTAGTCTCTGGTGGAAATGAGAACTCTTTTCACTTTCTTGCTCGTGCTGCTCGCGGAGCCGTGCTTCGGAGCGGACTTGACTGGGAATTGGGCCGTTCTCGATCCGCTTCCAGACGGCACCGTCAGAACCACCTATCTGGACCTCCATCAGGAAGGCTCTCGCATAACGGGAACCATCCGTGCGGGCCAGTTCTATTTCAAAATCGTCGAGAGCACTGGCGGCTCGGATGGTTTTACTCTCACTGGCAGCATGATGGATGGGACGGCGGAGCGGCGCGTGAAATACGAAGGCCAACTGGTTGGTGACGAACTCCATGTGGCCACGCGGCGCCGCCCAGAAGCCGAGACCACCGAGATGATCGCTCACCGCGTGCCAGCGGGCCAAGGGGCTTATCCGCCCCGACGGCCGCTTCGGGGGCTTCATGAGGTTGCAGACAACGGCCTCGCCAGGACACCTCCCATGGGCTGGAACAGCTGGAACAAGTTTGCAGGCCGCGTGGATGACGCCGCCGTTCGCGGAATGGCCGACGCCATGGCAGGCAACGGGATGAAAGATGTCGGCTATCAGTACATAAACATTGATGACACTTGGGAAGCCGGACGCGACGCTCAGGGGAATATCACGCCAAACAAAAAATTCCCTGACATGAAAGCGCTCGCCGACTACGTACACAGCAAAGGTTTGAAAATCGGCATCTACTCTTCTCCGGGTCCCAATACCTGCGCGGGATACGAAGGAAGTTTCGGCCACGAGGAGCAGGACGCGCGTACTTACGCAGCCTGGGGAATCGACTATCTGAAGTACGATTGGTGCGGCGCTCGCAACCTCTACGCCGACGAGGAGATGCGCGCGGTGTATCAAATTATGGGCGATGCTCTTCTGAGAGCTGGGCGTCCCATCGTGTATAGCCTTTGCCAGTATGGCCGAGCCGAAGTTTGGAAATGGGGCGCTGCGGTAGGTGGCAACGCATGGAGAACCACCGGCGACATTCGCGACACGTGGGACTCGATGACCAAGATTGGTTTCGCACAGGATGAACTGGGACCGTGGGCGGCGCCTGGTCACTGGAATGATCCCGACATGCTCGAAATCGGTAACGGCGGGATGAGCGACGACGAGTACAGGACCCACATGAGCCTGTGGGCGATTCTTGCCGCGCCGCTGCTCGCCGGAAACGACCTGCGCGAAATGACTCCCGCCATCCTCGAGATTCTCACGAACCGCGAAGTAATCGCCGTAAATCAGGACAAGGACGGAAAGCAGGGGCGCCGGATCTCTAAACCGGGGGATCAAGAGGTTTGGTCAAGGCCACTCGCTGATGGTGGCTACGCCATTGGAATATTTAATCGCGCCGCGAAGCCCGCAAAGTTCTCCCTGAAGTGGTCCGATGTGGGCGAGATGTCTGCGCCCACGCATGCAAGAGAACTTTGGGCTCACAAGGACCTGGCGCTAAAGGGAGAGGAGTATTCCGCCACGGTGCCCTCGCACGGCGTAGTGATGCTCCGCATCGCAAAGTGAAATGCAGCGATGCGATTGGTTCTCCGCAATACTTGCCTCCATCTTGACAGCCGGCACTGCCACGGCGCAAAGGACGGAGACGAATAGCGTCGTCCCTTCGACAGCGCCTAGCTCTCTTCCAAACATCAGATATTACTCGTTCACACTCTCTAAGCAGAGAGTCGGCGGTTCGAGTCTGGTCGGGCGGGCCACTTGCGTATCGGAAAATCAGCTAAAAGGACACGCTTGGCTTATATAGAGTGCAGGGGCAGAATCACTTTGCGCTTGTCGTCAATCTGCCGCAGCATTCAGGGCGCGCCGGCAGGGAGGAGCGATCCCACCCGCCACCAAGGGCCTGGACGAGCGTGACGGCGTCTACCATGCGGCGGCCGAGAATATTCACTGCAGCGACTTCGTCGGAGAGAGCGGCACTCTGCGCGGTTGTCACTTCAAGGTAGCTGGTGACGCCGCCCTTGTAACGCGTGACGGCGAGTTCCAGATATTTCTGAGCTGCGGTGACTGCTTTGTCCTGAACCTGAGCTTCGTGCTCGAGGATCCGCAATGCCGCTACGTTGTCCTCGACCTGTTGAAAGCCGGTCAGGACGGTTTGGCGATAGTTGGCGACGGCCTGATCGTAGGCAGCAACGGCCTGGTCTGAAGCAGCCCGCCGCCTTCCTACGTCGAAGAGCGTTAAGACTGTCGATGGGCCAGCTGACCACAAGATACTAGGGCCGGAGATCAACGTCGTAATGGAGCCGCTTTCGAAACCTCCAGCGGCGGCCAAATTGAGGAGCGGATAATAGGCGGCCTTAGCGACGCCAATCTGCGCGTTGGCAGAAGCCATGAGTCGCTCGGCAGCTGCGATGTCGGGTCGCCGCTCGAGCAGGTCCGAGGGTAGTCCCACCGGAATGGGAGGAGGCGGGGCCGTGAGAGGAAGAGGAGCGAGCCTGAACGACGCGGGAGGCTTCCCGATGAGAACCGCTACTGCGTGCTCGTACTGGGCGCGGGCAACTCCAACGTCGATCGCCTGCGCACGGGTTGTTTCCAGTTGCGTCTCGGCTTGCTGCACTTCCACATCGGAAGCAATGCCCCCGGCGAACCGACTCTCGATTAATTCCAATGCGTGTTCATACTGCGTGACGGTCGAATTTAGAAGTTGCTCCTCGGCATCGAGCACACGGGCCTGGAAGTAGTCCAAAGCCAACTGCGCATGCATAGACAGGTTCACCGCTGCCAAGTCGGCTGCGCTGGCCTGCGCCTGTTCGCGATAAGACTCAACGGTGCGGCGCACGCGGCCCCAAAGATCGATCTGGTAAGACAATTCGAAAGGAATTTGATAGTCGTTGTAGGTAATTCCATTGGAGACGACACTCGCAGGTCGGTGGTTCGAGATTCTGTTGCGGGTTGCACTCGCGCCTCCGGTGATCGTAGGAAAGTAATCGGCCCGCTGATATCGGAGAAGTGCACGAGCCTGGGTATATTGGGCCTCGGCCGCCTTCAAGTTTTGGTTGGAGACGTTGACCTGAGCTTCGAGAGCATTGAGTTGAGAATCCTGAAAAAGTTCCCACCAGTTGCCACCAAGATTTTGGTCATTCGGCTGGGCAGGCTTCCAATCGCCCACCTCTTTATAGGCTGGCGGCACTTCCGCTGCCGGGCGCTGATATTTCGGTCCAACCGTGCATCCGGTCAACGGGAACACAGCTATCGCGAGCAGAACCATCAGACCAGATTTTGGCCGTCGGCGCGCAACCAAAATCACGTTTCGAGTACGTTTCACTTGATATCCCCCGGCAATGCTGCCTGAACAATTTGGACTTGCTGTCCAGTAACAATGGAGTCGGGTGGGTTGATAATGACCTGATCGTCGGGCTTAAGGCCGGAGAGGACCTCGATCTGATTGCCAAAATCGTGGCCGGGAGTGACGGCAGTCAGGGCGACTTTCCCATCCTTCACAATGCCCACCCGTAAACCCTCCGAGCGGAATATCAAAGTATTAACCGGAATGATGAACGTGGAAGGCTGCGTGTTAACTTTCAGGTGGACTTCTGCATAGGAACCTGTGAGCAGAGTACTTGTGGGATTGGCCACATCAATTTCAATCAGCAAAGTGCGGGTGGTCATATTGATGGCGTCGGCTGTGCGCACGAGCTTTCCCTGAAACGTGCGCCCGGGAAACTCGGCGAGAGCGAGATCCGCCGTCATGCCGACTTCGATTCCGCGTGAGTATTCTTCCGGGACGTTTACGTAAACGCGTAATGTGCCGGGTTGAACGATGTGAAAGAGATCGGTTTTTACGTTGGCGTTGCTGCCAGAATTGATCAGGTCGCCGATGTCGGTGTTACGCGCCGTGATCACACCGTCAAAAGGAGCGTAGATCTTCTCAAAAGATACCAGTGCCGTGTACTGGTCTACGGCCGCCTGGTCCGCTTCGACAATTGCTTTATTTGCATTGTAAGTACCGACGGCGTTGTCGACATCCTGCCGGGAAACAGCATTGCTTTTCAAGAGTCCCTGATATCGTGTCTTGGTGATGGCGGCGAGTTCTAGATTCGCCTGTGCGGTTGCCAAATTGCTGCGGGCTTGCTGGAGTTGCTGATCGACTTCTGGCGTTTCGATGACCGCAAGTAGCTGCCCCTGCTTCACGTGCGCTCCGATATCAAAATACCACTTCTTCAGATACCCGTTGGTTCGCGCATAGATCGGTGAAGTGATGAGCGGTTGCACATTTCCCGGAAGGATGATCTCCTCGGCGGGCGCGGTTTGTTTTGGCGAAACAACCGATACTGCGGCAAGGGCGACTTGCGCTGTTTCCGCCTTCAGCGTTGTGCGGGCTCTGACACGGGACAAGATGCCTGAGACCAAAAGTGCGGCGACGGCGATCAACGCAATCGCCACGCCCAACCATCGTCTGTGCGGACGCTGTGGTCCTCCCACATCGTTCGAAGCGGGCGTTTGCCCGCCCACTTGTTTTTTCTCTTCAGCTTGTTGGGACATAATGACTCCCACACAGATTTTTTTTGCCTAGTGCTGCTGTACCGGTTGAGTTGAATGTCGGCGCGAACGCTGCAGAACGCTGAAAAATGCCGGGACAAAGAACAGCGTCGAAACCGTGGCGAAAATCAAGCCACCTATGACGGCCCGGCCGAGAGGTGCGTTTTGTTCACCTCCGTCCCCTAGTCCGAGGGCCATGGGCACCATGCCGATGATCATCGCCAAAGCGGTCATCAGCACAGGTCGAAAGCGCGTGAAGCCAGCCTCTAGTGCGGCGCTGATGGAGTCACTTCCTTCCTGCATCCTTTCCGTAGCAAAGCTCACGACCAAGATGCTGTTGGAGGTGGCCACGCCCATGCACATAATGGCCCCCATGAGGGCGGGCACGCTGAGAGTCGTGTGCGTTATAAACAAAAACCAGGCAATACCGGCGAGGGCTGCGGGCAACGCGGAAATCATGATGAACGGATCAAGCCAGGACTGAAAGTTGACCACGATCAGCAGGTATACGAGCACGATCGAGAACGCCAGTCCGCTTAGAAGGCCGACATAGGACGCTCGCATGGTCTGAACCTGTCCACGGACAACGACGCGAGAGCCTCGCGGTAATTGCTGGCGTGTATCGTCAATGATCTTGTTGATGTCGCCGGCCACGCCACCCAGGTCGCGCCCTGTGGCAGCGCCAAAGATGTCAATGACGGGGGCTACGTTGTAATGAGAAACCACCGCCATTCCGGAGCCGCGTTGCGTTGACACTAGACTGGCCATAAGCGATGCCGGAGCCGTTGGGTCTGTGCCGGTGATCGGGATGTTCTCAACATCCTGCAGTGTGTCAGTGCGATATTGCGGCGTCTGCGTCGCAATTTGATAGCTGACGCGATTCTTGGGGTCAACCCAGAACGTTGGCGAGGTTTGGAAGCTGCCACTCAAGGACACCAGAAGATTTTGCGCAATATCGTGGGCAGTGAAACCAAGTTGCTCTGCTTTGGTACGCTCGACCCGCAGGCGCAGATAAGGCTGATCGAAGGGCTGCTGGATGCGCAGATCTGCTGTTCCTGTAACGTATTTCAATTTGCTGAGCAGCGCATCCGCATAGCGCTGGTTTCCTTCCAGGTCGTTTCCCACGACTTGGACATCGATCGCGGCCGGCAAGCCAAAGTTCAGGATTTGGCTGACCATGTCGGCTGGCAAAAATGCGAAGCTCACACCGGGAAACTGTTTTGGGAGCTTCAGACGAAGGTGGTGAATGTAGTCATCCGTGGAATGGTGCCTGGCGGAAAGAGTCACAAGAATGTCTGCATCGGAGGTGCCGACTGGAGCCGAATTGCTGTAAGAAAGATTGATGCCGCTGTACGGCAAGCCTATGTTATCGATCACGTTGTGGACTTCGCTTGGGGGGATCTGCTGTCGAATCGACTGCTCGACCTGATCGCAAAGGTTGGCGGTTTCCTCGATGCGCATTCCGGTGGGCGCACGCAGATGAAGCTTGAAAGAGCCGCTGTCGACGCTGGGAAAGAAGTCCTGGCCTAGCCAAGGGATCAGAATCGCGAGAGAGCCAAGGCAGCTCGCGAAGAACAAAATCAGGAAAGCACGCCGGTGATGGAGGCAAATCTCCAGCAGACCGCCATAGCTGTGACGAAATCTCTCGAAGGCCGCTTCAAAACCCTTTTGCAGCCGCACGAACGGATTGCGGCTGGAAGCGTCTCCCTCCTTTTTCTCTCCGCGCAACAGGTACTTGGCCGTGGTCGGAACGATGGTCCGCGAGAGGAAATACGAGGCCAACATAGCGAAAACCACTGCTTCGGCGAGCGGCACAAAGAGATACCGGGCGACGCCGGACAGCAAGAACATCGGAGCAAACACAATGCAGATCGACAGCGTAGATACGAAGGCAGGTGTCGCGATTTGTGACGCGCTGTCGAGGACAACTTCATCCATGTCCTTCTCTGGTTCCGCTTCCCGGTTGCGGTTTATGTTCTCGACCTCCACGGTCGCATCGTCCACCAGGATGCCGACCGCCAGGGCGAGTCCACCGAGCGTCATAATATTGATCGTTTCCCCGATCGCGCTAAGCACAATGATGGAGGTCAGGATTGCCAGAGGGATTGAGGTCGCGATGATGACCGTACTTCGCCAGCTGCCGAGAAAAACGAGGATCATGAAAGCGGTTAGGCACGCGGCAATCAGCGTTTCGCGGACCACTCCACTGATCGCGCCACGAACAAAAATGGATTGATCCGCCAGCGGTGCTATATCGAGCTGCGGCGGAACGGTGGTCTTAATTTGAGGCAGAAGGCCCTTGATACCCGCGATCACGTTCAGGGTTGACGCATTGCCAGCCTTTTGGATGGTCAGCAATACGGAGCGCTGTCCGTTGACGCGCACGATATTCGTCTGCGGGGGAAAGCCATCACGCACCCAGGCCACATCTTTGATGTAGATCGTCGTGCCGCCAATCGTCTTGATCGGGATTCGGTTTAGGTCGGCAATCGTCTGGGGTGCTGCGTTAGGAATGGAAACATTGTATTCCCTAGGCCCGATCTTGGACGTTCCCGTGGGCAGAATTAGATTTTGAACGCTGATCGCGTTGACTACGTCCAGAGCGGATAGACCCTTCGACTGCAACGCCGTGGTATTCAGATCCACCTGCACTTGGCGTTGTTTACCGCCATAGGGATAGGGCACCGATGCGCCGGGCACGGTGATGAGCTGCGTCCGAATGAAATTCAAGCCATAGTCGTTGAGTTCTTGCTCCGACAAGTTCTGTCCCGAGAGGGCCAACTGCAGAACCGGCACACTCGACGCGCTGTAGGCAAGTATGAGAGGCGGGGTCGATCCGGCGGGCAACTGCTTGAGTTGGGTCTGAGAAACCGCCGTAATCTGCGCGATACCCTGTTGAATGTTCGCTGTCGGCTGCAGAAACACTTTGACAACAGCAATTCCATAGAGCGATTGCGATTCAACGTGTTCGATATTATCGACGGTCGTGGTAAGCGCCCGCTCCGTGATGCTCACGATGCGGTCGGCCATGTCTTCAGGTACGAGGCCGTTGTAGGTCCAGATGATGCTGACGACGGGAATGTCGATGTTGGGAAATATATCCGTTGGCGTCCGAACGATCGCAAGGCCACCCATGATCAGGATGAGTATCGACACGACCACAAACGTATATGGCCGGCTCAGCGCTAGTCTGACAATCCACATGATTCACTTCCCGACAATCTTTCTGCCCGGCGCGGCCGAACTCCATCGACAAAGCGACCTCATGGCCTGTGCTTTGGGGTCCTGGTATCCAGAGTTAATACAAATTGCCGGGCGGCTGGCGGCACCGCGACTTTGCCGGACAGAACAATGTCCCTCGCAGGAATCTTCCGGCCGTACACACGCTGATTGTCGCCATTGTCAGGACGGATTGTGGAGCCCTCGAGGGAGACGCCGGCAAACAAGCCGCGCGCCCTTGAGTAGCTCAAGATTTCAGAACGCAGGGTCGCGTCCGTTTCGGCCGACGAATCGCGGCCGACGGGGCCTGCGGCTACGGAAGCGTCGCCTCCCAGCTTGACCTTGCTGGCGAGAATGCCCCTAGCGCCACCTTCATTCATAACAAGCAAGACAAAATCTGTAGCTTGTCCACCGATCTGAAGGCCGAAGCTGCCGCCCTCAAGAGCCATCATCGTGGGAGCGCCCCACGGTCCCCGGAAGTCTTCACCCTTGCGGCACGACATAGCGCCTCGCCCGTAGCTTCCGCCAACGATAAATGCAGCCTTTAGGACAGAGGGAAAGACAACGACACAATCTGCCTTGTCGAGCAAGTCCTGCGGAATGTCATCAGGGACGTCGAGAATCTCCTTCAAGACGGTTCCACAATTTCTCAATCGGTCGTCATCCTTGGTTTGGTCCGCTGCGCTCGCCAGCTCAGCGAGCGGTGGTAGGACGACAAATAGAATGCTGCCCAGACAGCTCAACAGCCTTCGCATGTGATTTCCCTCCAGTTGATTTTCTTGACTCAGGCTCCAGATATGCAGTCCGGATGCCAGACTGGAGCGCAAGCAGGAGTCTCAGGAAATGGTTCAAAACAGAGGCATTTAAGTTGGGCAAGGGAAGAAAATGGTGCTGGGGGCGACCTGCAGAAAGTCCAAGGAATTGAATGCGAGTCAGCATGCTGACAACGGGCTGTTTCGGGATAAAGATCGACGTCCCGAGGCGATTAGATGGTGGACCGTGCGATTTTTTGCTGGCCCATCTTGGACGGCGCTGTTTCTGTTATGAACAGAGACGCGAGTAAAACCAATATTGCACCGCCGCTCGCGATCCAAAGGGGCGCCACAAGCCCGTATCGGTTTGCCGCGGCGCCGGCCAGCGCGGGAGCCATCGCGCCACCGACAATTTCTCCGACGAGTGTCGCCAGCCCAATCGCAGTCGCGGCAAACTTTGCAGGGACGCTTTCTGTCGGAACGAGCACCAAGACGAGTGCCGCGATGCCCTGCCCGCCGTTCGCAAGAAAACCAGCGGCGGCCATCAGCCAGGGATGGGGAATGAGGAAGGGTACCTGGTACGTCGGGGGCGCGGTCGCCGAAATGAGCGCGACGATGATCAGCGTCAGTTTGCGCCCTGCACGGTCGGACATCCACGGGAAAATCCAGCCCCACATAGAAGCGCCCAGCCCGCCCGCGCCGATGATGAATCCGGCCGAAGTAGCGGACCGCCGCGAGACTTGTGTGATGTACAGCGGCGCGAACACATGCATGACGAACAGCCACGTCATGAAACCCGCTGCACCCACACAGCAAAGCAGCATATTGCGGTACCGAAACAGCGATAAATAATCCTTGAGCGAAGGCTTAGCGTGCTGATGCGGCTGGGACTCTCCTTCTGTTGGTTCCTTCACAAATTCCCAAATCAGGATGCCGAGGATAATGCCGGGGATTCCGGTGACGAAAAACGCCCAACGCCATCCGAAACGCGCGGCGATTTGAGTGGTCAGGACCGGAGCCAGCGCCAGGCCAACCAGCGCCCCTGCACTCACAACGACTCCGATGTTGCGTCCGCGGCTCTTCGGCTCGGAAGCCGTTTCAATTATGGAAGTCATCGTCGGCCAAGTAGGACCCTCAGCGACCCCCAATAAAGTTCGAATGAAGAGCAACTCGGCGAAGGACCGTGCGATCCCCGAAAGCCAGGAAAGAACGGAGAACGGAAATACGGTTGGGATTAGAACGGGCCGTCGTCCGATGCGATCGGAGACTGCCCCGAAAATCAAGCCCGACGCGGCCCGGGCAATCGCCAAAGCTGATGCCAACAACCCTACTTGCGCATGGCTTAGATGAAGATCCGGCGCGATGAACGGCGCCAAAAAGAGAACGCTCATGCGAGCGAGAAAAACACTGCCCCACGTGAAGAAAAAAAGAATCACCAAGCCAGTTTGATATCGCTTCGCAATCGGCACTCTCTTTTCCTCTCGGTGCTGCAGGTGAAGGCCTCAATCCATCGGCAGGCCGACGTAATTCTCAGCAAGCGCCACAGAAGCGGCTCGCGAGCTGGTCACATAATCCAGCTCGGCAAGCTGGCGGCGCTGGCCGAACGGGTTGTCGTCGGAAAAACGATGCAGCATCGCAGTCATCCACCAAGAAAAGCGCTGCACTCTCCAGACGCGCCGCAAACAAGTCGTAGAGTAGCTGTCCAGAAGGTGGGTTTTTCCGAAAGCGTAATATTCCCCAAGAGCGCGCGAAAGCACGCGAATATCCGCCGCTGCCAGATTGAGTCCCTTCGCTCCGGTCGGCGGGACGATATGTGCCGAATCGCCGGCGAGGAAAAGTCTCCCGCACTGCATCGGCTCAACCACAAAACTGCGCATCCCCGTGATGCCCTTCTGAAGCACTGGCCCTTCCGTGAGCTTCGAGCCATCAAGGCACTCGAGCCGCGTATGAAGCTCTTGCCAGATCTTTTCGTCCGGCCAATTTGCGATATCGTCGTCCGGCGGACACTGCACATAAAGCCGCGAAATCTCCGGTGCCTTCGCGTCTTGCGTCAAGCAAACTAGGCACAGTGGATGTCTTCGCGTCCGATTTCCGCACAGGTCTGAAGATTGCCGCCCTTGTGAATCGGTCGAGCGCTCAAGTGTTTGCGGCCGAAATGATATGCTGCTCCGCGCGGATAGCTTCCTGAGGGATAGATGCCCAAAATGGACCCACTAACGCGACGCGCGTTTATGGAAAGGTTGTCTGTTCTGACCGCTGGCGGGCTTGCGGCGGTGGTCGTGCCCGGCGCTTTGGGAAATCCCGATTCCGAACCGCACATTTCTTTCCCCCTTCATCCCCGCGAGCGTATCTCCATCGCGTCGTACCCCTTTCGTGCCTACATCGTGAGCCCTGACAATCGCGATCGTGATATCAGCCTGCCCGGAATGAACCTCCTCGAGTTTCCCGCTCATGTCGCTGGGAAATTCAACATTCACAACATCGAGCCGCACAGCCGTCATTTCACCTCGTTGCAGCCGGACTACCTGGAAAGTTTTCAGCAGGTCTTGCAAAAAACGAAGGTGCGCGTTGTGAACCTCGCCGTCAGCGCGGTCAACAGTTTCTACGACGCCGATGGGTCCGCCCGAGAGAAGGCTGTCGATTACGGAAAGAAATGGGTGGACGTCGCCATGCGCATCGGCTCTCCCGGCATACGCGCGCACATCGCAACTGCCAAGAACTCGGCGCCAAATCTGGAGCGCACTGCGGAGAGCCTACGCAAGCTAGCAGAATACGCCGCGGGCAAGAATGTTGTCGTGACGCTAGAGAATGACGATTTGGTCAGCGAGGACGCATTCTTCCTGATCAAGGTCATCGAGACTGTCAACCATCCTTATCTGCGCGCCCTTCCAGATTTCGCAAATTCCATGCTGAGCGGCGACGCAGACTTCAATTACCGCGCCCTGCGAGCGATGTTTCAGCATGCCTATAATATTTGCCACGTGAAAGACGGCGAAACCAATGATGACGACAAACAATTCGGCGTTGATCTGAAGAAGTCGTTCGAGATTCTCAGAGCCAGCAACTATCGCGGCTATTGTTCAATGGAATTCGACGCCCCCGGCGAGCCCTATGCTCCAACCGCGAAGCTGATCGAACAAACTCTTAAATACCTTTCCTGATGGATGGAGCGCCAGGGCCACCCCTGCGGGGCGGCGATGGCCAACCAAACCGGTCACTCGACTTCAGGCCATCTAACTCACCGGCGCCCGATCGCCAAATGTTTCGCCGGCTGCATCCCAGTATTGCTTCTTGCCCGACCAGTACGCCTCCGTCGACATCATGTTCGCAACCGAGTGCGCGAACCCATCCTGTACCGTACAATGCGGCTGCTGCCGCGACCGCATGCATTCGAACCAATTCGCCATGTGCTCCAGCGTCCTGTCGTCGATGCCCAACGGCGGCAGCTTCGTTTCGCCGGGGAGCAGAACGTACTTCGCCGGCCGCTTCTTGTCGATGTCCGCATCGTCCTCGTGATTGCCGTTCTCTTCGACGAATTGATAGCGCGGGCTGCCCTCACCGCCAATATTCGTAAGCGTCGCCTTCTTCCCCATGTAGCGCGTCGAAGACGGTGAGTCATTCCCAAAACTCGTCGCATAGCTCACAAGAAAACCCTTGGGATATTCGAACAACGCCTGAAACGTATCGGCGTTCTCCCGCCCGTCGTGCCACGCAAAAATTCCACCGTGTGCCGCAGCGGACCGGGGAGAGCTGTCCTTCATAAACCAGTGCACGAGATCAATCGCGTGGCTCATCCATTGATCCGGAATACCGCCAGAAAATTCCTTGTACAAACGAAACTCGCAGTACACTCTCGGATCAAACGGTCGGTAGGGCTTCGCCAGCAACCACTTGCGCCAATCCGTATCTCCTTCGCGAATCAGCTTGGTCTCCTCGCGACCGCGCCATCTCGGCCCGTGATAATTCCAGACGATCTCGACTTTGCTGACTTCTCCGAGCACTCCCGTCTGCACCAGGTCGTGCGCCGCTCTCTGGTACGGCTCGCTGCGATGTTGTGTCCCGACCTGCACGATCCGATCGCTCTTCAAAACGGCGTCCCGCGCCGTCTTTACCTCCGTTAACACGTTGCCCATTGGCTTTTCAACGTAGGCGTCTTTGCCTGCCTCCACCGTCATCTTCAGAATCGGCGAATGAGAGTGCTCCGGCGTAGAAATAATCACGCCGTCCACGTCCTTCAACGCAAGTACATCCTCCAAATACTGAAAAGTTCGCGGCGCGCGCCCATAATACTTCGCATTTGTGGCCGCCGCTTTCTCCCGGTTCAGCTTCCACAAATCGCAGACCACCGTCATCTCCGCGTTCTGACTTGTCTTTAGTTGTGCTGCGATCCAGTCCAAATCAGTTCCGCGGCTCCCGGTCCCAATGTGTGCCAGGGAGATCCGGTCGTTCGCGCCGACGATTCTCTCGTACGAGAGCGCGCTACTTGGTAGCGCCGCCCCGCCCGCAATCAGTGCCGCTGACTTGCTCAGAAATGCTCTGCGATCGATGGTTTCGTCCGAATCGCTCATCGTGTGAACTCCTCTCTGCCCTAGTCCCACCAACTCTAATAAACTTTTCGGTGACGGGCATTCTGTGTTCGGCGCTGTGGCTTGTCAATCACGGGGTCCCGCGGACATTTCTCCGGCTCCGCGTTGACAAGCCCATCCTACTGGTCTTAAATGTCCACCGTGAACGTTCACGCAACGGCTTAGCGCTGCTCTTAGCCTGGTTTCTCGAACTAATTCTCTCCCTCATCAATCGCGTGCGGGAGACCGCGTTTCGCGCAACTCTGGCTCAAGAAGGAGGCCGTATCGCCATCCTCGGCATCGATGTCGGAACCGGCGGAACCCGTGCCGTCCTCGTCGACGAGCACGGCACGGTCCTTGCGTCGGGCACGGAAGAGCACGCCAACTTCGCCAGTCCGCAACCCGGCTGGGCGGAGCAAGATCCTCGCGACTGGTGGCGCGCCGCCGTGCTGGCGATTCGCAGAGCACTCCAGGCCTCGGGCCTCGCAGCCGAATCCATCGCCGCCGTCGGATTCTCCGGCCAGATGCACGGCGCCGTCCTGCTCGATGAGAATAACGAAGTCATCCGCCCAGCTCTGATCTGGTGCGATCAACGCACCGAAGCCCAAGCCCAAGAACTCGAGCGCACCATCGGCCTCGGCCGCCTGATCCAATTGACCTGCAATCCTCCGCTAACAAATTTCACGGTCACCAAACTCCTTTGGGTGCGAGAGCACGAACCAAAAAACTGGCAGCGCGTCCGCAAAATCATGCTCCCGAAAGACTACGTTCGCCTCCGCCTCACCGGTGAATCCGCCATTGACGTGGCGGACGCTTCGGGAACGCTGCTGCTCGACGTCGCGCATCGCACTTGGTCGAACGAAGTGCTCAGCAAGACGGGCATCGACCTCAAGCTACTTCCGAAGCTATTCGAATCGCAGGAAATCTGCGGCAAGCTTCGGGGCGCTGGAGCAGACGCGACAGGTCTCCCTGCAGGAACGCCGGTCGTCGCCGGCGCCGGCGATCAAGCAGCCGGTGCCGTCGGCATGGGCATCACCCGGGCCGGAGTCGTCAGCGCCACCCTGGGAACATCGGGAGTGGTTTTTGCCGCCACCGATCGTCCTTCGCTCGATCCCAAGGGACGCTTGCACACTTTCTGTCACGCCATCCCCGACCGCTGGCACGTCATGGGTGTAACACAAGCGGCCGGCCTCTCACTGCGCTGGTTCCGCGACCGTTTTGGCGCGGGCACCGACGACGGACGCGATCCCTATGAACGCCTCTCCGCTGAAGCCGCCACCGTTCCAGCCGGTTCCGAAGGCGCTTTCTGGGCGCCCTACCTGATGGGCGAGCGGACTCCGCATCTCGATCCCTTCGCGCGCGCCGCCTTTGTCGGCCTCTCCGCCTCACACACACGGGCCCATCTGATCCGTGCGGTTCTCGAAGGCGTTGCCTACAGCCTGAAAGACACTTTCAGCATCTTTGACAAAATTCACGTTCCCGTCGAACGCATCCGCCTCGGCGGCGGGGGCGGCCGCTCGCCGCTCTGGCAACAAATCCAGGCAGACGTATATGCTCACGAGGTCGAAATCTTAAAAGCGGAAGAAGGCGCGGCCTATGGCGCCGCGATCCTCGCAGGCGTGGGATCAGGCTGCTGGAAGAGTGTGGACGAAGCCTGCGACGCCGCAGTGCGTGTTGCGAATCGCGTGAGCGCAAACAAAGAAAGCAGCGCCATTATGCAGCGCGGTTATCAAACTTACCGCCGGATTTATCCGGCCCTACATTCCATCTTCGCGGAAGATCGAACTTCTTCGGCCAAATGAGCTCAGCCGAATCGAACGTGGCTATTCTCCATCTTCAAGTTTTATTCTTTCGCGGCTTGAAGTAGTAGCAGTAGACCGCTCCAATCAGGGTCATCAGTGCGCCCCACCACACGCCCGCGTGCACTTCGAACAACTGCACCCGCCCTTCGAGAGCGGGCGGATGCCAATACTCGTACAGGCCAGCGCCGAAGATCAGCATTCCGTTGACAAGCAGCGATACCCCGATAAAAAACCAAATGGAAACCATGCTTCCAACCTCCGGCTACCGGAACTACCAGAAAATGATATTTAGAACAAAAAACACGACACCGACCACACCGGCCCAGAAAACAGGCTTCTGATACACGGGAATATTTCCGACGGAGGGAACTGGCGTCAACCCATAAACCAAGCCAGTCAACTCCGCGTCCGTTTTGGGCTTCGTCGCCAAACTCACCAGAACCGTCACGATCACGCAGACGAGAAAAGACCACAATGCCTGGAACATGTCCTGAGCCAGGGCTTTGGCGTGCGGGGAGAGTGCCACATAACGCAAGGCCGATGGATCTGCTTTTACCCAAGCCCACATGCTGACCGAAGATACTGTGCCGCAGAGCAATCCCCAGAAGCCTCCCGCTCCTGTCGCTCGCTTCCACAGCATGCCGAGGATGACGGTGCCGAACAGGGGCGCGATAAAAAAACTGAACAGCGCCTGTACATAGTCCATGATGCTCGCGAACTGCATCACCAGATACGCGGTGCCGACACTGATGAGCACGCCGATCACGGTGGTCCACCGGCCCATGTTCACGTAGTGGTGGTCCGTACCCCTGCTATTGATCAGCGGCCGGTAAATGTCATACGTCCAGACGGTAGTAAACGCGCTCACGTTCCCAGCCATGCCCGACATAAAACCGGCAATCAACGCGGTAATTCCAAGACCCAGCAAACCGGGACCGCAGTAGCGGGCCAGCATTAACGGAAGTACATCGTTGTAGCTGTGCGCACCGGTGACAGCCGCCACCGATTCGGGAACGAGCTTTATGGGAAGCACGGCCAAGCCCAGGAGTCCCGGCAGAATGACGATGAGCGGAACAAACATCTTGAAACCGGCTCCAATGATGGGGGCCATCTCCGCACTGCGAATATCTTTGGCAGCGAGGATGCGTTGCACGACAAGAAAATCTGTCGTCCAGTAGCCCATGGAAATGACCGCAGCCAGCCCGAACACAATGCCAATCCAGTTGATGCCCATGGGGTTGTCCGTGAAGGACCCCAAACCCGACCACAGGTGAACGTACTGATCCGACGCCCGCTGGGCAATCTGCAGCTTCAGGTTGCTCCAGCCGCCGGCCTCATACAGGCCCAGAATGGGAATCAGCAGCGCGCCCGCCCAAATCAAAAAAAACTGCAGAACTTCATTGAAAATGGCCGACCTTAATCCGCCGAGCGTCACATAAACCGCCACGGTCAGCGACGATACCCAGATGCTGAAATTGATGTCCCAACCAAGCACAATCTGCATGACCTTGGCCATCGCGAACATGTTGACGCCGCTCATCAGCACGGTCATAAATGCAAACGAAACCGCAGAGACTGCACGGGCAGGCTCTCCAAAACGCAGTTTCAAATAGCCCGGAACGGAGTGCGTTTTGGAAATGTAGTAAAAAGGCATCATCACCAGCGCAAGAAACAACATTGCCGGGATGGCCCCAATCCAGTACCAATGCGTTGCCAGAATGCCATATTGATAGGCCGACCCCGCCCAGCCCATTAACTCCAGCGCGCCGAGATTTGCGGAGAGAAAACTGAGTCCAGCCACCCACGCTGTCATTTCACGGCCGGCCATGAAGAAATCTTCGCCAGTGTTCGCACGGCCGCGGAGGTAGAAACCGATGGCCAGCACCAGCGCAAAATAAAAAACGACGATGATGACGTCAACGGTGGAAAGATGAACGAGGCGAGCGGGTACGATAAACGCGTAAGGAATGGTCATAGAGTGCCGAATCGCTTCTCCTCTGTAAGCGTCTTACGACTCCTGACGAACAACAAAGTCCCTCGGTGATCAAGAAAAATCGGGCCCAGGATCACTTCGCCGAAAACTTGTAAATCGTTTCCGAGTAAAACTTTGTCCCTGGCTTCAAAACGGCTGACGGAAAATTAGGACGGTTTGGCGAGTCTGGATAGTGTTGCGTCTCGAGACACAGGGCCCCATATTTCGGATACGCTATTCCGCCCTTCCCGGTGATGCTCCCGTTGAGCCCGATCGCCGAATAGAATTGCACTCCCGGCTCGGTGGTCCA
>Ga0210406_10002379_pt1 | contig 21570 bp, 9 predicted proteins | sample IncBWC30MmetaG_FD_155454 | JGI IMG/M metagenome (GOLD analysis project Ga0210406, IMG submission 155454) | Forest soil microbial communities from Barre Woods Harvard Forest LTER site, Petersham, Massachusetts, United States - Inc-BW-C-30-M | ecosystem: Environmental > Terrestrial > Soil >... | reverse complement strand
ATGCGAAAGTCCTGTTCAATCTGTTCCGGCGTCAAGGTGTAGCCCTGATGCTCCCACAGACCGTGGCGCGCCACTCCTTTCAACACAAGGGGACGACCATTTAACAGAAACTTATTTTCCTGCACGACCAAGCTGCGGAAACCAGTTTCAGCGGAGAACGTGTCCTCTCCCGTCTGCGACTTGAGGGTCACTGCAAGGTCGTATAGCGTCGGGTCTTCCGGCGACCACAGATGAATCGAGTCGATTGTCCAGTGCAGCGATGCGACGGCTGTTCCCCGGTTCACCTTCGCATCTTGCTGCACGTGCACGACACGACTCTGCTGTTGCAGTAGATCGGATGTTATGCGGACATCCTGCGTCATGGTGCCGCGAACGAAAACATCGAGTGTGCAATCGGCGGTCTTGAAATCAGGCGAGAGACGATACGTCAATCTCGCATTTTCGATGTATGGATCGGTTCGAATTTCTGCGTAGGCGTTATATATAATGCCACCCGAACTTTCCCATGCGGCTGCTGGACCAAGCCCCAGCGGAGCCTGCCAGTCGACCAGTTCCATTTCGATCTTGTTGGGACCGGGTTTCACCTCATTGGTGACGTCGAATACGTGCGTCGTATACGGAGCAAGGATTCCGATCTGATGGCCATTCACACGCAGAGTGCCATTGCCCGCGATCCCTTCAAAACGCAAAAGCATTCGCTGCTCTGTCGCCAGTTGCGGGAAATCTGCGACGCGTACCAGAACTGCGGTGCCCACCGGCCGGTAGGAAGAAGGGACCAGAACATTGTCGTAGAGCTGGCCGGCAATCCAGCGCTCCCAGTATCCCGCGAGCGAGATACGCTGCTGCCCGCTTGCAGCAGCGGGAAAAAACAACGCCGAAGCCACGAGGAAAACGGTTGAGCGGAGTATGCATGAGCGAGCCTGCAAAATCGAAACACGCACGGGCGGATCTCCTTTACCGGCTGTGTTCTGAAACGAATGGCGAACTGCCAACTATAGACCCAAACCAGGTTTCGCCAGTAGAGGGATCAATTTTCGCGAAACCGATTTTGGAGGTCGGCGTACTATAAGGCCGAACCATTCAATCCAGTAAAGGGGCTTGAAATGTCTGGCAGGATGATTCGTTTTGCACTACTACTGGTGGCTCTAGTTCCAAAGATGTCTGCGGCTCAACTGAAACCATACCGCGTCCTATTTGTGATCTCCGACCAATGGAAAGACCCTCGCAGCTTTCTGGTAAGTGGAGGTGGAGAGTTTCAAACCATCGTCACGATGTTTAAGTCGTGGGGAATTCCATTCGACATTCTCCGGCTGGATCAAACCCAGATGGATCCCAATCACTTCCGCGACTTCTCCGGACACGCGCGGTACGGCGCGATCTTGTGGGACGTTCCCGACGAAAGCATTTCGGACGGAGATCAGGCCATCGTGACCCACGCCGTACAAAAGTTGCATATATCCCTGATCGCGATCGGAGATCGCATCCGGCAACCGGTCATCCAGCAACTCCTAGGAATTCGCTACAAGAACGAACACATGAATAGCGCGCACCCGAGGCAGACTGCGCCTTCGTTTGTGCTGCGCGGTCTAGCGCCAGATCTTCACCAGCAGGGTCCCGACCTAATCTCCATGCGGCGAGTACAGGTCGATGTGACCGGGGCCAAGATTCTGGCGGACGCGGATGGATCGCCCCAGGTTACCGAAAACGAAATCTCCGACGACACGCGCGCAATCTGGATCGGTGGCGATATCGACCAGATGCTTCTTTATCAGCCGCTGCGCACCGCCTTGCGTCGTGCAGTCACCGAGGCCATCGGCTACTCTCTGACCAAGTCCTGGAGCAAGACGATCGTCTTGACGATGGACGATATGGGGAACGCGCAAAATGCCTGGCTGGAGCACTGGCATTATCCGGCGCTTACAGCAGAGCAAATCCGCCACTCGCTGATCGAGCCCTTACAAGCCCATCACGCGGTGCTGTCTCTGAACATTGTGCCCGGCTTCGTAGACGACACCGAGCGAGGGATCGTTCCCACCTGGCAACAGCAGTTCACCGACAGTTTCGGAACCAAGCAGGATTACGTATCGACGAAGCAAGGTCTTGACGAAGGCATCGCTCGGGGCGTGCTTGAAATCGAAAGCCATGGCTGGACCCATATGCAGCCCGACTTAACCTCGCCTCCCGGCCCCTGGTGGGGATCGCCGCTCATGGACGAGCGTGCTGAAGTCGGCTGGTATCGTGAATTTTATGACGTGCGGCGAGGACGCGAAATCACGGCAGCAGAGCAGAAGTTCCATATGCAGCAGTCTGCTGATTGGATACAGGCAGAATTCGGCGAGTTCCCTCTCGAGTTCTCCACCGGCGGAAATGGGGTCTCTCGCAGTCCGGACAACAATACCTGGCGACTCGCCGCCGAAGCGGGATACGGCTACTACGGTGGCTATCTGGGGAAAGACTTGGCGGTAGAGGGCCGCGCCGACTCCAACGCCGACTTTGGAGGCAGTGACGATGTTCCTCTGTTGCTGCCAGCTCCTCCCGACGGTCATGACCGCGGAATTGCCCACGATCCCGAGGGCTTCGCCAAAGTGTTCGATCGCTATCCGGGATACGTATTCACTGGCTTGGATGAATATATCGGATACCAACACGCCGACATACGCACGCCTACGAGCAGCCCGCTCAAGGAACCGATGCTCACCGTTGTCTACGACCCTCACTACGGCCGGGCCCTGATCTCTAAACCATCAAGTTGGAATTTCCAGGTTGCCGACTGGTTACGCCCAGGTTTGGAGTCTTCGCAGATATGGGTGGACGGAAAGAACCTTGGATCCGTGAAGGACGAAACCACGGTCATCGATTTCCAGGCGGGCGGCCAAACGCACACCTTGGAACTCCGCCGACGCAAATGAACTCGAACTGCGGGGCGTTGGCCTCTTGCCGTGAGCGAATTACGGAACGAACTTGGTTCTCCATGGCCAGTTTCGGCAGGTGCGAGGCGGAAGCGTTGTCGGGAGCAAATGAGCCTAAGAATCTTCTTTGGAGTCAGCATATGAACGTGGGAAGAATCCATCGACTGGGCCAGATCGGGGTACTGATAATCATTTCTATCCGGGCTGTCGCCGTTCCCATTTCTCCAGGCACCACCGAACTCAGGAACGGTTGGCGTCTCGCCTCCGCCTGGAACGTAGTGCAAGACGGAGGCCTGATTTCCGAATCCTCCTACGATGCCTCGAGGTGGTACGAGATCCATGCCATGCCGGCAACAGTACTGGAAATCCTGCAGGAAGATGGCGTTTATCCCAATCTCTACTTCGGCAAGAACCTTACTGAGACAGTTCCCCGGGATCTGTTTCGACAGGATTGGTGGTACCGCACCGTGTTCACGGTTCCCCCTACGCCCAGCACGCACTGGCTGGTATTCAAAGGCATCAATTACAGAGCGGAGATCTGGCTGAATGGAGAACGACTCGCCAACAACCGGGAAGTCGCAGGCATGTACAGCGCATTCGAGTTCAATGTGACCGGGAAAGTGAAACCTGGAGCCGAAAACGTCCTGGCGGTTAAGGTCACGCCGGAACAGTCTCTCGAAGATATCGACGGAGTAGAACTCGCGGATAGTTGGTTCGACTGGATCAACTCCAAGTATCTCGGCATCCGCCTACCAGATCAGCAGATTGGCATCTCTTACGTGCCCGATCGAAACGCCGGCATTTGGAAACAGGTATACCTGCGCAACACAGACGAAGTGGAAATTCGCAATCCCTATGTCCAATCCGATCTCCCGCTCCCCAGCACGCGTTCAGCCGCACTGACGGTCTATTGTGACTTACAAAACGGCAGCGGATCGCGCATCGAAGGTACGCTCTCGGGGGAGATTCTCCGCGAAGGCAAGATTCCGGTTCGAATCGAGCAGCGCGTCACCCTGGCTCCCGGCGAGACTCGTGAAGTCGTATTCGCGCCCGAAAATTTTCAGCAACTGACGATAGCGAACCCGGATTTGTGGTGGCCTTATCAATGGGGGCCTGCCAACCTGTACAGCTTGAAATTGCAATTCAGCATTGGGGATCGAACCTCTGATTCCGCCCAGATCAAGTTTGGGATTCGTAAGATTACACAACACCGTGACTCCGATCAGCGTTTCCCGGCACTCGGCGGAGGCGGCAACTTCTACCTCAAAATCAATGGCATCGATTTCCTGGTGCGGGGTGCCGACTACGCTCCCGACTTGCTCTACCGATATAGCGAGGCCCGGGAAACGTCCGTCCTCCGATATGTCAAAGATATGGGCCTCAACCTGCTGCGTTGGGAGTCGAAGATTTCCAGTGAACACATCCTCGATCTGGCCGACGAAGAAGGGATCCCCGTGATGATGGGATGGATGTGCTGCAATCAGTGGGAGAAATGGAACCAGTGGGACGCTGAAGACCATCGCGTCGCCCGCGCCAGCCTGCGTTCGCAGATTCACAACTTGAGGCCTCACGCCTCGGTGGTTATGTGGGCAAATGGCAGCGACGGCCTTGCTCCGGTCGAAGTCAGGAATGACTATCGTCGCATTTTGTCGGAGTTACATTGGCAAGACGCAGTCGTCGACACCGTTTCGAGTTTCAATAAGGATTCCAACGGGAACATCGTCTGGGACGGCATCCGTATGCAAGGGCCTTACAGTTGGCGGCCACCCTCCTACTGGTTCGACAAACGCTACCAAGGCTCGAGTGGCGCCTGCGCTGAGCAAGGCGACAATGAAAGCATCCCGCCTTATGAGAGCCTGAGGAAATTCATTCCCGCAGATAAGCTTTGGCCCATGAACAACTGGTGGTTCTACCACGCCGGCTCAACGGAAAGAAACAACACGTTGGCCAATGCCGCATTGGTGATTGAGAAGCGCTACGGACCTTCCAAGAACGCAGCTGAGTTCGCAGAAAAAGCGCAAATCGCACACTATGAAAACACCCGGGCTCAATTCGAGGCATTCGCTGCGAATGGCTGGGACGACCACAAGATGACCATGTACTGGATGCTGAACAGCCCCTGGCCTTCGTTCTTTGGGCACATCATTGACTATTATTTGAAACCCGGAGGCGCATACTACGGCGCAAAAAAAGGGCTCAGACCGGTCAACATCGTTTATGACTACTACGCCGAGGGAGATCGAACCAAGGCAAGAATCTTTGTGGTGAACCAAACCCTCACTCCTCTTTCCGGGCTGCAGGCTTCGGTCGCGTTGCTCGACCTGGACGGTGTGGTGAAATTTTCGAGCCAAGCAGAGCAGGTGGCCGTGCGCCCGACTTCTTCGGTTGCCGTGCTGGCGGTGCCGCGGGTCAAGGGCCTGCCGTCCGTATTTTTTGTCCGTTGCCAACTACGGGAGCGAGACGGGCGACTGTTGGCCGAGAACGTCTATTGGCAAGCCGGCACCGACGATGAGTTAGTTCCTCCCGACAAAGAAAACGCCTTCGATTCTTCTCAGCTGACCTGGGCCGATCTGAGCGCGCTGAACCACATGAAAGCGGCAAGAACCTCCACCACTGCCGAGGGACAGGAAGCGGATGGGTGGTCGACGGTGACCGTGAAACTGCGGAATGAATCGAATGTGCCGGCGTTTTTTGTGAGGGCTGAAATTGTCAACAGCACCGACGGGAATGAAATCCTGCCGATAACGTGGACGGATAACTATGTCACCCTGTTCGGCGGCGAATCAATCACCTTGCAGGCTCACTATCGTGTCGCAGACTCAGATGGCATGCAGCCACTCGTCAGAGTGGAGGGACACAACCTGCCGATGAGGACCGAAAAGCTTCCTCCGACATCCACCCCAAACGCCAATCGACCCTGACCACCGACATCGCCGGCACAGGATGCCTGCCGAACGCCAGCCAGCTCGTGCGACAGGCTTCGAATTTGACCGATAGGGGTAGAATAGCTTTTTCCCGCTTCTCGGAATGTCTACGAGAGTCCCTATGAAAAGAGCAACCAAAAGCCGAAAGAGCCACTACGACAAGAACTTTATCGCTGTGGCGCAAAAAGTTTTTGCCGTGCTGGAAGCACTGAGTCAGCAGCCCAAGTCGGGTGTTCCGCTGGAAGAAATTACGCAAATTAGTGGACTTCCGAAGACAACCGTTTTTCGGCTGCTGTACTCCATGCACAAGCTTGGCTTCGCAGAACAGGATCCTGACACAGGCCTCTACTCGCTTTCGGGAAAGTTCTTCGAATTGGGAACCAATGCCCTGCCCTACCAGCGGCTAACCGTGCTGGCCAGGCCTCTCATGCAAACCCTGCTGCTGAGCTTTGGAGAGTCCGTCAATGTGGCGGTGCCGAAGCTCGGAGGAGCCATCTACATTGCGGTGGCGGAGAGCCCCAAACCGCATCGGGTCGCTGCATCGATCGGGGGATTCTCTTTTCTCCACTCCACCTCGGTGGGGAAATGTATTGCTGCTTATCTTCCCGCCGAAGAAATGGAGAAGCAACTCAGCCGACATGGAATGCCTCCTCTGACTCCAACCACAATCATCTCGCGCCAGGGCCTCGAGGAAGAGTTAGTTCGAGTTCGGGCAGAGGGGGTGGCTGTAGACAACGAAGAAAATGTCCAGGGGATTATTTGCGTTGGAGGACCAATTTTTGCCAGCGGCAAACAACCCATTGCCGCGATGAGCCTCTCCGGACCTGCCATTCGCATGTCGCAGAACCTGCCCGCGATCAAGACAGCGGTTCGGGAGGCAGTGCAGACGATCTCCATTCTGCTGGGCGCCGGCGCCGGTACTGCAGAACCAGCGCGCGAGACCGAAGGCATCCCCTTCCGTAAAAACTGAACCAAATCTCCTTCTGGCTGTGTCGGCCCTGGCCGCCACCTCCGCTCCAGGGGTTAGCTCTCCGCGCGTGGACTGAAGCGGGATGTCAGGCTCAGCTGCGAAGCGCGATCCCTCCCTCTCATTATCATTTTCGGAAGGAAGTCCGAAAATATCTGCGTGTATTCAAGTCTTGAGGCGCCGGGGGTATGAGAATTCGTAGAATTTGTCCGGAAATACGTACGAGGCTCGAAACGATACGAATTGGGACCTCTCCGTGCGCGTTCATGCCAATGAGACCTCCCACCAGCGCATGTTTTTTCTGAGGGGTTGGCCATATTCGGTTCATATTCCGAAAGTCCTTGACAACGTTTAGATGGCCTTGCTACCCTGCGCTCGTTTTTGCACGCGAACTTCGCGCAGGCAGCAACCGGCCCTAGAAATGCCCGATGAAGAATGGAGAGGCATATGCGAATGCTGAGAAGTAGTTTGCTGAGTAGCGGCCACCCAGATCTGGCGGACGGAAAGCGTTCCACGACGAACTGCTGGCTGGTTCGCACTGGTGCGGCGAGCTGTGCGCTTTACATTGTGCTCGTGAGCTTGTCGGCCAATCTGGTCGGCCAACAAGGACAGGCCAATGTCACAGGTACCGTGGAGGACGCATCGGGTGCCCTTCTGACCGGTGCGTCGGTGACCTTGTCCAATAAAGACACGGGCGTGGTCACCCGGGCCACGACGAATGATGCGGGCAGGTATTCTCTTTTGTATTTGCCGGTTGGAACCTACGATATTCAGGTCGAGAAGGTAGGATTCAAGACACAGGTGCAGACAAGTCTTGTCCTCACGGCAGAGGAACAAGCCGGTGCCAATTTCACTCTGACTGTCGGCACGATCAATGAGAAGGTTGAAGTTTCGGCCAACGGACAAGCCGTCGAAACAGAATCCGCGGCTCTGCAACAGGTCGTAAATGAGCGCGCGATCATGGAGCTTCCGCTGAACGGACGCAATCCTGCCGATTTGGTCTTCCTTTCGCCAGGAACGGTCAACCTGCTCAACCCGAATCCCGGCAACGGGAACAATCTAAGTGATGTCGGCCAGCACCAGTCTTACACGACATTCCCCGTCGAGACCGGCGCTTCCACCAGTGGCGGGCGCCAGGGCAGCACGATTTACTTCCTCGACGGCGCTTATAACATGGACAATTATCACCTGCTGGCCGCGCCCTTCCCCAACGCTGACGCAACTCAAGAATTCCAAGTCATCGGAAACAATTTCGATGCCCGCTATGGATTCACGCCCGGCGGTGTCGTCAGCATTGTGACTAAATCTGGGACCAATCAATGGCACGGCGATCTATTCGAGTACATCCGCAACAACGCGGTAAACGCAAGCGAATACTTTACACAATCTACCGACCTGATCAAGCGCAACCAGTTTGGTGGGTCACTGGGTGGCCCGATCGTGAAAGACAAGCTGTTCATCTTCGGCAACTATCAAGGCACACGCCAGCATCGATCGGTGCTGAGCGGCAACGGCTACGTGCCCACGACCGCCATGCGCAACGGCAATTTCGGTGCGTATTGCCAAAATGGTTTCGCTTCCAACGGTCTTTGCCAGGATACAAATGTGGTCAACGGGGTCACCTACATCGCCGATCAGCTTTGGAATCCCTCAACCGATGCAATCACGAACTCGCAGGGCAACCTCGTCGGAGGATCCACGGGGGCGAACAATCAAAGCTACACGATGGCAGATGTCCTCGCGCATCCGGGCATGTACTTCCCCAACAATCAGATTAACCCTGCAACGTTCGACCCGGCTGCGGTTTCGATCATCAACCTGCTGCCCACAAATACCTCCGACCAATACGGCCGTATCGCGGTATCTGGCTGGCCCAACATCAATGACTACAACGAAGAGACCTTCCGAGTGGACTACGACCTCACCCACAGCCAGCGCATTAGTGGCCGCGGGTTTCTCAACTTCTTCAATCAGCCCCCGACGTCTATCAGTATCTTGAGTTCTGACCGGTCGTGGGTCTCGCACTGGCAGAGCTATGCCGGTACTTGGACTTGGAACATCAATCCGCACACGGTCAACAATTTCACCGGCACCTACAGCCGTCTATACGACTACAGCAACAGCGGTCTGAAGGCAAACGGCAAAAGGATCTGCTACTCGCAGTTCGTCTCCGTCTCGGATCCAAGTACAACGCCATGCTCCATTGAAGGGTTCAGCACCGGCGGTGGTTACGATCGCGGTGGAATTCCGCTGAACGCGCAGAATTTCAATGGAATCAATCGCTGGACCTACGGTTTCTCGGACTCCCTGAGTATCTCGAAGGGAAAGCACTTAATTGTCGCTGGCGTGGATGTGATGCGTCAGTACTGGTATGAGAACACGGACTGGTTGGCCCTGCCCATCATTACCTGGAACGGTGGACCGCCGAATCAGCAGTACACTGGCTCTTCCTTCGCTGACTTCATGCTTGGAGATGTGGGCAACTACGAACAGGGCGGCGGCGAGTCCAACGTGATTCATGCCTGGATGATCGCCCCCTACGTCGCGGATCAGTACAAGGTCAAACCCAATCTCACGCTTGACTTCGGTCTGCGTTGGGAGCCCTGGATGGCGCCGGTCGTCGCCGGCGGTCGTATCGCCACCTACATTCCCGGAGAACAGAGCACGCGCTATCCCAACGCTCCGGCTGGGCTGGTCTTCCCGGGCGATCGAGGAGTAGCTAGCGCGGGCTTGCCCAGCAATTACAAGAAGTTCTTCGATCCCCGTCTGGGTTTTGCTTGGCAACCCAAGAGGTTGGGAAACACATCGGTTCGCGGGGCCTTCGGCATGTTCGCCATTCCCATGGATTATGCCAACTTCAATCACGCATCAGACTTGGCTCCATTCAGCCCGACCTACAATTTCAGTGGAGGCACGATTGTGAATGGCGGTACGGTTCCGATCATTCCTTTCTCCAATCCATGGTCGGCCTACTCTCCCCTCAGCGGCCAGAATCCTTTCCCGCCATTCTCGTCTCCGGGCAATGTGCCGGGATCGAACGCCACATTCGCACCTCCAATCTACATCCAGGACGGTTTTGCGCCGAATTACACCGCCGGCCGGACCTACACGTGGAATCTGAGCGTTGAGCATTTGTTCGGGGCTCGCTGGCTGGCCAAAGCCGCCTACGTCGGGAGCGAAAGCGACCATCAGTCTCTGGCAGTGGATGAGAACTATGGCCAGTTCTTCGGCACCGGCAATCCGGCCAACGGCACGCGGCTGAATCCAAACTTTACAACAGCCCTGATTGTCAGCTCTCCCGGAACTGCCAGCTACGAATCAGGCCAGTTCTCGCTGCAAAGGAACTTCGCCAACGGTTTGCAATTCAACGCGAACTACACCTACGCTCACACCATTGACTGGTACAGCACTTCGACCACCGCTTTCACGGGAAGCGTCCCCAACCCACGCTGCGTGCCTTGCAACAAAGGAAATTCGTCGCTGGACGTGCCGCAGGCGCTGAACTTCAACTTTGTCTACACCACCCCCATTCTCCGAGGGTCGCGGGCTCTCAATGCCGTTCTTGGCGGCTGGCAAGTCAGTGGTATCTGGAGTGCGCACTCAGGAGCCGCCACGTACATCAACTCCGGGGTAACGACCGCTTGGGATGCGGTCGGAGGCGACTTCCCCGATTACGCGTCAGGCTCCCACTCCGTAAAGACTGGTAATTGGCGCGACGCTCCCAATTTCAGCACAACTACCGCGTCGTATCTCAATAAAGCTCAGTTCGCCATTCCGCAGCAAGGCTCCAAGGGAGACGTAGGGCGAGATCCAACGGGGCTCTTCTATCCCGGATGGAATAGTTGGGATACGGGAGTTTCCAAGTATTTCAGCTTCACCGAACGCTACAAGATGCAGTTCCGCTGGGAGCTGTTCAATGCCTTCAACCGCGAAACTTTCGGCTGCATGGACCCCAACCTGCAAGACGCGCAGTTCGGACGCTTCGGCTGCTCTGTCAGTACTCCCCGAACCATGCAGGCAGCGCTGAAGTTCTTCTTCTAACCAATCGGGAGGACGGGCGGCACAAGCCGCCCGTGCTCTCGAATATGTCAAAATCTCTCATCCTGTTGTCGTGAAATGGAATAAATTCCGATTTTCCAGCGTCTTCGGGTAGAAAGCTTGGGACAGGAATGCAGGTCCCAGCGCTCGGAAGATGAAACGTTTCGAAACGCGCACTTTATAACTTTTTTGGTCTAGTACAGTCTCGGTGCTCCTGATGATGAATCGGCGTGGTTTTCTGGGTACGCTTGGCGCATCCGCCGTGCTGGGTGCAATCCCCGCCTTTGCCAGTGAAAGTAAACCCACGGTTTCGTCGTCGCGGAAGCAGGTTACCCTGAATGGCCTGTGGGAACTTCATGTTGCCGGCAAGCTTCGGGATGTAATAACCGTTCCCTCATCCCGCCACCCCAGCGGGTTTTACACCCTGACGCGCAATTTCGTGCTGCCTCGTCTGGCCCAGGGCCAGCAGGCATTCCTCCATTTCGAGGCGATTACCTACTGCGGGAAATTGGCAGTGAACGGAAAGCAGTTGGGAATACTGGGTCCCTACGTTCCGTACGAATTCGACTTTACCAACACGGCCCGGGAGGGAACGAACGAGATTGCGATCGAGATCGCCGACCTCGTTCCCTGGCCCGACGGTACTGGCAAAGATGAGATCGCTCTGGGCGTAAATCCCGGATGGGAATGCTACGGAGGTATCATTCGCGATGTCTGGGCGGAAATACGACCCGCTGCTTTCGTCGAGAATGTGCGATTGGCGTACCAGCTCAGCCCGGGCTACCAATCGCTGGTACTTCAGCCCCGGATCATCGTCGCAAGCCTCGGCGCCTCAAGCGGAGAAGTTGAGTTCACGTTGTCTCGCGGCGAAGTGAAAGTAGCCGGGGCGAAACGCAGCGTTCAACTCAAGCCCGGTAGTAATGACATCGACTTATCGGTTGATTTGTCAGGACCCGCGTTGTGGTCTCCGGAAACGCCGAATCTCTACACCTTGAAGGCCCGCCTGAAAACTTCACTCAGCGATGACACGTGGGCCTGCCGGACCGGTTTCCGCGACATTCGTACCCAGGGCCGTGAATTTCTGCTGAACGGCGAGCGCCTCATTTTGAACGGCGTGTGTCGGCATGACATGTGGAAGGAGCAAGGATTCACCCTGACTCGCGCCCAACAAGATCAAGACATGCGGATGATCAAAATGATGGGCGCAAACTTTGTGCGACTGGTGCACTATCCGCACGACCGGCACATTGTGGAGTTATCCGATGAACTGGGCCTGCTGGTGAGTGAAGAGCCCGGCTACTGGAATATGGATTTTCGGCAGATGGGCCGCGGAGAAATTGAACTTGGCTACAAGATTCTGGAGACCACCATTGGGCGCGATTGGAACGCCCCGTCCGTCATGGCGTGGCTACTCTCCAATGAATGCACTCTCACGGAATCGGTTTTGCGGGAAGGAAAGCAGCGTTGCCATGCCATGGACCCGATCCAGCGACTGGTCTCCGCCGCAAACTCGATGAACGCAAAGGCCTCGAGAGACATGTTCATCGCAGCGGGCATGGATTTCTTCGATCAGCATCCCTACACCTACGACGTTCTGGAATTCAACCAAGAAGCAGAGTTCGACGGCCCCTCGAAGCCGCTGACCTTTACCGAATGGGGTGGCAAGGCCATTGGGCAGTCTCAGATTGTCATGCAGAACGAGGTGGACCGTCTGATCGATCTGGTCGACTCCGGCGAACTGTCGGGACACGTGTTCTGGTCCTGGCAAGACATGCGCCAGTACAGCCGGATCGACGCCGAAATGCGTAACGGAGTGCTGGAATCGGGCGTAGTCACCGAAGCGCGTGAAGCTCGCCATGTGGTTTACATGGAACTGGCGCGGTTGTTCCAGCTGCGGCGGCACGCTGACGAAACTCCGGATCATGAACCGGAAATTGTTCCCTTGCGTTGGACGCCCTGGTCGCGCACCTCGGCCTTTACCACGGTTAACCTTCAGCCCCTGGTCGAAGACCCCAAAGCTGACGCTGCATGGAGCAGTCTAAAGACCCACATGGCGCGCTACTGGGAGCAGACCGCACGCGATCAATGGAAGAAGAGCGGCGAAGATTTCTTGCTTTGGTCCAAAAACCAACTGGAGATCGGGGGAATTTCTTTCCAGATCCCGGTAATCAAGGATCGCGTCCGGCCGATCGTGGTGACGCCCGAAAGCCCCGAGGTGAGCATCCCCATCAATCGCCGCTGCACGAAGCTGCACATCCTGGGACAGGTTACGTTGACCGCGGGATTTCCCAGCAGCGGCATGGACGGCGATAAGATAGCAACCTACACCTTGCAGTACTCCGGGGGACGCACCGCAGAAATACCTTTGCGGAATGGATATGAAGTCGCGCAGGCGAATCTCATCCAGGACGCTACTCGGATCGATCCCCAGACGACTGAGTCCCAGCGGGCAATCACTTACGTAAAGGAAACAGCACGAGAGCACTACCAGGTTCTCCTCTATTCGATTCCGGTCGAGGATGCAACGCTAGGGAGTATCCGTTGCCGGCTGGTTGGACAGCAACCGCCGCTAGCTCTGTTTGCGATTACCACCGAAAACGGCGGCGCGACCAGAGAAGCGCGGTAGAACATGGTTTCATATCATTCGCGCATACATGCTAAGGACAAAGGACACTGGATGCAGGGCACAGGAATGAGTTCCTCCCGCGCAGTCGTTAATCTGAATGGCGATTGGGAACGGTATGTCCATGACAAGCTGGTCGGCATCGTTCCGGTTCCTTCCTCTTTGGCTCCGGGCGGGATGTACAGCCTGCGCCGTGAGTTGCTGCTGCCGCGGCTGGACAGACAGGAAAGAGCTATCCTTCACTTCAACGCCATTCATTACCACGGCCGGGTTTCGCTGAACGGAAAGCAACTGGGCGCGACGATTCCCTACGTCCCTCAGGAATTTGACTGTACGGAGCAAGCCCGGGAGGGCCGTAACACGGTTGACGTGCAGATTATCGACGCCGGAACTGGGCCCAATGGTCTCGGCAAGGACGAGGTCATTTTCGGCACTCCCGGAGGCTGGGAAAGCTACGGGGGCATCATTCGCGACGCGTATGCGGAGATTCGTCCCGCAAGCTACGTTGAGAATGTGCGCTTCGGTTACCGCTTGGAGGGCTACCGCAAGGCCTCGTGCACGGCTCAGGTCTTCGTCGCCTCCAATGAAACCGGCGATCGCGAGTGCGAATTGGTGCTTCTGTGGGGCGGTTCGGAAGTGGCGAGAGCCAGGGCGCGTGTTCCGTTGAGCACAGGCGCAAGCGCCACGGCGGAATTGACATTCGACCTTAGCGATGTTGTTTTGTGGTCCCCACAGGATCCTAACCTCTATCAGTTGCAAGTACGACTGAAGGGTCCGGCTGCCGAAGACAATTGGTCCTGCCGGACCGGTTTTCGCGAAATTAAGATCCAGGGACGCGACTTCTTCCTCAATGCCGAGAGGCTGGTGCTGAAGGGCGTGTGCCGCCATGACATGTGGGGCGGGCAAGGATTTACTCTCTCGCGGGGGCAACAAGAAAAAGACATGCGGATGATCAAGGCGATGGGGTGCAACTTCATCCGCTTGGTGCACTATCCGCACGATCGCAGAATCATTGATTTAGCAGAGGAAATCGGACTGCTGGTCAGTGAGGAACCCGGCTATTGGCAAGTTGATTTCAACAAGGTCGAACGCTCGTTCGTTGACTTGGGATTGCGCGTTCTGGAAACGACGATTCGCCGCGACTGGAATTCGCCCGCGGTGATGGCCTGGCTGCTGGGCAACGAGAGCGAATTCACCGCCTCCTACTTGAAAGAAGGAAAACAGCTCTGCAACAAGCTCGACCCCATCGATCGGCCCGTCTCGGTGGCGCACATCAACGGCTCGATCGATAAAGCGAAGAAGATGTTCGACGAGACTGGGCTCGACTTTTACGACTGGCACGCTTATGAGTTCTCTGAGGATAAGTTTCTCAAGTTTCCGCAACAGTTCGGGGCCGCCAAGCCCCTCACTTTTACCGAGTGGGGGTGGGAAGATGGCGGTCATGGAGACTTGTTTTACGAGCGCGACTTCGACGATCTCCTGGAACAAACCCAGGCGGGCAACGTCGCGGGCCACGTGTTCTGGAGTTGGAATGACATGCGCCAGTACACGCGCGAAGATTGGGCCACGCGCAACGGCATATTGCTCTCAGGAGCCGTAACCGAGGATCGGAACATCAGAGAGCCCATCTATTCCCGCCTCGCGGGTCTGTTCGCAGGACGCCACGAAATCCCGCCGTATACGCCTCCAGACGCGCCGCGGGTGCTGCCGCTGCGATCTGTTCCGTTTTCGCCGGGAAGCAAACACGAGACCGTCGATCTGCAAGCTTTAGCCGAAGGTCGGTCCGGAATGGAGAGTTGGATGGCCCTGGAATCCAGCTTGAAACAGGCTTGGGACTCTTCCAGAATGGGTCGCGAACAGTGGACAAGAACGGGAAGCCACTTCCGTCTCTGGCAGACGCCCGTCGTCGACATCGCAGGGGTCTCCTTCCGCTCGGCGGTGGTTGAAGGCTCCGTTCGACCTCTGATTCTGAATGCCGCAGTCCCGGAAATCACTATTCCAATCGACCGGCAATGCTCCAAACTGCACTTTCTCGGACAGGTCACTTTTCCGGAGGGCTATCCGCTTCGGGGACGATCGGGTGAAACGGTTGCGGTTTACTCCATCACTGGCACCAATGGCGGATCGCAAGACATTCCTATTCGCAACGGCTTCGAGGTGGCGCAAGCCAACCGGATCTACGACGCTACGCGCATCGATCCCGTCGCCACCGAAGCACAACCGGCCATCGAATTTACGAAGGACGTCGTTCGCGAGCAATACCAGTTCCTGTTGTGGTCAGTCCCGGTAAAGTCAGGCAGAATCCGAAACGTGCGCTGCAAGCTGAACCCGGGTCAGCCCAGCCTCGCGATTCTTGCAATTACGACAGAAGCGTAGTACAAGTCCGTCGAACTTACTCTAAGGAATGTGCTCTATACGCGATCAAGCCCCTGAAACTCAAGCCGAGAGACGAGAGGCCCCGAACCTGTGTTAATGACACTGAGTCCTCTGGACTTTGCTATCATCGCTTCCTACTTCGTCCTCGTCTTGGGCGTCGGATTCTTCCTCAAGGGTCGGATCCATACTTCCTCTGATTTCCTTCTGACCAATCGTACCCTTAGCCATTGGATTACCGGTATTGCGTTCATGTCCGCCAACCTCGGGTCCCTGGAAATCATGGGGCACATCGCGAACGGCGCCAAGTACGGAATGCGGACCAACCATTGGTACTGGACAGGCGCCATCCCGGCCATGGTCTTTTGCGGCTTGTTCATGATGCGCTACTACTACGCGAACGGCATTCGCAGCGTGCCGGAATACTTGCGCATGCGCTATGACTATCGCGCCCATCTCATGAATGCGGTGAGCTTCGCTTTTGTGACCATCTTGATGTCGGGCATCAACATGTTTGCCTTTGCGGTACTGTTCCATAGCATGCTGGGGTGGTCTTTTACCGTCAGCGTTGCGCTCTCGGCGGGCATCGTACTGCTGTATACGTTCTGGGGAGGTTTAGCGTCTTCCATCTGGAATGAAGTTCTGCAGTTTTTTCTGATCGTGTTCGGGTTTCTGCCGCTTACTTTTATTGGTTTGCGCCAAGTCGGCGGATGGAAGGGACTGGTCGCTCGTCTGCCGGACCCGTATGTGCATACCTGGAAGGGGATGGGTGGACCGGATGACCCTCTGGGCGTTCCCTGGTGGGTCATGGTGATTGGCATCGGCCTGACTGCCGCTCCGGCGTATTGGTGCACGGATTTCCTGTTGGTGCAGAGGGCCCTGGCAGCCAAAGACTTAGATTCCGCGCGCAAGACGCCGCTGGTGGCGGCAGTGCCAAAGATGCTTTTCCCAGCAATTGTGACTGTACTTGGAATGCTCGCTTTGGTCGTGGGTCCGCAGGTTGTCACCAAGGACTATAACCTCGCTTTGCCCATGTTGTTGGGAAGGTACTACGGAAGCGGAATGCTGGGCTTGGGTCTTACCGCTCTCCTGGCTAGTTTTATGTCTGGCATGGCGGGAAATATCACCGCGTTCAATACAGTATTTACTTACGATATCTATCAGACCTACCTGGTCAAGAACCGCCCGGATTCCCACTACCTGGCGGTTGGGAAATGGGCTACCGTGTGGGGCACGCTGTTCAGTTGCCTGTCCGCTTATATCGCGCTCAATTTCGACAATCTGATGGACTACATGCAGTTAATCGGAGCGCTCTCGATCGCGCCGTTCTTCATCGTGTTCCTGCTCGGAATGTTCTGGAAGAGAGTCTCGGCCACCGCCGGCTTCTGCGGCATCGTGACCGGTATGCTGGCAACCTTTAGCGAGTACATACTGTATCGCGTGGGTATTCTGCACTTCAAAACGCCGATGGCATCGAACGTGTGGACCTCAGTCTGGGCTTTCTGTGGGGGCTTGAGCGGCATCTTGATTGCGACCGTACTCACCACGCCGCCCGATCCGGAAAAGTTAAAAGGGCTTACTTATGACAGCGCGGCTCGCATGGAGAAATCTGGGCCGTGGTACACCACGCCGGAGTTCTATGCAGTCCTTGTATTAGTGGCGTATGTAATCCTGAATATCAAATTCTTCTGACCAAGCACGCAGCGACCAGAAATTCCGGGCAAACATCTTTGGATACAGGTAATCTCATGCAGATCTTTCCCCATGTCTACGAGATCAAGTCGCTGTTTGGCGACCGCTACATCCAGCAATATCTCTTTGTAGGCGACACGGTGGTCCTGTTGGATGCCGGCGTGATAGGCACGCCCGAGGCAACAATCTTCCCGTACATGGAGAAGATCGGGGTGTCGCCAAAAAGGCTAGCGATGGTCATCGCCATGCACGCCGACTCGGATCATCATGGGGGCTTGCCGGCCATTAAGGACGTCTCTCCCTCCACCCTGCTGGCCTGTCATGAAGGGGACCGGAAACTGATCGAAGACCCGGAACTCCTGTATCAGGACAGATACAACTTTCTGGCCAAGGATCACGGTCTGGGATTTGGCCGAGAAGGCATGGTTTATTCGCCTCGGAAATGCAAGATTGGAGCGCAGCTGTCGGCAAACGAGGTGCTCAAGATTGCCTCCGGCTGGAACCTCCGAGTGTGGCACGTGCCCGGACACTCTGCGGGCCACCTCGCGATTTACGACGAAAAGAACCACGCCGCTTTTACCAGTGATGCAGTTCAGGCCGGCGGTTACCCGACGGCGTCCGGGGGAATTGCCTTCGGTCCCACCTACTATGCGGTCAACGCCTATCTGGCGACCATTGAGTTTCTCGAAAGGCAGCCCCTGGAACACCTGTTTACCGGGCATTGGCCGAGTGCCCATGGCGAGGACGCAAAGAAATTCCTGTCGCAGTCGCGCGCCTTCGTTGAACGCTGTGATGAGTGCATCGTGGAGTATCTGAAGCAACATCTTCCGGCAGCCACTCTGAAAGCTCTGCTTCACGAAGTTGGACCGCAGCTCGGGAATTGGCCGCAGGATGCCGGAGTGTTCCTGCAGTTTGCCCTGTATGGCCACCTGGAGCGCTTAAAGGGACAAGGTATCATCCGGTCAGGCACCTCAGTCCCGTTCGAGTACTCCCTGGTGTGAGTGAGGCTCTAGTTTACGGAATTCATTCCGACCGTGTTGACGGCCACCGGTCTGGCTGCTACGCTGACTGCCTCGCGCCGGTACGAGGCCGCAGTCGGGCCTCTGGACCTGGCAAGGAGCACACAGTTTCGCTCACCGCGACTTATTCCCATGCCGGCCGAATCCTTCACCATTCCCTCGCTATCGGTTCCTGTGGTTGCGCGTCCGGAACTGTGCGTGATCGGTGGCGGTGCCGCCGGCGTTGCAGCTGCGGTCGGGGCTGCTCGCTGTGGCCTCAAAGTTCTTCTCGTCGAGAAATATGGATTTTGCGGAGGAGCCACGGTCGCCGGGTCGAGCGGCACCATCTGTGGGCTCTTCAGCAGCGGAAATCGCCCGCAGAGGATCGTCTTCGGTTTCGCGGGAGAATTCCACGACCGCCTGGCGCAGCTGTGCGGTATAGGACATCCCATTCGCTTTGGGCGAACCATGCTCGTCCCGCACGACAATTTCGTCTGGAAGGAGGCTGCTGACAGCTATCTGAGGGACGAGGGCATAGAGGTTCTCTATCACACCAATTTTGTCGCCGCGTACTTGGAGGGCCAACGCGTGCACACCTTGGTCGTCCGCGCGGCTGAGGGTTTGCGCGCCATTCGACCTAAGGTGCTTATCGACGCTTCCGGAGATGCAGAAGTGGTGCATAGTATCGGGGCGTCAACCACCATGGGTAAAGACGGAACCGTGCAAACGCCCACCATGATTTTTCGACTGGGCGGCGTGGACATCAAGCGTTTCATGGAGTTGGATCCGGTGGAAATCAGCGCACAAGTTGCCGCGGCGGATCGCTCGGGCGCCTACCGTCTCCCCCGCCACCATGTGTACCTGTTTCCCATGCCGAACGGGCGCGACGTGTTGTGCAACATGACCCGGATCACGTTCCCGGATGGCTCGGTTCCGGTCGGCATTTGCAGCGCCGACATGAGCTTTGCCGAGATGGAAGGCCGCGCTCAGGCGCGCGAGTATGCGCGCTTTCTGAAGGACAAGATCGCAGGATTTGAGCACTCTTATTTGATCGACACGGGCGCGCAAGTGGGAATTCGTCAAACCCGTTCCCTGGTTGGAAAATCCCGGTTGAGCAATGAGGACGTGCTGCAAGCGAGGAAGACCGCCGGAGCAGTCACGTTCTCCGCCTGGCCGATGGAGAGCCACAGCGCCGGCGGTTTGACCATAACCTATCTCGAAGACGACACCTATGACATTCCATTTGAGACTCTGGTTCCACTCACCGACACGAATCTGCTGGTGGCCGGGCGGTGTCTTTCGGCCGAACACGAGGCCATGGCGTCGGCGCGAGTCACGGCGCAGTGCTTCGGGATGGGCTACGCCGCGGGCGCTGCTTGCGCACTCATGCTGAAAGAAGAAATCAGCTCCCAACAGCTTATCGGCGTCGACGTCGAAAGCTGGATGCACGATCGTCACCTGAAGACGGCAGAAGAGGCTTAAATGCTGCGGAGCAATTTCGAACGAGGGAGCACGCGGTGGGCGGTTCGCCGGTCGCAATGGTGCGCCATGGGGATGAGCGAGGAGGATTTCGCCAAGCCAAAAATTGCGGTCGTGAATTCGTCCTCCACGCTATCGGTCTGCTATATCCACCTCGATGAAATCTCGCGTGAAGTGCAGAAATCGATCACGGAGAATGGAGGCCTCGCCTTCGAAATCCGCACGGCAGCGCCGTCCGATTTCATCACCTCCGCCGGTAAGAAGGGGCGTTATCTGCTCCCCAGCCGCGACCTGATCGTGAACGATATTGAAGTCATGGTGGAAGGTGCGTGTCTGGATGGCATGGTTTTGCTTTCCTCCTGCGACAAAACCACCCCGGCGCACCTAATGGCGGCTGCCCGCCTGAATATTCCGTCGATCGTCGTGGCTTGCGGCTATCAGCTCGGAGGCAACTGCGGCGGGCGCGAAGTCGATATCGAAGAGGTGTACAAGGCGGTGGGAACAGTCTCGACCGGCAGCATGACGGTGGATGAACTGGAATCCTGGACGAAAGTGGCGATTCAGGGTCCCGGTGTGTGTGCCGGTTTGGCGACAGCCAACTCGATGCACATCATGGCGGAGGCTATCGGAATGGCGGCGCCCGGAACGACTCCGATCCGCGCCGGCAGCCAGAAACTCAGGGATGCTGCCCGGGCGGCGGGCAGCACGATTATCGGTCTGGTCAACGAAGGGTTGACCCCCCGCAAAATCATTACCGCCGCTGCCATCCGCAATGCGATACGGGTCGCAATTGCGATTGGAGCGTCTGTAAATGTCGTCCGTCACCTGGCCGCAATTGCGACCGAAGCAGAGCTCGATATCGACGTAGTCGGGTTATTTGAGAGCCTGGGAGCAGATATCCCGCTGATCGCACAAATCAAGCCGAATGGTCCCGACCGAATCGAGGACCTTGAAGCAGCGGGAGGCACACGGGCGGTACAAGCGCGCCTGCGTGAGCGACTGGAATTGAGCGCCACGACAGTCAGCGGACGCCCGCTCGGTGCGGTGCTGGGGGAACCAGTAACCATCAACCAGGCAGTCATCCGTACGGTTGACGAACCCTTTCGGCCGGAGCCCGGGCTCGTCATTCTGCGGGGCAATTTAGCGCCCGACGGCGCGATTATGAAGATCTCCGCTGTTCCCGGCGCCTTGCGGGAGTTCGAAGGTCCAGCCAGAGTCTTCGAGGAAGAAGACGTCGCGCTTCGGGAACTGGGCAAGGGCGGAATTCGTCCCGGAGACGTGGTGGTGTTGCGCATGATGGGACCGGTGGGCGGTCCGGGCACCGTGTTTGCCTGCAGTATGATGGCCGCACTGGTGGGGGCCGGGCTTGGTGATCGAGTCGCAGTGGTCACCGACGGAGAACTGTCCGGACTCAACCGGGGAATTACGGTCGGTCAAGTCATGCCTGAAGCCGCATGCGGCGGGCCGCTGGCGGTGGTGCGGGAAGGCGAGATCATACGGATCGATGTCGAAGGCCGGCGGATTGATCTCAAGGTGAACGATCTGGCCGAAAGGTTGAAAGGCTGGA
>Ga0210406_10002378_pt1 | contig 21571 bp, 23 predicted proteins | sample IncBWC30MmetaG_FD_155454 | JGI IMG/M metagenome (GOLD analysis project Ga0210406, IMG submission 155454) | Forest soil microbial communities from Barre Woods Harvard Forest LTER site, Petersham, Massachusetts, United States - Inc-BW-C-30-M | ecosystem: Environmental > Terrestrial > Soil >... | reverse complement strand
TTATGCACCTGGTCTACAAGCACGGGCAGCGGCACGAGTTTCTGCCGCGGCAGCAAGAGGGCAATCCCATGAATTGGGTGAGCCAGCGAACCACCAGCGATTACACGGCGATCCCCATGACGCCGAAGCAGGCGTTCGAGATTCTCCTCAACATTCCGGAGCCGAGGCGCACGCTCACCCTGAGCGACGCGGCCACGGCGCTGCGAGTGTCAGAGTTGCTGGCCCTGATGTGGATGGATCTGGACTTCGAGGATCTGGTGATGTACGTAAGGCGTGCGTATGTGTGGGGAAGGTTCAAGGTGCCTAAGTCGAGGGCATCGAAAGCTCCGGTTCCCATGCACCCTCTCCTCGCCGGGTTTCTTCTCGCTTGGCGCGACAAGACGCCTTTCGGCAAAGACGCCGACTTCGTGTTCCCAAGCGTCAGGCTCAAGGGCAAGAAGCCGCTGTCCGCGTCCATCATGGTGCAGAAGTACCTGAGGCCGGCGGCGGTGAAAGCGGGAGTCATCAAGGAATGCGAGAAGGTACGTTTCGGCTTTCACAACTTCCGGCATGCGCTGGCGACGGCGCTGGTGAAACTGAAAGTAGATCCGAAAACGGTGCAGGGGATGCTACGCCACGAGGACTTCGGGACGACCATGCAGCTCTACGCACAGTCCGACATGGAGTCGATGCGCGATGCGCAGGGCAAGTTCCTGGAGCAGTTATTGGGCGACAGGATTCACTTGCTCACGGAGAAGATTCAGTGAGAAACCGTGGGTTGGACCTGCGAATCGTGGGTTGGATCGTGGGTTGGGAATTTCGGCTCTTGGTCGCTAAGTCTTTTGGAATGATGGTGGCCAGGGACGGAGTTGAACCGCCGACGCCAGCCTTTTCAGGGCTGCGCTCTACCAGCTGAGCTACCTGGCCACTTGCGCGGACGCGCCTATACATTAGGGCTGTCTCGATTATAACAATCGAATCTGCGTCTCGCCAATTCCGTGCCGGTAGCGGAAGGTATCTCTGCAATTGTGTTTCAGCGAAATTGTTCCCAGCCCTTGAGTTGAGTGGCCCTAAAAACAAAAGGCAGACCGCGCCGACACTCTCAGCGCTGATCTGCCTTTGATTCTTTGGACGTAGTTGCGGTTATTGGCCCCCGTGAAACATCAGGTCTTCTGGAGGAACAGTGTCGACTCTACGATTCTGCTGGAAGCACTTGTCGTCCTTCGCCTCGCAGGTCTGGTAAAGCTTGCCCCACCCAGTGGCGTAGCCAACGCGCGACTCGTCAACCCCGCGCCGAACTAACTGTGTCTTGATCCATTGCGCGCGCCGATACGACAGCACGAGGTTATAAACAATGTCCCCCCGCGGGTCGGCATAGCCTTGGATCCACATCTTCGCATCAGGATTCTGCTTCAGCCACTGCGCGTTAGAGTCCAGGGTCGCCTTATCGATGATCCGGTTGTAGATGTTGAAGGGGAAGTATACTTCCTTTACATTTTCATGAAAGGCTTGTGTTTGCGGCGAAGTGTTCTGCGCAACCGCCCGGTAAGCCGGTAATACCAGTACAGCCACAAGGAAGACACCCGTAAACGTTAGGACCGATAGAGATCTCCGGCGCGCAATCAAATCCATGGTTTCGTTCCCTTTCAAGTCTTGGGAAAATTTTTCCGACAATAACCTGGATAGAATACGCCGCCGGAATGCGATGCCGCTAGTGAAAAGGCTGTAAATACGGTGGTCTGATTCAACGGCACACCCTGGGTTCTTCGCGCAACTTTCACATTCTATTAACAATTCTTTAACACTTGCCGCATACGATTCGGAGGAATGTTGCACCGGTCGGGGTCTGCATGTCGCTGTGTTTAGCGGCGTTTCTTCCATCGTTTGCAGGGCGTCGTGCCGCCGATTTTTTCAGGAGATAAGATGAAAACTACTCTAGTTCTGCCTCTAGCTCTGTCCCTCTTGATGATGACGGCGAGCGCTTTTGCGCAGACCTCCACCTCATCCGAACTGAAGGAACTCAAAGACGCAATTGCTGCCCAGCAGCAGCAAATCCAACAGCTCCAGCAGCAGATTCAGTCTCGCGATTCGGCCATCCAACAACTGCAACAGCAGGTTGGGCAGGCGCAGTCAGCGGCCAGCCAGGCGCAGTCGACGGCGCAGTCGGCCCTCGGTGGCGAGAAGAAGGAAGGCGCATTAAGCACCGAGGAATTCAATGCGCTGCAACACGATGTGACTGACCTGAAAGCCGTCTCAGCGAACACGGTAGAAGGATTGCAGGACACGCAGAAGCGCGTGAGCGATCTGGAGAGCCCCCTGGCAATTCACTACAAAGGTGTCACGATTACTCCAGGTGGCTTCCTGGCAGCAGAAACGGTGCGGCGGCAACGCGCGGAAGGTGCTGACATCAATACCAACCTGAACGGAATTCCCTATCCTGGCGCTAACAACGCCTTCCTGGGGGAGTTCTACGGAACGGGCCGTCAGTCACGTCTTTCTTTGCTAGTGCAAGGCAAACTGGCCAACGTGAACATCACCGGCTACGTCGAGGGTGACTTCCTGGGAGCCGCGGTGACCTCGAACAACAACCAAAGCAACAGCTATGTATTCCGGCAGCGGCAGATTTGGGGCCAGGCTGCACTACATGATGGCTGGACCTTCACCGGGGGTCAGATGTGGAGTCTCGTAACTGAAACCAAAGTGGGTTTGGACAACCGGACTGAGGCCCTTCCTATGGTAATTGACCCGCAGTATACGGTCGGCTTCAGTTGGGCGAGGCAATATGGGGTCCGCGCAACCAAGAATTTCGGTAACAAGATATGGGCCGGTTTCTCGATAGAGAACTCGCAGGAGACCCTTACCACGCACGGTAACATCCCGAATTCGTTCCTGCTTGGTTCGCAGGGCAACGCGGGTGGATTGTATAACTCTGCGATCAACGGCTGCTCAACCACCCTTAACTCAGCTGGCGCACCGGTTACGACCTGCACCAATGTCGCCAACTACTCCTGGAACCCCGGTCCCGATTTCATCGGCAAACTAGCGTTTCAGCCGGGCTTCGGACACTACGAGATCTTTGGTATCCTCAGCCAATTCCGCGATCGCCTCTTTCCCAATGCGGGCCTGGCCACGCCGAGCGCCGCTGGCGCACACAACAACGCGACGTGGACAGGTGGTGGCGGCTTCAACGCCCGCTGGTTGTTGTTAGAGAAGCATGTTGAGGTGGGTTTCCACGGCTTAGCCGGAAGGGGCGTAGGCCGCTACGGAACTTCTTCACTGTCGGACGTAACCGTAAATCCGTTTGGTTCGCTTGTTCCCATCACGGCCTATCAGGCTCTGGCGACAATTGAATATCACAACCCAAAGTGGGATTGGTATGGCTACGGAGGTACCGAGTATGACGGCCGGACTGCCTTCTTGAATTCCAGTGGGGCCCCGGTGGGTTATGGCTCGCAACTCTTCAACAACACCGGTTGCGGTATTGAGGGTTTGCCTAGCCCAGCCCTGACCGCGGGGTTCAGCCCGAGTAGCCCGGCGAACTGCAACGGGGACACCAAGAACATCTGGGAAGGGACCATCGGCTTCTGGTACAAGCCCTATAACGGTCCGAAGGGTAGGTTGCAGATCGGTGGCCAGTACTCCTATTTGACCAAGTATGCTTGGACGGGATACGGCACAAAGTTGCCGGCACCTCCAGGAGCGAACCCGACGGCTGTCGACAATATGTGGTTAACGTCTTTCCGTTACTACCTGCCGTAACCGCAGCGTAGTCGTCCTCAGCTTATCTGGTTGGCTCAGCAAGCCCCGATAGGTTGCGATTGAGATCCTTCGCTCCGCGAATCTGCTCCTACTCGGTTGATTCCCGACCAGTCGGTTGAGTGCGGGCGATATATTTGAACCCAGCTCGCGTGAGACTTTCAAAGCTCTTTAGGCCATCGGTGTAGACGGTCGAACCGGGAGAGATGTTCTGGTGGAGGAAGGGGATGATGGTCATGGCCTTGAAATCTGGAATCACACTCATTCGGACGCGGCCTGAGCCCCTGCCACGTCTTTCCACTGCAACCGCCGCGATGCCTCGCGATTACGAGACCGCTTGGATGTTGCTTCATAAGCTGCGCCGGGCGATGGTGAATGTAGCTCGGGAACCGGGATCTTGGTCCGGTGAAGAACCGTCCTGGCTGTCAACGAGACTTGGCAAGCACTAGCGTAAGCCTCATCGGCAGCGTTTTAAGCCGAAGGGCTGAACAGACGGAAGATCCAAAATGTGACCATGGCGACTGCGGCGGAGGCAGGGATGGTGAGCCCCCATGCCCAGACGATGCGAGTGGCAACGCCCCAGCGGACAGCCGACAGCCGATGGGTGCTGCCGACGCCGACGATGGCTCCGGTGATGGTATGGGTGGTGCTCACAGGGATGCCCGCAAGAGCAGTGCCGAAGAGCGTGATAGCTCCGGCGGTTTCGGCGCAGAAGCCGCCGACTGGTTTGAGCTTGGTGATCTTCGAGCCCATCGTGTGAACGATGCGCCATCCGCCCAGATAGGTGCCGAGCGCGATGGCAGCGTGGGCGGCGAGAATGATGGGCCAGTGCCAATGTCCCCAGTTGGCGGCGAAATCGGCCTTGGTCATGACGCCCGCAGTGTAGAGTGCACCGGCGACGATCCCCATGGTCTTTTGGGCATCGTTGCCGCCGTGGCCGAGGCTGTAGGCCGCTGCCGAGAGAAGTTGAAGGCGGCGAAACAGTTTGTCGACTTGGCGGGGCGATTTGCGGTGAAAGATCCAGGAAACTGCAATCATCATTCCAAAGCCGAGGACAAAACCCATCAGTGGCGCCAGCACGATGAAGATCAGTGTTTTGGTCCAGCCGCTAGTGATGATCACGTGCGGTGCCTCCGACCAGCCGTGCAGCGTCGCCGCGCGTGCCATGGCGGCCCCGGCATAACCGCCGATGAGGGCGTGCGACGATGAGGTCGGCAGCCCCAATAACCACGTAAGCAAGTCCCAGATGATGGCGCCCACTAATCCGGCGATCACGACATATTGGGTGACCATGTCGAGCTGGATCATACCCTTGCCAATGGTCTTGGCAACGGCGGTGCCCAATAGGAATGCTGCGAGGAAGTTGAACGCCGCGGCCCAAGCCACTGCCAATCGGGGAGACAGGACGCGGGTGGAAACTACGGTTGCGATGCTGTTGGCGGCATCGTGAAAGCCGTTCAGGAAGTCAAAAATGAGCGCGGTGAGGACGGTAATGACCAGCAGCACCATTCCGGTGTTCATGGTCGTCCGCTCCATCTGGATGGGTCAGTCAGTTGCACGCGATAAGGTCTCAAGCGCTCTTGAGGATCACGGTTTCGATTACATCTGCGACGTCTTCGGCCTTGTCACTGGCCTCCTCGAGGACTTCCAACAGCTCTTTCAGCTTGATCAATGTGATCGGGTCGAGTTCTCCGTCGAACAGACGTCCGATGGCCTCGCGGCTCACTTTGTCGGCCTCATTCTCAAGGCGATTGACTTCGACACAGTGCTGCAAGACATGGCTGTCTTTACCCAAGAGAGAGAGAGCCTTGCCGAGTTCTTCAGCCTGCCGCAAGATGATGCCGGCCAGTACCTTTGCGGAGGGCGAAGGAGCCATGATCTTGTAATTGAGCAACCGATAAGCCGCGGAGAAGATGAAGTCCAAGACATCGTCGAGCGAAGACGCCAGAAGGTGAATGTCTTCCCGGTCGAACGGGGTGATGAACGTCTGGTTGAGCTTGATGAGGATGCGGTGGGTCATCTCATCGCCGCGGTGCTCGATTTCCGTTATGTGGGCGACCGCGGCCGGCATTTGCTCGTAATCGTAGTGATTGAGCAGCTCCGACAATACCCGGGCACCGTCGGTGACGTTACTGGCGATCTCCGTGAACATTTCGACGAACTTTGTCTCACGCGGTATCAGGCGCACCGGGATGCTCCACAGGCAGACACGGATGGGGGAAGGTCCATGGGAGTAGAAGGATTGCCGATTGTTACAAATTTGTTAAGACGAAACTATCGCACGGGGCCAGTAGAAGGGTCAACCGACAGGGAACTGACAGGCAAAAGGCATTTCGTTGACTCCCTCCCAAAATCGGAGACCAGAGTCCGCAACGCAGGGACGGGTAGATGGGAGCGCTGCCTACAAAACCGAAAGCGTACCCCGTCCTTTAGCGAAAACGGCGAACTTCCAGCTTCCAACTTGATTCCCAGAAATGCAATTCCTCGGGCAGGAATGTGTGGAGGCGATGGCAACCGGGGCACTCATCGATCGTAACAGACCGATCAGAATGGGCCGGAGGGCCAGTAGAAGGTTCAGAGGGTGCGTCCCAAAGTGGGATAAATTTGTCTTGGCAAAACACGCCCAAATATCTGAATTCCTTCTTTTCGTCGAACATCGTCAAATTCTCTTACGACCATGTCGTTCTGTCCAGCGTGTTTGAAGTCACTCGCACCACGGCGCGAGGTACAGACAGGAAGGCGACGCCAGCCGGCAGTTGGATACGTGCCGTGGATTATCCCCGAATGAAGTCGAGTCAGCTCGGGTGAGGGTTGATATGGTGAAATCGCCATGCAGTACGTAATCCTGACCACGGCTCGCAGCCGCCCTACGGTAGGCGACCTGCCGCCGTCAGAGCGGCTCTGTGTGTGCCGGACAGACTCCCATTGACGCGGGCCCGAAGTCTCATTGTAGGAAGTGTGGGCTATGAGAGGGGGTACGACATGGGTTCGCGCTCGCTATCGTAATAAGCTCGGAATGCCCCTGTGACCTGATGAACGGTCATCTCCTCCTCGCGTGCGAAGGTGACTTCTCGCCAAGTGAGAATCTAGACGTGATTAGCTTTTGGTTTCTCGACGATTCTGCCGCAATGATCAGTTCAGACCGACACGGCGAAGTAGATCGGCGAAACGAGGATCGTCGCGTACGGGGTCGAAGAAGGGATGCACCTTGAGAAATTGCAAAATCTGGGACTGTTCCCTGTACGCCTCCTCGAACCAGAGGAATACCTGGTCGTACTCGCCCAGCGCAAGGTAAGCGTGGATAAAGGCGCCAGCAGGAACATAGCCCTTCCGGCGGCGCTGCTTCAGTTCTTCAATCAAACGCAGGGCTTCCGAGCGATTTCCGGCGCGCGCGTGAGCCGTGGCTAGCAGTTGTACGTTGCCTGGACTGCGTTCCGAGCGGGGAACCAGCTTTTCCATGATCGGAATTGCCTCATCTGGTTGCCCGTTGCAAATGAGCGTAAAGCTTAGAACCCACTGCGCCCAACCGGAGTCAGGATTCGCCCGCAACTCCGTTCGCAATTCACGAATGGCCTCGTCGTAGCGGCGGGCATGGAACAAAATCCATCCAACCTCACCGTCGTTTGCAAGCGGATCAAGTTGACGAGCACGCTGCTGCCAAGCTAAGGCCTCATCGATGCGCCCGTGGCTCAGGAGCCATCGTGCATACCCGTGGTGTGCGGCAGAATCGTTCGGTCCTAATTCGAGTGCCTGCTTAAATTCATTCTCGGCATCCTTCCATTGCCACCGAGCCTGATACATGTAACCCAACAAAACATGCGGTATGACAAGACTCGGATCCAACTCGAGGGCCTTTCGGGCTGCGTTGATCACTTGGGGACGCGTTTCCTGTGGAGGACCACCGACAATCACCGTTCCGAGGCCGTTGTACGCACCTGCGAGTTCGACATATGCTGGCGCGAAGGTTGGATCTTTTTGAATTGCCTCATGGAAGTAGGCGATGCTCTTCTCAATGGCCGCCTTGCTGTTGCCTGGAGCGTACATTCCTTTGAGGTAGATCTCATATACTTCGGGCGCCACCGGGCGGGCGGCGACGAGCCGTACGCGCTCCTGACCCGTAACCGTGGCCTCCACCCTTTCGGCAATGGATTGCGCTATATCACTCTGAAGCGCCAGTACATTCTCAAGTTCGCGGTCATACTCTTGCGCCCAGAAGTGTTCGTCTTTGGCGGCGCGAATCAGTTGTGCGTGAACGCGAATATGGTTGCCATCGCGAATGAGCGAACCTTCGACAATGGCATCGACATCAAGCAGCCTGGCGATCTCCGGAATGGAGAGCTGGGTGTCCTTGAAGCACATAACGGACGTGCGAGAAATAACGCGCAGACCACGGATACGCGAGAGGCGCCCGATGAGACCCTCCGTCATTCCGTCCGCCAGATATTCCTGGGTTAGGTCTCCCGACAAGTTCTTCAGCGGCAATACGGCGATTGACCTGATGGCCGGTTGAACCGCAGGCTTGGCACTCTGTCCCCGATACCAAACCAGCGTGACGGCGAGGAACGCCAAGAGTCCTAGCCCACCAAGCAGTGGCTTAAGAAGGTTATATGGAGGTTTTCCTTGGGTCACCGGAGCCGAGGCATCCGAGGGCGTAAGGCGCACTTCCCCGTTCACCGGCGAAGAGGCTGAAGCCGGCACAGAACGATTGGCGGATGGAAGTTCACTGACAGGCGCTATGAATCGATAACCGCGCCGTGGAACGGTCTCAATGTATCGTGGGGTACCCGAGGAGTCTTCCAGTACTTCGCGAATCCGGGCGACTGCGTTATTCAACCCGTGGTCGAAGTCGACGAAGGTGTCGGCAGGCCAAAGCTTGGAATGGAGCTCTTCACGGCTGACGAGCTCGCCGGGTTGCTCAACGAGGACTGCCAGAACTTGGAAAGGCTGCCCGGAAAGCCGCAGCCGCAACCCGCTTTTGCGCAATTCACCCGTCTGCAGATTCATCTCGAACGGGCCAAAACGGCGGACGGCGGGTGCTTGCGCTGCGGGCGGCATAGCATTCTCTTGGAAGCGAAGCGTATCACAATTGGAACGTTAGGAGATTGGCTTTGATGTTAGGCCGAATGAACGACTTACCTTTGGATTCGACTTTGATGCAAAAAGGAGCGGGCAAGGATTGAAAGCTCCAGGCCAGGTGACCGAAGATCGCCCAGGCCGCGACACCCGGCCAAAAGGAGGAAAAACTAATGAAAACAATCGGAGGAACAACAAGAAAGTGGATGATAGCCGTATTTTGTCGCTCTGCAGTACTCCGCATATCGATGGTCCTATTGGCCGTTGCCACCATCGCTAGACCCTGTCAGTTGGGAGCAGACGCCGTGACCGACTGGAACGCTATCGCGTCGGCGACAATTGTCGTGAATGCCGGGCAGCCTCCGCCGGTGTCAGCGCTGAGCTTCGCGATGGTGCAGGGGGCGGTTTATGACGCGGTTAATGCGATTGATCGTGGCCACCGGCCGTACCTAGTGCAGCCGAGCGCGAATCCGTCGGACTCGAAAGCAGCGGCTGCGGCGACAGCGGCGTTCCGGGTGCTCGGAGCGCTCTTCCCGGCTCAACTGCCGACGCTGCAGGGGATCTATGACAACTATATAGCGGGCCTGCCCGACGACCCGCCAGGATCGAAGGCTGCGGGGATTACTGTCGGCGAAGCAGCCGCCGCGGCAATGCTCGCCGCACGGCAAGGCGACGGACGCTTCGGTCCAAGCCCGGAGCTACACCCGGTAGCGCCGGGCATCTGGCGGCCGACGCCACCGAGCTACGCGCAAGACCCCGCGCCGTGGATCGGGAACGTGCGGCCGTTTATAGTCCCGAGCGCAGAGATGCTCCGCACCGACGGGCCAAACGCGCTCACCAGCGCCGCCTATGCGGCGGACTTCAACGAGATCAAGCAGCTGGGCTCAGTAACGAGCACGACCCGAACGGCGGACCAGACCGATGCTGCGATCTTCTGGCAGGACCATCTCCACGCTTTCTGGAATCGGGTCTTTCGCTCGCTGGCTGCCAGCCAGCAATTGGATATCGTCGAAAACGCCCGCTTGCTCGCCATGACCAACCTGGCTGCTGCTGACGCCGCCATCGGCTGCTGGAACGACAAGTACTACTGGCAGTTCTGGCGACCGATCACCGCGATTCGCGAGGCCGACAGCGACGGCAACTCGGCAACCGAGGCCGACCCGGCGTGGCTGCCTCTGTTCGACGCATCAACACCGGTCTTCAGCGGGCCGCCGCTCGTCACGCCGCCCTTCCCCGACCACCCCTCGGGGCACACCTGCGGGACCAGTGCATTCGTGCGCGCACTGCAGAGCTTCTTCGGCACCGACAAGATCGCTTTCAGCGCCTTTAGCAACAAATCCGGTACCACACGGAGTTTCGTCCGGTTCTCGGATGCGCTCAAGGAAGTCCTCAATGCCCGAGTGTGGGCCGGCATTCATTTCCGCACCGCCGACATGCAGGGAGCGGTGCTCGGCAAGAAGGTCGCCCACTGGCTCGACAAGCACTATTTCCAGCCGGTTGACTGACACATTGGGACCGGCAGGGTCGCTCCCAGCACCCTGGGACTGCTGGCGGCAGCACCATGCTCCGCCAGCATCCTCAGTGGCAGGTCGTACGTGTTGGAAGCTGGCAAAATCAACGTCGTTGATCTGCTGCCCAGAGTGAAGTGCCCAGCCCTAGTGCTGCACAGCGGCGAGGATGCGGCGATACCCGTCACCGAAGGTCGTTTGCTGGCGGCAAGGATTCCAGGGGCAAAATTCATCGAGCTTCCGAGCTGCAACCACTTGGTAGTCCCGCAGGAGGGTGCTTGGGGAGTGTTCCTGCAAGCGTTGGGCGAGTTCATGGAATGGGACGAGGGTAATAAGGTCGCGGCGGCCGGGCTGCAGGCCTCGATCTCGTATTAGACTCGGGCAGGTTGTGGTCCCGGCAGTTCCTCAGAAGTCCCTCTTCTGGTCCATCACGTTGTTGGCGAGATCCTGCTGCAGCCCATGTCCGCGAAGCCGGTTTCGGGCCAACTTCACGTTGGCAGACCACAGATCCACTATTATTGGTCGGCTTTGCGGCGGTCTTCTCTCCTTGACGACAAACAGCCAATTCATGGGGTCCTGTTCTCGTCGACTGAGGGCCAACAAGGCTCATGGCGTACACGGGTTTCCTGACTGGTACTAGTCTCGACGTGGGTACCAATGAAGAACTACGACATCGCGGCAACTTGGAAGTATCACGAGGGCTCGAAACACTCCCATAGGAGTATTCGCAATGATCCTCACTTTCTAGACTGGGCAAACCGGCCGCGGCCGTTCAAAATCTATCCAAAGATCGAGCCCCTACCGCTGCCGCGATGTGCCGCAAACAGGTGTGGCCGCACTCTCTGCGATCTCAGAGTCCTTAAGGCCGCGTCCAACCATTCTCGACTGCTCCACTTGAAACTCATCCTGAAGGGATACGGGAACCGCGGCTACCGCGCCGTCCAGTTGGAAGCGGGCGGCATCGAAGGGAGGATGTACCTGGCCGCGTATGCCCAGGGCTTGGGTGCGACCGGGCTGACCTTTTTTGATGATGACGTGATCAACTTTTTTTCGCCGCACGCGATCGGCAAGTCTGCCATCTTCCTGGTCGCTATAGGCAAACCGATGAAACGAACATCGCAGTAAGGCAGGTGGGTTGGCATAGGCGGTGGTGCCAGGGGGTGGTGGATCAGTTTGAATCTTCTCGCGATTCGACCAGCCGCAAGCGTTACTATTCCCATCAGGAGGGGGACGGGACGACTTTCACGTCGAGGAAAGTCAAAACGCGCAACTATTCTCTCAACACCCGCGTCCACGTCCAGGAAGGCTGACTGCGAACTTACGACTTTCCGGCGTCGTCGCCATATTCCCAGTCAAAGGGGACGCCGGTGTCGCCGAGAATGAACCTGACTAGATCGGCGAAGCCCGCTTCTGACCGAACATCGTTCGACAGGATGACGACACAGCGCTGACCGGCCTCGACGAAGACCATGGTATTGGCCGTCTGGCCGTCGTGGCCTCCCTTGTAGAAACCGTGTCCCTGCGGGCCGTCGAAGACGACGACACCCAGGCCGGCGTACAAGTCCTTGCGCTGCTCACTCACTGGCAGGTCGGGGAGGAACGGGGGAAACTGATGGGCCGTGGTGATATGTAGCTGCGGCTTCGTCATGCTGGCCCGTGAGGTAGCACTCAGGCCATCGCCCCACACCAGGGCGGCAACGAATTTCGCCAGGTCGGAAATCGTAGTGTCCATCGAGCCTGCCGCCCGTGCCTTGCTACGCTGGTCATGTTCTTGCGGCTGGCCCTGATCGTTCCAGCCATCAGCGAGATTCGTGGCGAAACTGTCATGCCATAGCAGGCTTGTGCGGGTGATGTCCAGCCGGTCGAAATTGGCAGCGGTCTGATCGCCGACATCGAGCCCCAACCCCTGCGCCTTACGGCCGTGTTCGATCGCGAATTGCAGCAGGATGAAACCTTCCCCCGAATAGCTGTAGCGCGAGCCGGGTTCGAAATGGATGCGCAGCTTCTGGTCTGGTTCGATGAACCAGAAGTTGGCGAAGCCGGTCGAATGGGTCAGGCACATACGCGGCGTGATCATTTGCCAGCGCGAATCGCCGGCCAAGTCCTTGTATGGCCCGTATTTGTCCGGGAAAACCGGATCGGGGCCATAGCTCGGCAGCGGTTTGTCGAGATCGTTCTTAATGGGTGAGTCGAGGTTGAGCTCGCCCTGATCGACCAGTTGCATCACCGTATAAGCAAACACCGTCTTGGTGAGCGACGCGCCGTACATGACAGTGTCCGTGGTCAGCGGATCTCCCTTGGCGTTACGGATACCGTAGGCGTGGACATAGCCGACCTTTCCGTGATCGATGACCGCAACCGCCATGCCCCTCGCATGGGTGCGGGTCATGATCTTGCTGACTTCGGCGTCGATGGCACCGCCGTTGGGCATTGTTTGTGCGACAACCATGATGGGAAGGCAGAAGGCAAAAGACAGCACAGCCAAGAGTGGAACAACCGTCTTCCTCATTCTCATGGTATCGTCCGTTCAGAACTGGATTCTGCTTGATGATCTTGACACAAAGGTGCACCGTCCGGGGCCTGATGAGAGTTATGCACTGGACTTCGGGAAATTTCCATGGTTTTTTGGAGGTTCGCGACGCATTGCGGTCCTGATGCGAGGTTCGATGCCGCATTGTTTGTCGACTAACCGGAAATCGGGGAACCGCTTGCCTTGGTCATTTGATGCAAAATCGATCCTCGTGAACTCGCCCAATTGAGGCGAGTTCGAACTAGAAGGGCATTGTGGCTGTCCAGAGAATTATTCCCCAGTCACTCTGCGGTACATGTCCTCGAAGCCAGTTTACGGCCAACTTCGTGTGGCATGCCCGTTATACGTGGGGCTGAAACTGATGCGGAGCCGCAATGAAGTGTGCGCAACGCACCTCTATTCCGCGAACTTCGATAACTGATCACTTGCCCGCTTGCAGAAGCAAAGCTTTTGCACGGTAAGAAGTAAGAAGAGTTCCGGGAGGCGGATCCCTCCATCAGCAGCGAAAGCGAACGGCGTGGACGGGAGACGTAGTCGTTTAGCGTTGCAGCAACCCACTAGCTTTATTGCAAGCAATAGGCGCCCTTCGAGGATTTACCATGAAGGGCGCTTCGCATTCAGGAATCGTCATTGGAACCTGTGTCCCTGTGCAACCGCGCACGCACCAAGAACATGGTTACAGTTTACGTCGTAGAGAGTGACGGTCGCGGCGCTCGTGAATTTGTCTCCCGGAACGTTAATGGCCTGCACGATCCGCTGCATTCCTCTCACGAACGGTCCTGCCATCACTGACGTTCTACGAAAGACATCCCGCAAACGGATTACCAGGCGATGCCTCTCACCACTGGTTACTTTTCTAGGTTGAGACGCTTTCCCACCGCTGTCGCACATCCAGTTGAAATGATAGTTCCGTCCGGAGCAACGAACTGTATCGACGCTGCCGGAACCGCGTAGTCGTCTGGCGTGGTCACGTCAATCGCCTGCTTAAGAAACTGGGTACTTACTAGCGTTCCATTCATCGTGACAAACGCTGCGCTAAAGACGTCGTACGAATGACCGTTCGTATGTATCCAGACCCCATGGCCAGGCCCTCGCACTGACTGACCGAATTGTGGATTTGAAGTAGTATCTGTCATAGTGCCGCCGGGATTGTACGTCAACAGAGACAGGAATGGAGGTCCAACCTGCACATGAGTCTGGCAGTCCTCACGGGTTACCGTGACCATCCAGGTTCCTACCAAGCTCCCGTCCTGCGCAACCGCTCTCGCCAATGGCGAAATGACGGCCAGAATCGTGATCACCAGAACAACCCTCTTCTGTAAGTTCAAAAGTCTCGACTGCATAGTGCCTTCTCCTTAATCTCGGGACCCTTCTTCGAATGTTTTCGCATTCAGACTGGTCCGTTTGTGCTGTTGTTGTTTTCGGTTTGACCACCTGGGCCACCCGCCTAACAAAGAAAAATGGGGCGGGACGGTGGACCCGCCCCAGACTTCAGTTACGGCAGACTTGTTAACGCCGATCAGCGAGAGCGACAACCGCTAAGGTCTCAGGCGTGCCGCCGCTGTCGGCGATCTCCATCGCCCGCTTGCTGGACAATGGATTCCGGGCCACGTTTTGGCCGCCAGTCCAGACCTGTGCCAGGAAGTACTCATCTCTGTACTTATGGAACACGAGGCGGCTGTTCGCTGAAGGCGCCTTGGCGTAATTGGGTAGCGTGTTGACAATGGCAGAGTGCTTGCCGTCGATGCTGGTGATACGAATGGAGCGCTCCGGGGTGACGGTGAGGACAAGGTATTCGCCGGCCGGCAGGGAGTGGTCTTCAACGGCGAAGGCGAACGGGACGTTAACCGTCATGAGGCGTTGGCTAACCGTCGTCTGGGCCAACAGGGTAGCAGCGGTGAATACCAGACAGATCGTGATCAGGGTGCGCGCGCTTTTCATTTGAGTTCTCCTTTTCGAGGTGCCGGTGTTTCCGGCTGACAGTTGCTTTTCCGGTTCGGTTTGGCGTGCATCTACTGGCTCTTGGTTGTGGCCAAATGAGCCCAGATGAGAAAGGAAGGCGCTGTGTCGGACTCCTTCCTCGCCCAGCAAGCAGATTCGGTGTTGTGAATGTAGGGCGAGGGCGCGGATTGGGCAATGGAATGGCCCTAACCCGTCAAGCACGCGTCGCTAACGCGATAAGTGATTGCGTTGTATGCAGTTGCCGGACCCGTTGGCGGACCTGGATCTGATTACAGCCTGATTGGAGCAGAGTTGGCTTGCCGCCGAGCTGCTCTTGGCTCATACTCCTGAAACACACAGCGTCCAACAAACATGGAATTAAGGCCTAACTACGAGTTTCACGTGGTTCGCTTCAGTGTCTTCGAGGTGGATCTGCGAGCGGGCGAACTGCGCCGGAATGGCATCAAAGTAAAACTTCAGAACCAACCCTTTCAAATCCTCGCCATGTTGCTGGAGCGCCACGGCGAAGTCGTCACGCGAGAGGAGTTGCACTCCCGACTATGGTCGGCAGACACATTTGTGGACTTCGATAACGGTCTTAACTCCGCAATCCGGAGGCTACGCGACGCGTTAGGCGACAGTGCTGAAAACCCCACCTTTGTGGAAACTCTGGGGCATCGTGGCTACCGGTTCATTGCCGCGGTCGAGGCTTCCCCTCCAACGGGGCTCAAAATCGTGGCTGCACCTGAGCGGAGGAAATCAACTTCCTGGCATCGCTGGGCCGCCATCGCATCCCTGTGCGCGATTGTGATTGCCGTCATCGGCTGGGCACTGTTGCGGAACCCATTGCGTCGCGGGGAGGTCATTGAAAAAAAGCTGACTGCGAATTCGTCAGAAAATAGCGTGACCAGTATGGCTGTCTCTCCGGACGGCAAGTACCTGGCTTATTCCGACAATACTGGTATCTACCTGAAACTGCTTCGCACCGGCGAGACCCACCCTGTGCCATTACCGCCAGATTTCTCCGCCCATGTGGATGATTGGTTCCCGGACGGATCTCGCTTGCTTGTCACTCGAGCAGAACAAGCCGGCAAGGCAAGCTTGTGGAGTATCTCAGTGTTGGGAGGCTCGCCGCGACAGCTAACGGATGATGCATCGGGAGGAGCATTGTCCCCAGACGGATCTCACATTGCATTCCGCCGCGGTTCGTTAACCTACGATGGTCGGTGGGGTCGGGAAGAGTGGGTCATGCGTTCCGATGGGACTGATCTGGTCAAGTGCGCCGCCGCCAAATCCGACGACTCGCAGGTCGGAGCCCCTACCTGGTCTCCCGACGGCAGGAGAATCGCCTATATCCGATCGATTTGGGCCTACAACGCCCGGACGAGTTCCGTTGAGGTAAACGAGTGGCAGGTGGCAAACGCCGCGACCCTCTTGTCCGACAGTCGCCTGAGTCCCGAACTGTATTGGCTAGCCGATGGTCGCCTCATCTACGCCTTCGGATCCCCGCAAAACCAGCAAGATTCGAGTCTGTGGGTCGTGTCGCTCCAAAATTCAGCAAAGATTTCCTCACCGCCGAAACGTATCACAGGAGGACATGGCTGGATTTCGCAGGTTACTGCGACTGCCGATGGGAAGAAAGTGCTCTTCCTGAGGGGCAATTGGTTGCCCAGCGTTTACATTGGGACACTATCGTTGAACGGCACACAATTGCTCGCGAGCAGACGACTGACGCTGGATGAAAATGAAAATATACCGTCGTCATGGACACCCGATGGCACGTCAGTTCTGTTCAGCTCGGATCGAAACGGCACGCGGGAGATATTCAAGCAGGCGATCGACAAGACCACAGCGGAAAGTCTGGTGACTAGCGCAGACCAGGTTTCGGGACCCATGGTGACCCCCGACGGTTCGGAGATCCTCTATGTCTCCACCCCTAAATCCGCCAGCCACGGAATCCCCTCCTCCATTTTCGCCATTCCAATAGGCGGCGGAACGCCTCGTTTAATCCTGAAGGATGTTGGGATATTTGGTGTGCAATGTTCTGGCCTGCCCAAAACAACCTGCCTGTACAGCGTCATCCATGGGGACGCTTGGGAAACGTTTCGGTTCGATATGAGGAACGGCAAGATTGCAGCGGCGCCGCAAGTTGAGCCCTCGTGCAACTGGAGCCTTTCCCCCGACGGCTCGGAACGAGCCATCATTTTTTACGGTCCCGATCAGGACACGATCCACTTCCGCTCCACATCCACAGGCAAAACGCATGATCTGGTTGTAAAGGGATGGAGTGGTCTGATCGGAATCAGTTGGTTTCCTGACGGGAAGCGACTCCTCGTGTCCTGGCACAACTTTGAACAGGTTAGCGCCTTACTGAGTGTCACGCTGGACGGCAAAGCTACGGTCCTGCTCAAGTCCAGCAATCCCGAAATCTGGCATGCCGTCCCGTCACCGGATGGGCGATTGCTGGCGATAACTGAAGCCGGCGGTGCTAAGAATGTGTGGCAGATAGAAGGTTTCCGATGAGGGAACCCAATCCTACCAACCGGCTGGGCTCTGGGGCGAGTCAAGTTGACTCGCAACGTCGAGCTCGTACCTTTTGATCAACTCCAGAGGCTCTCTCCGAATTGATTAGGGACCGGCGGAAAACACACACCCAGCCGACTGTAAGCCGCTTTGGTTGAGACATCGAATGTATGTGCCAGGACGGACTCCCATAGACGCGGGCCAGAAGTCTCATTCGAGGAAGTTTGCTGCTGCTGGATGCCTCTCGCACTCTGATCTCCGGGGAGCCGGTTTCGGGACAGTCAGACGAGCGGGTGTTTCGCGGATCATTTGTCCTGGCCGGATCGGTTGTGAGTTGGCCTATCGACAATTGCCACCCGACGCATGCTTCGTGCCATGCGAACAGGTATGATTCTCCCGCCATGAGTTCGGCAAATCCAATCCGCCACGTTTCCGATACCGCCCTGTGGGTAGCGGTGTACCGCGCGCAAGAGAGCGAGCGCGCCGACGCTGTCTTCCACGATCCGTATGCGCGCAAGTTAGCCGGGGATCGCGGCATGCAAATCGCCGCCGCCATGCCCTTTGCCCAACGACATGCCTGGTCCTACATCGCCCGCACCTGGCTGGTTGATCAAGTGATCGAACGCGAAGTGCAGCAAGGCACGGACATGGTCATCAATCTGGCTGCCGGGCTAGATTCCAGGCCGTACCGCATGCAGCTTCCCGCTTCGCTTCGATGGATTGAGGTCGACCTACCGGACATGCTGAACTACAAGCAGGAAGTGCTCGCCGCTGAACGTCCGGTATGTGCGGTTGAGCGTGTGCCGCTAGATTTAAGGGATACTACGGCGCGCCGCGCGCTATTTCATCGGCTCGGGGGCGAAGCGAAGCGGGCGCTGATGGTGAGCGAAGGCCTCATCGTTTACTTCGAGGCCGACGGTGCTGCCGAACTGGCACGCGATCTGTCAGCCCCATCCAGCTTCCGAAGCTGGGTCACCGACCTTACATCACCCGCGCTTCTCAAGATGCTGCAGAAGGCCATTGGTGGCCCACTCCTTGACGCCGGTTCTCCGCTCAAATTCGCGCCCCAGGAGGGTCCACAATTTTTCGCGGCGTATGGCTGGAAGGTGGTCGAGACGCGTTCGCTCTTACAAACTGCGGCTAAGTTGAAACGGCTGTCATTTGGCATGCGGCTGCTGTCTCTTCTGCCCGACCCTGCGGGCCGCAAGCCTGACAAGCCGTGGGGCGGAGTCTGCGTGTTGGAGAACAGCGGGCAAGCGCCCTCAGGTTAGCCTGGCGGTTCGCAAGTCACGCATTCATCGTCCCGAAGCGGACAACATTTGCCAAGGGGCCATCTTTCTGCGGCACATGTCCCCGAAGCCGGTTTCTTGCGGACGGCCTGACCGAGGAAACGATTTCACAGTTAGGGCAGCTCAACCCGGAAGAACTGGGCGTGATCGCGCGAACGTCCGTCATGGGATACAAACACAAAGACGAACGTCTGGACCAGATTGGACGCGATCTTTCTGTGCATATGTATTGGAAAACAGCCTTCGCGAAAGCGGAGACCACATTCTCCTTGCCGCTCAGCTCATTCAGGTGAAGGACCAAACTCACTTGTGGTCCCAGGATTACGACTATCCCCCTAGAGACATTCTTAATGTGGAAGACGAAGTAGCTAAGGCGGTTGCGCGCGAGATCCAACTCCGTTTGACCTCGCAACAACAAGTGGAGCTATCGCGGCCGCACCCGGTTATTCCGGAAGCCTTCGATGCCTACATGCAGGGGCAATACTACTTTGAACGGGACACAGACAAAGATACAGACATGGCTGCAAAGTATTTCGAACGGGCGACTCCACTTGATCCCAGCTATGCTCTGGCTTGGGTTGGGCTCTCTCGGGCACGCAAGTGGCAAGCCGTCATGGGCCTTATTCCCAAGGAGGAGGGTTATCTGGCCGCGCGTGAAGCGGTGCAGCGAGCGCTAGCGCTGAACCCGAACTTGGCAGAGGCCCACGCTCAAATGGGACGGATTAAAGAACAAATCGACTTCGATTGGACTGGAGCCGATGCTTCCTACCGGCGGGCGGTTGAATTGGATTCTGGAGATCCCGAGAATGTACGATCAGCGGCTTCCTCGGCGGCCATTCTCGGCCGCCTTGACGAAGCTCTTCAATTGACTCGCCGAGCCGTTGACTTGGATCCGCTCAATGCACACAGTTGGGCGGGCCTTGGAGAGATCGAGTTTCGCGGGGGCAAGCTAGACGAAGCCGAAGCGGGTCTCAAGAAGGCCCATGAGCTCCGTCCTGATGATTTCCTTGGCTCTATGTTCTTGAGCGAGATTTATGTGATGCAGGGGCGGCCTCAGGATGCTTTGCGTGAAATCGAGCGCATAGGCTATGACCCAATGCGTACGTTTCTATATGCGATCGCGTACCACGCACTTGGTCGGAAAAAGGAGTCGGATGCCGCATTGAGTGAGTTAATCGCGAAATACCAGGCAATTGATCCCTACCTAATCGCCGAGGTCTACGCTTTCCGGCACCAGTCTGACGAAGCGTTCGAGTGGCTGGACCGGGCCTATGCCAGGCATGATGACGGTTTGATCCATATGAAAGTGGGGCCCCTACTCAAGAGCTTGCACGGCGATCCGCGATTTGCCGCGCTGTTGAAGAAGCTCAACCCGCGGACCTGACTAATCGAGGGGCTGCATTGAACGACAAAGACCCCCTGCATGAACGCACAGAGTCGAGTCTTGGGGTCAGCGCTTATCGGGCGTGGGCTCGGAGCGAAACAATACGACACCGCGCGCGGCGGAAATTGCGGTCGCAAGCCACAGGACCGCTGAGATCGAGTAATGTATGACGACTGCACCCAACGCCGCCCCCAAAAACGCCGCACAAATACAGAGCAAATCGGCGAACGTCGCCGGCATAGCGTTTGTCGAGGTTCTCGATGTCCGTCATCTTGATTGCTCAATAGGTTACGGGCGAACCCTCGAAAGGTTACATCACAGGAATCCCGGCGGCTCATCCCGTAGCAGGAGAGTTCTCGACCGCGAGTCTAATGGCTGGATGGCCGGCTACCGGAAGTTGACAGCTACGAGAAATCTCAAGAGCCTGATTCCCTCCCGAATCACAAGCAAGCCTGACGCTACGCGAAAGCGGGGTTGGGGTTGTATCAGTGCTTCGCGACCGGCGAGACGCGAAGTTCCCCCGAAGTCGGGTTCTGGTCCATTGCGTTGTAAGCGAGATCTTTCTGGGCACATGTCCCCGAAGCCGATTTCTGACCAATGTGACAACCGAATGCTACTCGAGCATCATGTCGTGGTTCAGTTAAGGCACGAGATGGCCTTCTGTTACCACTCGCTATCGTATTTTTAGTCTAGAGCTTCGGGTGTCGGGAGCTAACGGTCGAGGGATTCCACGGTATTCTTGAACCGCTGGGAACCGAGGGCGGGCAGACGGATTCGTCTTGTTTGCGCTGGCGGCAACCGGTCTACTTGGAACCGCATGTACATGTCCTTCCTTCCGCGCATTCAGCTTCGGCCCTACCCTTCGGTGGTCGAGGTCTTTGCCCTTGGGACAAGTGTGCTCATTGCGATTTCGCTGTTTCACAGTTCGCAACTGGGTCGCATCGTTCGCGCGCAGCGCAACTCAGGCAATCGGCTGCTGGTGAATGTTAAGCCGCCGTGGCGCTCGTCGATCCAGTTCGGGTCCGCCATCATGGCGGTGGCAATTTTGCACGGTATCGACGTGGGGATCTGGGCTTTCCTGCTGTACGTAACGGGTCTGATTCCGGTCGGGCATGCCTGCATTTATTTTGCGGCCAGCACCTATACCACACTGGGGGACTTGCCTCTCGGGCCGGGCTGGCGCGACTTGAGTCCAATCGTCGCCATGTCGGGCCTGATGACTTTCGCCTGGACAACTGCGGGCATGTATAACGTGCTGATCTTTCACCACAGCTTGCGAGGCCAGCTACGCGAAAACTACGACCGCAAGCTGGCAATGCGCGCAGACCTGCGCGCAGAGCAGCGCACAATCAGGCGGGCGGAAGCGGAACGGGAAAAAACCGGGACCTCAGCTGAACGGCAACAAGAGGCAGGGACGTCGTTCCTCGAGCGCTGGCACATGCGCCGCGAGGAGAGAGCGCGACGGCGAGTCCTGCGCGACCAGTCGCTGCGTGAGGTTGAAGAAAAGTTTCGTCAGGAGCGCGCGGCAGAGAAAGAGATCTACCAGCCCCCGAAAAATGGGCCTCGGATTTAAGTCCGCGCGCAAGGA
>Ga0210406_10002377_pt1 | contig 21587 bp, 19 predicted proteins | sample IncBWC30MmetaG_FD_155454 | JGI IMG/M metagenome (GOLD analysis project Ga0210406, IMG submission 155454) | Forest soil microbial communities from Barre Woods Harvard Forest LTER site, Petersham, Massachusetts, United States - Inc-BW-C-30-M | ecosystem: Environmental > Terrestrial > Soil >... | reverse complement strand
GCGGCATGGCGTAGGAGCTACGGAACGCTCAACGTCAAGCCGCTTGTGCCTGCCATGCAGCACGCTAACCTGCTCGCAGTCGGAAGGAAGCGCCTCGAACTGACAGGCAAAAAGTTTGGTCTGCTGACGGTAACTGGATTCGCCGGCATGAACAAATGGCATCAAACTATGTGGACATGCGCTTGCAAGTGTGGCCGCACGACAAAGGTCTGTGGCTCGAATCTCGTGCACAACAAGGTTCGCTCCTGCCGATGCAAGCGCCCACGTGAAAGCCAATTCCGAAGGGTGCGTTACCTAGCGCTGTCTTGCGGCTCAGTTTGTACCGGGACCACCGCCCTTGCCTGTCATGGCATTCTCGCTATGGGGGTCCATCACAGAGTAGCTGAATGCGTCGTCCTTCCTGATGAGGAGCGTGACGGATCCTCTTGCCGGAAGGAGAAGATCGATGCTGCCGCCAGCATTCGGGTCGGCATCTGGCTTATAGAACCTGATGCGATACTCGACCGGATCATTGTTTTGGAAAAGGATTCTGCCTGCGTTTGGTGTCACCTCAACCTTGCCGCGAGGTTCTGGAGTTTGATTGGTGATGGTGATGGTCGCAAACTGGGGTAGTTCCTTTGCTTCTATCGTTGCTCTTGTACCCATGAGTAATTATGTCCTTTCATAATTATTGTGTGGAAGTGGATTGCTTTACGTGGGCCCGAAAAGCCGGATCCGCCAGAAGCGCGCGCAAGGCGGGCTGCCGTCGAAGGTCGTCCATAGAGTAGCCACGGTCGAGGCTTTGTACGGCATATTGAATGGCGAGCTTACGGTCGCCGAGGTCTTCGTAGGTTTCGGCGATGTCAGAAAGTATCCATGGGTCGCTAGGAGCCAGAGCGAGGGCAGCCTTGGCGTGGGAGATGGCTAATTCGCGCGACTTGTCTTCCGCATAGAGCATGCTGAGCATGGATTGGGCTCGCTCGTCTCGCGGATTGACAGAAACGTATTGCCCGAGAAGAGTGACAACTTTCTCGCGCGCACGAAGCATGTTTTGGTCGTCCTTGAGCCAGGTATAAGCGAGCTGGAGATTGGACCAAACGCGCCAGTCGCGGTCGTTGAGTTCGATAGCCTTGCGGGTGGGTGCGATTGAGTCTTGGTAGCGTTTCTGTTGAATGTACAACCAGCCGAGGTTCATGTAGGCCTGATAGTTGGGAGCCAGCTGAATGGACTTCTGAAAGGCTGTTTCGGCTGCGGAAGCGGATTGAGAGTCCTGCAATTCCATATATTCGACACCGAGATCGCTGTAGGCCTCCGGGTTGTCTGGAGTGAGTTCGATGATGCGGCGATACTGAGCGATGGAGTCCTGCACGCGTTTTTGCCGGCCGTAAAATTCGGCGAGAGCGCGGTATCCCTCCCAGTAGTCGGGGCGAAGGGCGATGGCGCGTTTGTACGTGGCTTCGGCGTCAGGAATGCGGGTCATGCGCTCGTACACGCCGGCCATGCCGATCATAGCGTCGGCATCACGCGGATTGATGTCCAGCACCTGCTGAAATTCTTGAACAGCCAGGTCGTTTTCGCGGAGCTTCGAGCGAAGATGACCCAGGGTGGTATGGACGACGGGAAGACGCTTATCAAGCTCTAGGGCCGTGCGGCAATTTGCGAGAGATTGCTCGACAGAAGCGGGGTTATGGTCCATCAGGAATTTCAGGCGGTAGGCTTCGCCAAGGGCCGCATAACCGAGCGCAAAGCGAGGGTTTTGCTGAACGGCGGATTTGAGCTCGGTAATGGCGAGATCCGTGTTGCCGGGCTTATCGTAACGTTGCAAGTATCCAAGGGCCTTGAGATAAGCCTCGTAAGCGCTGGGAACGTTGTTTGCAGCAGGATACGAAACGCCTGAGTTGTTGACTTTCATCATGCGAGCCAGATGGCCGACGGCTTGATTCTGCAAGACAGCCAGATTACCGGACGGATCATCCAGCTTGGCCGAGCCGATCTGGCGCAGACGTTTCGAATCAATCAAAACGACCGTTAAAGAAACGTCCGAACCTTTACGCGCGACGGTGCCTTGCACGACCATGGTGGCTCCCAGGTCTCGAAAAGCGGCAGAAGGATCGCTCACGTTCCGGCTGCGCACGACGCTGGCCGGAACAACCCAAAGCGAGCCCTGGGCGGCTTCAAGATTGGAAAGCTCGTTGGTCAGCGAATCCATCAAACCTTCGGCGACGGGCTGATAGCCGGGATCATTGCCGGAATTTGTGAACGGCAAAACCGCGATATGTTTTTCACTGCTGGCATAGACGAGTGCTGCGAAGCGTTCGCGGACGGGAGGGAGTAAAAAAAGGACTACGCTGGCCAAGATTAGCCCGACTGATCCCACGCTGAGCCATCTGACTTTCTTCGAGCTGCCGGTGGTCCAGGTCGGGGTCGAAGCATGCTGCATGTACTGCTTCAGCTCACGCGGGGTGATGGCGTTAGAGCCAGTGGGTTCCGTTGCGGCCGGGTGCGAAATGATTTCCACGCGCGCTGCTTCAAGGTCGCGGAGCATCTCGTTGGCGCGGGCGTAGCGATTCTCCGGCTTCTTCGAGAGAGCCCGATAGAGGATGGGTTGCAGCGGCGCAGGGACCGCGTCCAGGGCGGCTGGCGGCTGATTGAGGATAGCGAAGGTCATCGCGGCGGTGCTGGGGCGTATAAAAGGATGGCTGCCAGTAATCATCTGAACGATGATGACGGCGAGAGCCCAGATATCGGAACGCTGGTCGATGGATTGACCGAGGATTTGTTCCGGCGCCATGTAGGGCAATGTGCCAGTTGCGGAGACGCTTTGCGTAGCGCTGATGCTGGCGACCACGCGTGCGAGCCCGAAATCGACAATCTTTGCGATATTTGCGTTGGTGACGATGATGTTCGAAGGCTTGATGTCGCGGTGCACGATGTTGTGGGCGTGAGCGGCGCTAAGGCCCGAGGCGATCTGGATAGCGAGGTCCAGCGATTCGCGCACCGGAATTACGCCGCGTGAGATCTTGTGGGCGAGAGTTTCGCCGTCGCAGTACTGCATGACAATGAAAAGTTGAGCGTCATCGGATTCTTCGAGCCCGTGGATGACGCCGATGTTGGGATGATCGAGAGCGGAAGCGGCACGCGCTTCGCGAAGGAGGCTTCGCCTGTCTTCGTCGTTGACGGCAACCCCTTCGGGCAGGAATTTCAAAGCGACGGTGCGTTCGAGCTTGGTGTCGAGCGCTTTGTAAACGATGCCCATACCACCAGCACCGAGCTTCTCGGTGATGCGGTAATGCGAGATCGTTTGCTCGACCATGGGACGAATACCGAAGGTTAGAGGGATTGTAGGTTTAGCGAAGGGGTAAGTCAATTTGCCGTAGTGTCCAAATTTGATGCAATTGGGCCTTTGGATTCCACAAGGAGCGTGGGCTGATTGGGCGATGTGGCTGGTGCAAATCTACAGGTCGACTGCGATGAAGAGGGCACGATATGTCGTGCCCCTATGGGTGACGGGAAAAGAATTATTTGCCGCGGAAGAGGAAGAAGAATTCGATGATTAGGATGATGACTACGGCGAGTTCGAGGACGAAGCTGCGAGTTTGATTGAACTGGTCGACCATGAAGCGGTAGAGTTCGCCGGCGGTGCGGAGTTTTTGATCTACGAGCGCGCGGTAATCCGGCACGCCGACTTTGGCGGCGGCCAGGTTGTAGAGACGTGCGCGACCAAGTGCGCCTGCTACTTACGATGGAGCGGAACCGCACATTCACGAAAATAATTCAGAAAATAATTCATTGTTTCACGCTCGTATTTGTGGATGCGCCGCACGAAGACCAGCTAGCGATTACACAGCTTAAACATGAATACCTCTTACTAGCACGCGCGATTGATAAGAACGTGACTCTTGAATCCGCAATGCACGAAATTAACCACGAAGTCTTGTCGAGCGCGGACCAGCTCGTCAAAGCTGACTTCGCGCAATGGAAGCCACAAATGGACCTGGAGCATGCCGAAGAAGTGTTAAGGAATTGGAGAACAGTAAAGTTCGTTGGCACGATGTTCAGGAACAAACCACGGCCCGAGTAACTTGCAAGGCATAGCTGTACTTGTGGGCTGGTTCGGTAACCACTTCCGGCGTGAGCGCCTTGCTGCTCAGTTCCGGAGGAAAGAGATGGCAACGGCAGCAAAGCCGCATTGGAGATTCGATATTCCAGCAAACGCAGTTGGCCTCGGATGCTTGGGAAAGCCACTAGGCAGCAAGCGACCACACGACCGAGTCTACATCGCAACATACGAACTGAAGTTCATCATCGCCATGCTGCGGCGGTTCGAGTTCCAAGCCAAGAATCCGACGCCCAAGCAGCACAGGGTATCTGGAAAGCAACCTCAATCAGCTTAGGAAAAAGATTGAAGTGCTGCTATCAACTGGCGTGCACAACGCGGCGACGGAGTGGTATTGGTACAAACGAGGATATGAGCACGCCACGCCCGAAGAAGAATCGACCCGTAGAGACGACCGGGACGCAAAAATCGCAAAAAAGGGTCAAGGAGTTTGGGTTGGCGGACGCAAGGATGTGGCTTTCCGAAACGAGGAACTCTAAGTTAGCTTGCAGGCCCAGGTTCGGCTTCTAAATTATCCAGCTCACTTTGGGCTCTTGCGGCCCACGACTTCGCGCCCAGATTTCGAAAGGAATCTAGGGCTGCGCGTAACATGACGGCGGATTTGGGTTCGCTGAGCGAACCTTCCAAAAAGTTAATGCAGGCTTCTTCGAGGGGCAAGCCAAGCTTTTGATAAAGCGCTCGTGCGTCGTTCAAGTAGCGCTTTGCTTGTGGTTTGTCTCCAGAGGCGGCCGCCAGCTGTCCTCGGCGTCCGAGCACGTCAGCTTGACCCTGACGGTACGCCAAATTGTCAAAGGCCCTTTTAGCGATATCGAGGTAATCGGCGGCGATTTGGTGGTTTCCGTGTAAAGTCTCGAGTTCGGCGAGTCTCACGAGCAAGTCGTGTTCGCCCAAGACGTCGCCCAACTGGCTAAAGATCGCGCGGGCATCGACATAGTATCGACGGGCAGAATCGGAATGGCTTTCGGCAAGTTCAACATCCGCCAGGGCCCCTAGAGAAGCGGCCCTGCCGAAGGCGTGAGAAAGAGTTGTGAAATCTGTCAGCGCGCGTCGGAAAAGTCTGGAGGCGTCTACGATGTTGCCGGAAAGACATTCGAGCCGGCCGATGGAGAGGAGAAGCAGAGACGAATCTGGGGTAGCCTTCTTGCTCTGGTATTCTGCGGCAGCCGTGTAGCGTTCGCGCGCTTTCCCAAAACTTGCCAACCGGGTTTCGAGATCCCCCACGCGACGCTGCAAAGACGCGAGGCTGGACTTACTACCCTCCTTCTGGAACAAGTCCGCGGCCTGCTGGTATTTGAGACGAGCGGCTGCATAGTCGCCAGAGATGATATCCAAGTTCGCGAGTCCGGCGAGAACGTTTCCTTCGCCCAATCGGTCGGGTTGCGAACGGAAAAGTTTCAATGCTTTCGTGTAGGTTTCCAGAGCCTCCTTAGGGAGACCTCGGACAATCGCCAAGTGACCGAGCCCGCGCAGACAATTTGCCTGGCCCTCCGTTTCGCCCTCGGCTTCAAATAGAACCAAGGCTTCGTTGAAGTTGGCCTCGGCTGCCTCGATTGCCCCAAATATGCGATCCATTTCTCCAACAATCAACGATACGTTCGCCTGACCTAGCTTGTTACCCATGCTTTGAAACCTGCCGCGGGCCAAGCGATAGTGCTCACGGGCTTTTTCGTTGTTGTCGAGCATGCGTTCGAGCTGGCCAAACGCAAGCTCTACGGCTGCGATGCCAGCCACGTGTTCTTTTTTTTGATAGAGCATGCGCGCCTCGTCGAGATAAAGGCGTGCCTGATTGTCGTCAGATTCAGAAGCAACTTCCAGTTCGCCCAAGCTGCGCAGGACGTCGGCGGTACCGAGGTCCCGATGATGCGAGCGGAAAAGGCTCAGGGCTTGGTTGTACTGATCAAGCGCCGCCGGAAAGTTGGACAGGAACGCTTCGAGCTCGCCGAGGTACCGGCGTGCTACGGCTTCTCCAACTTGATCGTGCCCGGACGCGCTAATCGCAAGAGCTTGCTCATAGTGATTGCGAGCAGCCTCGGTAGCGGCGCCCAAGTATTCGAGCTGCCCCAAACCGCAGAGTGCGCGGGCCTGCCAATACTGATTTGAAGCGGCCACGGCGCCACTTAGGCACTCATCGAAATTCCTATTCGCCGATTGGCGGTCACCGATGTGTACAAAACAAGCCCCTAACTGGCAGAGGCATTCCAAGTGTCGCCGACTGCCTTGTCGCAGGGCCTGATTGGCCAAGGCGCGGCGGTATCTTTCAATGGCAGCAGGATACAGGCTCTTGTCTTCGAGCTTGGAGGCAGCCTGAACGTCCGCCGCAAGCTTCCCTCGGTCCGAATGGAGGGTAAGGCCGAGCAGGAGGATCCAGATGGCGGTGAGCCCCAAAGGGATCAACAGCGCCCAATATGGATGTGCGGTAAGGCTGCGGGCATAGCGCAAGCTGAAATACCACAGGCTCGTGAGTCCCCAGCCGGTCAGCCAAAAGCCTTCGGGAGCCCGCAGCTCTTTGTCCCAGAATCTTTGCGCCAGATATCGCACGACGGGGAAGCCGGCGACTAGGATGAATATCTCGATGGCGTGAGTTAAGCCGAAGTGTCGCTCTAGCCAGTCGAGCCATCCTGGACCACCGCCTTCTGGCTTGGATTCTTTTTCTTGGAGGGCGCGAGTTGGGAACGGAGCAATTGCAATGATCGTGAGAACTGTAGTGAAGAATCGGAGGGCGTACCTCAGACTGTGCAGCTCGATCGGCACAAAAGGAGAGCTAGGCCCTCGTGGCCGTTGAGAGCAATAGGTTTTGGGGATGACACGACTGGGCACGTTATCGGTCATATGATTGATAGTGAATACTAGACCCGGACAGTAAATCTGTCGAGAGGGTTTCGTTTTTCAACTGGGCGCCACAGGCGCGGGCTCGAGGGCGGATTCGTGGAGGCGGAACTCCCTGTGGAAACGCGGTTGCCATCGGGCAGGCTGAGTTGATTCTCACCGGTCGCTGCTGAATTGCACTTTCTTTAGGGAAGCCGCTGCTAAATTGCGCATCAACATACCTACCGCCGCAGAACCACAAAAGCGGAATCCCGGGCGGGTAAGAGGCTTGTCGTCGACTTCATTGCCCCTAGCCCCGATGTCGTCGCATACACCCTAACGCTAAGAAGGCGACTCACCACTTCAGGCGGGCTGGTTGCTTCTCTCGCCGATCTCGTCGCGACGGACTCTCCCAGCCGCTGACGGTAGTGGGTTTTCTCTTTTTTCAATCCAGGGTCACATACACGCTCACCGCATGCGAAATCGCGCCAGATTGCGCCATCACCGTAACCACATAACTCTGCACTGGTTTCGCACTCCCTCCACGTCCGCATGCCACCGGCAAGACGCTCACCACTGGCACCAGCATGCACGCCAGCCACTTTCGCGCGCGCTTCTTGTCGAATCCAGATCCCAGCAAGCAGCCAGCAATCCAAAATGGCAAACACACTGCATACGTCACTCCAAACCCCACGGGTGGCACCGTTCGCAGCGCAGTGCTCAATCCCGTTGCATTGACGGCCAATTCCACACTGCCTCCCGCCGCCACTGAACCCGGCGACACACCGCAAGTAGGCGTCGGTGTGGCTCCGCTCACCGAACAAGTCACCGTGATCATCCCCGTGAATCCGCCCCGCGCGGGAAAATTGATCTGCTCAATCCCTTGTCCTCCCCTGGTCACCATCAGATTCGCTGCCGCCGGGCTCACCGTGAAATCCGGAGTCAGGCCAAATGTTGCCGTCACCGTTTTGTCCCCGTCCATAGTTGCGCTGCAGGTATCCCCTGCACATGCACCACTCCACCCATCGAATGTCGAGTTTGCATCTGGGCTCACGTTCAGGCTCACATGGGTTCCCACCAAATACTTCTCGGTGCATACGCTTCCACAATTGATCCCCCTGCCAACGCCGGGGTATGCAGTGACCGTGCCTGTTCCCGTTCCTGCCTTTGCAACCGTCAGCGCATACACCGCCTCCACAGTGCTGCTTTCCGATGTGCTGTTGTTCTCTGTGTTTAAATCGGTCTCGTTACCTGCCACTTTCAGCATATTGTCGATCGTTCCGTCTGCTGTTGGCGTCACCACGATCGCCACCTGCGCGCTCGCCATCTTAGGCAAAGCTCCGATGTTGCAGGTCACTGTTTGATTTGCCGCGATGCAAGTTCCAATCGTGCTAGTGGCCGATACGAACGTCACTCCGCTCGGCAACGCATCGTTGAGTTTTACGCCCGTGGCATTCTCCGGTCCCTCATTCAACACCACTGCGCTGTATGCCAGGTTTTGCCCAACTCCAACAGGTTCGGGCGAAGCCCCGGTTTGCGTTAACACCAGATCCGCACCGCTTGTCGGGCTGTCGTTCAAGAGCACGTCCACAGCGTTCGATGTTCTAATAGCCACCAGATCCGCCAACTTGTCCCCGTTTAAGTCGAAAGCAACTACGATGTTTCCTGGAACAGGAAATATTATCAGGGGCGCAATCGTCCCGTCCTCTCGCCCTAATCGAACCTCCATCGTTACCGAGGCGGGGGCCCCGGGAAAACTTGAAGTTTTCACCGTACGGAGATCCACAATATCCAATATCCCGTCTCCATTGAAGTCGGCCGCAATAATATTGCCGATGGTGTCGTAGCCTCCAAATCCAAATTCGTCCCGGGTGGATGAGCCTACCTTGAAAATCTGTTCTGCTCGAAAACTTCCGTCGCCCTTCCCAAGGATCACGCTGTAATGTATCGTCACCGTGCAGTTGAAGTTCCCACGGCAAGTGGATAGCGTCGATGTCACGATTAGGTCCGCCGCTCCGTCTCCGTTCAAATCTGCCGTCAACAGGGCTCCCACTGCATAACCTTCCGCTAATGCTACCGTCACGCCATCCCGAAACGTCCCGTCACCATTCCCCAACAACATTTTTAGTCCGTCGGGGCCCGCAACTGCCAAATCCGTCTTCCCATCTCGATCGAAGTCCGCGGCCGCAAACAGCCTACATCCTGTCGATGGCACTCCCCCTGTGCACGCGACCGGGGATCCTAACGGCCTGGCTGCTTGGAATGAACCGTCGCCGTTCCCTGTCAGGAGACTCAATGTGAAGGTATCGTTGTATTCGCTCATCACCAGATCGGCCTTATTGTCCCCATTGAAATCGGCTGCGCCAATTTGTGTCGTGTAAATCGTCAGATTCGTCACTTTCCCGGCCTGAAATGTTCCGTCACCATTCCCCAGCAACACGCTCACCGCGCCTGCCACGTTGTTCGTCGCGTCTCCTCCGGCAAACACCGCCACGTCCTGCTTTCCGTCGCCATTAGAGTCCACAGCGAAAATCGATGCCGGCGATACAATTCCGACATCGAAATTCATCGCCGGCTGAAAGGTTCCGTCCCCGTTTCCTAGCAAAATGCTCACATTTCCGCTCCCCCGGTTGAGCACGGCCAGATCCTCTCTCCCGTCGCCGTTAAAATCTCCCGCCACCACTGTTACCGGCTCGCTCCCGACGGTGTAGGTTTTTGCCGCCGCAAATTCCACCGCCGCCGTCCTTTCGCCGAATCCGCACATCCCCGACATCAACACACCAATTCCTGCAAGCAATCTCATTCGTGTGCGCATCTAGGCTCCTCCATCAACACTCCTGTTCGCTCCCCGGGATTTCCTTCGCGGCGCCCGGGCACACCTTGACTATCCCGGGCGCCGCTCTATGGCAATCCGCCTTTTCCTACTCCGTGAACTGTTTCTTTGCTACCGCTGTGATCACCACCGGCACCGCCACTCCGTTCGGCAGGATCAGCGATTTCTGCACCATCTGCAGTTCCGTCTGGTTTTTAACGAATACCACGCTCAGCACCGACGTCCGTGCCAGCGTCCCCGCTGCAAAAAATTCCAGCGTCATCGTCCCAGTGCAGTCGCTGTTCACCGTCAGTGTTCCGCTCATCGTTTCTTCGGCATACCCGCCGCCCACACTCCTCGATTCCGATCCTGTCACGTGTCCGCTGACGTCCACGATTGCTCTGCCCACCGCAGCTGCCGGCACCGCTCCCGTCGACGTAATCAGTACTCCCGTCAAGGTGAACCCGTACTTCCCAGCCGCGTCCATCACTGTGCAACCGTGCGCCGCCGCCACCGGTGTGAGCACCAGCATCGCCGCCATCAACATTCCCAGACATAACACCGCTTCCATCATTCGCTTCATATCGATTCTCCTGGTGCCTCCCTCTTCCTCTGCGAGAGCGCACTCTGTGCGCCACACGTTCTCGCAACTCCTCACGGCGGACAATTCCCTGCGTATCCTTTTTTGATTCCCCTTTTCTCCCCGACCATCTCTTTTTTCTTCGACTGGTTGCCCTAACCAGCCCTTTCCCCGCCAATTGAGCTAGCAACTCGGCAGTGGTAAGCTTCCCCACAAAACGGAGGGGGCACCCGGGCCCCGATGGAGAATTCATCCTCTCGCTCAAGTTCGGTTCGCTTCGGCTCGTATGAGCTCGATTTGCGTGCAGGTGAACTCCGCAATAACGGACATTGCATCCGCCTTCAGGACCAACCCCTCCAGATTCTCGCCATGCTGGTCGAATCTCCCGGCCAGGTCGTTACTCGCGAAGAACTTCGCCGCCGCCTCTGGCCCTCCGACACCTTTGTCGACTTCGATCACAGCCTCAACAAGGCCATCAACAAACTCCGCGAAGCCCTTGGCGACTCCGCCGAATCCCCACGCTATATCGAAACCCTACCCAAGCGCGGGTACAGATTCCTTGGCTCCCCCGACGACCGCGTCGTTCCCATACGCTCTACTCCCATAGACTCCATCGCGGTGTTTCCTCTCTCCACTTCACTCCCCGATCCCGACCTTGAATACCTTTCCGTCGGCATCCCCGGTAGCATCATTCACAGCCTCTCCCACATTCCTGGCCTTCGCGTCATTGCCTGGAACAGTCTCTCCCGCTGTCAGGGCCGGGAAGAGGATCCTCTCGCCATCGGCCGTGCCGTCGGTGCCAAAGTCATTCTCATCGGTCGCATCTGGCAGCGCGATTCCAAGCTCCGCCTGCACGTCGATCTCCTCGACACCACCAACGGCGAAGCTCTCTGGGGCGAACAGTACGACCGAGATCTCACCGAGCTGTTTGTTATCCACGACGACATCGCCCGCGAAGTCTCCGCGCGACTTCGCGTCAAACTCACTGGCGATGACACCACTCGCCTCACTAAGCGCTACACCGAAAATGTTGAAGCCTATCAACTCTATGTCCGTGCGCGCCGGTGGTGCGAAAAACGCTCTGCCGAAGGCTTCAAACGCGGCATGGAATACCTCACTCGCGCCATCGAGCTCGATCCGAAGTTCGCCCTCGCTCATGCCGAACTTGCCCAGGTGATTTCCGTCCCTTCCTATTACGGCGCCGTCGATCCCAACATCGCTTACCCCAAAGCCCGCGCTTCCGCTCTTCGGGCTCTCGAACTTGATCCCAATCTGCCTGAGGCACACGAAGTCCTTGCCACCATCCTTAAGAATTATGATTGGAATTGGGAAGCCGCCGAAAAGGAATACAAACTGACCATCGAGCTAAATCCTAATTACGCTACAGCCCGTTATCATTTCTCTTACCTGCTCGGTGAACAAGGTCGTTTCGACAAGGCCGTCCACGAAGCTACCGAAGCGCTCAGCCGCGATCCGATGTCCGGTCTCCTCAACGCCGGTCTCGCTTTCGTACTTCTCCACGCGCGTGCCCTCGATCGCTGCATTGAGCAGGCCCGCACTGCCATTGAAGTTGACCCCACCATGGTTCTCAGTTATTGGACTCTTGGCCTTGCCTTGGAACAGAAGGGCGAGTATGCACAAGCCTGCGATGCCTACCGTCGGAGTCTCGAAATCGGCAGTACTCCCGTTTTCCCGACCGCGTTTCTGGTTCACGCCTATGCCCGCTGCGGTCAACTTCAACGGGCCAAGTTCCATCTACATGAACTCGAGGAACTTTCCAAGATTCGATATGTCCCATTTATGGCTTTTGTTATCGCCTATGAAGGTTTACGCGAGCTCGACCTCGCCCTCGACGCTCTGGAAAAATCCTGCTCTCTCCGCGAGACTAATCTCATCTTCACCAAGGTTTGGCAGCACTTCGACGCCCTCCGTGATCATCCCCGCTTTCACGAAGTCGAACGCCGCGTTGGCCTTCGCAAATAGATCATGCGGGTACTCCGGAAAGCTGATTCCTGCATCGATTGAAAATCCAAAGTCGTTTGCCCTCAAGTTCAACCTACAAGACTAGAAGTTCACCCGCCCTGTAGCCCGTGTGCCAGGCCAGTGAAAAGAGCGTTTTGAAAGGTTCCTCGGCTGCCGCGATGATGTCATGTACTTGGTCGCGAGTGAAGAACGCGACCGGCGTTTCCGGGTCGGTCGAGCCAAGCTGCAAGTCGGTGAACCCGACTTTGGTAATTTTCATTCCACAACGCTCCGCGTACCGAAGGACAGCGAACAGGGTGCTCAGGAGTTAGCTCGGAATCCTACCGTCGCGGTTGACTGTCCTGAATCGTCCCTCACAGCAGCTTGAACCTGGCTGCAGCAAGTGCGTATGCTCTTTGCGCTTGCGTCAGCGAAGGATGCTCATCAATGAATCGGTCAATCAGTTCTTTCGTTTTAGGGTGATGAAGATGACCCAAACCGTGCAGCGCGGCTCCCTGACAAGTCTCTGACTCAATTGCAAGCACCCTTGCTAGCGTCTGGAAATACGCATCCTGTAATTCCAAATCGTCGCCGCCGCGCTCGCGATTTCTATTCCCGCAATGCCAGTCGTAGCACAAAGAGTCCCACCACATCTGAACCGACGTATCGAGTGGCTCCCTGGAGAAGAGACGTTCAAACAGATCGAACATAGAGCGAATACAACCTTCTCGAATCGAAAGCGGTAGGTCTGAGTCGTCAATTATTCGGGACGCCGAACAGTCCAAATTGGGACCTTGAACGGCCCAGAACCCTTCCTCAAGCTGAGGCTTGGTAAAGCGCGGGAGCAGAAATTCCGGCTGCTCAAACAACTGCCGGTAATATGCACAAATCTTCTTGGCGTCATACTCCACTTCCACATGCCAATACCACGGGTCTCGTTTCTCTGGTCCGGGAGGTATGTTGCGGTCAAAGAGAAACGACACGAACTCGTCGAAAGAAGATTCTGTCAGATCAACGTCAGTGTGGTGTTCCATGCCGGAAGTATAGCCGCCTAGGCCGAAAAACGAGTTGGTGCCTGGTTGACACTGCAAACGGTTAAGCAAACGAGTTTTCGGCCGAATCTGATTTGGGCGTCAACAGGCTCTCTCGTAGACGAGTGCTGAATCACACGTTGATCCTCCGCAATGTCAGCGTGTACAAAATTGAACAGTTACACACTTCAGGAGTTGCTATGATCCCGGTCCAAATCTCAGTGGAAAAGAGCGCAACATGGGGCGTCTTGCGCAAGGTTTTTTTTCAAAGACCAGACAAGTGCTCGGAAGATCGTTCTTTCCGCTTTTTGCGATCACGGTCATCGCCGGTGCGATGCTTTGGGGTCCGTGGGTGAGCCTGGCAGTCACGGTCATGGCGGTCGCAGCCGCATTGAGGCTAATCTGAGCGGAGCACGGGCGGCCAGTCGGCGATATATTCTCGCCCATCCTCAGGACTGGCACTGCGTAGTTTTTCATTTTGTTTGCCTCGCGGCATACGCCTGCGCCTTCTGGCTCTACCAGCACCCAAAGCTGGCGGGCGTCACGGGCTGGTGGTCGCGCATCGCCTTTGTGGCAGCTACGGCTACGATGCTTGGTTGGATCTCCGGGATAGATGTCGGAGTCAACTTTCACAACCACTCCCATCGCCCAATCTTCACTTCGCACTTCGTCAACCGCTGGTTCGGGCGGCTGTGGACGTTTTCAGGCGCGTGGCCGTCGTTCTTTTGGGAGTACTGCCACGTAACCATTCACCATGCGAATCTGCTCACGACAGAGGACTGGACTTTACCCAAGAAGCGCCCCGACGGATCGTTTGAGAACTTTCAGCTGTACCTGTTCGCGCATTGGCCGTGGCGCTTAACGGCGCATCTCTGGAGGGAATTGTCGAAGCGCCGAAGCCTACGTAGAAAATCGCTCCGAGAGCTGGCCATCTTCCTCGTGCTTTGGTCAATTCCTTTTTGGATCGATCCGGTAATGGCGGTATGGCTCTGGGTGCTGCCACACTGGATCGCCAACGCGTTCGTGATGGGTTCGGGCATGTACGTCCAGCATTCGGGATGTGTCGAGAAAACGCCTGCCAAGCCGGTAAGTCACTCCACAGTATTTGTGTCGAACTTTTTCAACCTGACGATGTTCAACATTGGTTTTCACCTAGAGCACCACGAGCATCCCAGGGTTCATTGGTCAGAACTTCCCGGACTTCACATGCGCCTGAAGCAGGAAATGATCGATGGCGGAGCGCACGTGGTCCCGTACGGTAATTACCATGCAGCCTTTCTACTCGCAGGCGACGATGAACGCAGAAAACGCTTCGCCGAGCAGGACTCTGGGTACACAAGCGCTTGATCCCCGGCACGACCGGGATTAATAAAGGCTCTCTCTCTTTCAGTTTATAGTTCTGCTGCCTCGGGCCAATGCGACTTCTGGTCCTCATTTTTTGATTGTAATCGCGTGTTTCCGTGCCGTCTGGCTCGCTGTGATTTTCCCAAATCGAGTGTCTTTGACGATCATCTCTCGCACTTGATCCCTCAGTTCCTGCCAGTCGTGACTGAAATGTCCGGCCCTATCATTGGCCATTATCTCGTGGCGCTTCTCTTCCAAGATCGCGACCAGTTTTAGAGTATCGGTTTGATCCCAGCACTTGCGTCGCAGCTACTGACTTCAAGACCGTTGCTCCGCCTTCACTTTCCCATTCCCCAACGACTAGGTCCTAGGCTCGACTCCACAGGCTTCCGCCAAAAGCGCAGAGCCGACCCACCCTTTGCGCAAAGGTAGGGCCACCCGGCGATGCTCACAGCATGCTGCGAGTAACAGGGCTGGCAGCTTAGCTAAAACCGAGTACCGGGTGCGGCGAGTACGGTTCTTCGAGCGCCGCAATCTCTTCGGGTGTGAGCCGCAGCGATAGTGCGGCGACTGCATCCTTAAGATGATTCGGCTTGGTAGCGCCTACAATCGGCGAAGTGACAAACGGGTTGCTGAGCATCCAGGCAAGCGCAAGTTGAGCGCGCGGAACGCCACGCTTTTCGGAGAGTTCGCCGAGCCGGTCGACCACTCTACGGTCTGCTTCTTCCGTCTTCGAATACAGCGTCTTGCCAAACTGATCGGTCTCGAAGCGTTTTGTGCTCTCGGTCTGCCACGGGCGCGTCAAACGTCCACGCGCGAGCGGACTCCACGGAAGTACACCAATGCCTTCGGCTTGGCATAGCGGCATCATCTCGCGTTCTTCTTCGCGGTAGAGCAGGTTGTAATGATTTTGCATGGAAACGAATCGCGTCCAACCGTGGCGGTCCGCAAGATACAACGCCTTCGTGAATTGCCACGCGTACATGGAAGAAGCTCCGATATAGCGAACCTTGCCGGACTTCACCACGTCGTGCAATGCTTCAAGCGTCTCTTCGATCGGCGTCGTGTAGTCCCAGCGGTGTATTTGATACAAGTCTATGTAGTCGGTTTCGAGACGACGCAGGCTCTGGTCGAGTTCATAAAAGATTTCCTTGCGCGAAAGGCCTTGGCCATTCGGTTCGTCGCGCATCTGGCCATGCACCTTAGTCGCGATGACTACGGCTTCGCGGCGGGTATGTGCGCGCAGAAATCGCCCAAGGACCTCCTCGCTGGCCCCCACTGAATAGACATTAGCGGTGTCGAAAAAATTAATTCCTAAATCAAGTGACTGGCGCAAAAAAGGCTGACTCTCTTCTTCATTGAGGGCCCAGGCGTGGCTGCCCGGCTTGATTTTTCCGGTGGCGGGTTGCCCATAGGTCATGCAGCCTAGGCAGATGCGCGAGACCTTAAGTCCGGTCTTGCCAAGATTGACGTAGTCCATTATTTCTCCAGAGTGATTTTTCAATTCACCATTTGAGATGCAGCACTCTTTTGTTGCGTTAGAAATTAATTCCGGGGCGGTTGAAGGGAGGTCGTCTCGCATAGCCGGCGCAAGACCTGCAATCGCGTGCCACAGGGCTATAGCGGGAAAATGAGAAAATACATTGTCGAACTCGAGCTCATGAAATGTGAATCTCGCAGTCGCCGCCTGACCGAGTAGCTTGCTGCCTCTTTTCGTCAACCAGCACATCAGGGTCGAAGATCTGGGCGACATTGCGATGGTTGAATGGCTTCTGATAGCCTCGACTCCGTGAAACCGAAAGCTGAGCGCGAACCTACATTGTTCGAGATGGAGAAGCCGGGCGACCCTGCCGAGTTGGCGGCCGGCCTGAACCTACAGCGGGAATACTCGGAAACGAATTTGTACCTGGGGACATCGTCATTCACCGCGGACGGATGGGCGGGTTCGTTCTACCCGAAAGGCATGCAACCGCGTGGATATCTTTCGCACTACGCGAAAACATTTCGAACGGTAGAGATTGACAGCACCTTTTATGCAACACCGTCTGAAGCGACGGTATTGAACTGGTACCAAAGAACTCCTGCGGACTTTGTGTTTGCCGTGAAGGTGCCGCAGGTGATCACGCACGAAAAAGTACTGCAAGACTGCGGCCAGGAGTTTGAGGAGTTCAAATCGCGAATGGAATTGCTGGGCGAGAAGTTAGGGCCGGTTCTTTTTCAGTTTCCTTTTTTCAGTGGGAAACACTTCAGGAATGTGAATGAGTTTGTGCGACGTTTGGAATTGTTCCTGAAGAAGGCGCAAGGTACAGGTTGGAAGATTGCGGTCGAAATTCGGAATGAGAAGCTACTCGACGGCGCACTGAGGGGGATGCTCAGAGAACGCAATGTGGCTCTGGCGCTGACTGACACGAGCTTCCTGCCGCGACCGTGGGAAATGGCGGCAAAGTGCGAGCTGATGACAGCGGATTTTGTTTACGTTCGTTGGCTCGGCAATCGCAAGGACATCGAGAAGCAGACGACGACATGGGACAAGACGGTTGTCGACCGGAGGGAAGATTTGCGGAATTGGGTAGAGCTGTTCCGGCAATTCATGAAGCGGGACGTGAAGGTGTACGCGTACGCGAATAATCATTACGCAGGGAATGGGCCGAATACCGTGAGACTGTTCTGGGATATGTGGAAGGGGTGATGTTATTCGAGGCGTCTCCTCACTTCGCTCGGAATGACAGCGTGCTATGCGTTGCCACGGTTCTGCGTTGGGCTGCGGAAATGAAATCAACCGCAAGACCCACGTTTGCATGACCCGGGAGAGCCCGAGACCAGGTTCAGAATTCGCTCCTGGGCACCCGCCTCCATGCTGCGCCGGCTTCCCTTCAGGTTCGAGAATTTGCCTCAGTCGCGATGGGGGCGCTTGAAAATTGCGCAATAGTCGGAGCCGGACCAATTGTCGATGGTTTTCTCGACTTGCAGGCCGGCGCTGGTTAGCTCTTCGACCAGCACCTTCTGTGGGAGTCCGTGCCCGCCGCGATTCTTTGGGACTCCTTCTACGGGCGGGTAATTGGGGTTGGGCGGGAAATCGATGATGGCAAGATATGCGCCGGGCTTCAGGGAGCGGAGCAAATTCCTGTCGAACTCCCGCGGCTGCGTAATGTGGTGATATACGTGGCGAAGGAAAATGGTGTCGCAGCAATTCGACGGAAGATTGGTGTCACCCGCGGCTCCCTCCACCACGATGACGTTTTGCAGCTTGCGTTTGGCGGCCTCGGTCTTGAGAGTCTGCAATTTGTCGGGGTCGATTTCGGTTGCATAAACGCGGCCCGACGGCCCAACCTTTTCGGCAGCCGCGAAGCTGTATTGTCCATCGCCTGCGCCGATGTCCGCGACGACCGTGCCTGGCTTCCAGTGAGTCAGCTGCGCCAGGCGGGTGATTTCTTTTTGTTCGTCGCTGTTTGTTGCAAAAGCTGCCGCGCCCAATGACCACAGGAGTATGGCTGCGATGACTGCGGTTGTGCGGCGAAATGTCTTGCGATTCATGGCTTGTCCTTCCGTGCTTCAGGAGGTTAGACGCGCGGTAATCTGAAGCGCTAGGAAATACCGGTTCCGTGCCGCGCATCAGCTCAAAGGGAGGTTAAAGAGATTCTGGGGTCGAGGGCTTCGCGAACTTTGCGGAGCAGGACTGCTCGCGTAAAGGGCTTTGGCAGCAGCAGGGTGTTTTCCGACAAAACGCCGCGATTGTTGATTACATCGTCGGTGTAGCCGGACATGTAGAGAACGCGCAGGCCGGGGCGGAGTTCGAGCAGGTGTTTGGCTAACTGCTTTCCGCCCATGCCGGGCATGACGACGTCGGTGAGGAGCAGATCGATGGGGGCCTGCGAACATTCGACGAGGCGGATCGCGATTTCGCCGCGTTCGGCTTCGATTACTTTGTAGCCGTTGGCTTCGAGGAGTTCGCGAGCCAGTTCGCGGAGAGCTTCTTCGTCTTCGACGATGAGAATCGTTTCCGAGCCTTTGGCGGACTCGGGCTGAATGGATTTTTGGTTTCGCAATTCGGCGGCTTCGCACACGCGCGGGAAGTAGATGCGAAATGTGGTGCCGTGTCCCACTTCGCTATAGGCCATGATGTAGCCGTAGTTCTGCTTGACGATGCCGTAGACCGTGGATAATCCCAAGCCGGTTCCGCGCCCATCGGATTTGGTGGTGAAGAACGGCTCGAAAATGCGCGCTAGGGTCTGCGAATCCATGCCTATGCCGGTATCGCTCACCACCAGCATCAGGAAATCGCCGGCCTGAGCGCCCAGATGTTGTCGAGCGTAGGCTTCGTCCAGTTCCACATGGGCCGTTTCCAGAATGAGTTTTCCGCCCTCGGGCATGGCATCGCGGGCGTTCACAGCGAGGTTCATCAAGATCTGTTCGAGTTGAGACGGATCGAGTTTGATGTTGCCGGCGTTCTGCTGCAGGCGAGTGGTCAGTTCCACATCTTCGCCAATCAACTTTCGCAGCAGGTTCTCTATGTCGCGCACGATGGCGTTGGTGTCGATGACGCGCGGCTCAATGAACTGCTGGCGGCTGAAGGCCAAGAGTTGTTTGGTGAGTTCCGCGGCGCGGCGTCCGGCATGCTCGATGGCTTCGGCGCGCCGATGGACAGTCGCGCTGTGCTGAAATTCGGCTTGAAGCAATTCAATTTGTCCGAGGATTACGCCAAGCAAATTGTTGAAATCGTGGGCAACGCCGCCGGCCAGCCTGCCGATCGCGTCCATTTTCTGGGATTGCAGGAGTTGCCGTTCAAGGGAGCGCCGCTCGGTAATGTCGCGGCTGGTCGAAAGCATGTAAGACTGGTCGCCAAGGGTAAGCCTGACTGCGGAAACGGTGGCGTAACGCTGTTCACCGGTCTTGGTGCGGAAACTGAACTCGACTTCGCGGACCGCGCCCTGGCGCTGGATATTTTCAAGAATTTCCGTATGCGGCGAATCATCGGGCCAGATGCCGATTTCGGAGGGCGTTTTGCCGATCACTTCCTCGGCAGTGTAGCCGGTCAAGTGCGTGAAACCGTCGCTGATCTCGATGTAGCGGCGATCGGGCAGGCTGCGCAAGGTGATGGCATCGGGGCTGGAGTGAATCATCTTGGCGTACTTTTCTTGCGAATGGCGCAACGCTTGCTCGATTCGGGTGCGTTCCGACACGTCACGCAAAATCCCGGTGAAGATGTGTCGGCCGTCGCGGACGTGCTCGCCAAAGGAAATCTCCAAGGGAATTTCTGCTCCGCTTTTGTGCAGGCCCATGAGTTGCAGGCCGCTCCAGCGAATATGTTTTTGGCCGGTGTTCACGTAGGCGCTCAGAGAGGTCTTGTGCAAGTGACGGAAACATTCAGGCATCAGCAGGGTCACTTGCTGCCCCAGAATTTCGGAAATTGCGTAGCCAAAGATTCTTTCGGTGGCGGGATTCGCGAACAAGATGACGCTGTCCTGGTCGATGCTGATGATGGCGTCCGACGCAGTCTCCGCAACGACGCGGAACCGTTCACTGGATTCGTTGCTTGCCTGATCGTGGTCCATAGTTCGCCTTCGGACGTTTTACTAGGCACCCGACCAGCCGCGGGAATAGCTTGCTGCCTGCTGTTGGGGTTGAGCAGGTGGCACGTTTCTGAGCTGGTCTGCAGTCGGACTGCTTGGTCGAGCTCTCACGAGACGCCAAGCTAGGCTGAATGTATCACCAAACTGGTAACATTGGTGATGCTAATGATTTAACTGTTCAATTAAGCAACAGCGAGACCAAACTGGGCCTCGCTTCGTTGAAATGCGCTGAGAAACTGGGCGGGAATCGTGCCTGCGAGTCATTATTCTACGGCCAAGCGACGATGCGAACGCTGGGTCATCCATTCTTCGAAAGGCTGGAGGTGCAGGAACTTATTGTTCCCGGCCAGCCGCTTTAGAAAGTTACGTTCTTCCGTTTTGTCGCGCTCTTGGCCGGCAACTCTTGGACCAAGTTCGATGCCAACGTCGGCAGCCTGACACTTCGAGGGGCGAGCGAGAAAATCTCCCAACGCTACGGCCTTGATGATTTTGAATTCAGAATGGACGTCGCGATTACGATCCGCGATGCGGGCGGACACGGCCGCAAGAGCCTGTTCGATGTTCGCCGGTTTGAAGCGCGGCGATTTTGAACCGGAAACGATTTCGCCGGAGGCTGTGGTTAGCCACTCGGCGCTTTCTGTTTTTTGCACGTAGCCTTGCATCTGCAGCAGCGCGAGAATCTTGTCGGCATCCTTTCGCGCGACCTTCAGAGTCGCGATCAGGTCTTCCTCTCTCCAAGTGAGTGTGCCTCGCATGCCTTTCAGAAAACTGAAGACCGCGGCGATTGGAATCGTTGGCATGACGCCGAGATTAGGCGCGCTTGAAGCGGCGGAAAGTGACTTGGAGGCTCGGCTTGATTTCGCCATTCTGCCATTGTAGGACGAGTGAACGTGAAAGCGCTTCTCGGAATACGACGCTTGTCGAAATGCGATAAGATATTCGCTCTTACCGCCGCCGGCTCAGCCGGGGCCCGGTAAAGATGGTGTCGAGGACCCCAATGCAAAACCGGAAAATGGAAATCGGACGGGGCAATCGCAAACATAAGCATTGGCGAGTTACGTTGGTCTACAACGACAATGAGATTTTTGGCCGAGTTTTTATCGACCGCGACAGGGCTGAATCGTATGCCGCGCGGCAGAAGAAATCGCCGCTGGTAAAGAACGCGCGAATCGAGCCGGCCGATTAGTGTTATGCGCTGCGCGCATCCACAGGTGCAAGCCGCAAGCTTTCACTCCAAATCGGAACCTTGCGCCTGGTGGAAGCGATGTCGCCTCTTTGCACGTTCTTGAATTCAAGATGATGCGGGTAATGCGCGACATGGCCATGCTATCCACTGGAACTAGTCTTCGGTTTCCTGGGTGACGATGTGTACGTCAACCGCGGGAGA
>Ga0210406_10002376_pt1 | contig 21591 bp, 22 predicted proteins | sample IncBWC30MmetaG_FD_155454 | JGI IMG/M metagenome (GOLD analysis project Ga0210406, IMG submission 155454) | Forest soil microbial communities from Barre Woods Harvard Forest LTER site, Petersham, Massachusetts, United States - Inc-BW-C-30-M | ecosystem: Environmental > Terrestrial > Soil >... | reverse complement strand
TGCGCGAGGTGCTCAATATCGATCTGTCGAAGCAGCAGCAATCGAGCGATTGGGGGGCGCAGGCGCTGAGCGAAGCCCAACTGGCCTATGCCGCGTCCGACGTGCTGCATCTGCACGCGCTGCGCGATCGGCTCAATGTGATGCTCGCGCGCGAGGGTCGCATGGAATTGGCGCAGTCCTGCTTCGACTTCCTGCCGACGCGGGCCCGACTCGATCTGGAAGGCTGGGATACCGAGGATATTTTCGCGCATTCTTAAAATCGCCGGACGTGCGCTTTCAGCGCCTGTGGCGCCTTGCCGCCCCGTTTCGGTCACACTGATGGCAAGAGTCTTTGAAAAAGGTTCTTGGCGCGAGGGTTTTCGTTCGGGTCAGGACGCAGGCTGCATCCTCGGGCGATCCCGGGTAGAATAGGACCAGCGCGATCAGCAAAAGTGGACACCGGCCTGGCCGTTCCTATGTCTCCGTTGATCGGGCGTTGAACGATTGAGGGGGCGCCTGACCTTTTCCGCCAATATGCTCACAGGCAGGCGGATCATACGTTAACGGCGCCAGCGCTTTGGAGCAGCGGTGAATTCGGTTCAAGTCCCAGCCTATCAAGCCGGAATGGACAAGCGCTTTGCCATCGCAGCGCGCCATAGCCGAATGGTGCGGATTCTGCGTGTCGCGGTTCCGGCGGTGGTCTTGCTGTCGATGGCCACGATCGTCCTGGTGTCGGTGTTCAACCCGTTCCGGATGCTGCTGCCCAAGCTACCGCTCGACATGGGCAACCTCGTCGTCTCCGGCACCAAGATCACTATGGAAGCGCCGCATCTGGCCGGTTATACCGCGACCGATCGGCGGCCGTATGACGTCTGGGCCAAAACCGCGACCCAGGATGTGACCGATCCGGATCATCTCGATCTCAGGACCTTGCGCGCCAAGGTCCTGAACGCAGACCAGACCACCGTTACGCTGGATGCCCGCGAAGGCTTGATGAACACCAAGGACCAGTTGCTGGACCTGCATCACGATATCTTCTTACAAACCTCCTCCGGCTATGAAGCGCGCCTGGAGCAGGCGTTTGTCGACATGGGCAAGGGGATCGTGACGTCGGATCAGCATGTCGACGTCAAACTGACCAACGGAACGCTCTCTTCCGACCGGCTCCGGATCACCGGAGGCGGCGAAGTCATCCGATTTGAAGGCAACGTCGTGATGCATCTCGATAATACGAACCTCGGCGGCGCCCCGCCGGACGCATCTGCCAGCGCATCCGCAAGCCCGGCGGCACAGGATGCGGCGCCCGCGCCGGCCCATCCAGCCAAGGCGCGACCCGGCAAGTCCGCCAACTCGAAGTGATGTCCATGATGATGCTTTCTCCGCGCGGCACGACCATGAGGCGGATCGCGAATTGCGTTGGCGGATTTGCGCTCGCGTTGACGCTGCTCGCTGCCGGCGACGTTTTTGCGCAGAGTTCGGTACAGGGCGTACCCAATGCGATGCAGGGCTTTTCGCAGAATCGCGACCAGCCGATCCAGATTGAAGCCGCCACGCTCGAGATGCGCGACAAGAAAAAAGAAGCGACGTTCTCCGGCAATGTGAAGGTGATCCAGGGCGACACCACCATGACATCGAAGACGCTGGTGGTGTTCTACGAATCGGGCGGCGCATCCGCGGGCGGGACTCCGGCCGCGACACCAGCCAATGCCAAGGCCGCTCCCTCCAAAGGCGCGCCGATCCCGGCCGCCGCGCCCGGTCCCGGCGGGGCCTCGTCGATCAAGCGGCTGGAAGCCCGCGGCAGTGTCGTGGTCACCCAGAAAGATCAGGTCGTGACCGGCGAAACCGCCGTGTTCGACACCAAGACCAATCTCGTCACCATGCTCGGCGGCGTGGTTTTGACCCAGGGCAAGAACGTGCTGCGTGGCGACCGGCTGATGGTCGACATGACGACCGGCGTGTCGCGGGTCGAATCCGACAGCGGGCGCGTGCAGGGCCTGTTCCAATCGTCCGGCCAGGGCGGTCCGGGAACTCCCGGTCTGACGCCGGCACCCGCGCCTGGGGCGCCTGCCGCAAATAAACCGAAATAATATCAACCACTTGCATTATATCTGCAGGCGGTGCGGTTGAAGCTTGCCGCGCCAGCCTGTATCTACCGTCGAACCGGCGACGGGGCTGCACCTCGAAATTGGGGTGTTGCGCTGGGCAAGGGATATCCATTCATTCATGCTTCGTACGCGAATCGAAAGCGGCGGGCGTGTCGCGGTAGCACCGTGAAAGGCTAAGCAAAGCGGCGATGGTGGATTTACTCGGCATGTTCCGTCGGCGCCCGGCGAAGCGGACAGGATTCGCGCGCTCGCGCGATGACATCACCGCACTTGGCGATTCATTCGGCGACATGCTGACGAACCCGGTGCGCGACGCGCCGCCGATCGCGCGCGATGCCCCGGCGCCGCGCATTGATCCGCCTGCGCCGCGCGCCGAGCAGCCGCCCGCGGTCGAAAAACCGCGTCCTCGGTCCAAGGCCAAGACCAATGGCGCGGCTGCTGCGCCGCGGTTGGCGACACGAGCCGGCTATCTGGCTGTGCATAGCGTGGAAAAGAGTTTCGGCACCCGCCAGGTAGTGCGCGGTGTCAGCATCTATGTACGCCGCGGCGAAGCCGTCGGGTTGCTGGGGCCGAATGGCGCCGGCAAGACCACCGTATTCTACATGATCACCGGTCTGATCCCGGCCGATCGCGGCACCATCGAACTCGATGGCCACGACGTCACCAAGCTGCCGATGTATCAGCGCGCCCGGCTCGGGATCGGATATCTGCCGCAGGAAGCCTCGATCTTCCGTGGTCTCACCGTGGAACAGAATATTCGTGCGGTGCTGGAAGTGGTCGAGCCCTCCAGGAAGAAGCGCGAGGCGGAACTCAATTCGCTGCTCGACGAGTTCAATATTACACGGCTGCGCAAGACGCCGTCGATCGCGCTGTCCGGCGGTGAGCGTCGACGCGTCGAGATCGCGCGCGCGCTGGCGACCCGGCCGAACTATATGCTGCTCGACGAACCGTTCGCCGGTATCGACCCGATCGCAGTGGGCGACATTCAGGATCTTGTCCGGCATCTCACCAATCGCGGCATTGGTGTGCTGATCACCGACCACAACGTGCGGGAAACGCTCGGACTGACCGATCGCGCGTATATCGTCTATGCCGGTGAGATCTTGACAGAGGGTAGCCCGGACGAGATCGTCAACAATCCGGATGTACGCCGGCTTTACCTTGGCGAGGAATTCCGACTTTAGCGCATGACCCGCCAAAGTGTGCGCGGTTTGGCGACAAGGTCATGCGCCACTAAAAGGATGGCGCGATCGGACGCAAAACCGCGCCATAGTCCATTTTTAGCATTCGTCAAGCCGTGTACATCGGCTTTGGACTAGTTTAAGCAAGAATCGGACCAACTTTCAGGAACGGTTCTTGCCTTCATGGCGCTGACGCAGAGATTAGAGTTCCGCCAGTCCCAGTCGCTGGTGATGACGCCGCAGCTGATGCAGGCGATCAAGCTGCTGCAGCTATCCAATCTCGACCTCTCGGCCTTTGTCGAGGAGGAGCTGGAGCGGAACCCGTTGCTCGAGCGCGCCAATGACGGAACCGACCCCCCGGTGGCGGGCGAGCCCGTGCCGGGGCGCGCCGAGTTTTCCGGTTCCGACGATGCAAATTATGGCGACGAAGCGGGTGGCGACCATTCCGAGACGGGCAGCGGACCGGCGGGAGACAATTACGAGCCGGTCCAGGAAGAATGGCTGAACCATGATCTCGGCAGCCGCACCGAGATCGAACAGACCCTCGATACCGGGCTGGACAATGTGTTTTCCGAGGAGCCTGCCGAGGCCGCCGCACGGACCGCGCAGGACGCCGCGCCGACCGCCTACACCGAATGGGGCGGCGGCGCCTCCAACGACGACGAATACAATCTCGAGGCGTTCGTTGCCGCCGAGACCACGCTCGGCGGCCATCTGGCCGAGCAGCTCGCAGTGGCGTTCACGGCGCAAGCGCAGCGCATGATCGGGCAATATCTGATCGATCTGGTGGATGATGCCGGCTACCTGCCGCCGGATCTCGGACAGGCGGCCGAGCGGCTCGGGGCTTCGCAAAAAGATGTCGAAGCCGTTCTTGCTGTGCTGCAAAAATTCGATCCGCCCGGCGTTTGCGCGCGAAACCTGAGTGAGTGCCTGGCGATCCAGTTGCGCGAACTCAACCGCTATGACCCTGCGATGCAGGCGCTGGTCGAACATCTCGATCTTCTGGCCAAGCGCGATATTACCGCGCTGCGGAAACTGTGCGGCGTCGATGATGATGACATCACCGAGATGATCGGTGAAATCCGCCGTCTCGATCCGAAGCCGGGCCTGAAGTTCGGCGCAACGCGGATGCAGACAGTGGTGCCGGACGTCTATGTGCGGCCCGGCCCGGATGGCGGCTGGCATGTCGAACTCAACAGCGACACGTTGCCGCGTGTGCTGGTCAATCAGGTCTATTACACCAAGCTGTCGAAATCGATCCGCAAGGACGGCGACAAGTCCTATTTCACCGATTGCCTGCAGAACGCGACGTGGCTGGTGCGTGCGCTGGATCAGCGCGCGCGCACCATCCTGAAAGTCGCGACCGAGATCGTGCGCCAGCAGGACGGCTTTTTCACCCACGGCGTGGCTCACCTCAGGCCGCTCAACCTCAAGGCTGTGGCGGACGCCATCCAGATGCATGAATCGACGGTGTCGCGCGTCACTGCCAACAAATACATGGCGACCAATCGCGGCAGTTTTGAATTGAAGTATTTCTTCACCGCGTCGATCGCGTCCGCCGACGGCGGCGAAGCGCATTCGGCGGAGGCTGTTCGTCACCACATCAAGCAACTGATCGATGCGGAAGATCCGGCGTCGATCCTGTCCGACGACACCATTGTGGAACGATTGCGCGAGACGGGAATTGATATTGCCCGCCGCACCGTCGCGAAATACCGCGAGGCAATGCGGATCCCGTCCTCGGTGCAGCGCCGCCGCGACAAACAGAGCATGCTTGGTAATGCCCTCTCCGCGCCCGCTGCATCTTCCGACCGCTCCCGCGACCCCGCGCCGGCCTGATTGCGCGCGGGCGAAATCGGGATAGTGTCGGTTTCGTGAACCTAGCGAGGCCCTGACCATGACCCTTCGCATCTCGGGAAAAAGCATCAGCATCGGCGAGGCGCTCCGCGACCGCGTCACCGAGCGTACCGAGGAGGTGCTGCGTAAATATTTTGACGGCAATTATTCCGGCCACATCACCCTGAGCAAGGATGGCTTCGGTTTCCGGACCGATTGTGCGCTGCATCTGGATTCCGGGATCACGCTGGAAGCCGACTCCAATGCCACGGACGCCTATTCCAGCGCCGATCAGGCGCTTCTGATGATGGAAAAACGCCTGCGCCGCTACAAGGGCCGGCTGAAGGATCGTTCCGCCCGCAAGGCCTATGCGGCTTCCGCGGCCTTGGCGGAAATAGACGCCCCGACGCTCGATGCGCCGAGCTATGTGATCGAGGCGCCGGCGCATGATGGCGAGGACGATGGCGACAGCTATAACGCCGTGATCATCGCCGAGGCGACGACGTCGCTGAAGCGGCTGTCGGTCAGCGAAGCCGTCATGGAACTGGATCTGACCGGGGCCGCCTGCATGGTATTCCAGCACGGCTCGAGCGGCCGGGTGAATATCATCTACCGGCGGGCGGACGGCAATGTGGGCTGGATCGACCCGCCTGCCGTTAACGGTGGGGGATAGGGGTTTCCCGGTATTGACGCCTTTTGGGCCCCTTCCTATGGTCCGCCGCCTCTTAAGGATAGGGCCAAGGATGGCCGAGAAACGACCTTGTAGCAGTTGGCACCGGTCAAGCGTTGGAGTAGAAGCCCACCAACTGGGACCCGGGCATAAATCCGCCTCCCGTCGCATCTTCTTGACGCCGCCGTTTTAGAACCTATTTCGCAACCTGACGGTTAATTCACCTCGGAACGCCCAATGACGATTACCGATCTGGTCGCACCCGAGGCGATTCTCCCGGCACTAAAAGTTAACAGCAAGAAGCAGGCGCTGCAGGAACTCGCGGCGCGGGCCGCGCTGTTGACCGGGCAGAACGAACGCACGGTTTTCGAGGTGCTGCTGCAACGGGAGAAGCTCGGAACCACGGCCGTTGGCTATGGCGTGGCCATCCCGCACGGCAAGCTGCCCAAGCTCGAAAAGCTGTTCGGTCTGTTTGCCCGCCTCGAGCGCCCGATCGATTTCGAAGCGATGGACGGCCAACCGGTCGATCTGGTGTTTCTGCTGCTGGCGCCGGAAGGTGCCGGCGCCGATCACCTCAAGGCGCTGGCCCGGATCGCACGGCTGTTGCGCGATCAGGACGTCGCCAAGAAGCTGCGGGCCTCACGCGACGCGCAAGCGATCTACTCGGTGCTGGCCTTGCCGCCGGCAACCGCGGCGTAGGCCGAAAACCTCCAGACAGTCAGCACGACGTAATTCTTTGATCAGCGATGCCTTGAGGCGACCTGCCCTCAGCCCTGATCGCCCACCGCGAGGCGAATGCCGCGAACCTGCCTGTCGTCCGTATAGCGCAGACAGATGGCATCGAAATTAGGCCAATTCTGCTGCGCGCAGCGTGACGCTGCCCGTTGAATCGAGAGCCGGTCGGTTTTCGCGACGACAACCGGCGCGGTCTGGTTCTGTGACGTTGGCCTGGCGATCAGGAACCCCACGATCGCCGCGAACGATACGGTCGCAATACTCAGCTTCATCGGTCCGGCTTTCCTGCACGTCGTGGAAATTTGCCGAACTGATAGCGTGCCAGGTCAACCTCGCAACCGAACTCGATTGTTAAGCTGAAGCATCAAGCTTAATGCGGTGCGAGCGTTCGATCGCTCTCGGATAGTACGCGCGAGAGATATCGCACAATCCGGTTGCCGACCTCGGCGGTGCCGTCTTCGACAAATCCCAACGCTGCATGAAATGCGTCCGAGACCGGATTGGGCGGCGATAAATTGACTTCGCAGAAAACACGATCATGTCCGGCGCGGAGCGCGTGATCGAACAGGTCATGATAGAGCCGCCGCGCACAGCCACGTCCGCGCGCCACCGGGGCCACGACGATGCGGTCGACATAGACGAAGCGCTGATAGCGGTTGCGGAACCAGAGATAGTTCGGGCTGTCGTAACGGGCGGCCTGATCGAAGGCGAGCAGGAAGGCATCGAGGTCTCCGATGCGCAGCGCCAAAAAAGCTTCGCCCACCAGATATTCCAGCCGCTCCGGCTCCAGCCAGGACAGCTCCTGCGCATGCGCATTGTTCAGCGCCAGCAGCGCCTGGCCCAGCGGCTCGGTACACGCGATGTCGGTTGATATAACGGAGTGCAGCGCGTGATCGTTCATGAGACCTGCCACGCGCTCGTCGTTGTCATCACCCCGAACGGTCGCTCAGTCCTCGACGATGCGAACCGCGCCGCGCGCCGCACTGGTCGTCAGCGCCGCATAGGCCTTGAGGGCCGTCGACACCTTGCGATCGCGCTTGGCCGGCTGCCAGGCTTTCGCGCCCAGCGCGAGCATGGCGGCGCGACGCTGCGACAGTTCCGCCTCATCCACGGCGAGCCTGATCGTGCGGTTGGGAATGTCGAGCTCGATCCGGTCGCCATCCCTGACCAGGCCGATCAGGCCGCCTTCGGCCGCCTCGGGAGAGATGTGCCCGATCGACAGGCCCGACGAGCCGCCGGAAAACCGGCCATCGGTGATCAGCGCGCAGCTTTTGCCGAGGCCCTTCGATTTCAGGTAGCTCGTGGGATAAAGCATCTCCTGCATGCCCGGGCCGCCCTTCGGCCCCTCATAGCGGACCACAACGACATCGCCCGGTTTCACCTTATTGCCGAGGATGCCGGCGACCGCCGCGTCCTGGCTTTCGTAGACCCGTGCGGGGCCGGAGAATTTCAGGATGCTCTCGTCGACCCCGGCGGTTTTGACGATGCAGCCATCGAGTGCGAGATTGCCTGACAGCACCGCGAGGCCACCATCCTTCGAAAAGGCATGGGCGACGTCGCGAATGGCGCCCTTGGCGCGATCGACATCCAGTTCGTCGTAGCGTTCCTGCTGGCTGAACGCGGTTTGCGTCGGGACGCCGCCGGGTGCTGCGCGATAAAAGCCCATGACCTTTTCGTTCGATGTCTGCTTGACGTCCCAGGACGTGAGTGCCGACTCCAAGGTCTCGCTGTGCACGACCGGCAAATCGGTCGTCAGCAGGCCGGCGCGGTTGAGTTCGCCGAGGATGGCCATCACGCCGCCGGCGCGGTGGACGTCTTCGAGATGCACGTCGGCAACACTCGGCGCGACCTTGCAGAGCACCGGCACCTTGCGCGACAGGCGGTCGATGTCCGCCATCGTGAACGGCACTGCGCCCTCATGTGCGGCGGCCAACAGGTGCAGCACGGTGTTGGTCGATCCGCCCATCGCGATGTCGAGCGTCATGGCGTTCTCAAACGCCTTGAAGCTTGCGATCTCGCGCGGCAACGCGCGCTTGTCGTTCTTCTCGTAATAACGGCGCGCCAGATCGACGATCAGATGACCGGCCTTGACGAACAGGTCGCGCCGGTCGGCGTGGGTCGCGACGATTGAGCCGTTTCCGGGTAACGCAAGGCCCAGCGCTTCGGTCAGGCAGTTCATGGAGTTGGCGGTGAACATGCCGGAGCAGGAGCCGCAGGTCGGGCAGGCCGAGCGCTCGATCGCCTCGACGTCGGCCTCGCTGACGGAGGTGTCGGCGGCGGCGACCATGGCGTCGATAAGGTCGACCGATCGGGTTTTGCCCTTGATGGTGACCTTGCCGGCCTCCATCGGTCCGCCGGACACGAACACGGTCGGGATATTGATGCGCAGCGCGGCCATCAGCATGCCCGGCGTGATCTTGTCGCAATTGGAGATGCAGACCATGGCGTCGGCGCAATGCGCATTGACCATGTATTCGACGCTGTCGGCGATCAGTTCGCGCGACGGCAGGCTGTAGAGCATCCCGTCATGGCCCATCGCGATGCCGTCATCGACCGCGATGGTGTTGAATTCCTTCGCCACGCCGCCGGCAAGTTCGATCTCGCGCGCCACCAGTTGGCCGAGATGCTGCAAGTGAACATGGCCGGGCACAAACTGCGTGAATGAATTAACCACCGCGATAATCGGTTTGCCGAAATCTTCGTTCTTCATGCCGGTCGCACGCCACAGGCCGCGCGCGCCTGCCATGTTGCGGCCGTGGGTCGTCGTGCGTGAGCGATAGGCGGGCATCAGAGTCCTCACTTCGTTTTGCATCAGGTCCAATGCCGAAACCGGCATTCGCGAATGCATGCTCGATCTCCGAACGATGCACTTTGGGTCACGGTGTCCAGGACAACAAAAAACCCGCCATTAGCGGGTCTTGGGAGACGCCATTCCCATCACCCAGACACCTAGCGCGTGCCCTTTAACCGGTCAAACACCACCAAAGCATTGCTCACGTGAGAAAATGCAGCCTCGGCCATGCGTACCTCTCACGGAGCCTAACCACCCGCGCAATTCCTCAAAAGCGACTGTTCCGGGTCGGCCGTCACATCCGCGCAAGCGCGAGAAATCCGTTGAGGCACGGGTTCTTGTTGGCCGGCGACCAATACAAGAGTTGGTCGATCATCGGCGGGTCAGCGACTTTTCGGAAGGCGGCGCCTTTGATCTGCGAGCGCTGCATCGAGGCCGGTACGAAGGCGATCCCGAGTCCCTCGGCAACGAAGTTGACGATGGTCTGCTGTAAATAGACCTCAAGCCCGATGATCGGATCAAAGCCCGCCGACCGGCAACGCTGGACGATGCTCTCATTAAGCGACGGTACCTGATCGCGGGGGACAATGAGAAACCGCTCCTGCGCGAGATCCTCTACTTTGATCTTTTTCGATTTCGCCAGCGGGTGCCGTTCCGGCAAGATCAGATCAAGCGGCTCCCGGATCAATGGACGCGCCTCGAAGCGAGAACCTTCGCCGATCGGGAAGCTGATGGCGATATCGATCACGCCATCCTTCAAACCGCTTTCAAGGGCGTTCGGCAGTAGTTCGCGGACGCGCAGATCGACGTTCGGGAAGGCCCGCTTGTAGCGCCGGGTCAGGTCCGGCACGACGCTATAGGCGGAACACATCGTAAAGCCCATGCTGAACGACCCGGCTTCGCCGCGTCCCGTGGCGGCGGCATTGCGCGTTGCCTGTGCCACGCGCTGAAGAATTTCGGTTGCATCCAGCAGGAATTGACGCCCGGCCGCGGTCAAGGCGACGCCCTTGGGCGAACGGACAAACAAAGCGGTGCCGAGGTCCTGCTCCAATGCCGCGATCTGCCGGCTCAGCGGCGGTTGCGACATATGCAGGCGAGCAGCGGCGCGACCAAAATTGCCGGCATCGGCCAGCTCGCAGAAATAACGTAGCTGATTAAGGGAGGGCGCCATCGTCATCGATACCTTGGAGGTATCAGGATTAGCCTAGACAGCATTGGAATGGAATAGCCCGGTTCGATAGGCAGAGGCCGATCGAACTGAAGGATTCCGTGATGCTTACGTCTCTATCTGTGGTTTGCCCGGTTTTCGCGGTGATCGCCGCGGGCTTCGCCTGTGGCCGCTTGGGATTGCTTGGTCCCACCGCGAGTTCCGAGCTGAACCGCTTTGTGGTCTATCTCGGTCTGCCCGCATTGCTGTTTCAGGTGATGGCCGAGGCCAACTGGCCGGCGTTGTGGCAGCCCGGATTCATCGCGTCATTTGCGATCGGCGTGATCGTTATCTTCGGCGGCACGCTGATTTGCAGGGTTGCGAATGGACATCATCTGACGGATGCGTCGATCGACGGCCTGAACGCGGGCTACGCCAATGTCGGCTATATCGGATTTCCGCTCTGCGAGCTGATCTTTGGACGTCAAAGCCTCGCGCTGGTGACGATCGCAACCATCATGACGGTCAGCGTCCTGTTTGCGGTTGCGATCGTCTTTGTGGAGATCGGTCTGCAAACCGAGCGCCGGGCCCATCGCCTGCTAGCGAAGATCGGAAAGGCGCTGATCCGCAATCCATTGCTGGTTGCGCCGCTGCTGGGCCTCACCTGGTCGACATTCCACACCCCTGTCCCGGACGCCGCCAAGACCGTGCTGCATATGATGGGCGGCGCAGCCAGCCCCTGCGCATTGGTCTCGCTGGGCCTGTTTCTTGCTGTCAAGCATCGGGGCAGCCGCTCAAGCCGGCCGGTTGCGGTCTTGCTCTCGGCGCTGAAACTGATCATCCAGCCCGCGATCGTTGCGGTCTGCGCCTACGGCATTTTCAAGCTGCAGCCGGTGCCGGCTGCGATCGTCGTGCTGCTCTCGGCGTTGCCGACCGGTACCGGCCCATTCATGATCGCCGAGTTCTATAAGCGCGAAGCGGTCGTGACATCGGGAACGATCCTGTTCACGACGATGGCTTCGGTTGTCTCGTTGACCGCTTGCCTGGCGCTGGTTGGTCACGTCACAAACTGAAACGCGGGCCGCTCCCTGTCAGGACAGCAGCCCGCGCGTCGAAATTCATGTGGTCCGTTCAGCAAAAGCCGCCTTGCCGTCAACAACCCCGGCGCGCGCCGGGGTAGCGACAGCAAGTACCGCGTCAGTGGACGCTGACGGCCTGCAATTCGTTGCTCCATGCATTCGCAATCGCCGCTTCGCGGCTATCGGTCAGCATGATCGGAGTGCCATCGGCGGCATGGAGCGCAAACAGCTTAAGTCCCGGCGCAATTTTCGGCGCCTGCGGAAACAGTCCCGGCACGTCTTCGGAGCGGACCTGCTTGACGTAGGCGATATGGCCTTCGCCGAGATGGGCCAGCGACTCGGGGGTGACGCTTTCGGGTTCGAACGTAACACTCACTTCACTCATGGTCTCGACTCCTCTGTCAGACTAAGCGGTCGAGTCCGCTACTCGTTCCATTATTCGTGTTCATTGATAGCAATTGTCTTAACGACCTTTTCCGGCTCAGGCCGGGCGAGATCGATCGACAACAACCCGTTCTTCAGATCCGCGCCCAGCACCAGCATCCCCTCCGCCAGCACGAACGTGCGCTGGAAGTGGCGCGCGGCGATACCGCGATGGATGTATTGCCGCGCCTTGTCGTCCTGCTGGCGGCCCCGGATCACGAGCTGGTTTTCCTCAATGGTTACGTCGAGTTGATCGCGCGTGAAGCCAGCGACCGCCAGCGTGATGCGCAGGCGTTCGGGTTGGCCGTTGGCACGGTCGCAACGCTCGATATTGTAAGGAGGATACCCGTCGGCGCCTTTGACGACGCGATCGAGCGCACGCTCAATTTCGTCGAACCCAAGCAGGAACGGACTGGATAACGAAGGAACACGAGACATTACAAAGCCCTCTCGAAGCGACTTTGAGGGGCCCTTGCGGCACCCCATTTTTGGCCGTCCAGCGGATTTGCCGTCCGGTCAAGGAACAATATGGGCATGGTTTGCAGAGGTTCAAGCGCCTCTGAAACCACGATAAAACCCATAAAACCTTGATTCGGGCGGGATTGGAACCGGTGAACGGTAACCCAGGCAAGGTTCAGGATGGTTAACACGGGTTCCCGGCCGGCCACGAACGAGCCAAATCAGCGTTCGATCCGTTGGCGGCCGTCGGCGCTGAACAGATGCAGTTTTTCGGGCGGCGCGACCGCCCGGATCCGCTCGCCGATCGCGGGTGCTGTGGCACCCGGAATCCGCACGATCACTTCGCCTGGCGGCAGTTCGCCGGGATTGGCGGCGATGGCCTGTGCTTCCCGCTGCCGGGTCCCATAAATGAAGGTTTCGGCGCCGACGCGCTCGATGGCTTCCACCGTCAGATCGAGCGTGATACCGCCCGCGATGGCTTCGTTCGAAATCATGAAATCCTCAGGACGGATTCCGAGAATACCGGCTTCGCCGCCCGTGGCGCTGCCGTGGCTGGCCAATTGCGATGTGAGTTCGTCCGATTGCAGCGGCATCAGATTCATCGGTGGTGCGCCGATAAAGGAAGCAACGAAGGTCGTCGCCGGCTTTTGATAGATCGCCAGCGGATTGCCGATCTGTTCGACCTGACCGCCGTTCATGACCACCAGAATGTCGGCGAGCGTCATGGCCTCAAGCTGGTCATGGGTGACGTAGATCGACGTCGTTTTCAGGCGCCGCTGCAATTTGCGGATCTCGATGCGCATCGCGATGCGCAGCTTGGCGTCGAGATTGGACAGCGGTTCGTCGAACAGGAAAACCTTCGGCTGCCGCACGATGGCGCGGCCCATCGCGACGCGCTGGCGCTGCCCGCCCGACAATTGCCGGGGCTTGCGCTCAAGCATGGCGCCGAGTTCGAGAATGCGCGCGGCTTCCTCGACCCGGGTCTTGATCTCTGGCTCGGCCATGCGGCGGTTGCGCAGGCCATAGGCCATGTTGTTGTAGACGCTCATATGCGGATAGAGCGCGTAATTCTGGAACACCATGGCGATGTCGCGCTGCGCCGGCTCGATCTGATTGACGACGCGCCCGCCGATATCGACCTCACCGCCGGTGATGGTCTCGAGCCCCGCGACCATGCGCAGCAAGGTCGATTTGCCGCAGCCGGAGGGCCCGACCAGCACGCAGAACTGGCCGTCGCCGACCTCAAAGTTGATGCCCTTGATGGCTTCGAAGCCACCGACATAGGTCTTGCGGACATCGCGCAGCGATACGTTAGCCATAAATCATTTTTCCGTCTCGACCAGTCCGCGGACGAACAGGCGTTGCATGAACACCACCACCGCAACCGGAGGCAACATCGCGAGCACCGCCGTCGCCATCGCCAATTGCCATTCGGCCAATTCGTCCGTCGTCGTCAGCATCTTCTTGATGCCGATGACGATGGTCTGCATCGAATCCTGCGTGGTGATCAGAAGCGGCCACAAATATTGATTCCAGCCATAGATGAACTGGATCACGAACAGGGCCGCGATTGTCGTGACCGACAGCGGCAGCAACGTATCCCAAAAGAAACGGAATGGTCCGGCGCCATCGATGCGGGAAGCTTCCAACAGCTCATCGGGTACGGTCATGAAGAACTGCCGGAACAACAGCGTGCCGGTCGCCGACGCAATCAGGGGCAGGATCAGGCCGGCATAGGTGTCGAGCATATGCAGGTCGGCCACCACCTTGTAAGTCGGGTAGATGCGGACTTCGACCGGCAGCATCAGCGTCACGAAGATGATCCAGAACGCCGTCTTGCGAAACGGAAAACGGAAATACACCACGGCATAGGCTGACAGGATCGAGATGAAGATCTTGCCGACCGCGATGCCGGTGGCAGAAATAAACGAATTGAGCAGCATCTGGCCGACCGGCTCGCGGCTGGTGCGGGCTCCCCCGACAAAGATCGCGCGGTAGTAATTTTCCAGCACATGGCCCCCCGGCAGCAGCGGCATGTTGCCGCCGACGACGGTTGCTGCGTCATGCGTTGAAGCGATCAGCGCGAGATAGGCCGGAAACGCGACGATGAACACGCCAAAGGTCAGGATGGCGTAGGCGATGATGTCGCTCCACGGGCGGTGCTCGACCATCAGTATTGCACCTTGCGCTCGACATAGCGGAACTGGATCGCGGTTAGCGCAATCACGATCACCATCAGCACCACGGATTGCGCGGCCGAACCGCCGAGGTCGCCGCCAAGCCGCCCGTCGGCATAGACCTTGTAGACCAGGGTGGTGGTCGCGCCGGCCGGGCCGCCGCCCGTCACCGCATCGATGATGCCGAACGTATCGAAGAAGACGTAGACGATGTTGACGACCAGCAGGAAGAACGTGGTCGGCGACAGCAATGGAAAGACGATGGTCCAGAACCGCCGCATCGGGCCCGCGCCGTCAATCGCGCCGGCCTCGATCACGCTCTTGGGGATCGCTTGCAGCCCGGCCAGAAAGAACAGAAAATTATAGGAGATCTGCTTCCAGGCCGCGGCCATCACCACCAGCGCCATCGCGTGTCTGCCGTTCAGCAGCGGATTCCAGTCGAAATTCATGTAGCGCAACGGCCGCACCAGCGTACCGAGCGAGGGGTGAAACATGAAGATCCACAGCACGCCCGCCACCGCCGGCGCCACCGCATACGGCCATATCATGAAGGTCTTGTAGAACGGAGCGGACTTGAGGTTCTTGTCGGCCTGGGTCGCAAACAACAATGCGATCGACAGCGAAAGCGACGCCACCAGCGTCGAGAACACCACCGTCGTCAGCATCGCCTTGTAATATTCGGGCTGCGCGAACAACGCCTGATAGTTCTCAAGGCCGATGAATTCAGACGACAGCCCGAAGGCATCCTCGCGCAGGAACGATTGCCAGACTGCCTGGCTGGCCGGCCAGTAGAAAAATACAAATGTAATGATGAGCTGCGGCGTGAGCAGCAAATAGGGAAGCAGTCTGCTGTTGAAGACGGCGGATTTTTCCATTCAGGGCGTCTTGCTGGCCTTCAGGATGTCGTGTCGAGGCGTCTTGCGACGGTGCGTTAGAAAGACTTCCTCTCCCGCGTGGAAGAGGAAGTCTTTGTCGCGATCTTACTTCGCGGTCTTCTCAAAAGTACGCAACATGGCGTTGCCGCGTGTGACAGCGGAGTCGAGCGCCTCCTTGGCGGTCTTTTGCCCTGCAAGTGCCGCTTCCATTTCCTCGGCCCAGATGTCGCGCATCTGCACCATATTGCCAAAGCGCAGGCCGCGCGAATTCTCGGTCGGCTCCTTGTTGGTCAGCTCCTTCAGCGGCGTCTCCAGGATCGGATTCTTCTCATAGAAGCCATCCGCCTTGGTCTTTTCGTAGGCCGCCTTGGTGATCGGCAAATAGCCGGATTCCTGATGCAGCTTGGCCTGCCGGTTGGTGTCGGACAGGAAGGTGAAGAACTTGGCGACGCCTTTGTATTCCTCCGGCTTCTTGCCGCCCATCACCCACAGCGATGCACCGCCGATGATCGAATTCTGCGGAGCGCCCTGCACGTCAGGATAATAGGGCATCGGCGCCGAGGTGAAGTCGAACTTGGCGGTGCCCTTCGCGGTGGCGTAATAGCCCGACGAGGTCAGGAAGATCGCGCATTCGCCCGAAGCAAAACGGCTTTCGCTGGCATTGGCGCGACCGGAATAGTCGTAGGTCTTATCCTTTTGCAGATCGATCAGGTTCTGCAGATGCTTGATTTGCAGGGGCGTGTTGAAATTCAGCACGGTGTCGAAGCCGTCAAGCCCGTTGGCCTTGGTGCCGATCGGCACGTTATTCCAGGCGGAAAACTGTTCGATGTTGGCCCATGTCGCCCACGCGTTGGAGAAACCGCAGGTCGTATGGCCCGCCGCCTTGAGCTTCTTGGCGGCATCGAACACTTCCGGCCAGGTCTTCGGAATTTCAGCGACGCCGGCCTTCTTCAGCTCATCCTTGTTGATCCACATCACCATCGATGAGGAGTTGAAGGGAAACGACAGCATGTCGCCCTTGGAGGTCGAGTAGTAACCGGTGATGGCGGGCAGATAGGCCTTGGGGTCGAAGGGTTCGCCGGCGTCCTTCATCAACTGGTAGACCGGCTTGATGGCGCCGGTGGCGCTCATCATCGTGGCGGTACCGACCTCGAACACCTGAATGATGTGCGGCGCATTGCCGGCGCGGAACGCGGCGATGCCGGCGTTCATGGTGTCGGGATAGCTACCCTTGAAGGTCGGTATGACCTTGTAGTCGGACTGGCTGGCGTTGAAATCTTCCGCGAGCTTGTTGACGATATCGTTGTTGCCGCCGGTCATGGCGTGCCACCACTGGATCTCGGTCACCGCATGCGCGGGTGTCGCGGCAGCAAAGGCCAGCGTAACGGCGGCTGCCAAAACAGCGCCGAATTGTCGAAGAGCCATCAAATTCCTCCCGTTGGACCGTCATCGTCCTTTCTCGCGTTAACAGCGCGGGATGACGTGCAAATGACTGTATAAACAGGCGGATGCTACGGGGGAAGCCCTGCCCAAGGAAGCGGTAAATAGGCGAAGAAAGTAGACAAGGAAAACGAATAAAGAAATCAGGCCGGGAAAACCTGCCCAGGCCGCAGTGCCCGGGCCGTCAGGTCGCCCCGTTGCCGGGACGACCCATCGAAACGCTTAGCGCTTCCGCTCCGAGCCGCAGACGAAACCCTTCGCGACCAAAGCATCGACCTCGGCTTTGGAATAGCCGAATTCCGACAGCACTTCCGCGGTGTGCTGGCTGAATTTCGGCGGCGTGCGGCGCAGGCTGGCCTTGGTGCGTGTCATGCGGATCGGGGAGGCCACGCCCTTGTACCAGTCCTTTTCGATGACGTCGCCGCGGTGCGCGGTGTGGGCGCTGGTGAGCGCCTGGTCGATCGACTGGACCGGTCCGGCCGGCAAGCCCGCGGCCAGCAGCCGGTCGCACAGTGGCGCTGCGTCGTATTCGGCGAACACGGCAGCCAGTTCGGCACGTAGCGCGTCGCGATTGGCGATGCGGTCCTTGTTGCGTGCAAAACGTGGATCGGTGCCGAGTTCGGGCTTGCCGATTTCCTTGGCCAGTTTGCGGAAGGTGCCGTCATTGCCGACGCCGATGAAGATGTTGTCGGTGCGGGTCGGGAAGATCGCGTAGGGCACCAGATTGGGATGCTCGTTGCCGGTGAGCTGCGGCGGCTTGCCGTGCATGAAATAATTCGCGGCGTGCGGGTGCATGACCGCCAGACCGGTCTCGTACAGCGTGGTTTCGAGGAATTGCCCCAGGCCGGATCGCTGCCGTTCCGATAGTGCCATCAGAATACCGATCGCAGCGTAAAGCCCGGTAGTGATGTCGACCACGGGCACGCCGATCCGCATCGGGCCGCTTTCCTTTGAACCGGTGGCCTTGATCATCCCGGTCATGGCCTGGATGATGGCGTCATAGCCGGGATTGCCGCCGCGCGGACCGTCGGCGCCGAAGCCCGAGATCCGGCAGTGCACGAGTTTTGGGAATTTCGCGCGCAGCACGTCGTTGCCGATGCCCCATTTGTCGAGCGTGCCCGGCTTGAAGTTTTCGATCAGGACGTCGGCGCTTTCCAGCATCTTCATCAGCACAGCGCGGCCGCCCTCGGACGCGAGGTCGAGGCCGATCGAGCGCTTGTTGCGGTTGATGCCGACGAAATAGGCCGCATCTTCCTCATGGAAGGGAGGGCCCCAGTCGCGCACCTCGTCGCCGGCCGGCGGCTCGACCTTGATTACGTCAGCGCCGTGATCGGCGAGGATTTGCGTGCAATAGGGTCCGCCGAGCACGCGCGTAAGATCGATCACGCGCAGTCCGGTCATGGCGCCGGGAACCGCTTCTGAACTCATGGAAACAACCTTCGCTCAAGGTGAGAATGGAATTCCTGAGCTATCGGTCTTCAGGCGCGGCGGCAATGCCTTCTCGCGCACAGGCGCATGACAGGACAGCCGTCGAACGGCCCGCCGATGGTCTTGGCGGGCCGTTCAGCGGCGTTCATCACACAACGGTCAGGCGCACATCCACATTGCCTCGGGTGGCGTTGGAATAGGGGCAGACCTGATGGGCTTTTTCCACCAAGGTCTCAGCCTCGGCGCGTGCAAGGCCGGGCAAGGACACGGCCAGATCGATATCGAGGCCGAAGCCGCCGGCCGAGCGTGGCCCGATCCCGACGGTCGAGGTCACCGACGCGTCCGCAGGCACCTTCGGGCCACCCTGCGACGCCACGAACTTCATCGCGCCAATGAAGCAAGCGGCATAGCCGGCTGCGAACAGCTGCTCGGGATTGTTCCCGGCGCCACCGCCGCCGCCCAGTTCCTTCGGGGTGGTGAGTTTGACGTCGAGCGCGCCGTCGAGGGTGGCCGCATGGCCGTCGCGGCCGCCGGTTGCCTTGGCGGTGGTCTTGTAGAGCACGTTCACAGACATGGTGGTCTCCCTTGGGTTCGATTTCGATGAAACTATGTATTGCACACAATTAGATTGTGTACAATATAATTTCCGTAGCCTCACATTTAATTGTTCGCAATTGAATCCGGGGCCCCGTAGACCCACAATGGACCCCGCATCCGGCAGCATTGGACGAGAACACACATGGTCAGGAAACTCGCAGCGGAACAGGCCCTGCGGCTGGATAATCAGATCTGCTTCGCGGTCTATTCGGCCGCCCACGCCTTCAACCGCGTCTACAAGCCGTTGCTCGACCGGCTCGGGCTCACCTATCCGCAGTATCTTGTCATGCTGGTGCTGTGGGAGCGTGACAACATTCCACTCAAGGATATCGGCGAGCGCTTGTTCCTCGATTCCGGTACGCTGACGCCGCTCCTGAAGCGGCTGGAGGGAGCGGACCTGATCAAGCGAACCCGCAGCACCGCGGATGAGCGCCAGGTGTTGATCGAATTGACCCGCGAGGGCCACGCGCTGCGCGAGAAAGCCAAGGCCGTCCCGCAATCGATCCTCGCGGCGTCCGCCTGCTCGGTCGGTGAGCTGGTGGCGATGAAGAACGAGATCGTCGCGCTAAGGAACCGGCTGAATGCGGTGTTGGGGGAGGAGTAGGGGGCGGGGGGCGTCAGAGGCGCTTCTTGGCGAAGGCTCGGCCGGAGTGGGATTTGAGATATTTCTCGAAAGCCAGCGCCCTGTGCTTATCGGGAAAGGCGCAATACCAAATCAGTGTCCACGGCTTGAATTTGGCGGTGTGGGTAGATTTGCCGGCGTTGTGCTCCGATAGCCGCCGCTTCAAATCTGCCGTTGCGCCGACATATTCCTGTTCGGGAAAATCAACGCTGCGAATGATGTAGACGTACCACACGGTCGCTCCCCACAATCTTCGGTTTCAGCGTCGTAACCGAAAGACGGGATGATCGACAATAGATAGATCGTGCGACGTCTCTAGCCCGTCGTCGCCCTTCGGGCTATGCCGGGCACGCTTCGCCCTTCGGGCCGTGCGCGGCTGCGCCACGCGTAGCCCGAAGGGCGAAGCGTGGTGGAGCCAGGCGGGATCGAACCGCCGACCTCTTGCATGCCATGCAAGCGCTCTCCCAGCTGAGCTATGGCCCCTTAACTCTTCAGCCTTTTAGCATGATCTTATGGAAAACCGGTTGCCACTTTTCCGGATCATGCTTCCCGCACGCCTTGGGCGACGCGCGGGACGAAACCCTGATCACAGATCAGGGCTGATCTCAAGTCTCTTCGTCGCCGCCGACATCGCCGATAATATCGGTGACGTCCTCGTCGCCTTCTTCCTCGTCGGCGATGAAGGTGGAATCGTCATCATCATCGTCTTCGATCGTCTCGTCGATCTCGATGTCGTCCTCCGACTCGGGTACGACAGCCTTGACCTTCCCCGAATTCTCTTCGGCGTCGGCCTCTTCGAGCGAGACCAATTCTTCGGCCTCGGCGGGCTCCGGCGTGGCCTCGGCAGATGCGGCGGCGGACGCTGCGGCTGCGCGCGCGGCTGCGTCGGCGCGGGTACGCGGCGGCGGCACCGGTGCAATCGGCACGACCTCCCCGGTATAGGGCGAGATCACGGGATTCTTGTTGAGGTCATAAAACTTCTTACCCGTGGTCGGGCAAATGCGTTTGGTTCCGAGATCGGATTTGGCCACGTGTGGAATCCTGGGGATTTCTGAAAAACGGTGCTTCACTTGGCTAGTTGAAGCGCTGCTGTCAATAGCCGCTTTGCAGGATACCGACACTGGCGTGACGCAGCCCCGCCCATGTGGTACCTGCCGCGCTGCCTGCTGACGCCGCAGAGGACACAATCTTGACCCATTCCGAGCACGTTGCCGATCATCCGACCCCGCTGGAGGCCCGCGCGAGCGGCCCCTTGGCCGGCAAAGTCAGGGTCCCCGGCGACAAGTCGATTTCGCACCGCGCCCTGATTTTAGGGGCCCTGGCAGTCGGCGAAACCCGGATTTCGGGCCTGCTGGAGGGCGAAGACGTCCTCAATACCGCAAAGGCCATGCAGGCTCTGGGCGCCAAGGTGGAACGAACCGGCGATTTCGCGTGGTCGGTGCGCGGGGTCGGGGTGGCCGGTTTCGCGCAGCCCGACAATCCGCTCGATTTCGGCAATTCCGGCACCGGATGCCGGCTGGTGATGGGCGCGGTGGCCGGCTGCCCGATCACGGCGGTATTCGACGGCGACGCCTCGCTGCGGAGCCGGCCGATGCGGCGGATCCTCGATCCCCTGGAGCTGATGGGGGCCCGAACCGGCGCCAGCGGCGAGGGCGGCCGCCTGCCGCTGACCTTGCATGGCGCGCGCGATCCGCTGCCGATCCTCTACCGCACGCCGGTCGCGTCGGCGCAGATCAAATCGGCAGTGCTGCTCGCCGGCCTGGCCGCCCCCGGCGTCACCACCGTGATCGAGACCGAAGCCAGCCGCGACCACACCGAACTGATGCTGAAACATTTTGGCGCGCAGATCGTCTCGACCGCTGAAGGCGCCCACGGCCGCAAGATCGCGCTGACCGGCCAGCCTGAATTGCACGGCGCCGAGGTCGTGGTGCCCGCCGATCCGTCGTCCGCGGCGTTTCCGATCGTCGCTGCCCTGATCGTGGAAGGTTCCGATATCGTATTGTCCGATGTCATGACCAATCCGCTGCGCACCGGGCTATTCACGACG
>Ga0210406_10002375_pt1 | contig 21595 bp, 21 predicted proteins | sample IncBWC30MmetaG_FD_155454 | JGI IMG/M metagenome (GOLD analysis project Ga0210406, IMG submission 155454) | Forest soil microbial communities from Barre Woods Harvard Forest LTER site, Petersham, Massachusetts, United States - Inc-BW-C-30-M | ecosystem: Environmental > Terrestrial > Soil >... | reverse complement strand
ATCCTTTGAAAAAAATCCGGAGCTGCCGGGAAACCCGATCAGCGCCAGGCATCCCACCAGACAGGTCCAGTACGTGATGGGCATGTGTTTGCGCAGGCCGCCCATCTTGCGCATGTCCTGCTCGTGATGCATGGCGATGATGACCGAGCCTGCTGCCAGGAAGAGCAACGCCTTGAAGAAGGCGTGGGTCATGAGGTGAAAAATCCCGGCGCCGTAGGCCGAGACGCCGAGCGCCACCGTCATGTAGCCGAGTTGCGAGAGCGTCGAGTACGCCACCACCCGCTTGATGTCGTTGGCGACGATGCCGATCAGGCCCATGAAAAACGCGGTGGTCGATCCGATGACCAGCACGAATGACAGGGCCGTTTCCGACAGTTCGAACAGCGGCGACATGCGGGCCACCATGAAGATGCCCGCGGTCACCATGGTGGCCGCATGGATCAGCGCCGAAATGGGGGTTGGGCCCTCCATCGAATCCGGCAGCCAGATATGCAGCGGCACTTGCGCGGACTTGCCCATGGCGCCGATGAACAAACAGATGCAGGTGAAGGTCATCGCCGACCACGCAAGCGTGCCGGTGATGTGGATCTGCGCGGCAGCGATTTGGTTGGCGTGCGAAAACACCGTCGCGTAGTCCAACGACCCGGTGTAGCGCAGCACGGCGGCAATGCCGAGAACGAAGCCGAAATCCCCCACCCGATTGACCAGGAATGCCTTGAGGCTGGCAAAGATGGCGGTCGGCCGCTTGTACCAAAACCCGATCAACAGGTACGAGACGACGCCGACGGCCTCCCAGCCGAAAAACAGCTGCAGAAAATTATTCGCCATCACCAGCATGAGCATGGAGAAGGTGAACAGCGAGATGTAGCTGAAGAAGCGTTGATATCCGTCATCATCGGCCATGTAACCGATGGTGTAGATATGCACCATCAAGGAGACGAAGGTGACCACCGCCATCATGAGCGCCGAGAGATGGTCGATCAGAAATCCGACATCGAGCTGTACCCCGTCGCTCAACAGCCACGTATAAACCGTGCCGTTGAACGGCGCCATGCCTTCGAACACCTGCTGGTACAGCACGTAGCACGACAGAGCGCAGGAGATCGCCACACCCAGGATCGTGATGCTGTGCGCACCTGCCCTGCCGATGGCCTTGCCGAACAGGCCGGCGATGATGCAGGCAATCAACGGCGCCAAGACAATCGTGAGATAAATTGACTGCATTGCTTTTCTTAGCCCTGGAGGGTATCGAGATCTTCGACGTCGATGCTGCTGCGTTCGCGGAACAACACCACCAGAATCGCCAGACCGATCGCGGCCTCGGCCGCCGCAACGGTCAATATGAAAAATACGAATATCTGCCCGGCGATATCGCCGCGAAACCGCGAAAAGGCGACGAAGTTGAAATTCACCGCGAGCAGCATGAGCTCGATGCACATCAGCAGCACGATGATGTTCTTGCGATTCAAGAACACCCCGGCCACGCCGATGGCGAACAGGATGCCGGACAAGGCGAGAACATAGGTCAGCGAGATCATGGTCTTTTCTCGGAGGCCATCTTGACGATCCGCACGCGGTCCCTGGCACGCACCGCGACCTGCTTCGCAATATCTTGCGGCTTGCCGCCCTTGCGTTGCCGCAAGGTCAACACGATGGCGGCGACGCTGGCCACCAGCAAAATGATCGCGGCGACCTGCGCCGGGTAGGCGTAGCGGGTGAACAATTCCACGCCCAATGTGCGCGTGTTGGAATAATTGGCGGCGAGCACCGGTGCGGTCTTCAAGCCGGCGCCCCCCAAATGCCTCACGACGATGACGTTGATCATCGCAAACACCACGAAGCCTGCGACGGCGACCGTCAAAGGCCAGTAGCCCACGAATTCCTTGCGCAGCTGCTCGATGTTCACATCCAGCATCATGACCACGAACAGGAACAGCACCATCACGGCGCCGACATACACCAGGACCAACACGATCCCCAGGAATTCGGCATCCAGCAGCACCCATATGACGGCGCTGTTGAAGAAGCACAGCACCAACAGCAGCGCGGAGTACACCGGATTGCGCGACAGGATCACGCCCAATGCCGCGCCGATGAGCACGCCGGCGAAAATGAAGAAAAGTATCGTCGGAAACATCAGCGATACCGCGCATCGGCGGCGCGATCCGCCGCGATCATGGCTTCATAACGCTCGCCGATGCCGAGCAGCTTGTCCTTGCTCATGATGTTCTCGCCGCGCTTCTCCATATGGTATTCGTGCAGCCGTGTTTCCACGATGGCGTCCACCGGACAGGCCTCCTCGCAAAAGCCGCAGTAGATGCATTTGAACAGGTCGATATCGTAGCGCGTCGTGCGGCGTGTGCCGTCGCTGCTCACATCCGACTCGATGGTGATGGCAAGCGCCGGGCACACCGCTTCGCACAGCTTGCAGGCGATGCAGCGCTCTTCGCCATTGGGATAGCGGCGCAAGGCGTGCAGCCCGCGGAAGCGGCTGCTTTGCGGCGCCTTCTCCTCCGGATAATTGAGCGTGATCTTGGCCTGAAACATGCTCTTCAACGTGACCCACAGGCCCTGCAACAGCTCCCAGAGCAGGAAAGTCTTGATGAAGCTGCGAATTGCCTGCATTACAGATACCCCTTCCAGGGTCCCACATGGAAATGCACCATGACGCCCTCGACCAGTAGCCAGATCAGAGTGACCGGAATCAGCGCCTTCCAGCCCAAGCGCATGATCTGGTCATAGCGGTAGCGCGGAAACGTCGCGCGGAACCACAGGAACACGAACATGAAGAAAAACACTTTGGGCGCGAACCAGAAAAAGCTCGGCTGCGCCAGCCATGAATCCGACGCGAGCAAGCCGTCGAACGGCGACAGCCATCCGCCGAAGAAGAAAATCGACGTCAGCGCCGAAATCAAGATCATATTGACGTATTCGGCGATGAAGAACAGCGCAAACGCCATGCCCGAATAGTCCACGTGAAAACCGGCGACGATTTCCGATTCGCCTTCGGCCACGTCAAAAGGCGCGCGATTGGTTTCCGCGACGCCGGATATGAAGTACACGACCAGCAGCGGGAACAACCAGGTCCAATTCCAGCCGAACATGCCGCGCTGCGCATGGATGATGTCGCCGATGTTGAGACTGCCCGACGCCATCAAGACACCCACCATGGCAAAACCCATCGCGATTTCATAGGCAACAATTTGCGCCGCGGAGCGCATCGCACCCAAGAACGCATATTTTGAATTTGCCGCCCAGCCGGCCAGGATGATGCCGTACACCCCCATCGAGGTCAGCGCCAAAACATACAACAGGCCTGCGTCGATATTGGCAAAGGCATGCTCGGGACGCAGCGGAATGACCGCCCACAGGGCGAGCGCCGGCACCAGGGCGAGAAACGGCGCCAAACGGAACAGAAATCCGTTGGCATCCGCCGGAATCATGATTTCCTTGAACACCAGCTTGATCACGTCGGCAAATGGCTGGCCCAAGCCCGGTATCCAGAACAAGTTCACACGATTCGGTCCGCGCCGCAGCTGCATCCAACCGATGACTTTGCGCTCCGCCAGCGTGTAGACCGCCATGGTCAATATGATGGCGATCATGACCATCAAGGCCTGCACCACGGTCAACAACGGGAAAGTCCAATACGGCGTGATATAGCCCGAAAGCCAATCGCGTAGCGGCGTCCAATCCCACATGATCAGATCACGAAGCGGGTCATGCGCCCGTCCTTGGTTTTTTGCAGCGGCTCGGAGCCGCGCACCAGCACGTCTCCTTGATAGGGTGGGATATCCACCCAAGAACCCGTCGGTATCTGACCGTTGGGCACGGCCGCAGGCGTCGCACGCGCAGCCTCGATGCGTGTACCGCACAACACCTTCAAGGCATCGCGAATCTGATCCGAGCTGTCGTAGTCGACGCCGTGCAGGCCCAGCAGATTTGCGAGCACGCGCAGCACCTTCCAGCCCGGGCGGCTCTCACCCGGCAGCTTTGCCGCACCCGCCCAGCTCTGCCAGCGGCCTTCTGCGTTCACATACGTGCCCGAGGTTTCGGCAAACGATCCAATGGGCAGCACCACATGCACGATGCCACGCAAGGAATCCGGCAAATGCGTGGTGAGAGCGACCACCAATTCAGCGGAGGCAAGCGCCGCTGAGTCCACGCCAAAATCGTTTGCCGGATCGATACCGCCGAGGAGCACATAGGCCTTGAGCGGCGCATCGAGCATCTGCCGTGCCGTCAAGCCCGTAGATGCGATGGACGTGCCGCCGGGGTTACGATGCGGCACAGCCCCAGCCAGGTACGCGCCGGCGGCATTGGCACCCTCGGTGATGCAACCGAGGCTGGCCCCGCACAAATCCGCAAGCGCCAGGCTCAACGCTTTCAATCGCGAATACTCCGGGTGCCGTTGCGCCAGGGTGCCTAAGATCAGGGCGTGCCGCGCTCCGTGGGACAAGGCAGCGATCAACGTTCGGTGAGCGTCGCTCACCGTTGCAGTTCCCACACCCGCAGGCACGGGCCGTCCCGCGGCGCCCGCCGCGGCATGCACCAGCGCGGTAAGCTCGCCGACCAAATCGGTCTCGGCCGTCACATATCCTGCGACCGGGAACATCAGTTCGAAACGGCGTGGATTCAAGAAGGCCACTTGCGCCTTAGCCGTAACCGCCGCTTTGCGAATGCGGTGCGCCAACAGCGGCATTTCACGGCGCAGATCCGAACCCACGATCAGAACGCCTTCGAGACGCTCGACGTCGGCAATCTTCAGGCCGAGATGCGGGTACGGCGCCTCATTTTCCTGGGCGCGAAAATCCAACTGCCGCAGGCGATGATCGATGTTGGCGCAGCCCAAGCCGCGCGCCACTTGTGCCAGCAGATACAGCTCCTCGACCGTGGACATGGGCGAAGCGAGAAATCCGGTTGCCGCTTGGTTCGCGGCAGCGGACTTCTGCAAACCTTCGGCGGCGGCGGTGAGCGCCACTTCCCAATCCACCGCTTGCAGGGCTCCGCCGATGCGCAACATGGGCTGGGAGACGCGGTCGCCCGAATACATGCCCTCGAAACCGAACCGGTCGCGATCGGCGATCCAGGTTTCATTGATCTCCTCATTCTCGCGCGGCACCATGCGCATCAACCTGCCGCGCAGCACGTGCGCAAACAAATTGGTGCCGAAAGCATCGTGCGGCGATACCAGCGCAGCCTGTGTCATTTCCCAGGCACGCGCGTGATAGCGGAAGGGTTTGTTGTTCAGCGCACCCACCGGACACAGATCAATGATGTTGGCCGACAATTCATGATCGACGCTATGTTCGATGTAGGTGCCGATTTCCATATGCTCGCCGCGGCCGGTCGCGCCCATTTGCGGATAGCCCTGAATCTCCGCACCGAAGCGCACGCATCGGGTGCAGTGAATGCAGCGCGTCATGTCGGTGGACACCAACGAGCCCAAGTTCTTGTCCTTGACCACCCGCTTGCGTTCGCTGAAGCGTGAAATATCGCGCCCGTACCCTAAGGCGAGATCCTGCAGTTCACACTCGCCGCCCTGATCGCAGATCGGGCAATCAAGCGGATGATTGATCAACAGGAATTCCATCGTGGCCCTCTGGGCCGCAACCGCCTTCGGCGATTTGGTGAATACCTTCATGCCCTCGGTCACCGGGGTGGCGCAGGCCGGCAGGGGCTTCGGCGCCTTTTCCACCTCGACCAGGCACATGCGGCAATTCGCGGCGACGGACAATTTGTCGTGATAGCAAAATCGCGGAATGTAAATGTCGGCCGGATCCGTGACCTGCATGATCATCTGACCCTTGCGGGCCTTCAAGGGTACGCCGTTGACTTCGATATTGACCGTATCGTCTGCCATGATTTTAAGCCGCGACGGCCGGCCGGCCGTCCAAGTGGGTGGCGCCCTCCATGATGGAGCGCCCCTTGTGCTCGATCATGTATTGAAATTCCGGCCTGAAGTGCTTCAAGAAGCTCTGCACCGGCCAGGCAGCCGCATCGCCGAGTGCGCAGATGGTGTGCCCTTCGATACGATTGGCGACATCCACCAGCAGTGTCAAGTCTTCGCTGCGCCCTTCGCCGGCGATGATCCGCTTCAACATGCGGTCCAGCCAACCCGTACCTTCCCGGCAGGGCGTGCACTGACCGCAGGACTCCGACATATAAAAACGCGCGAGACGCTCCAGCGCCCGCACCATGCAGGTGGTCTCATCCATGACGATGACGGCGCCGGTGCCGAAGGAGGAGCCGGCCTTCTTCAGCGAGTCGTAGTCCATATTGGTATTCCACATGATCTCAGCGGGCACGACCATGCAGGAGGACCCGCCGGGAATGACGGCCTTGAGCTTGCGGCCCTTCCACACACCGCCGCACAGTTCCATCAGATCCTTGAAGGGAATCCCCATCGGCAATTCGAGATTGCACGGCTTCTCGACATGGCCGGAGACCGAGAAAATCACCGTGCCGCCGGAATTTACGGGACCCAATCCGGCAAACCAGGCCGCGCCTTTGCGCATGATGGTGGGCACGGAGGCGAAGCTCTGCGTGTTGTTGATGGTGGTCGGCTTGCCGAACAGGCCGAAGTTGGCCGGGAATGGCGGCTTGAAGCGCGGCTTGCCGGGCTTGCCCTCGAGGGACTCGAGCAGTGCGGTTTCCTCGCCGCAGATGTACGCGCCGGCACCTATAAAGGTGTGCAAATCGAAGTCGACGCCGGAGCCTAAAATGTTTTTTCCCAAGAGACCTGCCGCATAGGCTTCCGCCAGCGCCGCTTCGAATCGCGGGATGGGCTCGGCCAGGAATTCGCCGCGGATGTAGTTGTAGCCGACGGTCGCGGTCATCGCATAGCCGCCGATGGCCATGCCCTCGATGACCGAGTGCGGGTTGTAGCGCAGGATGTCGCGATCGTGGCAGGTGCCCGGTTCCGACTCGTCCGAGTTGCACACCGCGTACTTTTGCACCGGCGAGCTGCGCGGCATGAAGCTCCATTTCACACCCGTCGGAAACGCCGCGCCGCCGCGGCCGCGCAAGCCCGAGGCCTTGACCTCATCGATTATTTTCTCGCGCGGCCACTGCTCGCGGAGGATTTTTTCCCAGGCCTGATAGCCGCCGAATCGGCGATAGCCCTCCAGCGTCCAGGGGCGCTCATATTTCAGCGCTTCGAATAACACCAGATTCTGTTCGTAAGGCATCTGCGGTCCCAAACCTTAGGTCAACTCGTCCAAAATCTTATCGATGATCGGCGGCGTCAGGTTCTCATGGAACACATGATCGACCATCATCATCGGCGCCCCGGTGCAAGCCGCCAGGCATTCCTCTTCGCGCTTCAAATAGATTCGCCCGTCCGGCGTGCTCTCGCCCGTCTTGATGCCGAGCTTTTTCTCCACGTAGTCCACCACCTCCTGCGAGCCGCGCAGCATGCAGGAAATGTTGGTGCACACCGAGATGTGATGCCGGCCGACGGGCTTGGTTTCGAACATGGAGTAGAACGACGCCACTTCGTACACCAGGATGTTCGGCAGCTCCAGATAGGCGGCCACCGCATCCATGAGATCCGTCGTCAAATAACCATCGTTCTCGTGCTGCACGGCATGCAAGGCCGAGATCACCGCGGAACGTTTGCGATCGGGAGGAAACTTAGCCACCCAATGATCGATCTCTTCACGCACGTGGTCGGATAATTTCGCGCTCATCGGTCTATCTCGCCGAATACAATGTCCTGGGTCCCGATCACGGCAACCACGTCCGCCAGCATATGCCCGCGCACCATTTCATCGAGCGAGGCCAGATGCGAAAATCCCGGCGCCCGAACCTTCAGCCGATAAGGCTTGTTGGCGCCGTCGGACACCAGGTACACGCCCAGCTCCCCCTTGGGGGCCTCCACCGCCGCATACACCTCTCCCGCCGGTACGCAGTAGCCCTCGGTCATGAGCTTGAAGTGATGGATCAATGATTCCATATCGCCTTTCATTTCTTCACGCCGCGGCGGCCGCACTTTGCGGTCATCGATCATCACCGATCCGGGATTGGCCTTGAGCCACGCCACGCACTGCTCGACGATGCGATTCGATTGGCGCAGCTCTTCGATCCGAACCAAGTACCGGTCGTAGCAATCGCCGTTGACTCCCACCGGAATGTCGAAGTCCATCTTGTCGTATACATCGTAAGGTTGTTTCTTGCGCAGGTCCCACTCGACGCCGGATCCGCGCAACATGGGTCCCGAGAATCCCAGCTGCAGGGCGCGTTCGGGGCTGACCACACCGATGTTCACGGTGCGCTGCTTCCAGATCCGATTGTCCGTGAGCAGCGTTTCATATTGATCGACGCAGGCCGGAAAGCGCTTGGCGAAGTCGGCGATGAAATCGAGCAGGCCGCCGGAGCGCCGCTTGTTCAGGCGATCCACATCCTTTTTGCTGCGCCATTGCGATGCCTGGTACTGCGGCATCGTTTCCGGCAGATCGCGGTACACGCCGCCGGGACGATAGTAGGTCGCATGCATGCGCGTGCCGGAGACGGCCTCGTAGCAGTCCATCAGATCTTCGCGCTCGCGGAAGGCGTACAGGAAAACGGTCATCGCGCCGATGTCGAGGGCATGCGCCCCCAGCCACATCAGATGATTCAAAATCCGCGTGATCTCATCGAACATGACGCGGATGTACTGCGCTCGCAGCGGCGGCTCTATGCCCAATAGCTTCTCGATGGCCATGACGTAGGCGTGCTCGTTGCACATCATCGACACGTAGTCGAGCCGGTCCATGTAGCCGATCGACTGATTGAAGGGCTTGCTCTCAGCGAGCTTCTCGGTCGCGCGGTGCAACAGGCCCACATGCGGATCGGCCTTCTGAATCACCTCGCCGTCCAGCTCGAGCACCAGGCGCAGCACACCGTGCGCGGCGGGATGCTGCGGTCCGAAATTCATGGTGTAGTTGTGGATTTCAGCCATCGGATTTCGCGATGCTCGTGGCGTGGACGGGCGCATTCGTGAGCTGCGGATCGTAGCGGTTATCGTGGCGGATCACTTTCGGCACGAGCACGCGCGGATCGATGGTCACGGGCTGGTAGATCACGCGGCCTTTTTCCGGGTCGTAGCGGACTTCGACGTTGCCCGACAGCGGGAAGTCCTTGCGAAACGGATGGCCGATGAAGCCGTAGTCGGTGAGCAGGCGGCGCAGATCCGGATGCCCTTTGAACAGAATGCCGAACAGGTCGAAAGCTTCGCGCTCGAACCAATTGGCACCGGCCCAGATGCCGGTCACCGAGTCGACCATGGGCGCATCGTCATCGGCGCAAAACACGCGCAAGCGCAGCCGCTGGTTCAGTGAGATCGACAACAGGTGGTAGACCACGGCGAAGCGGCGTCCCGGCGCCAATTCGCCGACGCGCGGCGCGGCACGCGCCACGCCGCGGCTGAATCCCGAAGACGTCGCGCTCTGCGTATTCCACTCGTCCCGGCCGTGCTGCAGGTAGTCCACGCCGCACACATCCATACACATTTCAAACTTCAGATCCGGTGCATCGCGCAGCAGCGCGGCGGTGGCCAACAGCTCTTCGGCGGCAACTTCGTAGGTCAATTCGCCGGCCGTGTTCACCACGCCGGTCAATTTGCCCGGCACGCCCAAGGAAATGGCCTGGGCTAGCGTTTCTAGGCGGGTCGGTGTTGCAACCGCCGCCGTGATGCCGGGAATCGCGCTCATCGAATAATCGCCTTGTTGCGCTTGATCTTGTTCTGCAGCTGGATGATGCCGTAGAGCAGCGCTTCCGCCGTCGGTGGGCACCCGGGAACATACACATCAACGGGCACGATGCGATCGCAACCTCGCACCACCGCATAGGAATAGTGATAGTAGCCCCCGCCATTGGCGCAGGAGCCCATGGAGATCACCCAACGCGGTTCAGTCATCTGGTCGTACACCTTGCGCAGCGCAGGCGCCATTTTATTGACCAGCGTGCCGGCAACGATCATGACGTCGGACTGCCGGGGACTCGGCCTGAAAATGATCCCGAAGCGGTCCTGGTCGTAGCGCGAGGCGCCCGCATGCATCATTTCAACCGCGCAACAGGCCAACCCGAAGGTCATCGGCCACAGCGATCCGGTTCGCGCCCAATTGATGAGCTTGTCGATACTGGTCACTTCGAAGCCGGGCACGGTGTTGTCGGCTTCTAATCCCATTCCAGCGCCCCTTTCTTGTAGTCATAGGCCAGGGCTACCACCAGCACCAGGGCGAAAATCAGCATGGCCAGCAGACCGAAAGTGCCGGTGATCTTGAGCGAAACCGCCCAGGGGAAGAAAAACGCAATTTCCAAATCGAAGACGATGAAAATGATGGCGACCAGGTAATAACGGACGTCGAAGCGCATGCGCGAGTCTTCGAAGGCCTCAAAGCCGCACTCATAGGGAGACAGTTTTTCGGCATCGGGCCGGCGCGGCCCCAATATCCAACCGACGGTGAACAGCGCCAGGCCCAGAACCGTGGCCAATCCTAAAAAGATCAATATCGGTAAATACTGTCGCAACATTATCGGCGCCGTTGACTGCACGGATTGACCATAATTGTATCAGCGCAGCCGCGTTGCGTCGCGCGGAACAACTCGATGTTCCGCGCAACAATGTTGGTGCCGACGGCCGGACTCGAACCGGCACAGGTTGCCCCACTAGCCCCTCAAACTAGCGCGTCTACCAATTTCGCCACGTCGGCCGGATCATTCAGTCACTAACTATTTACTTCGGAGGTTCCGTCGGTTTCTGTTCGACAGGCGGTGGCGCCGGAGTTGGATTCGGCGAAATCGCGGGTGCCGCCGCCGGCGGCGGCGCCTTGGGCGCAGCAGCGCCGGCTTGCGCCGCACGCTCCAACACGGAAGTCGCCTCAACGGTTGCGTGCGAGCCGAGATACGCCAGACTCAAACTGGTCACAAAGAACAGAGCCGCAAACACCGCCGTCAATTTCGAGAACAAGGTGCTGGTGCCACGCGCACCAAACACGGTGCCCGATGCACCCGAACCGAATCCGGCTCCCGCCTCCGCACCCTTACCACGCTGCAGCAGCACCAGCCCGATAATCATCAGCGCAAGCAATACATGCACGCCTAAAATCACACCACGCAACATAAAAAAATCTCTTTAGTGACGAACGGCCGCAGCCGCGCAAATCTGTCGAAACTCATCGGCGCTCAAGGAAGCGCCACCCACCAAGCCGCCGTCCACGTCGGGCATTGCGAATAGCTCTGCGGCATTGCCGGCTTTTACGCTGCCGCCGTAAAGGATACGCAAACGGTCCGCCATCTTAGCATCATGCGCCGCGATTCGACTGCGCAGGAATGCATGCGCCGCCTGAGCCTGTTCGGGAGAGGCAGTGCGCCCGGTGCCGATGGCCCACACAGGCTCGTAAGCCAGCACCGCGTCTGCAAAGCCCCCGACGCCGTGCATGGCGATCACCGCGTCGACTTGTCGTCCCACCACCAATTCGGTTTGCTTCGCCTCGCGCTCTTCCAGGGTTTCCCCGACGCACAGCACCGGCGTGAGTCCCCCCGCCAAGGCCGCGGCAAACTTGCGCGCCACCAAGGAGTCGTCCTCGTGGTACCAGCGGCGCCGTTCCGAATGCCCCACAATGACGTAGCTGCACCCCACGTCCTTGAGCATTGCGGCGCCCACCTGGCCCGTAAAGGCACCACCGGGCTCGGCACAGACGTCCTGCGCGCCGACCAGTATCCGTCCTTCTTCCAGGACTCGGACCGCATCAGCGAGATATACATAGGGCGGAAACACCACGACGTCGATCGGCCAATCCGGCCGCACATAGCCCTCCAATTCGGCGAGCAACGCCCGATTGGTGGCCTGTGACCCGTGCATTTTCCAATTGCCCGCGACCATCGGACGACGCATAGCCTACCTTGGGGCATTTGCCCTGCGGGAAAGGCGGCGAAGATTAGCCGCGCCGCTGGGTAACTGCAAGCCCCCCGGGAGCACAGGGTCCTAGGAATTAGCGCTGGACGCGGCTTCGACCGCGGCGGCGATGTCCTTGGCGCCCTGCTTGACGAGAGCCGCATCGGAGCCCTCTACCATGACCCGGATGACCGGCTCGGTGCCCGACGGCCGCAGCACTATGCGCCCCCGGCCTTTGAGCCGAAGTTCCACCTCTGCGACCATCCGTGCCACCTCGGGTTCGGTCAGCGGATCAAAGCGCCTGGCAACCCGCACATTCAGCAGCACCTGCGGATACTTCTTCATGCCCGCGGCCAGTTCAGCCAGCCCGGATCCGGTTTGCCGCATGATGGCGAGCACCTGAAGGGCACTGATCAACCCGTCGCCGGTGGTGGTCTTGTCCAAGCACAAGATGTGACCCGAGGTTTCTCCGCCCAAGGTTCCGCCCGTCTCATTGAGCATCGCGAGTACATTGCGATCGCCCACTTGAGCGCGCAGGAATTCAACGCCGCGTTCCGCGAGCACGTGCTCCAGCCCCAGATTGCTCATCACGGTGCCCACCACCGGACCCTTCAATTCGCCCGCGAGTCGTCGAGCCATGGCCAGAATGAACAGCAGTTGGTCGCCATCCACGCAACGCCCAAGCTCATCCACCATCACGACCCGATCGCCATCGCCGTCGAGCGCCAGCCCGACTTGAGCGCGCACCCCGGGCACCGTGAGCTGCAGAAGTTCCGGTGATGTGGATCCACAGCCGTCGTTGATATTGCGGCCGTTCGGCGAGCAGCCGATGGGTACGATTTCCGCACCCAGGTCGGCCAGCACCCGCGGCGCCACTTTGTAGCCCGCGCCATTGGCGCAGTCGATGACGATCTTGTAACCCTTCAAGTTCATACCGGACGGAATGGTCGAGGCGCAAAAGTCCTGATACTGCGTCCGGCTGCGATCGATGCGTATCGCTTTGCCCAAGAGCTGCGATTCCTGCGTGACCACGGACAGCCCCATCAATCGCTCGATCTCGTGCTCGACCCGGTCGGACAACTTGCTGCCCATGGCATCGAAGAACTTGATGCCGTTGTCTTGATAGGGGTTGTGCGACGCGCTTATGACAACGCCGAAGCTGCAGCCCAGGCGCTGGGTCATGTAGGCGATGCCCGGTGTCGGCAGCGGCCCGATCAGCATGACATCGACGCCCGCGGCAACGAAACCCGCCTCCAGCGCCGACTCGAACATGTAGCCTGACACACGCGTGTCCTTGCCGATGAGAACACGTCCGCCGCTGGGGCTGAGCACGCGTGCGGCGGCACTGGCCAGGCGCAGGGCAAAATCCACCGTCATTGGTGCCGTGCCGACGCGGCCGCGCACGCCATCGGTGCCGAACAAACTCGTCAAGGTTCCAGTCCCTGCAGCACCGCGCTGACACAACGTATGGCATCGCGAGTCGGGCCCACATCGTGAGTCCGAATGATCCGTGCGCCGCTGCTCACCGCCAGCGCCGCCAGTCCCAGTCCGCCGTACAGCCGATCATTGAGAGCTTTCCCCAAGATTTTGCCGATGACGCTCTTGCGCGAAACGCCGACCAGCAGCGGTGCTCCAAGCGCGGCAAATCGCGACAGTTCCTTCAGCAGCGTCAAATTGTGCTCCAAGCTCTTGCCAAACCCAAACCCGGGATCGAACGCGATGCACTCGGCAGCGATGCCCTCTTGCACGCACGCACGCCGCTCGCGCAACAGGAATTCGCCGACTTCGCCCACCACGTCATTATAGTGCGGACTTTCCTGCATCGTACGCGGCTCGCCTTGCATGTGCATGAGACACACACCGGCCCCTGTCTCGGCCGCGACCGCGCGGGCGCCGGACTCTCGCAAGGCGTAGACATCGTTGATGATGCATGCACCGGCCGACACCGCCGCTTTCATCACTCCCGGCTTTGAACTATCGATGGAAATGGCGACATCGCAACTCGCTGCGATCGCCTCGATGACGGGAAGTACACGCGCGATTTCGACTGACTCCTCCACCGCGAGCGCGCCGGGGCGGGTGGATTGGCCACCCACGTCGATGATGGCCGCGCCCTCCGCCTGCATTTGCCGCGCACGCTCGAGTGCCGCGTCCGTCTCCGCAAAGCGCCCGCCATCGGAAAACGAATCCGGCGTGACGTTGAGGATCCCCATGACGACGGGCCGCGTCAGGTCAATCGTGCGATGTCGGCAACGCCACTGCATACGGGGATTGTAAGCGACGGGTGAGGCAGGAATCCGGAGGGCGTTTTCCGGAGCGTGAAAAACAGGGATGTTTTTCTCGGAGCCCCCAGGGACGGGTTCACGGCGTTCCGGAAAACGCCCCCCGATTCCGGCCGACTTAGTGCTGACCCGCCGGGTTGACCAGCGGCGGCGCCGGCTTCTCTGCCGAAGGACCGCGCGGTGTCGGTGTCGGTGTATCGTCCCAGTCGCGCGGCGGCCGCGGCGCACGGCCTTCCATGATGTCCTTGATCATTTCCTCATCGATGGTCTCGTACTTGATCAAGGCTTCCGACATGGTCTGCAGCTTGTCCATATTGGTCTGCAGAATCTTGTACGCGCGCTGGTAGTTGCTGTCGATGACGCGACGCACCTCTTCGTCGATCACATGCGCCGTCACGTCGGACACTTGCTTGTGCTGTGTGACGCTGCGGCCCAGGAATACTTCTCCGGACTCTTCGCTGTAGGTCTGCGGACCGAGGCGATCCGATAGACCCCAGCGCGTCACCATGTTGCGCGCGAGCTCCGTGGCGCGTTCGATGTCGTTGGATGCGCCCGTGGTGACGGCGTCGGCGCCGAACACCAACTCTTCGGCGATGCGGCCGCCGAACAACGTGGCGATGCGACTCTCAAGTTGACGTTTGCTGGTGGAATAGCGATCCGCTTCCGGCAGGAACATGGTCACGCCCAGCGCGCGCCCGCGCGGGATGATGGTCACTTTGTACACCGGATCGTGCTCGGGCACGCTCAAGCCCACGATGGCATGGCCGGACTCGTGGTAAGCGGTATTGCGCTTCTCTTCCTCGGTCATGACCATGGAGCGGCGCTCGGCGCCCATCATGATCTTGTCCTTGGCGCGCTCGAACTCTTCCATGGTCACCGACCGCTTGTTGCCGCGGGCCGCGAACAGCGCAGCTTCGTTGACCAGATTGGCAAGGTCCGCGCCGGAAAAACCGGGCGTGCCGCGCGCAATGACCGAGGGCTTGACGTTGTCGCCGAGCGGTACCTTGCGCATATGGACCTTGAGAATTTGCTCGCGGCCGCGAACGTCGGGCAAGGGCACGACCACTTGGCGATCGAAACGGCCCGGGCGCAGCAGAGCAGGATCGAGCACATCGGGCCGGTTGGTGGCCGCAATCACAATGATGCCCTCATTACCCTCGAAACCGTCCATCTCGACCAGCAACTGATTCAAGGTCTGTTCGCGCTCATCGTGACCGCCGCCCAAGCCGGCGCCGCGATGGCGGCCGACGGCGTCGATCTCATCGATGAAAATGATGCAGGGAGCGTGCTTCTTGGCCTGTTCGAACATGTCGCGGACACGCGAAGCACCGACGCCGACGAACATCTCGACGAAATCCGAGCCCGAAATCGTGAAAAAGGGCACTTTGGCCTCGCCGGCGATGGCGCGGGCCAGCAGGGTCTTGCCGGTGCCGGGGGAGCCGACCATCAGCACGCCTTTCGGTATCTTGCCGCCAAGTTTCTGGAACTTGCCGGGATCTTTCAAGAAATCGACGATTTCGACGACTTCTTGCTTGGCCTCTTCCACCCCCGCCACATCGGCAAAGGTGATATTGACCTGATCCTCACCCAGGAGCCTGGCGCGGCTCTTGCCGAAGGACATCGCCCCCCTGCCGCCGGATGCGCCTTGCATCTGGCGCATGAAATAAGCCCAGAAGCCAATGAGAATCAATATCGGGAAGGCTGATATCAGCAGCTGCAGAAACACCGACTGCTGCTTGGGCGGTTCGCCGCCGAATTTCACGCCCTGCGCCGACAACAGGCCGATCAGAGCGGCATTGTTGGTTTCGGGATTGAATGTGACAAATTGTTCGCCGGAGCGCTTCTTTCCCTCGATTATCTCGCCCTTGAGGGTCACCGATTCGACTGTGCCGCTCTTCACATCGGAAAGAAACTGCGAATAGATTTCTTGCGACGGTTGGCCCGTACGCATGCCGAATTGGCTGAAAATCGCGAGCAGAATCACTGCCAGGGCGACCCACAAGAGAATTTGTTTCGTCAAATCGTTCAAATTTCACCTGCAACCGTCATTTAGGACCACAAATTCTGACGGGCGTTCCTCAACTTACACCATCCTAAACTGCCGCGCCAACAGATAGATCTCGGGACTGCGAGTTCGTGACGCTTTCGGCTTTTTCGTCGCCACGCGGCCATAACGAGTGCGAGCATCCCGGATGATCTGTTCGAAGCCGGCGCCTTGAAATAATTTCACAAGCAAATCGCCTCCCGGCGCCAAAACACGGTCCGCGAACTCGATGGCGAGCTCCGCTAAATACATGGAACGAGGCTGGTCCACCGCATCTATTCCAGCCATGTTGGGGGCCATATCCGACAATACAAGGTCGACCTTATCCGTCCCCACGCATTGCAGTACTTGCTCGAGCACCGCCTCGTCCCGAAAGTCACCCTGCACGAAGTCGACCCCCGGAATGGCGTCCATCGGCAAGATATCTGTGGCCACGATCCGGCTTTTTCCACCAATGATCTTGGCTGCGTACTGGCTCCAACCGCCGGGCGCGGCTCCTAAATCGACGCAGCGAATCCCCGGGCGCAACAAGCGTTCGGATTCTTGAATCTGCGCGAGCTTGAACACGGCGCGCGAGCGCCAGCCTTCCTTCTGTGCGCGTTTGACGAACTCATCGTTGGCATGTTCGGCCAGCCAGCGGGAACTGCTTTTTGAACGCTTGGGCATTTTGGCCTTACGACTATAATCGGCGGATGACGCCACTTTCCGAGAAACAAAAGAAACATTTGCGCCGTCTCGCGCACCCTTTGAGCCCCATCGTCATGCTGGGAAATGCCGGCTTGACATCAGGGGTGGTGCAGGAAATGGATCGTGCCCTAAGTGACCATGAATTGGTAAAAGTCTCCGCCCGAGTCGGTGAGCGCACCGCGCGGGACGCGGCGATGGACGATCTGGCCAAGCAGACTTCCAGCGAGATCGTGCAGCGCATCGGCAACATCGGGGTCTTCTACCGCCGAAGCTCTGCGCTACCGAAAATCCTCCTTCCAGACTAGCAGCAGCACGGCGAGACAGGCGAGGACGTACAGCGCGGCCGACACACCGTGCCATGCGCCGAACCCCAAGCCCGCCGCCGTGCCGTGGACGCGCGCCAGGCTCATCACGCGCTTCAAGATCCACTCGTTCATCGCCAGTACCGCAACGGCGAAATAGGCCCAGTAGTATCGACTCCTGCCGGGGAGCACGATCGCAAGGGCCGTGACGCCGAGCCCGAGGTAGGTCTCAATGCTGAAGAGCCGTGCTGCGATCAGGCCGGCCAGATGCCGATCACTTTGTAAATTAAACAAAGTCGCCGCCACCCAGATTGTCGACCAGAGGCTGCCGGCCCACAGGACGGTAAGCACTCGCAGAACCCCGCGAAGAATCTTCACGTTTCTTTACACGTAGCGGACGGAGACGATTTCGTAGCTGCGGGTGCCGCCGGGGGTGGTGACATCCACCACATCGCCTTCGGATTTGCCGATCAGGGCGCGTGCGATGGGCGAGGAAACCGACAGCAGCCCCTGTTTGATGTTGGCCTCATCGTCGCCTACCAACTGGTAGGTAACCTTGTTGCCGCCGTCCTGATCCTCGAGCTCCAACGTCGAGCCGAACACCACGCGGCCGTTGGCGGTCAACTTGGTGACATCGATCACTTCGGCATTGCTCAGCCGATTCTCGATTTGGTTGATGCGCCCTTCGATGAAACTCTGCTGCTCACGCGCCGCGTGATATTCCGCATTTTCGCTCAGGTCACCGTGCGCGCGCGCTTCGGCAATGGCCTTGATGACATTGGGGCGCGCCTCGCTCTTGAGCTGCTTCAGTTCCGCGCGCAGGCGCTCCGCGCCGCGCAGCGTCATGGGAGTCCGCGTCACGCCGTCAATTCCTTGTGCAAATCCTGCAGCCGATTCACTTCGATGTCACCCAGGTGATCGAGCGCATCGCAAGTCGCGCGCGCGCCGGCCACGGTTGTGTAATAGGTTACTCGCCTCGCCACGGCCTCGCGACGAATCGAGCGGGATTCGCGCACCGCCTGCTTGCCCTCGGTGGTATTGACGATCAACGCCACCTCGTCATTTTTTATCATATCGACGACGTGCGGGCGACCCTCGCGCACCTTGTTGACCCGGCGGCAGGTTACGCCCGCCTCTTCCAGGACGAGCGCCGTGCCGCCGGTGGCGGCGATTTCGAAGCCGCGCGCGATCAGCATCTGCGCCAGGATTGCGGCCGCGGGTTTGTCGCGGTCCCGCACGCTGATGAAGCACAGGCCGCGGGTCGGCAAGATCACGCCGGAAGCCGCCTGCGCCTTGGCATACGCTTCGCCGAAGGTGTTCCCGGTTCCCATCACCTCGCCGGTGGATTTCATCTCGGGCCCCAGGATGGGATCGGCTTCCGGGAACTTGATGAAGGGGAATACCGCCTCCTTGACGGAAAAATACGGCGGGATGCGTTCGACCGTGCGTTGCTGCATGGCAAGCGTCTTGCCCGTCATGACGCGCGCAGCGACTTTGGCCAAGGGAATACCGGTGGCCTTGGAGACGAAGGGTACGGTGCGCGATGCGCGCGGATTGACCTCGAGGATATAGATCACGCCGCTCTGAATCGCGAACTGGATGTTCATCAAGCCAATGACGTTGAGCGCCTTGGCGAGCTTGCGGGTTTGGGCCCGCAACTCATCTTGGATTTCCTGCGACAGGCCGTTCGGCGGCAGCGAACATCCGGAATCCCCGGAATGCACGCCGGCCTGTTCGATGTGTTCCATGATGCCGCCGATCAGCACGTCCGTGCCGTCACTGACCGCGTCCACATCGACCTCGATGGCCAGATCGAGAAAGCGGTCGAGCAGCACCGGGCTGTCGTTCGACACCTTCATGGCGTCGATCATGTACTGGCGCAGGTCATCCTCGTTGAACACCACTTCCATCGCCCGGCCGCCGAGCACATAGCTGGGACGCACAATCAGCGGAAATCCGACTTCTTTGGCCATGGACACGGCCGATGCCTCATTGCGCGCCGTGGCATTCGCGGGCTGCTTGAGCTTCAAACTGGAGACGAGCTTTTGAAATCGCTCGCGATCCTCCGCGACATCGATGCTGTCGGGTGTGGTGCCGATGATGGGCGCGCCCGCCGCGGCGAGCGCGCGCGACAATTTCAGCGGTGTCTGCCCGCCGTACTGCACGATGACGCCTTCGGGTTTTTCCTTCTCGATGATTTCCATCACGTCTTCAAAGGTCAGGGGTTCGAAATACAGCCGATCCGAGGTGTCGTAATCGGTCGACACCGTCTCCGGATTGCAATTCACCATGATGGTTTCGAAGCCGTCTTCACGCAGCGCCATGGCCGCATGCACGCAGCAATAATCGAATTCGATGCCCTGACCGATGCGATTCGGGCCGCCGCCCAAGATCATGATTTTGCGCCGGTCCGTGGGAGCCGCTTCGCATTCTTCTTCGTAGGTCGAGTACAGGTACGCGGTGGAGGTGCCGAATTCGGCCGCGCAGGTATCCACGCGCTTATAAACCGGGTGCAGACTCAGTTTGCGCCGCTCGCGGCGGATGTCCGGCTCATCGCGACCCACCAATTTCGCAATGCGCGAATCGGAGAAGCCCTTGCGCTTCAAAGCGCGCAAGCGGGCCGCACTCAAGCTTTCGAAACCACCCTTGGCGAGTTCCGCCTCCTCACGCAACAGATCCTCGATCTGCGCCAGGAACCAGGGATCTATCTTGGTGGCGTCGAACACCTGTTGCAGCGTCCAGCCGGCGCGAAACGCGTCGGCCACATACAGAATTCGATTCGGCCCCGGCCAGCGCAGTTCATACGACAGCTTCTCAGCGGCTTCTTCGGTCAACGGCAAGGTCAGCTGCTCATTGAATCCGTCATAGCCGGTCTCCAGGCTGCGCAGCGCTTTCTGCATGGATTCCTGAAACGTGCGGCCGATCGCCATGGCCTCGCCCACCGATTTCATCTGGGTGGTCAAGCGGGTGTTGGCGCCTGGAAATTTCTCGAACGTGAAGCGCGGAATCTTCGTGACCACATAGTCGATGGTCGGCTCGAACGATGCCGGCGTCGCGCCGCCGGTGATTTCGTTCTTCAGTTCGCTCAAGGTGTAGCCCACAGCCAGCTTGGCGGCAATCTTCGCAATCGGAAATCCGGTGGCCTTGGACGCCAGCGCCGAGGAGCGCGACACCCGGGGGTTCATTTCGATCACCAGAACCCTGCCGTCCTCCGGATTGATCGCGAACTGCACGTTGGAGCCGCCGGTGTCGACGCCGATCTTGCGCAACACCGCGATCGACGCGTCGCGGAGGCGCTGATACTCACGATCGGTGAGGGTCTGCGCCGGGGCCACGGTGATCGAATCGCCGGTATGCACGCCCATGGGATCGATGTTCTCGATCGAGCACACGATGATGCAGTTGTCGTCGTGGTCGCGCACCACTTCCATTTCGTACTCTTTCCAGCCCAGCACCGATTCTTCGAGCAGCACCTCGTTGGTGGGCGAGGCGTCCAGCCCGCGTGCGACGATGGCTTCGAACTCCTCGCGGTTGTAGGCGATGCCGCCGCCGCTGCCGCCCAAGGTAAAGGAGGGCCGGATCACCGTGGGGAAGCCGATCTCCGACTGCACCGCAAGGGCCTCTTCCATGCTGTGCGCAATGCGCGCGCGCGCAGTCTCCAGACCGATGTCGGTCATGGCGCGGCGGAACAGTTCGCGGTCCTCCGCCATGTCGATCGCGCGCTGCGAGGCGCCGATCATCTCCACACTGAACTTCTCCAAGACCCCCTCGCGCACCAGATCCAATGCTGTATTGAGCGCCGTCTGACCTCCCATGGTCGGCAGGAGCGCGCTCGGGCGTTCTTTCTCGATGATGCGGGCGATCGTGCGCCAGTTGATCGGCTCTATATAAATAGCGTCCGCCGTCTCCGGATCCGTCATGATCGTGGCCGGATTGGAGTTCACCAGGACGACTCGATATCCCTCTTCTTTCAGGGCCTTACACGCTTGAGCTCCGGAATAGTCGAACTCACAAGCCTGGCCGATGATGATGGGCCCGGCCCCGATGATCAGGATGCTGTCCAGGTCGCTGCGCTTCGGCACTTAGCCTTCCGCCGATTTTTGTTTGACCGGATTGCGTCCGCGGGAATTGGCCTGCACGCGCTTCACCATCAAGTACATGAAGTGCTCGAACAGCAACCGCAGATCGTGCGGGCCGGGGCTCGCTTCGGGGTGTCCTTGAAAGCTGAAGGCCGGACGATCGGTGCGGGTCAGGCCCTGCAGCGAGCCGTCAAACAAGGAGCGGTGCGTCGCGCGCAGCGTATCGGGCAGTGTCGACTCGTCGACGGCAAACCCATGGTTTTGGCTGGAGATGAGCACACGGCCCGAATCGATCTCCAGCACCGGATGATTCGCACCGTGGT
>Ga0210406_10002373_pt1 | contig 21605 bp, 17 predicted proteins | sample IncBWC30MmetaG_FD_155454 | JGI IMG/M metagenome (GOLD analysis project Ga0210406, IMG submission 155454) | Forest soil microbial communities from Barre Woods Harvard Forest LTER site, Petersham, Massachusetts, United States - Inc-BW-C-30-M | ecosystem: Environmental > Terrestrial > Soil >... | reverse complement strand
TTCGGCGAGACTTGAAAAGGGCTTGGGCTCGCGCGGGCCTGCAGCATCGACCCATTGTGTATGGCCGGCGGGCAAAGATCGAACATCACGGTATAGCGTAAATGGTTCGGGGACACTGCCGAACAAATGGAAGCCGACCACACCTGCTGGTTCAGGGTCGCGCGAAAGATGCCCGCCCGCGAGCAACGCTTTGACCTGGGAGGCAAAGCGGAATGTCCAGCCGTCGTTTGCGGTGTAGAGCGGCTTAATGCCGTAGGGATCGCGCGCCAGGAAGAGGCGACGCTGCACCTGATCCCAGATAGCAAAAGCGAACATGCCACGGAGCCTATGCACCATTTCGCCGCCGTGACGCGCATAGAGATGCAAGAGCGCTTCAGTGTCGGAGGTCGTGCGGAAGCGGGCGCCGTCTGTTTCGAGTTCAGTTCGGAGCTGAGGATAGTTGTAAATCTCGCCGTTGAAGACAACGACTAGCCGACCGTCCTCACTGGTCATTGGCTGGGACGCTCGGTCGGAAAGGTCGATGATCGAAAGCCGTCGGTGCCCTAGACCGCAACGCCGGTCCAAGCTCCACCAAGAGCCTGATCCATCGGGGCCTCGTGAACGCATCACCTCTCGCGTTTTGAGGAGCTCTGAGTCTTGCGGCGGGCTTGAAGCCGAGTGATATGCAAAGATGCCGTTTATTCCGCACATACTGGGGGACCTAAACGGGCCCGAACATAACGAGCGCAGGAAAGAAGAGCATTAAAAGTCGGCCGCTTGCTGAAACGTGAGCCTTGTTTAAATCGATGAATTTGTATCTCGGCGCGGGTGGGTTTTGGACAAGCTACCGCCCTTTCCCACACATGTCGCCTTGGGAATTACAGACATTACGCCCAAGGAAGCGTGTATGTCAACGCCCGGGCCTCGAGCCGATCCCAGTTTAACCCGGATCGTACTCAGAGGGCCTTGCTGCCGAGGCTCGGTTTACTAATTTTTCCAATTCTTCCGAGCTCCACGCTTCGTTTATGTGGTCTCATTCTATCCAAAACTTGAAAGTGAGGAGGAACAGGAAGCTCTATGAGGTCGGCAATTCTTAACTTTCGAATAATGAAGTGTGACGCTCTCCGAAAAACAACGGGGCAACAGTATCTTTCTCGATGACAACTGAAACGGCGCGCTGAAGCAAGGTAATGGAAACGACTAGATGGTACTCATCTTTGACCCGCAAGAAAACCCCCTCCGCGCCTGCTAACGGACCGGCTTGGAGCCGGATCCGCTGACCCATTTTCAAGAAAGGCCAAGGCTGAACAGGACGGCCGGCGAGCGCAACCATCCGGATGGACTCTATTTCGGTGTCATTCACGGGCTCCGCCATATTTCCCCGCCCCACGACTCCTACAACGCCTGGAGTCATTAGAATCGGGAGTCGCCGGCTGCAGTCGAATTGGCAAAAAACGTACCCAGGAAACAGAGCCACTTCAATTTCAGCAATCCGATCGACACGCTTGCGTTTCGTCCGATAAGAGGGAGAAAAGACACTGTAACCCTTAACTCTCAGACTGTTCTCGACGGTTTTTTCATGCCGCGATCGAACGTATAAAGCGTACCACTGATGAGCATCGAGATCACGCTGATCTGAGAAATGAGGACGGACCACATTTTCCAGACTGGCTTGACCGGAAGGATAGACGTTCTCAGACCACACCTCCACACCACCTCCTATGGCTCTAGTTGCCCACAAATGCGAAGACCGACATTGCGGCGCTCTATATTTAGAAACCGTCCCGTGGAAACATTGTACCTCAGTGAGACGGACTCATTTCCTCCCTCTGGCAAGCCCGGCAGTGCCTTTCCCGCGATTTTGGAGGGTTTAAATTTTATCAGGAACTTAGAACGCAAATATTCGGCGATGCCGAATCTGCAACCCTAAGGAAATTCGTGGACAAGTAGCCGACTGAGGGGCTGGCTCAGGACCTCGGGGTACCTATTGCCATGATAAAGGACGTCCGCGATTCAGATCCCGATTCCGGTAAGAATTTCCGTCTCGGAATCGCTCAGGGCGTGACCCTGCTACTCGAGCGCGATATGAAGAGCCTAGATTCAAGGGCCGCAAAGCTCGCCAATGACGCAGAGGTTATACCACGGGAGGAAGCTCCAGACAGACTTCTTCGCGCGGAAACTGCTACGGAGAGAAACCTCAATCGGGCAATCGACCGTCTCGAATATCTGCAGCGTTGCCGCCAGGGGAAATCTGTTCCTCTTCTGCTCAGGGTCGGGTTAACCCGATGACGGGGTTCTGCAGAACGAAGCCAACATCTTTTTTAGAGAGACGAACGTGGCCTTCTCTAACGCGACTCCTCGTTGGATTCTAGATGACTGGAGATGCACGAAGTCGGAGTTTGCGCCATCCCTACGAAATGGAAGCAGTCAGGGGCGAAGAAGTTTCTATTCGAAGTGTCAAAACTTATACGCGAAAATTGGATTAGAGATGATAAAATCCGCCTATTCTCTAATCGAACCTAATAGAGGCGCGACCACAGCAGATGACGTGACTCAGGGGCCCCAATTGATGGATTTGCAGCCAAAACGTAACGGCTCGAACGGATCGGAAGCGTTAGAGCCGGTCGAACTCCCACTTTTTGAAAAAAGTCATCACGCTCTGTATCCCCACCTCGCTGCGGAACATAGTTCCCTATTGCACTACTGGCGAATTTTGCGGAAGCGGAAATGGGTGATGCTGGCCACTTTTACCATAGTTTTTGCGCTCTCTGCAATTGCCGTCCTCAGCGAGACCCGCATCTACCAAGCCACATCGAAGGTAGCGATCTTTCCGGAAGTTCCCAACGTCTTGGGATTCAAGGATATCGAGAATAGTTCTCCGGACTACGAATACGAGGCGACCTTAGAAACCCAAGTTGCGATTCTGCGCAGCGACGCTTTGGCCCTAAAAGTAATCGAAGCGATGCGCCTTTACCAAGACCCCCGATTCGCACCAGTCACTCAGAGTTTGCCCGACTCCTCGATGCCCGGCTTGAGTATGCAGCCCGATCCGACTCAAGCTGCTGGCTTGCTAGGCGCATTTCACAGCGGCCTGAACGTCCAACTTGTTCCAAGCACTCGCCTGATCCAAGTGAACTACATCCATTCCGATCCGCGATTTGCGACCGAAATTACAAACACGCTGGTCAAAACATTTATCGAGGAGAACTTCCGGACAAAATACGACTCGGCCAGCCAAACTTCTGATTGGCTTTCGAGGGAGTTGGCCGATCTCCAATTGAAAGTCCAGACGTCCGAGGAGAAACTCGTCCGTTATCAAAAAGACCACGGCATTCTGGGTGTTGATGAAAAACAGAATATCGTAACCGAAAAGCTAGGCGAACTGAACAAGGAGTTAACAGAAGCTCAAACGGACCGCATTGAAAAAGAGGCTGATTACAGGCTCGCTATGAACGGCGACCCCGCCTCTTTCACGAGAGCCACTCCTGATGGGAGGACTACAGGTGTTCTGCTTGACAAGTTGCGTGAAAAGGAAGCGGACCTCGAGACCCAATACGCGATGGCAACAACGCAGTTCGGTTCGGGCTATCCGAAGGTGACCGAACTGAGCAACCAGCTTAAGCAAGTGCGTGCCGCTATTGAAGCTGAAAAGACGAAAATGCAGGAGAAGATGCGCGATGAATACTTGGGAGCAGCACAGAGGGAAAGCTTGCTGGAGTCCGCATTCAACCAGCAGAAGCAGGAGGCTAACAAACTCAACGAAAGCGCGATTGAGTACACGGTATTAAAGCGCGATGCGGAGACAAACCGTCAGTTGTATCAGGATCTCTTGCAACGGTTGAAGGAAGCCGGCGTGAGTGCAGGGCTGCGATCAAGCAATATCCGCATCGTCGATATCGCCCGAATTCCGACCCAACCGATCTCTCCTAACGTGCATCGGAGCCTTGTGCTCGGATTTTTGCTGGGTCTTAGCCTAGCGATTGGACTCGCATTAGTACTCGAGAGCTTCGACAACACCGTCCGGAGCATCGAAGAAATAAGGACAGTTTCAACCCTGCCAGCACTGGGGACAATACCGCTGCAACTGGTAAACGGCGGCCCACTCCGTAAACGCACGCTAGCAATTTCGCCCGACGTCGAGCAATCAGGAATGATCGCGCTCGTCACGTACGAGCGTCCGAGGTCAGAAGCGGCGGAGGCGTACCGGGCTCTCCGGACTTCGATTCTTCTGTCCTCGTTTGGCGCGCCGCCGAAAGTGATTCTCGTCACCAGCGCGATGCCTCAAGAAGGAAAAACCACCATTAGCGCAAATTCGGCTCTGGTGCTAGCGCAGCGCGGAAGCCGGGTTTTGCTCATCGATGCCGACCTTCGTCGCCCAGGCATTGAAAAGATGTTCGGCTTAATGCCTCATAGCAGCGGCCTTAGCACCCTGATCAGCGGGTCCAGCAAAGTTGAGGACGCGGTATTCCCCTGCCCCGAAGTTCCCAATTTATGGATTCTACCCGCTGGCCCCATTCCTCCGCAGCCGGCCGAGTTGCTGGGTTCGACTGTTATGAAGGAGCACATCGCTCACTGGCGCAATGAGTTCGACCATATCATTATCGACACGCCCCCATGCTTGTCCGTGACGGACGCGGTGCTGTTGTCTCCGGAGGCAGACCGAGTCATTCTGGTCGCGCGTTCGGGTCAGACTACAAAGCCGGCCCTGCGGCGCGCGTGTGATCTGCTGCTGCAGGTCAATGCGAGGGTTATGGGTATTGTTCTCAACGCACTCAATCACCGTTCTGGTGAAGGGTACTACTACTACACCGGTCGATATTCCAACCACTACTACAGTGAGGAATCCGCGGACAATAAGCAACCGAAGGCCAGCAAAGTTTCTTGACAAGCTTCGTACCGAGTCAAGCTGCTAGCTCGAAAGACTCTGTTTAATATGCGGCATAGATTCAAACCCTAGATGCAGATTGAATTGCGATCGCGCGTTGGGAAGTTTTCTTTTGCGGCCGCCTGTTTTGTGGGTGTAGTCGTTTATCTGCAATTCGCTCTTCGAGCCTATGTCGCATCTCATCTCGCCGCAAGCCTCGATTTGGCGAAAATCCAAAAGGCCATTCAGCTGGAAGGAGCAAATGCGGAATATCGCGACCTCCTCGGACGAAAGCTTGCACTGTCCGGCGCGAGCTTGGATGAGGCCATTTCAAATTATCGATCCGCAGTTCACTTGAATCCCTACGAGGCCCGGTACTGGTTGGATTTGGCCGCTGCCTATCAGTTTGCCGGGCGTATCGGTGAGCAGGGAGAGAGTGTGGAACATGCCGTGCAAGCGGACCCAACAACCCCGCATGTCGCTTGGGAGGCAGCTAATTTCTTCTTGGTTCAAGGCGATCGAGAAAAAGCACTTCGCTACTTCGGAGTGGTGCTCGCGAACGACCCGGAGGCAGTCGATTCGGCCCTTGAGCTTTGCTGGCGTGCGAGTGGAGATGCCACCGAGATTCTTGACCAAGCGCTGCCACCCAGACCAGATCTCTACCTGTCGTTTCTCCGCTTGCTCGTCACCAAACAGGACGTAGCCGCCGCCGAAAAAGTCTGGACCCGTCTGATTGGATTGCAGCAGGCATTTTCGGCGAAGACTGCACTCCCTTACTTCCGGCTACTCATCTCTAAGCAAGAAGTCGCGGCTGCGAAAACCGCCTGGCAACAGCTGTCCAGGGTTGACGCGTCCCTTCAGCCATACCTTTCCACGGGTGAAAACCTGATCGTAAATGGGGGGTTCGAGGAAAACTTGCTGAATGGTGGATTCGACTGGTTGTATCAGTCGTACTCACACGCTGCCCTAGCAATCGATACGAGTGAGTTTCACAGCGGAACGCGCTCGCTTTCCGTCACTTTCGATGGACAGAGTGTTCCGGGAGTTCAGCTGGTTCAGTTCATCCCGGTTAGGTCAAGCACTTCATACGAATTCAGTGCCGAATCCCGAACTGAAGACATTGATACCGCCAGCGGTCCGCGCTTCGCGATTGTGGACGCCTACACGAACTCCTCCTACGTCCTCACCGACGACACTTTGGGCACCACTCCCTGGCGCTTGCACCAAGCCCGATTCTTAACCGGGCCTAACACAAAACTTTTATTGTTAAAAATAGTCCGCGATCCCGCTGGACCGCTCATCCGTGGAAAGCTCTGGATCGATGACGTCAAACTAGTGGAGACGAGCAATTAAGGATTGAGATGGTGAAGATCTCATCGTATGTGATGGTCGACACGACGGATTCCATTGAACTGGAGCTTCGCCGCGGTCGCGAGCCAGGAAACCTGCAGTGGGTGCTCATTGTAGGCCTGTGCACTCTTCTGATGTTCGCGGTCTTGGCGTTCGGTGCAGTGGAGGAGTGGTCTACTTTCGCATTCGAGGCCGGCGCGGCGGTTCTATTCCTGGTTTGGGCAGGAAAGCAATTGGTTTCCGGGCAGGTAAAGTTGTCGAAAAACGCGCTGTACGCGCCTACCTTGTTCTTTTTCGTGCTGCTCCTCGCGCAGGTTGGCCTGCGCACCTCTGCCTACGCTTACATCACGAAATATGAAGTACTTCAGTACGTCTCCTATGGCATCGTCCTGCTGATCGCAGCGGAGTGCGTCCGAGAAGAAGATGCTCGGAAGACATTCGCTCTGTCCGTGATTGTTTTTGGAGTGCTTTACGCCTTTTTCGCCCTGGCTCAGGCACTGACCTCTGAGGGCAAGTTCTTCTGGTTCTATACTCCGAGATTCCCTGGCGCAATTTTCGGAAGCTACGTCAATCACAACCACTACGCCGGCCTGATGGAGATGCTAGCGCCGTTTCCCGTAGTCGTAAGTATGGGCCATCTTTTCTCAGGTGGGAAGCGAGCGCTCATCGCATTTTCCGCGATACTGATGGCCAGCACCATCTTTCTTTCCCGCTCGCGTGGCGGAATGCTTGCGTTCGTTGTCGAAATTGTCCTGTTTGCTGCCCTGACTCTAATGCAGAAGAGGAACCCACGGGTCGCACTAGGCTTGATAGCGATTTGCGTCTTGGTTCTTGGTTTCTTGATCTTTCTCGGCAAAGGGGAAGTTCTTGGGCGACTTGGAGACCTGGGTCCTGGCATTCGTTTGAATATGACGAAGGACTGCTTAAGAATGTTTTCCCACCGGCCAGTAGGGGGGTGGGGCTTGGGAACTTTTCCCACTATCTACCCTAGCAACCGCAGCTTCTACACGAATCTGTTCGTAAATGAAGCGCATAACGACTACGCCCAACTGCTCGTTGAGACCGGTTTGCTCGGCTTCGGGCTGATGCTGTGGTTTCTCATGCGCCTTTACCAATACGGGTTGCCGACCTCTCGCCGCTGGGAATTAAGATGGGATGGAGCAGTGTCTCTCGCCGCATTACTCGGATGTACTGGTATCCTGTTCCACAGCTTGGTGGATTTCAATTTGCAAATCCCGGCGAATGCTGCGCTGTTCTACGTGCTTTGCGGGTTGGCCGCTTCGCCATTGACTAAGGTACCCAGACCCGGGAGGTCTCGACCCTCCGGAGACGAAGAAAGTGGACGTCGCATTCCGTCTGACAATGGCAACTCTTTGGCGCGGTCGATATAATCCTTCATCAATGCAAAAAGGGATATGGTATCGATATTTGAAGGGACGAACGTGGAGTGGGTCAGGACGGTTGGGAAAAATAGGCCGGCTAACGCCGTCTTAAACTTGCTTCGCAATAACCGGGAAGGCAGGAGGAGAAATGTCGCTGAAACACTTCATCATCGGTACTGTGCTGGCATTTTGTAGTTTTGCGGCGCAGGCCGCAGCGCAAAAAAATGAATTGACAGGAATGGTTGGACGGACTTTCATCGCCAATCAGGGCATCCTCGGTGCTCCATCTTATGATCCGGAGTTGCGCTTCGGCAAAGGATTCACCTTCGAAATAAACTATACACGACGCCTCATGGGCGCGCCCTTCTGGTCTCTCGGCATTGAAGTCCCATTCCTGGACGACCCTGACGAGCATCTGCACGCCGCGCAGAACCTGATCCCTGGAAAATACTCGTCTATTTTCATAACGCCGGCAGCGCGGTTCAATCTCTTTCCTGGACAGGGGTTGTCCCCCTGGGTAAGTTTTGGTGGAGGATTTGGCCATTTCGGCGAAAGTTCGACGCTTGAGTTTGGAGGACCTAATCCGGGTAAAACCTCAACTACGGTAGGCGTTCTCCAGGCCGGCGTCGGACTCGATGTCAAGATTATCGGTCGATTCAGTCTACGGGGCGAGGCTCGGGACTTCTGGTCGGGCGTCCCAAATCTGAACGTGGACACCGGAAAAAGCCGTCAACACAATATCTTTGTCGGCGGCGGCATTGTTTGCCACTTTTGAGCCAACACATATTTGAGGTTCCGCAACATAGCATTGCCCGTGGAACGCAATCCTTAAAAACCGCCACGCAACTTCAATGCACAGCTGGCTGTGCCTCAAGTGGCTCTACTCGCTATAATTTTCCTGTATTGGGAAAACCGGTGAGTGAGAATAGCGCAACGACTCACGCTAAGGTTTCACGGCTTCGCTGGACTTAGTGGGGTGCCGCCCTGGACCAAAGCCCACACCGTCCCGCCTGCCACAAGGCCCGCGCCGATTCCGATTGCCCAAGGAGAATCGAGAATCGCTCCCGTGGCAGGAATATATGCAGCTGCAACTCTTTTTCGCTTCTTCTTTTTCTGTTCCTCGGTCTGCTGAGAATCGTCTCGTGTGGTTTCCTGGCCTTGTGCCAGCGTAGTGGTCCCAGCGTCGTCGCTGACGCTTAGGTCGCCCCTTCGCGCCGCGATCCTCACGCGCCCGTCCACATCTCTGACTTCAAATTCGGTCCAGACGCCAGAAACCGGGGACACAGTCACGTTGCCAACTCGGGTTGCCATCAGTTTCGAGGTCGAAATGCTTACCCCGCCGTGCTCCAACTTCAGACCGCTGCCTTCATACTGGACTAGCGAATCATTCAGTACCAGAATGCTTGAACCCGTGGCATTGATGTTGGCGACGGAATCCGCATTCGTCTGCACCAAGTCCCCAGAAAACAGGGCTGAGGAGCGTGCCAGGGTATTGCCATTGAGCAGTGCAGTTCCATGGCTGTAGAGCATGGCAGCCGGTTGGTCCGCTGCAAATAAAGCACCTGATAAAATCACGACTATCAAGCAGGTCAGCATCTTCAAGTATAAGGGCCTCATCATCGCAAACATTACCATCCTCGGGCACTGCTGTAACTGTCAATGATGCTAATCCGAAGGGCCGTGGGAAGCAAACCGCAACCCCGCCGAAAGTAACCGTCCATTCCCTAGGTACTATTGAACAAGGTGGTACCTCGTTGGTCGAATCCTACCTTCTATGTGCTGTAGAGTCAACGCCTTTTGTACCGTGTCGTACTGTGTACGCCGTTTTTCGGTGGAAAACGACGAGCTAACTGGTAGATCGTCGGTTTTGCAAACGACCTTTTCTCATCGCTATCGATCGCTTTCCATCTATTCGCGAACCAGCACCGGGCGATGTGAAGAAGAGCAAAGATTCTTCCGCGATGGGCGTAGTCCTTTGGACCGGTTCCGATTTTCCGCACCCAAGGTGGCACGACCTTGAACTGGCACCGTTAAAGACCCACGCGCCCCTATTTGCCCGAACTACATATAGATCAAGTAACAGCGGAGCATGTCGGATGCGCGCCTTTGTCGGAGGGAATCTGAGAAGTGGCTGAGGTAGCTTCGAGGACCGCCGAAGCTCCTACCTCACCCAAGTGCAAGCTGGAATAAGGGGCTCGAGAATGTCAGCTCGGATTGCGGAACGAACCCATCGCAAGTCCCGCCCATCGAGCTGGTGGCGTAGGATCGAAAACGAGTGCGATCTCCCCGCGCCGGCCGGATTTTCGTTTCCGAGCAGCAACTATCGTGTCAACGCCATCGCTCGACACCATTCCACCACACCAGTCGTAGCCATTCGTCGAGGCATGTTTTGGCCCACTGCCGGTTGGTCCACCAGCGTACGCCAAATTGTATGTCGTCGCGAGCCGCAGCGACCGAGAACGACTTTCCCTGAACCTCGTGCTGGAAGATGTTGAGAGCGCGGCGCGTGTGATAATCCGATGTGACGATCAGGACTCGTGTGCCGTCTTCGCCAAGCAGGCATTTCTCCGCGTCGTGCGATTCTTCTCGGGTCGAGAGTCCCTTAATCGGACAGATTCGAACCGATGCACGCTGTGGAAGACTTCGCATGTATTCCTCGGCCAACTCCACCTGTGTAAATTTAAAGACCCTCATAGCAGCCGGAACGTCGATCACCACCCGGCGTCCGTACCCCTGATCGAGAAGCTGCAGCGCGCGAGCGGGACGATGATCGGTCTCTCCTGCCAGGACCAAAATCACGTCCGACGGCACCGGGGCATCCACCACCAGCAGCCTGCCGGCATTCATGCCGAACCCCACAAACATCGTGACCAGTACAATTGCGAGAACCCAAGTACGCCTTAACCCGCTCGTCTTTTTTGTCAACGGCCTGTCCCCTCAAGAGTTGCCGGAGTAGCTTTTCGCACTATCGCGATCACACTCCGTGCGAAGGCGGTTCAATTCCGTGCGCGCAAACTGAAGCGCTTTCATGCTTCCCATCTTCAATTCGTCCCGAAGAAATTCATGACGACCTACGCTGCCGCAGATACCTCTATCGATCAGCTTAAAACCAGAATTCAGTCAACGCCAGGCTTGTTGTAGAGTGAGCAGAAATTCCAGGTGACCGGCCTCGATATTGACGCTCGCAACGTGGATACGCTGGCCAAGGGGGCTGGATGAATCGCGTACCTGTTTCCGTACCCCAAAAGACCCGGTGGACCGCCTGATTGCAGGCACCGCTTTGGTGCAGGATCTCTCATTGGTTACGGCCGACCGCGAAATCCGTCGATCGCCTGCCATCCCCCCATCTGGTGAGAGCAGGCAATTTTCGCCCACGCCCTCGGATTTAGAGTCCCTGAAGTCCCTGATCTTCCTGTTTCCCCGCAAATCTGTTTAAATTATTTGGGAAGGACAGCGTTATTGCGGCGGGCCTGGTTTCCAACAATCGTGGTCGACATTCACTCTCACATCCTTCCAGAAGTAGATGACGGCCCTAAATCGTGGGCCGTCTCCGTCGCCATGTGCCGCGCCGCGGCGGCCGACGGCATCACACACATGGTTGCCACGCCTCACGCCAACGATCGCTATCACTACGATCGCGAATATCTGCGGGGACTTGTCGCCCATCTGCAACAACTTATCGGCGACTCGCCGAAGATCAGCCTGGGCTGCGACTTTCACCTTTCCTACGACAATCTGCAGGACGCGCTGGCGCATCCCAGCCGTTACGTTATCGAAGGCACACGCTACCTGCTGGTTGAGTTCAGCAACTACAGTGTTCCGCTGCAGACTTCAGATTCCTTTCTTAAGTTGGGAGAGCGTGTGATGACGCCGGTCATCACCCACCCCGAGCGCAATCCAATTCTCAGCGAGAGCCTGCAGCGAGTCGTGGAGTGGGCCGAGCAGGGCTGCGTGATTCAGATTACGGGCTCCGCTCTGACGGGATTCTGGGGCGAACGCCCGCGCCGTGCCGCGCTCTGGCTGCTCGAACACCAGGCCGTCCACGTGCTTGCCACCGATGCGCATGACGCGGAGAAACGTGTCCCGATTCTTTCGACGGCGCGCGATGCCGCCGCCGACATCTGTGGCGAAGAAATTGCCGAAGCCCTGGTCGAAGGAAATCCGGCTGCCATCGTCACCAACCAGCCGTTGCCGTACTTCCCTCGCCCCATCATTCCGACCTACCGGAAAAACTAGCGAAGCAAGTAGCATTCAGCACTTGGCATTCAGCCAGTCAAGTAGTCTCTCCGTACATGAGGAAAGAGGCGTGGCCAGCGAGAGGACGGTATTGGCTGAGGGATGGCAGTTACTGCGGGTGAGACGAATCAGTCTGGGTTGGACTCGGTGTGGCAACCGGCGCGGAATCGGTGCTGGTCGGCGGGGCACTGTGCGACGTCGTAGCCATGGGCTCGGCTCGCGGCGCGTCCGGCACGGTGGTCATGGCGCTGTCGGGATTCAGCAGATGGTCCTTGCTCGGGCCCAAGCCAAGCTTGATCAGCGCCCTCGCGTCAGGCACAGTCTTGCTCTGCCATCCGTTATCGGCCTGATAGCGCCGCATGGCCTCTTCGCTGGACTGATTCCAAGTGCCGGTGGCTTCTCCGCTCAGGTAATGCTCGCGAATCAGCGCTTCCTGAATCGCTTGAGCCCTCTCGGAGTCGATTTTTTGCTGACCGCGCACCCGTGCTGATTTTTTCCGCGACGAGCGTTTTCCCACCGACGCCGCGTGAGTCTTGCCCGTGGACTTCTGGGCGCCGGCCGACGGAGAAGAAGAAGAAGAAGAAGACTTGCCAGAGGCTGTGGAATGGCTCTGGGCATTGGAAGTCGTGGTTGTTGTAGGCTTGGTCGCCGCAGCGTCGCCGGTTGAACTCTGGCGAGCGGCCGCCAGCGAGCAGGCATACATCGCGACCACCGCGACCATGGCGACGAATCTCGCCCTCGGGATTTCAGTCCAAACTGTCAATGCGAAACCTTGACCTTAGGAGAAGCTTTACGAGTCCAAAACCCTGCAAAAGAAAAAGCCCAACCGGATCCTGGCTCTGTCATCATCCTCGATCGGAGGCTGCAGTGCCAGTTCCGCTTGGGCCTTTTCAGTTACCGAAGTGTACCGGCCAGGAAAGCTGTTCCGTCCTGGCGTGATGACCCTCGCGACCGCACCAGGAAGACGACGTCCTGGCCGCTCTTCAGGCTGGACTCGATCCTGGCGAATTCTTCCTCGCTGTTGACTGACTGCTTGTTGATTTCGAGAATGATATCTCCGCGTCCAAGGCCCACATCTTCGGCAAACGAACCGGCCTTCACGTCTTGCACGATCACGCCTTTTCCCCCCGGCATGTCGAGCCGGTCGGCCATCTCTGGCGTAACTTTGCGGACCGTCACCCCGAATTTGCTCTGCTTGGGAATGCTCTCGTCCTCGTTCTCCTGATCGTCTCCCAGACGCGCCGCGAAGAGTTTGGCGCGATCGGCAACCGTCACCGCTGTTTCCTGGGATTTGCCATTGCGCAGGAAGCCGAGACTTACCTTCGATCCTGGCTTGCGGGCAGCGATATCGGCTACCAGTTCGGAGCCTTTGCTGACTTTCTTACCATCGACGCTGGTGATGGTGTCGCCGATTTTCAGGCCCGCCTGGTCGGCAGGACTGCCATCCACAACGCTGGAGACCGTCACGCCGCTTCCCGAGCCGTATACGCGCGCAATCGCCGGATTCTCGACGGCATTAAACGTAATTCCAATCGAACCGCGCGAAACCTTGTGCTCCGGCCCGGTCAACTGGTTGTAGACTTCAACCACGGTTTTCGACGGCAACGCGAAACCCACTCCCGCATAGGCATTGGTCTCGCTCAGAATTGCGGTATTGATGCCGATCACTTCGCCGTTCATATTCACCAGCGGCCCGCCCGAGTTCCCCGGATTGATCGCGGCATCGGTTTGAATGAAGGTTTGGAACTGACGTCCAGGCACGATGTCTCGCCCTTTGGCCGAAACGATTCCCGCCGTTACGGTCTCTGACAAACCAAATGGGCTGCCCACGGCCAAAACCCAGTCCCCCACTTGCATGCTATCGGAGTTGCCCATTTTCGCCGACGGCAGTACATGGTCAAGTTCAACCTTGATCACCGCAAGGTCGGTTTCCTGATCGGTTCCGATGACCTTGGCGTCGTGCTGCACGCCCGGAGGATCGTCCTCGAAGCGGACTCGGATGCGATCCGCCTTTTCGACTACGTGCCGATTGGTCACGATGTAACCCTTGGGATCGACGATTACGCCGGAACCCAAAGACCGCTCGCGAATCGAGCCGTCGCCGGAACCACCCTGGCCGCCAGGCCCCGCCTGACCGCCGGGACCACCGAAGAAATGGTTAAAAAAGTCGTCCATGCCGCCGCCGCCGTCGCTGTCCTCGTCGTCGGGATTCTGTCCCCGGCGCCGGTGCACGTTCTTAATGGTCGATTCCGTGTTGATATTGACGACGCTCGGTTCCAACTGTTTCGCGATCTGCGAAAAAGTGTTCGACATCTCCTGCGGCGAAGGTAGAGTCAGCGGTGTGGCATCGCTCTTTTGCCCTTCTTTTCCTTTCACGCCGTAAGAGACAACGGTCCCGATCAGAATCCCGAGGGAAAGAGTCGCCAGAATAATCAAGGTATAGGCCCAGCGGTGAGCCTTCATGCGCATCCACATCGCGCCCGAATCCATAAGTCTACCTGCCTTCGAAATTGTTTAAACCCTTATAGTATACCCATTTACATTAAGCAGCCGGGCTCGGTCTCCGGGCGATGCGGTACCACAGATGAGGGCTTCCCGTATTAGACGCATAAACCGGCGAAACCGTTTCACGCTTCGGGAATTTACATATTGACTGCGGACTCTCAGACGAAATTGGACCTACTTCGCTTCGTAGACAGTCTTTCCGCCCACCACCGTGCGTAGCACCCTGGTGGCCAGTATCTTTGCTGGCGAAGCCCCTGTCACGTCGCGATCGAGAACCACAAAATCCGCCAGCATTCCCGGCACCAGCCGGCCTTTTTCTTTCTCCGCAAACTCCGCGAACGCCGAGCCCGCGGTATAGGCGGCAATCGCCTGGTCCAAAGTGAGCCGCTGCGCCGGGAAATATTCCTGCTTGCCATCCTCGCTCTGGCGCGTGACCGCCGCGTAAAGCCCGCGGAATGGCGTGACTGGCTCCACCGGATAATCCGTACCAAAAGCCAGCGTCACACCTTTATTCAGAAAGGCCAGCCAGGCATAGGAAGTTGCCGCCCGCTTCGGTCCCAGCCGATCTTGGGCCCAGCGCATATCCGTCAGCACATGACTGGGCTGCATCGAAGCAATCACTTTCAGCGCCTTGAACTGGGCAATCTGCGCCGGAGTTGTCACCTGCGCATGTTCGATGCGCAGACGGAATTCGTTGCCTCCATCGGGAGCTCTTACATGCGCGCCTCGCGCCGCCGTCTCGGCACCGGCAAAGGCGTCGAGCGCCATCTGCACGCCTTTGTCTCCAATCGCGTGAAAGCCAATCTGGAAGCCCGCCAGCACTCGCTCCTTCGTCATCTCATTCAACTTAGCCGCGTCGTATCGCGGCAAGCCGGAGTTGTTTGCGTCGTCCGCATAGGGCGCCAGCAGGGCGGCGGTATGCGATCCCAGGGAGCCATCCATGAAGCCCTTCAGCATCCCGGTGTGCAGCATTAAATCCGACTGCGGATGCGAATCGCGCTTTTTGCTCAACTCCTCCACCGGATCGTCAAAGGGCAGCCATTCCGAGATGCGCGCCGTCAGCTTGCCTTCCTTTTCCAATTCTTCGTAAACCTGAAAATTTTCCCAGCCCGGCGAATAATCTTGCGCTGAAGTCACTCCATGTTCAGCGAGATCGGCCAGCGCCAGCTCAATACCTTCTCGGCGCAGGCGCTGGCTCGGTTTCGGAATCACTTCTAGAATTGCTGCCTGCGCCGTTTCCCGCAGAATTCCCGTGGGCTCGCCATTTTGGTTGCGGTCAATCTGCCCGCCCTGCGGATTGCGGCTGGCCAGCGTGATGCTTCCCAACTGCAGCGCGCGGGTATTGGCCACGGCAATGTGCCCGTCGATTCGTACCAGAAATACCGGATGCCCGTTCGACACCTCGTCCAGATCCCAACGTGTCGGCGGCACTTTTACCGGCCAGAGTGTTTCGTCCCAACCTGATCCAAGAATCCAATCTCCGGCCTTGGACTCTCCAACCTTTTTGTCGACTCTCGAGCGCAGGTCCTCCAGAGACTTCACCCCAGTCAGATCGACGCTCAGCTTGGTCATGCCCGCATCGCTAAGATGGAGGTGAGCGTCGTTGAATCCAGGCATCACAAAATGTCCGCCGAGGTCGACCACCTGAGTCTGCGGCCCTTTCAGCTTTTCCATGTCGGCCTTCTTGCCGACAGCCTGGATGCGATCGCCGCGCACCGCAATCGCCTCTTGACGCACAATCGAACCCAACTGCACGTTGGCGGGCACGCCGGTATAAACATTGGCATGCTCAAAAATGATGTCCGCCTTCGGCTTCGTTTCTTCCCCAGCCGGAATTTGCGCCATGGATTGCGTAGCCATCAGGACAACTGAGCATACGAGCGAGCATACGAGAATGACCAGGTTCCAGCCGCAAAGCTGCGGCAGGGAAAAGCACCGCACGGAAGTGCCCGGCGCCGGCAAGAAACACGCACCAGTCCCGCACGAATCAGTCCCGCACGAATCAGTCCCGAAGGGACGGCACATATTCTCGCCCTCACTGTTTCGCCGCTGAGGTCTTTCACCAACCCGCCGAATCACCATTACGAAGCCCCCCTGACCTCAGACTCATTCCCTACTCCCGCCAGCGCCAGCATGGTCAGCAGAATCCTCTTCAACCCCAACTCGCGCCCGTTCGAATCAAACCACTCCTGCAAGGTGTGCGCCCCGCCGCCCGAGCCTCCGCCGCCGATGGCAATGGCTTCCTGGCCCAGCGACAGCGGCACATTTGCGTCGGTGGATGCCCGCTGCACCTGGGCCCCATTCGAGAGCTGCGCGTCCACCGCACGCATGACCTGTAAAATCTTCGCCCCCGGCCGCAACTCCCCTGCCGGACGGTTTCCGATCACGACCACTTCGCAACTCACTCCCGCCGGCCGCTTCTGCAGGGAGGATCGCATCTCGGCGGCCACGGTTTCGTCTTCCACCGCGCGATTCAGGGCCAGGCGCAGCGACTGCTCCAACCGCTCCATCTCCGTCATCGAGGTCGAACGAATATCCACCTTCATGCTGGCCGACTCGGGAATCGAATTCACCGAAGTCCCGCCGCGAATCACTCCGATGTTGAATGTCGTCTTGGGCGTGGTTGGAACCAGGGTCGCGCTAAAAGTTTCGATCGCCTTGGCCAGAATCACAATGGGATTGGGCGCGCCAAAATCGCTCCACGAGTGCCCGCCCGGCCCGCGCACGATCACTTCAAACCGCCGGCTGCCGAGCGCTTCGGCCACGATCGTGTCGGCCCCGGCACCGTCAAGCACCAGGCTATAGGCAATCGAGTCTTTCCAGCGGGGCGTGGAAAAAATGTGCCGCATGCCGCGCAGATCGCCTTCGCCCTCTTCGCCTACATTCCCAATAAAGAGGAACGGCAGCGCATGCCGGATTCGAACCGTCCTCAGCAGCGCCGCAATGCCCAGCATGGCCGCCACGCCGGCGCCATTGTCGGAAACTCCCGGCCCGTAAATCCGGCTCCCCTGCTGGCGAATATTCAGCGGCGTATTGGCGGGAAAGACGGTATCAATGTGCGCGCTGAGCAAAACGTACCGCCGCCCAAATCCAGGATGCGTGCCGAACACGTTGCCCACATCGTCGATGCGAACATCGTCCAACCCGATTTCGCGAAAGCGCTCCGCCAGCCACGCTCCACGCGCCGACTCCCCAAACGGAGGCGAGGGAATCCGCGCCATCTCCATCTGCCAGTGCGCCAGTTGTGGCTCCTGGGTCCGAAACCAGTTGAAGGCTGACCGCACCTCGGTGGACGCCGCCAGACGCGCCACTTCCTGCCGCACTTCTTGCCCAATGGCAGGAACGAGGTCCGGCAAATCCGGGCGCGGGGGCAGGGAGCTCATGGTAAGTATCCTATAAGTTTACATTGCGCAGATCAGAATGGGGATTGGCAAGCAGGGAAACGCCCGATTACGGGAGGGTGGTAACGGTAAGGGCATAGAGACGTACCTTTGGTCACGCCGTGCGCTCTAAGTCATGGTTAGGCCACTCAGTCTCAGTGAAATCGCGACTGATCCCGAGAGCAGCCATTCGATTACTGTCGCAAGAAATCTTAGACCTCTCGACAAGTGCGCCGGCGCGGGACATTGGAGTGGACCAAGTGCTTCACGCCGGGGCACTTGCGATAGGGGATTTGGACGAAGCCGCTACCTGGGGGCAGAACCTACTGCATCATCCTCACCTCCACTGTGTCATTCCCGTCCGGCGGCCCGCCACCACATCACGAATCGCCAGCACACCGGAACCACGCTGACTTGCGGGCACGAAGCTCCAAACAGAGGTCGGTCATAGCTTGCCGAGCCGTCGGTCTATTCTCTACCCTTTCCTTTCCGGCTCCAGTTTCTGTCATTACGACGGCGTAGCCGCCGTGCGCCGCTGACTTCTGCGACACGATCAGGATGAATCGCTTCACCCTCAGTCACGATTTCGTGACATGCCGCAGATCTCCCGAGGTAAGTTCGACCGTCTTCCGCGCGCAACCACCGGATTTACCACCAGTGAGCTTGATTGATATGGGCTTTGCAGTCAATTGCCCGCTCGCCCGCCACCGTAGGCCTCGTATCCGGTTCTTGTTCATCAGCTCGCGCCTTTGCTCCACGCTTCTTTCAGGCCCAGCCTCGCGGCGAGTGTTATTTCACCCTTGCGCTTCGCTATGACTTCACCTCCATCAGGTTGTCAAAGGGGCTTTCACCCTCGAACTGTCGAACATGCTCGGCACACAAAAATTCGGCGAGCCCCTTCAGGCCCGCCGTTATAACGCCAAACGTTTCAGACTAGCCGACGTTTACTGCGTGACACTTGCGGTCAGGGTCGTGATTGTCCCGTTTGCCGGGACTTTCCTGTTATCAAGTGGAATCAGAATACTGGTGCGGTCCGGTGGCTTGGCGGCTCCGAGCGGAAGGGCAGTGATCTCATAGCTCGTCTGCATCATGTCAGAGGACTGCGTTGCGAGACCCCAGGAATAAGGTATCGAGACGGTACAAGTCCTCGTACTGCCACTACCCGTTGAGGCCACAACTCCGATCTCGGTAAGCCTACGAAGGCTGCTGGTGGTTGCCGCATCCTGCACGTCCATAAAGACTATGCAAGCGGGATTGCTGATGCTACTGGATTTTAGGGTGATTGTGAATGTGACCTTTATCGTTCCTGTGAAAGTCGTTAATGCCGCCGGCTCTACGGCGCTGTCCCTCGCTTGAGGCAGCGGACGGAATACCCGAGTCTGCGGATCATAGTGCCCCAGGATACCAGGCTTGCCCTGGCTATTCGCGGCCTGCCCCCAGACCGCCGCCACGCCCAGCAACCAGCACATGCAAGTGAATAACAGTTTTGAAATTCTCATGGTCGTCTCCCTCACGAATCAGTCGCCACTTATCTCTAACTCGGGACTGATGGTTACACCATCCAAAACACCTGCACGGCGCTTGCTCTAGATGGTGGCGTTGGCGGTCAGGGCAGTGATTGCGCCATTTGCCGGAACCTTCCTGCTGTCAACGGGAGAGAGAGAGGTGCTACGGAGTGGCGGTGTTGTACTCGTGGTTGAAGCGGCGCCAGTCACCGTGTAGTCGGTGCTCATCGTGTCGGACACTTGGGTTGAGAGATTCCACGAGTAAGGTATTGAAAGTTTACAGGTCCTCGTGGCTCCAGTTCCGGTCGCGGTGACCGTATCTGACTCCGCGAATGAGCGCGGGCTGCCGGTTGTAATAGCGTCTTCCGCAGCTACGTTTGCCGTGCAAACTACATTCGTGAGGCCGTTCGTTTTTACGGTGACAGTGATCGTGAGGGTAATTGTGCCCGTAAAGGTGGTTAGTGCTGACGGCTCCGCGGAATCGTCAACCGGAGTGAGCAGACGGAATGTCCCTGTCTGAGGGTCGAGAAATCCCAGAATTTCATGGTTCGCTTGGCGGTTCGCGGCTTGACCCCAGACCGCCGGCGCAGCTAGTAAGCAGCAGATGCAAATCAACAACACCCTCGAAATTCTCATGGTTCGTCTCCTTTACTAAGTTGGGAATTACGTGCACCCCCAAGTCCTGTTAACTCGGGGAAAGGGCCATCGGCTGGGGGAATGCCGCTATACAAACGCCTTCGAAGTTATCGGGCTAGAAGGCGGGAAGGATTGTATAACAGATCCGGCTTTGCGCAAGGGGGTAAAGCGGGTGAAGTTTGCTACTCAAAAGATTGTCGCGGCATCGGCTAGCGGTTCTGTCTACATGCGACCCCGGTCAAACGGTCAAACCGCCGTTCGCCCTGCCCTCATCTGGGTTTTGTTAGACGATATTGGGATTTGCCCATGCAGCGCCTACGCCGCCGAGTCCGCGCGCGCACTTTCGGGCGTTTAATGCATTATGAAAAAGCGCCCCCCTGCAGAAGGTCGAGAGGTCGAGGCCGGATGAGGCGCCGCCTCCGCTGCGCTGCGCTGTGCAGGGGGTTCGCTCCGCTACGGCGGCGCTTGGGAGTAACTACAGTGGGTACACGCGGTGGGATGAACCGCAGAAGGACATAGGCAAGTCGGCTAGAGAATGGCATTTTTACCTTGAGGGGAAAGACAAGCGTTAGCACGAAAATCTTTCCCCCAAGGAGGCAACTCAAATGAGTTACGACGTCAAATATATCGGAATGGACGTGCACAAGGAAGCCATTGTGATCGCCGTTCAGAATGAGAGCGGGAAGCTGGTGATGGAGTCCGTGATCGAAACCAAAGCCAGCAGCATTCTGCAGTTCCTCCACGGTATACGGGGCGAGCTGCATGTGACCTGGGAAGAAGGCACTTGGGCCGCCTGGCTATATGATCTGCTGCAGCCGCATGTGCAGCACATTGTGGTGTGCAATCCGCGGCGCAATGCCTTGTTAAAGGAGGGCAACAAGAGCGACAAGGTGGATGCGGGCAAGCTGGCCGACTTGTTACGCACCGGGATGCTGCGACCGGTCTACCACGGAGAAAACGGACTACGAACGCTACGCGAGTTGGGGCGCAGCTATCAGACCATCAGCAAAGATTTGACGCGAGTGATGAATCGATTGAAGGCGCTGTATCGCGGTTGGGGCATTCCTTGTGCCGGCACCCAAGTCTATGCTGTGCGCGCTCGGGAGGAATGGTTAAACAAGCTCCCACAAGCCGGGTTGCGCCGCCGCGCGGAGCTGCTCTATCTACAGCTGGACGGATTGCAAGCCTTGCGGCGAGATGTGCGACCTGAGTTTTTGGCGGAGAGCCGAAAACATAAAGCCGCGAAACTGCTGCGCCAGATTCCCTGCATCGGTCCGATTCGAGCGGCGCGCTTGATCGGGCTGATGCAAACCCCGCACCGGTTTCGCAGCAAGCGGCAACTCTGGACCTACAGTGGCCTGGGCATCGAGACGCACGACAGTGCGCAATACCGCTTTGTGAGCGGACAACTGCAACGCTCCAAGAAGCCTCAGCAGCTCCGTGGTCTGAATCGAAATCACAACCATGAGATGAAAGAAATCTTCAAGAGTGCGGCCACCCGGGCCAGCTGTGGCAGAGGACCGTTCCACGATTTCTATACAGGTTTGCTGGCCAAGGGGATGAAGCCGGAGATGGCGCGTCTGACGCTGGCGCGCAAGATCGCGGCCATTACTTTGACACTTTGGAAAAAGGAGGAACGTTTCGACGTCAAACAACTGAAGACGCAAGCAGCTTGAGCATCAAATAGAACCCAGGTGATCTCCCAAGGTTTTCATGCCTCGGTGGTAGCCAATCGGTTCTTGCGATGCTCCGGTTCGCGGGAGAGTAT
>Ga0210406_10002371_pt1 | contig 21625 bp, 22 predicted proteins | sample IncBWC30MmetaG_FD_155454 | JGI IMG/M metagenome (GOLD analysis project Ga0210406, IMG submission 155454) | Forest soil microbial communities from Barre Woods Harvard Forest LTER site, Petersham, Massachusetts, United States - Inc-BW-C-30-M | ecosystem: Environmental > Terrestrial > Soil >... | reverse complement strand
GCCGGCGCCAGATTTTCGCGTTCCAGGTAGGAATCCGACGCCAGAATCACCAGGAACGCCACCAGGCCCACCAGCCAATGGAAGAAAAGACTGTACGTATCGAATTGAATCAGCCCGAAAAATCCGCTGCCCATCTGGCCGAAATACGTGGCAAGCGTACCAGCCGCTGCGCCGACCATCGCGAAGAGCGTCAGCCCCTGGCGGTTCTTCAGGAACGGCTGCAGCAACATCAGCAGCACACCAAAGCCGCACCAGATGATTTCAGGCAGGATGCGAATCAGATCTGCGGCGCTGGGAGTCATTTAGCGGGAAACCGTCCTTCTCAGAGAATCTTGTTGAGTTTCACTGGCCAAGGCCGCCGGCTGCGGCATGGCTGCTGGTTTCGAAGCCTCTTCCGCATATCTCGACTTCGTCTGCTCGATCACTGCGTTCACCGGAGCCGCCACACGGCGCGTGAAATAGGGCGAGGCGATGCCCATCCAGAGCGTGATCACCGCGAATACCACAAGGCCCCACTTCTCACGCGCATCAATATCGGAAATATTGCGATTCTTATCATTGGTGATTTCGCCAAAGAAAACCCGCTGGTAGGCCCACAAGAGATAACAGGCGGAAAGGATCACGCCCGTGGCGGCCCAGCTGGCCCAACCCCAGCGCACCTGATACGTGCCGAGAAGAACCAGGTATTCGCCGACGAATCCGTTCAGCATCGGCAAACCCATCGAGCTCAACGCCACAAATAGAAAAAACGCCGCAAACTTCGGCATCGGCGTTGCCAGCCCGCCGTACTCGCTGATCTCATACGTGTGGCGTCGGTCGTACAGTACGCCCGTCAGGAAAAACAGCGCCCCGGTCGAAATCCCGTGCGCCAGCATCTGGTACACCGCGCCCTGCATCGAGATCGTATGGAACGTGAAAATCCCCAGCACGACGAACCCCAGGTGGCTCACTGAGGAATACGCCACCAGTTTCTTCAGGTTCGGCTGCACTAGCGCCACCAGCGCGCCGTAAATAATGCCGATGATCGCCAGCACCGCCACCACGGGAGCCGCGCGGTGCGATGCTTCGGGAAACAGCGGCAGGCAGAAGCGGATCATACCGTAGGTGCCCATCTTCAGCAGCACGCCGGCCAGAATGATCGAGCCCGCCGTCGGCGCCTCCACGTGCGCGTCCGGCAGCCAGGTGTGAAGAGGGAAGAGCGGCACCTTGATCGCAAACGCCACGAAGAACGACAGGAACAGCAGCATCTCCGTTCGCGGGGCAAGATGAAACGCCGCACTTTGCAAGGTCAACTGAATCGCGGGCAGATCAAATGTGCCGGTCAAGTTATAGAGCCAGAGAATGCCGACCAGCATGAACGCAGAACCAGCCATCGTATAAATGAAGAACTTCACCGCGGCATAAATCCGGCGGTCGTGGCCCCAGATGCCGATCAGGAAAGTCATCGGAATCAGCATCACTTCCCAGAACAGGAAGAAAACGAACAGGTCCAGCGCCAGAAACACGCCGATGATGCCGACTTCCAGCAACAACAGCATCACGTGGAATTCCTTGATGCGGTGATGCACTCCCTTCCACGACGCCAGCACGCAGATCGGCGTCAGCAGTGTGGTCAGAATCACCAGGAACATGCTGATACCATCCACGCCCAGGTGGTAATTGATCGGCGGAGATGCAATCCAAGTCTTGTACTCTGTCAGCGCGTAGCCCGGCACGCCAATCGCTACTACGCGCAGGAGAATCAGCGAGAAGAGAAACTCAACGACGGAGACAACAAAGGTCAGGCGCCGAATCCAGAGATCGTCGTCGCTCCGCAGAAAGAGCAGCGCCAAGGCCCCAAACGCCGGGAAGAAAATCAGAATCGAGAGGAGATGTCCGCTGAGTTCCATTAGCGCACCCCTCCGAACACAGCCGGATGCAGAATCGGCCAGAACACAATTCCCAGCACCACGATCGCGCCGACAACCACCCACACCGCGTAACTTCGAGTGTTGCCCGACTGCGTGTGGCGGACCGTGTCGCCAACCGCCGCCGCGCCATCTGCTACGCCGTTCACCGTCCCGTCAATCATTCCAGCGTCGACAACCTTCCAAAGGACATTCGTTGAGAGCCAAACCAGCGGCCGCACGACTGCAGCGGCGTACAGTTCGTCCACGTAATATTTGTTGTACAGCAGCTTGTGCACGCCTTCCGATGTCCCGCGCTTCACGTTCTTCGAATACATCTGCCATGCCACCAGCAAGCCCGCCGTCGCCGCGACCACTGCCACGATGGAAAGAATATGCTCCATCGACTGCGCTGCTTCTCCGCCACCCGCTTCGCCTGCGCCAAACACCGGCGAAAGAAATTCCGCGAAGTAATCCTTCCCGCCAAAAAGCGCCGGCAGCGCGAACCACCCACCCGTCAGCGAGAGAAACGCCAGGATCATCAGCGGCCCCGTCATGCTGCCCGGTGATTCATGCACGTGCACGTGGTGTTCGTCGTATCGCTTCTCACCGAAAAACGTCAGCCAGATCAGCCGGAACATATAGAAGGAAGTGAGCACTGCCGCGAGCAGTCCAACGCCATAAAGCACCTTGCCGCCATTTTCATAGTTGTATGCGGCAAACAAGATTGCGTCTTTCGAGAAGAACGCCGCAAACGGCGGAAAGCCCGCAATGGCAATCGTGCCGAACAACATGCACACGAAAGTGGCCTTGATCTTCTTGCTGAGGCCGCCCATGTTCCACATGTCCTGCTCGCCGCCCATGGCGTGAATCACGCTGCCGGCGGAAAGGAAGAGCAAAGCCTTGAAGAAGGCGTGCGTCATCAGGTGAAAAATCCCCGCCCCGAAAGCGCCCACGCCGCAGGCAAGGAACATGTAGCCAAGCTGGCTCACAGTGGAATAGGCGAGAACTTTCTTGATGTCTGACTGCACCAGGCCGATCGTCGCCGCAAAAAACGCCGTCGCGCAGCCCACGATCGCGACAACATACATAGCCGTGGGTGCGTGTGTGAATAGAACGTGTGAACGGGCCACCATATATACGCCGGCGGTGACCATCGTTGCGGCATGGATCAACGCGCTCACAGGTGTCGGCCCTTCCATCGCGTCCGGCAGCCAGACATACAAAGGAAGCTGGGCGGACTTGCCGATTGCTCCGACAAACAGAAGCAGGCAGGCAACCGTCAGGATGCCGAACTGCCCCATGGGTTCAACGGCAACTTCCGGCTTTGACGCCGCGTCAAACACCGTTGCGAAATCCAGCGAATGAAAGGTACGGAACAGCAGAAACATCCCAAGCATGAAGCCGAAATCACCGATGCGATTGACGATAAACGCCTTTTTCCCAGCATCCGCCGCCGACTTCCGCAAGAAATAAAAACCGATCAGCAGGTAGCTGCACAAACCCACGCCTTCCCAGCCAACGAAAAGCAGCACGTAGTTCGCCGCCAGAACCAGGATCAGCATGAAAAACATGAACAGGTTCAGGTACGAGAAGAAGCGGTAGTAGCCCCCTTCATGCGCCATGTAGCCGGTCGAATATATATGAATCAGGAAGCCGACGCCGGTGACCACCAGCAGCATCACCACCGTGAGCTGATCGAGCTGCAAATCAAAACCCGCTCGGAAACTCCCGGCCACGATCCAGTCGAAAAATTCCTTGCGAAAAGGCTGCGAGCCGCCGGCCAGAAATTCGCGCACCGCTTCCACAGCGCACAGAAACGAAACGCCAGTCGAACCAAGCGCGATGCTGTTGACCACGGGCTTTGACCACTTCGCGCCAAACAGCCCGTTAATCGCCGAGCCCAGCAGCGGCAGCAGCGGGATTATCCAGAGATTTTCAAGTATCGGCATTAGAGTTTGAGTAGGTCCACGCGCTCAACGTTCAGCGAACGCCGGTTGCGCGCCGTGAGAATGATGATGCCCAACCCCACGGCCGCTTCCGCCGCCGCAACTATGATCACGAACAAAACAAAAACTTCGCCATCCGACTTGCCCAGCGCGCGGCTGAACGCCACAAACGCCAGATTGACGGCGTTCAGCATCAGCTCGATGGCCATAAAGATGGTGATGACATTACGCTTGAAAACGAAAGCCAGAACGCCCAGGCCGAACAGGATGGCGCTCAAAATCAGATAGTAGTTTGTCGGGACCATGTCAGTTCTCCCGCTGGGCCAGCACGATGGCGCCCAGGATGGCTATCAGAATCAGGAACGACGTCAATTCGAACGGGTAAACAAAGTCCTTGAACAGCAGCATCGAAAGCTGCCTGGTGGAGGAGATTGCCCCTTCGGCAGTCGCCGGCGAAGTTGCGAGCTGGCTGCTCGACCGCGCGATACCCGCCGCGATCATCCCGCTCAGCGCCAGCGCCAGCGGGATCCCGCCGAATGTCGCCAGTTTGGAGAAATTCGTGCGTTCTTCCTCCCCGGCGTTCAGCAGCATGATCACGAAAACAAACAGCACCATCACCGCGCCGCCGTATACGATGATCTGCACCGCAGCCACAAATTCCGCGCCCATCAACAGATACAGTCCCGCTAGCGCAACCATCACCACAATCAGCGACAAAGCGCTGTGAATCGGATGCCGCTGCAGAATCAGGCTCACCGATGCCAAAACGGCCAGCGCGGCAAGCACAAAGAAGATGATCACAGAGGCGGTCATCAGTGCATTCTCCAGAGAAGGAACGCGCTGGTCAAAACCACATTGCCAATCGAAACGGGCAGCAGGATTTTCCAGCCGAAGTCCATCAACTGATCGTAGCGGAATCTCGGCAGCGTGCCGCGCATCCAGATGTAGAAGAACAAGAACACGAAAACCTTCGCAAAAAACCAGAACGGCCCTTGAATCACGTCGTTTGCTGCGGGGAACAGGAAGAGGGCCGCGCCGATCGCCGTCAGCGTCGCGCCTACGCCCGGCAGCAGGATGCGCCCGAAAATAGTCTCATAGCGGACGCCGTCAAAAATCACCCACAACCCGAACGGAATCAGGATGACCGATGGCAGATAGTGGGTGAACGTCCAGTAAGCAGGGAAGGGAGAGAGCCAGCCGCCGAAGAAGAGAATCGTGGCCAGGCACGATACCGCGATCATGCTGGTGTACTCGCCAATGAAAAACATCGCGAATTTCATGGATGCGTATTCGGTGTGAAAGCCCGCGACCAGCTCCGATTCCGCTTCCGGCAAATCGAAAGGCACGCGATTGGTCTCGGCAATTGCCGCGATAAAGAAACAAACAAACCCAATAATCTGAGTGAATCCCGCGTGATCCTTGGCGAATCCGAAAAGGTTCCAGCCCAGCAGCCCCAGGTTTCCGTTTTCCTGATACTCGACAATATGTTTCAGGCTTAGATCCCCGGCGATAAGCAGCACGCCAACTACGGACAGCGTGAGTGCCAGCTCGTAACTGATCATTTGCGCCGAACTCCGCAGCCCGCCCAGCAGCGAATACTTGTTGTTGGAGGCCCAGCCGGCTAGCGCCACGCCATAAACGCCAAGCGCGGTAATGGCGAAAAGCACCAGCAGGCTGACGTTCACGTCCGCAATGCCGAAATTGGTGACGTAACCGAACGCCTTGATGTCCGGCCCAAAAGGAATCACCGAAAGCGAAGTAACAGCCAGCGTCAGAGTAAGGAACGGAGCCAGGAAATAGCCAATTTTGTCGACACCCGCGGGCATCGGGTCTTCTTTCAGGATGAACTTGATCCCGTCGGCCAGCGGCTGCAGCAAACCGTGCGGCCCGACGCGGTGCGGCCCCCAGCGCGCCTGAATGTGGGCGATCACCTTGCGTTCAAGCCAGGTGAGGTACGCATCGACTGTGAGCACGGCAAATACGAGAATCGCGACCTTGATGAGCGGAACGATGAGGAACGCGTACTTGGCTAGGAATTCGCTCACGGCTTCGCTTCCGCCTCTGGCAATGTTTGCATCATGGTGCAAAAGCGGCCCAGGGTCCCGCTGGTAAAGAGATTGTCGTTCGCCGGACGAATCAGCTGCAGCGGCACGTCGTACGGCGCGTGCCCGTTTTTAGAGAACTCGATCTTCGTGGGCTCCGCGCCGCCTGTCAGCAGGCCCGCCGGGTGCACGTTGTAGCCAGGCACGGCTTTGCGGATTTCATCAAACACCGCCGCGGGCGTCTTGAAATGAAATGCCTTCCCCAGCCCTGCGCGCTCAAGCTGGTGCGACACGATGCGCAGCAGGTCAAAGTCGCTGCGCGCGCCCATCACCTCGGCGGCCTTATGCAGCAGTTGAATCTCGCCGGCGGTATTCGTGACGCTTCCATCCTTCTCGTAAGCGGAAGCGGCAGGAAAGACGATGTCGGCCAGTTGCGCGGTTTCCGTCAAAAAGAGTTCATGAACGATCAGCAGTCCGAGGTTTCCGCGTCCCGCGCCGGGCTTCCCAAAATGCGCGAATGGATTTGCCCCGACCACGTACAAGGCCTTGAGCTTTCCGGACTGCGCCGCTTCGATCATTTCTGGCGCCGTCATTCCGGGCTTCGAAGGAACCTGCGCGCCCCAATGTTTCGCCAGCGATTCCGCAACCGCCTTATTGTCCAGATACGCATAGCCCGGCAAGCGATCCGGCAGCACTCCCATGTCCGCAGCGCCGCGCGAATTCGCGTAATCGCCCAAGGCCATGTAGCGAACTTTGCCGGGGAGTTTCGAACCGAACGCGACAAGGTCTTCGATAGCCTTGCCCGCAAGCTCCGATCCGAACACAATGGCGACTTCCGGCTCAGCTTCCAGAGCGGTCTTCAGCGCCGCCAGCTTTTCGGAAACTTCAGCAGCGACTTGGCCTTCGCCCGTCGCCAGCCAGCGAATCGCGGCGGCTTCCTGTCCCTCGCCCACCTGAACAAATTGCGCCGCCTTCCGCTCCAGTTTGATCTCCCGCGAATTAACAAGGAAGAGTTTCGCCGCGTTGTGGCGAATCCCAGCGCGAATCTGCCACCCCACCAGCGGGTTCTGATTGGAAGGATCGTTGCCAATCACCAGCACCGCATTCGACTGGTAAAGCTGCTCCATCGTCAGAGAAGAGTCGGCCGCCCGTTCCCCCAAAGCGGTCACGAGCCCCGTGTAATCCGCGGTGCGGTGATGGTCAATGTTGTTCGTGCCAAACGTCGCGCGGGCCATTCGCTGCAGCAGGTAATTCTCTTCATTCGAAGCGCGATTCGACCCGATGAAGCCGATCGCCTCCCCGCCGTAAGCCACGTGCAATTCTTTCAGCTTGGCGGCAGCAGCTTGTGAGGCTTCTTCCCAGGAAACAGGGAACAGTTTGTCACCCTTGCGCAGCAGCGGCTGCTTCAAGCGCTCCGGGTGCTTCGTGAAATCAAAACCAAACCGGCCCTTCACGCACAGAAACTCTTTGTTGATACCGGAAAGATCGCGATTATTGGCGCGGAGGATCTCATGATTGCGCACACTCAGTGTGGTTTTGCAGCCGTTCGAGCAGTGCGTACAAATCGTCGAAACATACTGCATTTCCCATGGCCGCGTTTTGTACCGGTAAGTTCCGCTGGTCAGCGCCCCAACCGGGCAAATATCAATGCACATCCCGCACTCTTCGCACTCCAGGTGATCTTCGTGGTTGGGAATGATAATCGAGTGCGCCCCGCGCATGCCCACGCCAAGCGCCTTCACATCCATGCCTTCATCGCAAACGCGCACGCAGCGGAAGCACAGGATGCAGCGCGGCGCATCGTAATAAACCAGATCCGACCACTTTTCCTCGGGCCGGTGAATCTTTTCTTCCACAAACCGGCTGGTGTCGGCGCCGTAGCGGAACACCATGTCCTGCAGTTCGCATTCGCCGCCCTTATCACAGACCGGGCAATCGAGCGGGTGGTTGCTCAGAAGGAATTCCAGCATGAACTTCCGTGCGTTGCGCACCGGCTCGGTGTTGGTGCGCACCACCATGCCTTCGGCGACCACCTGCGTGCACGCCGTTTGCAGCTTGGGCGCCTTTTCCACCTCGATCAGGCACATCCGGCAAGCCGCCTGCAGCGTAAGCCCCGGGTAGTAGCAGAACGACGGCACTTCAATTCCCAGCCGCCGCGTCGCTTCAATCACCAGCGTGCCGGCGGGAACCTGCACGTCGCGGTCGTCAATTTTCAGATGGACAAGTTTCGTTTCGGCCATGGGTCCCTACCGCGAACCGACTAACGCTTCAGCGGATTTGTTATAAGCACAGCGTCCCTGCAAATGATCTTCGAACTCGTTGCGGAATTTCTCCACGATGCTGATCGTTGGCATCGCCGCGGCATCTCCGAGCGGGCAGAATGTCCGCCCGAGCATGTTCTTCGAAAGCTCGCCGATCAAGCCAATGTCTTCCGGGCGACCCAGGCCGGCATGAAAGCGATCGAGCATCTTTTCCAGCCAGCTTGTGCCCTCTCGGCAGGGTATGCACCACCCGCAGGATTCGTGCGCGTAAAAATGCATGATCCGGCGCGCCATGTCCACCATGCAAGTGTCTTCGTCAATCACCACCATGCCGCCGGAGCCGAGCATCGACCCGGCCTTGGCAACGGTATCGTAGTCCATGGCGATGTCAATTTCATCGGCCTTAAACACCGGGCAGGAACTCCCGCCGGGAATCACCGCTTTCAGTTTCTTGCCGTTGCGCATCCCGCCGGCCATCTCGTCAATGAACTTTTTCATGTTCATGCCGAGCGGAATTTCATAGATGCCAGGCTTGTTCACATGTCCGGCAACGCAAAGCAGGCGCGTTCCGCCGTTCTTGGGCGTGCCGCGGTTGGCGTAGGTCTCTCCGCCTTCAAGAATAATTGCCGGAACTGCGCTCAGCGTTTCCACATTGTTGATGATCGTCGGGCAGCCATATAGGCCGACGACAGCGGGGAAGGGGGGCTTGATGCGCGGATTCCCGCGCTTGCCCTCCAGCGATTCCATTAGCGCCGATTCCTCGCCGCACTCATAGGCGCCTGCCCCGGTGTGAATCAGCAGGTCAAAATCGAATCCCGAGCCCAGGATATTCTTGCCCAGATAGCCGCGCTCGTGAGCTTCGGCAATCGCCGCGTCCACAATGTCCAGCACATAACGATATTCGCCGCGGATGTAAATGAATCCGTTGTGCGCATTGATAGCTCGGCCCGCGATGACGATGCCTTCGATCAGTTGGTGCGGGTCCATCTCCATCAGTGGACGGTCTTTGCAGGTTCCCGGCTCAGACTCGTCTGCGTTGCAAATCACATATTTTGGCTTCGGTGAATCTTTGGGTACGAAAGACCACTTCAAGCCCGTTGGGAAACCCGCTCCGCCGCGGCCCCGCAAGCTGGATTTCTTAACTTCGTCAATGATCGATTCCGGTGTCATCTGCTTCAGCGCCTTGTCCAGCGCCTGATACGCCCCATGCTGCAGCGCCACGTCAATCTTGTGCGAATCCTTGATGCCCCAGCGCTTGCTGATCAGCGGCGTTTCCTGCTTCGCGCGCTCGTGCAATGCCCCGCTGATAACTCCTTGCGGCTCCGGACGCTTTCCTTTGTCCAGGTCTTCGATCAGGCGGTCCAAATTCAGCGGCGTGACGTTCTCGTAGAAATCGTAATTCACCTGGATCGCAGGCGCACCCGTGCACGCGCCAATGCACTCCACTTCTTCCAGCGAGAAAATCCCGTCCTTCGTAACTTCCTTGTGCCCAATTTCCAGCCGCTTCTTGGCATGTTCCAGAAGTTCCGCTCCGCCACGCAGCATGCACGCTATGTTGGTGCACACCTGAACGTGGTGCTTGCCGATCGGCTTGCGGTGCAGCATCGAATAGAACGCCAGGGTCTCTTCCACCTGCACGTTGTTCAGACCCAGGCGCTTCGCAATCTCCGCGATCAGCTCATCGCTAACCGAGCCGAGTTCGTCCTGCCCGTACATCAGCATCGGAATCAGTGCGCTGCGCTTCACCGGATAACTATTCTGGAGTTTGTCGAATTTCGCGGCGAGTTTTGGGCTGAGTTCCATAGGAATTATCTGTCCACTTCCCCGAGCACGATATCAATGGTTCCGATACAGGCCACGGTATCGGCGATCAACTGGCCCTTCACCATCAGGGGCAGCGCCTGCAAAATTCACAAACGACGGCCCGCGAAATGGACGCGCAGAGGTTTTGGGGAGCCGTCGCTGGCGATGAAACATCCCAACTCGCCCCGCGGCGATTCGACCGGCACATAAACTTCCCCCGGCGGAGGTGAAAAGCCTTCCGTGAAAATCTTAAAGTGGTAGATCAGCGCTTCCATCTCCGTCTTCATCTTTTCGCGCTGCGGCGGCACAATACCCGGCGCTTCGGACTTGATCGCGCCCTGGTCGGCAATCTTCTCCATCGCCTGGCGCACGATCTTCAAACTCTCGCGCATTTCCTGCACCCGCACCAGGTAGCGCGCGAAGCAGTCCGACTCCGTCCGCGTGGGTACATTGAATTCAAACTCTTCGTAGGACGAATAGGGAAACGCCTTGCGATTATCGAAGGCCACCCCGGCCGCGCGCAAACCCGGCCCCGTGGTGCTCATCGCAATCAGTGTTTCCGCCGGCAGATAGCCCACGCCCTTCAAGCGCCCATGCCATATCCGGTTGTTGGTGAGCAATTCTTCATATTCGTCAACACGCGCCGGCATCATGTCCAGGAACCTTTTCACCATCTCCCGCCAGCCCGCGGGAGGTTCCAGAGCCAGCCCGCCGATGCGGATGTAACTCGTCATCATGCGCTGCCCCGCAAAGCGCTCGAAAATCTTCAGAATCTCTTCGCGCTCGCGGAAGCAATACAGCATCACCGACATGGCGCCCATATCCAGCGCGTGAGTCCCAAGCCACACCAAATGCGAAGAGATGCGCTGCAGTTCCACCATCATCACGCGGATGTACTGCGCGCGCTTCGGTATTTCCAGACCCAGCAGCTTCTCCACCGCCAGGCAATACACCAGGTTGTTGCCCAGCGGATTCAGGTAGTCCATCCGGTCGGTCAGCGTAATCGCCTGCGAGTAGGTCTTGTCCTCGCAGCTTTTCTCGATCCCGGTATGCAAATACCCCAGGTCGGGCACTGCGGTCACCACGTTTTCGCCGTCCAGTTCCAGCAAAACGCGCAACACCCCGTGCGTCGACGGGTGCTGCGGCCCCATATTCAGGACCATTGTTTTCGACGTGCCAACTGCTGTGTCAACCGTTGTCATGGGTCTCAGTCCGCCGCGCGGAATCTAGCGCTTGCCCTCCACCGGAAAATCCCGGCGAAGCGGCGCTCCCTCAAACTCATCGGGCAAAAGTATCCGGCGCAAATCCGAATGCCCCTCAAAACGAATGCCGAAAAGGTCGAAAATTTCCCGCTCCATCCAGTTGACCCCGGGCCATACGGGTTCCAGCGAATCTATTATCGGCTGCTGGCCGCTTATGGTCGTGCGCAGGCGAATCCGCGCCAGCCGGGGAATCGAAAGAAGCTGGTAGTTCAATTCGAATCGCGGCTCGTTGGGAAAGCGATCAACACAGGTGGCGTCGCTCAGTTGGTTAAAATTCAGCGCGGGATCCTCTTTGCATTGCTTTGCTGCGGCCAGCAACAATTTGTGCGGCACCACGATAGTCGTCTCGCCGCGATATTCGATGATCTCCGCGATGCTTTCGGGTTTCCACGCGCGAAGGCGGTCGACAACAACACTAGCGTTTGCACTGGCGAGCTGCGGCACGTTAATGAGTTCCTTGAAGGGCGACTGGCCTTATTTTTGTGTTTTGTTCCAGTCGAGTGCGCCCTTCTTCAAGAGATAGAAGTAACCGACCAAAAGGATGGCGACATAGATCATCATTTCCATGAAGCCGAACCACCGTGTTGCTACATCGCGTACCAAATCCTTGAAAATGAAAGCCCAAGGGTATAGAAAAATGGCTTCCACGTCGAACAGAATGAACACCATGGCGACCAGGTAAAACTTCACCGAAAACGGGTCCCGGGCATCCCCGGTCGGCGTGATGCCGCACTCGTAAGGCTGCTGCTTCGCCTTGTTGGGCCGCTTCCAACCCACCAGCGTTGATAGCGTAATCAGCACGCCCGCAAGGAAAGCAGCCACCAGCAGGTGTATTACTAGGGGAACGTATGCTTGCAGGCCGGTGGGGGTCATAGTCAAAGCGTTATAATAGCGAGTGGGGAGCCGCGCGGTCAAATACTCCCGCAAAAAAATTTTGTGGCGCGCGTGGCATATACTGCGGGTGTAACTCGGCGCTAAAGCGGACACAGAGGAAGATGATGGTCTTCGGGCACAATTCCAATCTCAAACTCGGAGCGAACACCTTACATGTGCAAACCGAAGATCGCGGCGCCACTAACTGCATGATTGATACTACGGTCTACTACCAGGGCCGCGTCCTCCATCGCCGCACGAACAACTATCATGACCTTCTCCCGCTGAATGACGACACTCTGAAGGCGTTGAAGCTTCGGGTGGATGAGCAGCACCGCACCGTCCTCGAAGCCATCCGTAGCGGCGAATTACAATTGGCCATACCTCAGCCCACGTCCGCGTCGGCGAATGCAGCTTCGGGCAATTCCCATCCAGTTGGAGCCAATCCTGAAAAACCGCCCGCCGCCGCCGTGCAACCGCCCAAATTGGTTGTGGAGCTTTTGAACGCCCGCTCCTGGCTGACGGGAAAACAGGCAACGCTTCACGTCGCAGTCAAAGAGGAAAGCGGAGCCTCCATTTCGGGCGCAAGCGTTATCGCCGAAATTGAAGGCAGCGCCGGTCATCCGCCCTACTCCAGCCACACCGGCGACGATGGTCGGGCCACAATATTATTTGAAATGCCCAAGCTTACGGGCGCCGAACCGGCGCTGGTGATTCGTGTGGAGGCGAACAAGGGCACCGCCAATCTCCGCTTTTCGTTGCGTGCGAAACCCCGCGTTCCTACAGTATGATGTGGCCATGGCCGAAGCAATTCACGTCCACGTCAACGGAGAAGCGAAACAATTGGCACCCGGAACAAGTGTGCGCGCCCTTCTCGACCATCTGGGACTTAACGCCGGCCGAGTAGCCATCGAGTACAACCTGGAAATTCTGCCGAAAGCCAAATGGGAACAAACCCACGTGGCCCCAGGCGACCGCCTTGAAATAGTCCAATTCGTCGGCGGCGGCTAGCTCTTACTTTGGAGTGCGGTGGCTCTGCCACCGCTTTTACGCATTTAACCTCACGGCTAAACTCCGCCACGACCACCCGTACTAACCCAAAAAGCGCAACCCTTCGATCACTTCAAAAACTTCTTCCACGGCCGCCAATAGTATTTCGGCCAACCTCTCCGCACTCCCTTGTGATCATAAGCCGGCACTCCTACGTGCACTAAATCAATCTGCGCGCCGCCCGCTACTTTGCTGAAAGTCAGGATCAAAACCGACCAATCGCCCTGCTTCCAGTGGGCCGACCTCCAAAGTTGCACGATCTGCCTGCTCGGTACGATCAGCAGATTCTTTCCTTCCAGCTTTCCATCAAACGCCCGGAAGCGGCCACCTACCTTGCGGCTGAAGCGAGCCGCTGCGCCCGTGGATTTCGAATGCTTGTTGGAATCGAGGTACATCTCGAAAAGCCCGTGCGGAGTAGTGCGGAATCGTACCGTTTGTTGAATGACTGGCGTCATGGTGCCTCCTGTGCGGAGTTCGCTGGAGAACTACACGAACTAAACGCCCTCGAGCAGGTGCCCCATCTTACGCTTCTTGGTTTGCAGGTAGGCCCGGGAAATTTTCGACAACCTTGGCTGGCACGGCACCCTCTCCACCACGCGGATTCCCGCCGACTCGAGTTGCCGGATTTTATCTGGGTTGTTGGAGAGCAGACGGATGCGCGTCGCTCCCAGCTTCTTCAAAATCTTCGCTGGGAATTCATATTCCCGCGCATCCGCCGCGAACCCCAGCGATTCGTTGGCTTCCACCGTGTCCATCCCGCCGTCCTGCAATTCATAGGCGCGCAATTTGTTCATCAGCCCGATGCCGCGTCCTTCCTGAGGCAGGTACAGCAGGATGCCTGACGGCGCTTCTGAGATTTTCTTAAGCGAAAGCTCGAGTTGAGCCCTGCAGTCGCAGCGCAGCGACGTAAGTACATCACCCGTAAGGCACTGCGAATGTACGCGCACCAATGGAGCCACGCGGCCGTTCAAATTCCCGCGCACCAATGCCACCGCTTCTTCCTGTGGTCCGCGGCCTTCGAACCCGTAAATTGAGAATTTTCCAAATTTCGTGGGAAGTACCGCCTTAGCAGCCACGCGCGGCGAGCCCTTAGTTCCGTGCTTCCGCTTTGTAGTAGTGGATTTCTTCGCCATGGGAAAAGTTCAGTATAGCAGGCAGGGCAATTCCCGCACGAAGGGCTCAGAAATCCGAGCAAGATTTCATTACAATAGGGTGGGATTTGGCCAGCCTTTGTCTGTGCCTGGCACGCAACATGGATACCACTCTCTCAATCCGGGAACTTCTCTTCACCCTGCTCCTCAAAGTGGGCGTCGCGTCGTCCATCGCCGCCCTCCTCGCCCGGTGGAACACCTTCCGTCGCGTACTCTTCACCGAAGAGCGCGACGCCGACCAGAAATTAAAGTTGATGCTCTTCCTGACCCCGCCATTAATCGTCGGCGTGACCCTGCGCCTGGTTAGCCCCTACTACCGCTTTGCCGATCTCTCTCTCGAGGGAGCATTCCTGATGGGCTTGCTTGGAGGCCGCGTCGTCGGTCCCATTGGCGGCGCGATCATCACCATCCCCGCGCTGATGGCCCACGAATGGCTCGGCATGCCGGCGGCCGCCACAGCAGGTTTGCTTGGCGGTTTGATGCGCCAGGTGATTCCCGACAAGGAAGCGCTCTGGAATTTCGGGCCGTTCACCTTTCTGAATATCCCCAAAGCGCTGATGCGCATGATCCGCGATACCGAAATCATGTGGGAGATGCTTCCACTTCTCACCTGCGTCGGCCTCGAACTCGGCCGCGTCGCGCTCGTCGAGGCGACCAAGCCCAAGTGGCTCTTCGCCCTCGATCCTCAGTGGAACTGGCAACTCGCTCTGGTGGTCATCGCCACGCTGATATCCGTCGCCTCGCCACTGAAAATTTGGAATAACACGCGCATCGAGATGAACCTCGAACGCCACCAGCAACTCCTTCTGCGCGCCAGGATGGACGCCCTCTCCAGCCAGATAAATCCCCATTTCCTCTTCAATACCCTGAACACGGTGTCCGCGCTTATCCGCATCGATCCTGACTCCGCTCGCGGCGTCGTGCTGAAGCTCAGCAACATCCTGCGCCGCCTGCTGCGCAAGCACGAAACCTTCGTGCCTTTGCGCGAAGAACTCTCCTTCATCGACGACTATCTGGACATCGAAGTCGCCCGTTTCGGCCACGACAACCTCGACATCGTGAAAGAAATCGACGAAGTGACCCTCGAAACTTTCATCCCCAGCATGCTGCTCCAGCCGATGGTCGAAAACAGCCTGAAGCACGGCCTCGCGCCCAAACTCGAAGGCGGACGCATCCTTCTCCGCACCACCAGCAGGAACGGCCGCCTGCAAATCGAAATTGCCGACAACGGCGTGGGCATCTCCGAAGAAAAAATGCCCCACGTCTACGTGGAAGGCATCGGCCTCAGCAATGTCCGCGAACGCCTCCGCGTCCTATACGGCGAAGACTTTCAACTCGACATCGAAAGCCGCGAAGGGCAGGGAACCACCATCCGCATTGACGTCCCCGAACTAGCCCCAGCCATCCCCGAAGTCAGCGTCTTCTAATTCCCATTTTTTTGAGTGCGGAAGCTCAGCTTCCGCTTTTACGCCTTAAGCCCCTTTGCCAACCTTCAAAATTACCCCTTGACATCCGCGTGTCCATACAGTATGTTCAGTTAGGACTGAAATGACCGACACAACTAAACCAACACTCACCCCTGTCGCACAGAAGTTCATCCTCCACTGGGGCGAAATGGGCACCAAGTGGGGCATCAACCGTACAGTGGCCCAGGTGCATGCGCTGCTTTTCCTTTCGCCCAAGCCATTGCCCGCGGACGAGATTTCGACGACGTTGTCCGTGGCCCGGTCCAACGTCAGCACCAGCCTGCGCGAATTGCAGGGGTGGGGCATCGTCAGCTTGGTGCACGTGCTGGGAGACCGCCGCGATCACTTTCAGACGACGAAAGACGTCTGGGAAATCTTCCGAACGGTCTCCGAAGAACGCAAGCGGCGCGAAATCGATCCGACGGTACGAGTACTCGCTGAATGCGTCCAGGAAGTGAAAGCCGCGCCCGCCGGAGACGCTTACACCCGTGAACGCCTTGAAAGCATGCTCGACTTTCTCACCATCATGAGCGGTCTATTCGAAGAGATTCTCCGAATGCCCGTGGGCGCGCTGAAAGGTGTAGGGAAGTTGCGCGGCAAGGTGATCACGCTGCTCGGCACCGACAAAAGGAAAGTCGGCTGATGCCGCAAGCGACACAGTGATGTTTATTCTTGTAGCGGCCGCCTTCCGAGGCGGGCGTTTTGGTTCCGCAGAGAAAAGACAAACCATGATCTCCCTTGCAAATGAATACACAGACGGAAAAAGCCGGCACGCGAAAGGCTGGCTCTTTTTCGATGCCGAGTGCGGATTCTGCACCCGGACGGCCCGCTGGATCGCCCCGATTCTTGGACGCCGCGGCATGGCCGTGGCCCCACTCCAGGATCCCCGCGTGGGAGCCCTCCTCGGAATGAACAGGGAATTGCTGTTGAGGGAATTGCGATTCCTCTTGTCCGACGGAAAGCAGTACGGCGGCGCTGATGCCGTCGTCGCGGTCGCACGCGAAATCTGGTGGGCCCGCCCGCTAGTCTGGTTCGCAAAACTCCCTGGCGCAATGAAGTTGCTGCACTCCGGCTATCGCTGGGTCGCCGGGCAACGAAGCTGTGCCGCAACGAACCACACCGAGTGCGCCGTCCCTCGCAAGGGTTAGAACGTTTCCTGAGTGCCTCTGTTTCTCGACCGGGCCCGGCTTTGAGTGGGGCGGGCAGTAATCGATTTCAGAAAGTCCTTTGTAGCGGCCGCCTTCTGAGGCAGGCGATTTTCTGGAGCGAGCACGTTCGCCCAATCCGACTTTCTTGACTAAAAGTCAGGGCTTTAGATGGATAGTAACTAAGAACAAAAAGATGCCGCAGATTTCTCCAACGGAGTTTTACGCACTACCGCTTCGCGTGCATACGTTTCTCGCCGACGTCCCACTGCACGACGTCTGGGCGGTTAACCTACCTTCGCACCATGACGGCGTTACCCTTTGTGAATTTCTACGCCGAGGGAGTCAGGGCGGAATCAACAGATTTCCCCCAGCGGCCCGCGCGCTTATCCGCCTTCGGCTTTTTCTTGGACGCATTTTTCGACTTGAGGCCGAACCGAACGATGCCTTGGCAGCCTCGTTCGCAAGTCGCCTAACACCAGAGGATCGGGCTCGCTCTTTGGTCGTGTCCGGAACCCCAGAAGGACTGTTCCGCGTTGTCTATCGTTTCGAAAACGAACAGCTACTTGAAATACAGAATCGTACGGTCCATGCTGCGGCCCTCAGTACCCTCGTTGAAAGCGCCGATAGCTATCGATTCTACTTTGCGGTCTACCTGCGCCAGAGAACGTGGATTACGCCGTTCTACATGGGCTTAATCGATCCGTTCCGAAAATGGATTATCTATCCAGCCATGCTGAAAACAATTCGTGCAGCCTGGGACCAGAATATCTGACCAAACGACTCACAGAGATGTTTTGCATGTTGGTTGGTCTGCCTAAGAATGGTGCTCGTCAGCGGGCAGCTTTGGCGGAATAGGCGCTTTCGAGGACTTGCTCGTAGTAGCGCTCGTACATGGGGATGACGTCGCTGGCGCAGAATTTTTTCTTGGCGCTGACGCGGGCACGAAGCCCCATTTCGCGGCCGCGGTCGGGGCGCGAGAGCAGACCGATAGCATACTTGGCCGCGGTCTTCACATCGCCGGGTTCCACAAGGTATCCGTCCACACCGTGCTCGATGACTTCCGGAACGCCGCCGACATTCGTCGCGATCACCGGCACTTCGCACGCCATCGCCTCAAGCGCCGCAAGGCCAAAGGACTCCAGCTGCGAGGGAAGCAGAAATAGGTCCGCTTGCCCCAGCTTTTCCTTAATCCCGTTTTGCTTGCCCAAAAACAGCACGTCTTTGTCCACTCCGCGAGTGCGCGCCAGCGCTTCCGCCGGTTCGCGGTCCGGGCCGTCGCCGATCATCACTAGTTTCGCGGGCATTTTCTCGTGCACCAGCGCAAAAATCTCAATTGCGTCCAGAATGCGTTTCACCGGCCGGAAATTCGAAAGGTGCATCAAAATCGGCTCGCCATCGGGCGCCCATTCCGCCCTCAGCTTCGGGTCAGGCTTGCGAACATACAGGTCGCAGTTCACGAAATTCGGAATCACCTCGATCGGCCGCTTGATCCCAAATTCCGTGACCGTTTGTCGCAACAGGTAGTTGGAAATCGAAGTCACCCCGTCGCTCTGTTCAATCGAATACCGCGTGATCGGCAAGAAATTGGGATTGTTCCCCACCAGGGTAATGTCCGTACCGTGCAGCGTGGTAATAAACGGCAGCCGCCGCGGCGCGGCCATCTGCCGGGCCAGCAACGCGCTCACCGAATGCGGAATAGCGTAGTGGACATGCAAAATGTCCAGCGCTTCCTTCTCAAACACTTCCAGCATCTTGACAGCAAGCGATAGAGTGTAGGGTGAGTGGTCGAACAAGGGGTAGGAAACCACCTCCGCCTGGTGGAAATGAATCCGCGGATCGTTGGGATTCATCCGGATCGGCGGCGCATAAGTGATGAAATGCACCTCGTGGCCCCTGGCCGCCAGTTCCTGGCCAAGCTCCGTGGCTACGACTCCGGACCCCCCGTAGGTGGGGTACCCTGTGATACCAATGCGCATAGGTGACGTGTGAACCGAATCGTCCGCCAAACTGGCGTACCATGTTGCCTGCGGCATGGTACACCGATTAGACGTAAGGGGGAGAGAGAACGTGACACGCCTGGCCGGAAAAAGTGCGGTGATTACCGGTGGGGGAACCGGCATCGGACAGGCCATTGCTCTGGCCTTTGCCCGCGAAGGCGCGCAGGTCGTCGTGGCTGGCCGCCGCAAGGCAAAGCTGGAGGAAACCCTTCTCCTGTTGAATCAGGCAGGGTGTTCCGCACTGGCACTCGAATGTGACGTGACCAGAGCTGCAGACACTCTGCGAGCTATCAAATCCGCGGAAGACGCCCTTGGAAATGTGAATGTTCTGGTCAATAATGCCGGGGCGCTCAGCGTTTCCACGGTTGAAAACATCCCAGAAGACGAGTGGGACCATGTGATAGCCACCAACGTAAAAGGACCTTTCCTGATGTCTCGCGCCGCCCTTCCTGCAATGCGCCGCGCCGGAGGCGGCTCCATCATCAACATCGGCTCCGTTTTGGGGATCGTCGCGATCCGCGATCGCGCGGCCTATTGCGCTTCCAAAGGAGGCGTCACCATGCTCACCAAAGCCATGGCGCTCGATCACGCTCACGACAACATACGCGTGAACTGCCTTTGCCCTTCCATCGTTGAATCCGATATGACCCGGAACCTGTTCGCGGAAACCGAGGCAGGCCGGCAGGCACGCGAAAGCCGTCTGGCTTCCATCCCCCTCGGTCGTTTTGGAAAGCCGGCCGATATCGCCGGCCTGGCTGTCTTCCTGGCGTCCGAGGAATCTTCCTGGATGACCGGAACCGTGATCCCCGTGGATGGCGGAGTTACCGCCTACTGAAAGAGGCTGACTCGAATGTCGCGAAAAATGACCCCGGATGAAAAGCTGGCAACCGAGTTGGTGCGCCGGCGCATGAAGGAGAGCAAATCCTCCGAACTTCTCGGCTTCGACGTGGAAAGCGTGCACGACGGCCGGGCGATTTTCCGCCTGGATGTCCGCCCGCGGCACAAGCAGATTCACGGCGTAGTCCACGGCGGCATCCTGGCAGCGCTGGCAGACACAACGGCGGCTATCGCGGCCTACACCGTGATTCCCAAAGGCGTGGAAATTGCCACACTCGAATTGAAGATTAATTATCTGGAACCGGTGCCGGGCGGCCGGGTGAAAGCCGATGCCCGCGTGTTGCGCAAGGGGCGCAACTTCATTGTCACCGAATGCGAAATTTTCAACGAAAGCGGCACATTGGCAGCAAAGGCCCTGCTCACCTTTTCGGTGGCCGGGGATAATACCCTGAGGAAGTAGGTGCTACTCGTCTCCGCCCTGCGCGGACTCTTCTCCGTCCTTATACACATATTTGATGAATCGCTTGAAAATCATCAAATTCGGCGCGCCGTTGCGCGTCAGCTTGATGCACTCGCGATCGTACCACTCGACCGCTCCGCGCAACTCTTCCCCTGTCTCCAGCACCACCACCATCGAGGTCCGCCCCTGCATCTGCTTGACCCAATAGAAGTTTTCCGCGTGCGTCACCTCTGGCGGCGCCGGCTTCTTGCTCGGGACGGGCCCATTGTTATTGTTGTGGGAGGCGCGGGGTGGCGCCTGTTCCTTGACGTCCGCAAAACTGGGACGGTACATGCGGCGGTTCACCATGACTACTCCTTAAACGGATTGGCAAGTTTCCTAACCGTGTGATGCAAAGCGCGGGCGTTGGGTTTCGTTTATTATGACGCGGCAGACGGAATAAAGATAGATATCCTAACGCGGCGTGGGGGAGATACCTGAGGCGGCGGAAAGCGACGCGGCTAGCCCCTCCATGCCAAGCTGCCGGTTAAGATTTCGTCGTGCGCCTGCAGCCAGCTCATCAATACCGGTAATGGCGCGCATCACCCAGTCGGAGTTTACGATCCGCGCAAGCGCTTCGAGTTCCTTGACAAGATGGGGATTGCGAAGTTGCGGCGACTTCAGACCCGCGCTCAATTCCAGCAGGTCCGAAAGTACCCCATAGAAATCCCCAAGCAGATCCTCGTACGGCGATTCGCGATCCTTCGCGAGTTGATTGGTCGCTGCGAATAGCTGCGAAAATCCCTGTCCCCGCGCGGCATGTTCCAAAATCCGTAGAATCGCCCGCCGCCGTTCCACCACTGCTTCCACATTCATCTTGCTGGCCAACCCGGGGCTGCCCTCCGAGAGCTGCGCGGCTAACTTCACCTCGGCGGGTTTCAGGCTGCCCTTTGCTTTCAGAATACTCTCAACTTCGGTTTGCGGCAGCGGCGCAAAGTGAAATTGCATGCAGCGCGAAACAATCGTTGGCAGCAGATTGAACGGGGAAGGCGCAGTCAGAATCAGTGTCGCCGAGCCTGGCGGCTCCTCCAGGATCTTCAGGAAAACATTCGAGACGTCGCTGCGCATCGTTTCCGCGCCATCCAGAATAAACACCCGGCGCCGCCCCATCGGTTGAAAATACGCCGCCCGCTGGACTGCCCGTAGCTGGCCGATTCTCAGCACAGGCCGCACCACGGGGCTTTTCAGTCTTACTGGATCCGGCACCATCACCCACACATCGGGATGGCTCTGCAGAATCAGCGGAACGCGTTCCACAGTCGCTGCGTCCGCGCTCTCGCCGCGCTCAGCGAGCCCCTGTGCGATCAAGTCGTCCAGATTGGCAAGTTGCCCGATGCGCTGGCAGATGGGGCATTCCCCACAGAAGTCATCCTTCAGTCGCTCGCAGTTGGCGGCTTGGGC
>Ga0210406_10002370_pt1 | contig 21639 bp, 17 predicted proteins | sample IncBWC30MmetaG_FD_155454 | JGI IMG/M metagenome (GOLD analysis project Ga0210406, IMG submission 155454) | Forest soil microbial communities from Barre Woods Harvard Forest LTER site, Petersham, Massachusetts, United States - Inc-BW-C-30-M | ecosystem: Environmental > Terrestrial > Soil >... | reverse complement strand
AAGCTTTACGACGACCTGCCGCGCGACCATGTCTTCCACAGCGTCGCCGAGGCCGTCCGCGCGCTTGCGCCACCAGCGGGCGCGTGATCCCAAATTTCGTGACAAGTTTCATGACAAGTTTCATGACAAGTTTCATGAGACTCGTCTCTCACGACGCCCGCCGCTTACGATGTTCGTCTCTTATGACGTTCGTCTCTATGATGTTCGTCTTGGCCCGATCGCCTCGAACTGTGCCTTTTGCTCGTCACTGAGCGTGGCGTAGAAGTCGTCAAGCGCAGCGCGCACCGATTTGACGGCCTGCAGCATGGTATTGAGCCTCTTGCTGATTGCGTCGAGCCGTGCTGGCGGCGTCACCGCGTCGTTCGGCTGGCATGCCGCCTTGAGCGTGTCGGCCGCCCTGCTGCTTGTATCCTGAAGCACTTCCAGCGCCGCACGCTGGGTATCGTTCGGATGCAACCTGGCCTCGATCTCGGCCGTGGGCCATTGCGGCGCGACCGGCTGCGCCGGCCCGCAGCCCTGGACAAGCGAACCCGTGTTGTTTGCGGCAGATGTCTTGCGCTGCTCCTCGGCGAGCCCATTGAGCCGCGCCTTCTGTTCATCGTTCAACAGGCCGTAGAATTTCTCCAGCGGCGGCCGCACCATCCCGGCTGCTGAAATCATTGCCTCGATGCGCTGCTGCATGGCCGCGAGCCTGCCGGGCGCGGTCAATACGATCTGCGTCGGACATGCGGCGCGAATCGACTGGGCGGCCTGGATGGAGGCGTTGCCGAGTTCGTCGAGGGCTGCACGTTGCGTTTCGTTCGGTTCGATCGCCTGCGCGATCTGATCGATCGGGAGCCCGGCGATGTCGCGGCTGTCATCGCCGCACATGCGCTCCAAAGGTGCAGGGCCGGCATGGCGGCGGTACGGCCGCCGGGGCCAATAGCCCGCCAGATCACCATAGCCGTAGGGTCCGAAAATCCCGGCATAGATGTCGGGATAGCCGTAGTCCCAGAAGCCGATGCCATCGCCCCAGATCGTATAGTCATAGATGTCATAGTAGGCGAAAGGCCAGAACAGCGGCCCCACCCAGCCATAGCCGCCATTGCCGTGCTGCCACCAGCCGATGCCGCCATGGCCGCCGTGCCAGCCCGCAAGCGCGGCGCCTGCTGCGATCTGCGCGCGTGCCGCGGGACTGGAGAGCATCCGTCCGCTGCGCAGTGCACCTGCGTGCGAGAATGAATTGAACGCGTGGCGGACGTTTCCTGCTCCCAAACCGGCATTCCGGAAATTCTGGCCGTGATTCACGGCAAAGGCGCGACCGCCGTGAAAACCTCCCCTGGAGAAAGAGTGGAATCCGGCGAACCGCCCACCTCCGTGGTGCCCGCCACCAAAATGCGCATGGCCGAAACCGTGGCCTCCGCCAAAATGCGCGTGACCGAAACCATGACCACCGCCGAAGTGGCCGCCACCGAAATGGCCGCCACCATGACCGCCGCCGAAATGGCCGCCGCCGTGACCACCGCCTCCATGCCCTCCACCCCCGTGGCCACCGCCGCCTCTGCCGAGCGCCGCGCCGGACAGCAGGGTTACGAGCACAATCACAACTATTCCGATCGGCGATTTCATCATGGCACCCCTCACTGCGCCCCCATGCCCACGCTAAACCGAATGACGCCAATGGGAACCGAAAGTTCCAAGGCGTGCGCTGCAAAAGAAGATGAGGAATACTTGATCTGGATCTGGTAGTCAGCGGCCGCGCCGCAACCGGCGTTGACGCGGCAGGCGCTTCTCGGAGCGGCCATCCGGCCGATGACCGCTGGCCGCTTTCACGGTGTCAAGCTCCTCCCTCCGGGAATGTCTCCGATACTCCGCCGTCACGGCCTGCCAGGACGTGATCGTCCTCTGCAATTCGAGCGCCTGGATCATCTCCATCGCGCTCTTGTAACCAAGCAGGCGATACGCCTCGAACTGATCCGGATCAAAGAACTGATCCGCGGTTGTCTGATGGGGAAACGCGGGATTGTTTGCAAGATAGCCGGCCGTGGTGAAATCCATCTGGCGAATGAGCGTTGCCTTCACATAGATCAGGACGCCGTGCTTGCCATCATTGTAGGCGATGGTCCCCACCAGGAACGGCGCTTTCGCATATTTCACGCCGAACGGATAACCGCTGCTGCTCGGATACATGACCAGGCGCTCCGGACCGCCCTCCCCGGTCGCAAGATCGAGCCGTGCGCCAAAATCCTGCTCGATCCGCCGCGCCGCCGAGACCAGCGACGACAGGCTGATCGACGGATCTTCCTCGCCGTCGATAACAAGGATGATCTCAAGCTTCCGGCGCACGAGCTCATAGAGGCCGAGATTCTCGAAGTGACCGCCATCGGTCAGCTCGAGAAACCGCCGGTCACGCCGGTGCTTGGAGAACCCTGTGCAAATTCCCATCATCAGGAATGTCGGAATCGAGCGAATCCGCCGCGCCTCTCGCAGGCTGGGGTTGCCGACCCAGAGCCCAAGCCGCACGTTCAGAAGAGCCATCACCGCCGACACCAGCGGATTCATCGTGATGCCGGTGCCGATGTAACCGGCGCTGGCATTCGCCGCGGCGCCCGACGCCGCCATCGCCGACGCCAAGGTCAGGGGGCCGTTCAGCTCGATATATTTGAGCGTATCCTGCCAGCCGGTCGCCGAGCTTCCGACGAAAAAGGGAGAAATGAGGAAGTTGTCGCCGCCTCGGGAAGCCACTTTCTGATCGTCGTCATTGATCAGGATCGCATTCGTGTTGATCAACGGATAGGGACGCGGACGCCAGGCATCGCCTGCCCGCCGCCCTTCGAAGAAGCACCGCAATAGACCGACGGAAAGGCTGTCGGCGGCGGGCGAGAAATCCGTTCTCATCGCCTCGACCGCGCTGTCGCCCGGCATGAAGGCCTCCATGAGCCTGTCCCGGTAAAAGCGATGGAAGCCCACATAATTGACGTTGGCGACCAAGGCGATCGCAAGCGCCAGCGCGATCGCGCCGAGGATGCCGATCAGGACGTAAACCTTCCAGTCGCCGAAGATCGTATCGTTGTAATGCAAGACCATGTTGGCGAGCAGATAGGCCGTCACGGCCGTCATGTAGAGCGCGATGCTGGCGGCGACGGTCGCCGCAATCCGTCCGACCAGGCCCGGCACGATGTTGCGGAGAAACGTGTAATAGCCGTAAAGCGCCGATCCCACGCCACTCACCAGGCCGATGAGGCCGGCGACCGTGGCCTTGAGGCCGTCGTCCGAAACGTGCTCGACTATGTGCTTGACGCCGAACCACGGAAGGATCGGGATGGTCGAATACACGAGGATCGCGAGCGAGGGAATGAAAGCCAGTCCCATGGCGCGCTCGGTGTTGCGGCGCAGCCAATAGCTCGCATTGAGCGTCTTCGGCGTTGTCAGTTCCGATACGACGATCACCGCGCAAACAGCGAAGATGACAGCCAGCGCAATGGCAATCAGGATCACGGACGTGTCGCGGCGGTCGTAGCCGAAGATGATCCAAAGCAGTCCGGCGGCGCAGGCCAAGGCGATGATGCTGAATTTGACGACCGTTTCCGCCTGGTCGTGGTCATCCTGCGGCGCGCGGCTGACCAGCGCAAAGAGCAGCGCCGCGACCACGAACAGGCCCGTCACGATGTAGAAGAACCAGAGACCGATGGCGTAGATGGCTGAATAGTCGAGATGACAGACGAGTTCATTGCTGCAGGTCTGCATCCAGCGCGCGGGCACGACATCGAACAAAGGCGACAACACCGTCAGCGAGCGGAACAGCAAGTCGAGCAGATAGCCAAGTATCGACAGCACGATGAAGCAGGCCGCGAGAATCGGAAGCCACGTCAGCGAGCTGACGATGATCGTGCGCAACAGCACGCCGAAAATCGACCAGATGCTGATGCCGCGCCCCGGGGTGAGATAAGAACTATGCGCGCGCAGGAACGCCAGGTTCTTCTCGGCGCGCAATTGAACGGGCGGCGGCGGACCGATGAAATCGGGATCGGGCCGCGCGGGCCCATAGGGAAAATCGGATCGCGAGAGCCCGAACACCGGCCCGGTGCCGCCCTTGTCGTCATCGCGCCGAGAGCCCCACCACCATTGCAGGGAGGTGGCCATGTAGCCGCCTCCCGATACGCTGGAAATGTAGTCGAAGCGTCTCAGCAAATCCTTCTCGGCCAGCGCCTGCAGCACGCCCAGGCAGAAGGTGGCTGATCTGATTCCGCCGCCTGAGAGACCGATGCCTGCCCAGGGGGCATCATTGGCCCCGCCGAGGCGCTCGGCCCGATTCAAGCGGATCGCTTCCGCTTCCTTTTTGACGACGTCCTGCTCAGTTGCCGGCGGGGCATCGTCGCGCATCGGGGCCCTCATGTCGCACGGTCCCTCGTCGGAGCAACATCACAGCATGATCTTTTCGGAAAACCGCTGCACTTCGTTCGAAAACGCTCTAGGGAGACAAAGACCACTGGTTTTCGTTCGCCCGCACATAGCTCAGACCGTTCGCGACCAGTCCCTCGAGATCATTGATCCTCAGGAAACTGCCGCGGCCGAGCCCGGACAGCCGAAACCGCACGCATGTCGGAGATGAAGCATCGACGCGGTATTGCTTGAGCTCGATGCGCTGGTCGGCGAGTCCCTCGGAGCTCGCGTAAGTCCGCGTCACGCCGATCCAGGCGATCGCCTGGCTATAGGTGCCGCCCGAAACCACGGCCGGATCGAACGAGAACTGCGAGCGATTGCTGCGCGGGTCCCATGGCACGATCGAATCCTGCGAACTGTCGTCGGTCGTGTGGCACGCCGCCTTGCGCGCCGCGTAACGAAAATGGAAGGCGTGCAACACACCGCCTTCCGCGACTTTGCGCCCCTCGTCGTGGTAACGATCATAGGAGGCCGCCGGGATATTCGCCTCGCCGAAATCCGCCACGGCTCCGCAAGCGCCGGTGCCGTTCGGCTCCGCCCGGCGGACGAGATGCACATTTTTCGCAGCGCGTCCGGTTGGCGGCTCATCGAGCCGGCGCGTGCGGCCGGACTTGACGATCACGACGCCCGATCTTTGCGGATCGATGCTTTCGCGAATCACATAGGCGAACTCGACGCTCTGACGGTTGAGGTCGGGCTGTATCCCGTCAAGCGACGTCCAGCCGTCCGTCCCCTTGAGCCGGTAGAACACCTGCCGATCCCTCAAATCGAGCGGATCGCGCATCAGGAAACGGCAATCGTCCGCCATTCCCGGCCCGGCCACGACAACAATCGTCATGGCCATGCTCGTTCGACGAAGCCAAGCCCCCAGGCCCACGGTCGTCCCCCTCAAAAAATTCGTAAGCGCAATTACAGGTAGACATCATACATAACATATAAAGAACGACAATTGCGGACAGTCGTCAAACATCATCGCGCGGCGGCACAATCTTGCCCGGATTGAAAATATTCTGTGGATCGAGCGCCTTTTTCAGCGCGCGCATCGCATCGAGCGCCTCGGGACCGAGCTCGGCTTTCAGATATTTCTGCTTGCCCTGGCCAATACCGTGCTCGCCGGTGCAGGTGCCACCCATTGCCTGCGCCCGCTCGACCAGCCGATGCATGAATTCCTCGCCTCGCGCCATTTCGTCGCGGTTGTCGACGTCGCAGATCAGCGAGCAGTGGAAATTGCCGTCGCCGACATGGCCGACGATCGGCGATTGCAGCCGCAGCCGCTCCAGATCCTCCTCCGTCTCGGTGACGCAGTCGGCAAGCCGCGAGATCGGCACGCAGACGTCGGTTGCGACCACGCCCGCGCCGGGCCGCAGCGCCTTCACCGACCAATAGGCATCGTGCCGTGCCTGCCAGAGCCTCGTGCGGTCCTCGGGCTTGGTGGTCCAGCTGAAATCGCCGCCGCCGCATTCCTTGGCGATCTCTCCGAAATTCCTGGATTGCTCGGCGACCTCGGCCTCGCTGCCGTGGAATTCGAGCAACAGCAGCGGCGTCTCCGGCAGCGACAATTTCGAATAGGAATTGCAGGCCTTGACCTGCTCGGCATTGAGCAGCTCGATGCGCGCCATGGGGATGCCGGTCTGGATCGCGAGAATGGTCGCCTGGCAGGCGCCGCGCAGGCTGTCGAAGGAACAGGCCGCCGCCGCGATGGTCTCGGGAATGCCGCGCAGCCTCATGGTGAGTTCGGCGATGATGCCGAGCGTGCCCTCGGCGCCGATGAAGAGATGCGTCAGATCGTAGCCCGCGGAGGACTTCTTCGCGCGCGTTCCGGTCTTGATGATCTCGCCATCGCCACGCACCACTTTCATCGCCAGCACGTTCTCGCGCATGGTGCCATAGCGCACGGCGTTGGTGCCGGACGCCCGCGTCGAGGCCATGCCTCCGAGCGACGCATCCGCGCCGGGGTCGATCGGGAAGAACAGGCCCTGGTCGCGCAGATACTCGTTCAGCGCCTTGCGGGTGACGCCGGGCTCGATCACGCAGTCGAGATCCTCGGCATGGACTTCGAGCACCTTGTTCATATCGCGCAGGTCGATGCAGATGCCGCCCGCCGGCGCGTTGACATGTCCTTCGAGCGAGGTTCCGGTGCCGAATGCGATCACCGGCACGCCGTGTCTGGCGCACACCCGCACCGTGTCCTGGATGTCGGCGGTCTCCTGCGCCATCATCACGGCATCCGGCGGCTGCGGCGGCAGCCAGGTGGTGGTATGCGCATGCTGGTCACGGACCGCTTGCGAGGTGATGAGCTTGTTGCCGAACCGCGCGGCGAGCGCCTCAAGGGCGCTGGCAAGCGCCTGCGGCTCCGGGCGCTTGAGATTGTCGATTGTCATCGCAGCCACGTCAGTCATCCTCCCGGCTTTGGAGCGCGATTGGATTCAGGCTCCAGCTTTTTGTTTAGGCATGATCTCCGCGCAAACGCCTTGCGTTTGCCGCGCGTGAAAGCCACTCCAAACCGATCGGGCCGCAGCCCGAGGGCACGCTGTTCCGCATCACGCTTCAGGCGACGGTGGCAAAGGATATATAAGGGGTCAAGAGACCAAGGGAATGGATATGACGACCGCTACCGCCTTGAAGGATATGCCGCTACCGCCTGCGCCGTTCCGGTCCTCGATCATGCAGATCGAGCCGCAATGGATCGACTATAACGGCCACCTCAACATGGCCTATTACAATGTGATGATGGATCGCGCCATCGACGAACTATGGGTGCATCTCGGCATCGGGCCTGCCTATCTGAAGGAGCGGCACGGCTCGACCTTCACGGCCGAATGCCATGTGCGCTATCTGCGCGAGATTCACCTCGGCGACCCCGTGCAGATCTCGGTCTGGCTGCTCGATGCCGACGAGAAGCGGCTGCACACTTTCGAGGAGCTGTGGCATGCGACCGAGGGCTGGCTGTCGGCCACCTCCGAGAACATGACAATGCATATCGACATGAATATGCGGAAGGTCGGGCCGTTTCCGCCGGATATCCGCGCACGCACCCAGGCCGTGGCGCAGGCGCATGCGGCAGTTCCGCGCCCCGACGGCATCGGCCGAAGGGTCGCGATGCCAGGTAGAAATTAGCCCGGCAGGCCGACGTCGGAGAGTGCGTCCAGCACCAGGTTACGGTAGTTCTCCGGCAGCGGCGGCATGCCGCGCCGCACTTCCGAAACCGTAAGTTCCGGATGACGCGATCGCAGCGCATCGAGGCTGCGCTCGGCCTCCGGCCGGGCACCCGTCAAGAGATAGGCCGGGGACAGCGTTCGATGCATCCAGACCGACGATGGATGTTCGATCAGGGCGCGCTCCTGCCAGCGCACCGCCTCGGCATAATTGCCGGCCTTGAAATGCGCGCAGCCGATACCGACCATGCTGTTGAAGGCCAGCTTGTCCTGCGGCGCAAGATCGAGCGCGATCTTGAACCTCTCGATCGCCGACTCGGCCTCACCCCGATAGACCTCCAGCCAGCCGCTGCGGCTCCAGGCCCAGGCGCAGCCGCCGTCGATCGCGAGCGCCTTGCCGATGACGAGCGCTGCGCTGTCGAGCTCGTCCAACACCGTCAGGGCATTGCCGAGCACCGCAAGCACGGTCGCGTCCGCTGACAGCGACTGCGCCTTGCGGGCGAGTTCGAGGCCCCGCGCCCTCTCGCGCGCGGGATCGCTGGTCAAGTGATAGACGGTCCGCTGGCCGTAGGCCCAGGCCGCCATCGCCACTGCGAGCGGGAAATCCGGGTCTTGATCGAGCGCCTGCTCCAAGAGATCGAGCGCGCGGGCATTTCCCTCGGCGTCGAGCGACAGAATCCCCGGCATCGCCAGCAGCGCGAGATCGTGCGGGCCGCGTGCGCTCTCTGGCGTCAGCCGCGCACGCTCGATCTCGGCCCATCGCAGATTGGGCTGCAGCGCGGCGACGATGCGTGTCGCAAGCAGCTCGTGCGACTTCGATCCTCCGATCAGCACACCCTCGTTGCTGTGCGCCCATAGCTGCCGGCCACTTTCCTGAACGACGAGCTGAAGCACCAGGCGCTTGTGCGCGTCGCTGCTGCGAATCGCGCCCTGCATCCGATACCGCGCAAAGCGGGCCTCATAGGTGACGGAGACACCGGCGCGGGTCAGCGCAGTCGCCAGATCATCGGCGAGATTTTTGGCGACCGCGCCATCCTCGGCATCCGTCTCCAATGGAACAAGCACCATGGTCGGCTGATCGCGCGACGGCGCCAGCACCGTGAGCTTCGACGGGAACTCGGCGACAAACCGCGCCTGCCGTTTCAACGTGCAGGACGGCGTCTCGCCATAGCGGCGGCGATATTCCCTTGAGAAGCGGCCGAAATGCGCAAAGCCGCACCGCAAGGCGATGTCGGCGATCCTGTCGCCCGGCGCGCCCTGCAACAGCTCGTGCCGCGCCTGTTCCAGGCCGATGTCCTGCCAGACGGCGTGCGGAGATTTGCGCAGAAAGTCCATGAACTGGCGCTGCAGCGTGCGGGCCGAAACGCCCGCGACCGCGGCAAGCTGTGAGACATTCTGTCGCTGCCCGACATTGGCATGAATCACCTGCAACGCGCGGCGGACGCTGCGCGGCAGGGGCGATGAGATCGATAACATGCTGTCGAACGACGTCAGTGAATGAACTCCAAGCTCGACAATGACAAGACCGGCAATGACAAGGCCAACAAGGCGACAATAATTCGAATGAAATGATTTAGCGCAGTTCGCGCCTCTCAATTGTTGTCTGTCTCACAAGGGAAAAAGTTCACGATCTGGATAGCCTTGGCGCGATTTGGATAGGCGGCCGCGCCGCCTCACCATACTTCCTTTTGTGTGCCGCAAGGCGCCCTTCGCATGTCGCGAAAAGCCCCTTGCATGTCGCTAAAAGCCGAGGAGCATCCCATGGCAACAATAGCTGCACTTCTGCGCGGCATTGGTCGCTGCGCGATCCTTCTCGAACAGGCGCTTCTGAAGCTGCTCGCCGACCGAATCCGTCGCCACGGCATACGCCTGGCGATGTCGGCATCGCGGTCGCCGCGCAAGAACTGACAACACCGAGCACGAGAAAGGAACGATTATGACCGCATCTGCCGCCCTACAAACCACCCCGCTCGACCTCGACGCCCTGAAAGCCCGCCAGCACGGCGCCTGGTCGTCCGGAGACTATGCCATCGTCGGAAGCACCTTGCAGATCGTCGGCGAGGAGCTCTGCGAGGCGCTGGACCTTCACGCGGGCGGGCGCGTGCTCGACGTCGCCGCCGGCAATGGTAACGCGACATTGGCCGCGGCGCGGCGCTGGTGCCGCGTCGTCTCGACGGACTATGTTCCCTCCCTGCTGGAGCGCGGAAAATTGCGCGCCGCCGCCGACGGTCTTTCGGTCGAGTTCAGGGAAGCCGATGCCGAGGCGTTGCCGTTCGCCGACGCGACATTCGACGCAGTGCTCTCGACCTTCGGCGTGATGTTCACGCCGAACCAGGACCGCGCGGCGAGTGAATTGATCAGGGTCTGCATGAGCGGCGGCAAGATCGGGCTGGCCAACTGGACCCCGGACGGATTCATCGGCCAGCTCTTCAAGACGCTCGGCAAATATCTGCCGCCGCCGGCCGGCTCGAAATCGCCCGCGCTCTGGGGAACACAAGCGCGCATCGACGAGATGTTTGGCTCGTCGGCGCACGAGATCACGGCGGAGCGGCGCCATTTCGTGTTCCGCTACCGCTCGCCCGAACACTTCCTGGAGATTTTCCGGACCTATTACGGACCCGTGCTCAAGGCCTTTGCGGCGCTCGACACCGGCAAGCAGGACAGCTTGAAGCGGGACATTCTGGCATTGATCGCGACGCTGAACCGGTCCGGCGACGACACGATGGTCGTGCCCAGCGAATATCTTGAAGTAGTTGTGACTAAACGCTGAGAAAAGCTCACACGCAGGTGAAACGGAGCCGGCTATGTCCGGCTCCGTTTCTGCGTGAAGATTACGCGCGCATCTCGCAAGGCTTGTGGCTTTGAAGGCTTGTGTCCTTGAAGGCCTGTCTCCTTGAAGGCTTGCGCGCTCGAAGGCTTGCGTCCCCTGGAATTCCATTGTTGGAGAAATTTGACCGTGATCAACGATCCCCGCGGAGCGATTGACTATGACGAAACCGGCAACGGCCCGACCGTGGTGCTGGTGCCGGGCTCTTGCAGCACCGGCGCGGCCTGGCGCGGTCTGATGTCGCATTGGAAGAACGCCTTCCGTTGCGTCACCACGAGCCTGCTCGGCTATGGCGGCACCATCGAGCGGCGGACCAACGACAATGCCGATATTTCGCTGGAAGCGGAGATCATCGAACGGGTCATTGCCCGCGCTGGCGCGCCTGTTCATCTGATCGGACATTCCTTCGGCGGGCTTTCCGCGCTTGCCGTGGCGTTGCGCCATCCGCAATTGCTGAGCAGCCTGACGATCATGGAGGCGCCGGCGCCGGAGATCCTGCGGCATGCCGGCGAGGACGAGCACTATTCCGCCTTCCGCAACATGACCCTGAGCTATTCCGCGGCGTTCCGCGGCGGTCAGCCCAACGCGATCGAACGGATGGTCGATTTCTATGGAGGCCTGGGCACCTTCGCCGGATGGCCGCAACGCGTTCGCGACTATGCGGTCGAGACCACGGCGGTGAATCTTCTGGACTGGGCCTCGGCCTATGGATTTGCGCTGACGCCGCAGCTCTTGAAAAGCATCGCGGCGCCCACCCTCGTGGTGCGCGGTGAGAAAAGCCATCCGGCCGTGAAACGCGCCAATGAATTACTGGCCCGATCGATCCCGGGGGCGACGCTCGCGACCGTCCCCGGTGCCGCGCATTTCCTGATCGCGACCCATGCGAGCGAGCTTGCCGGCCTCGTCGCGAGCCATCTGGGCGAATCGATGGCCCAAGTCTGAATCAAATGGTCTGAATCAAATGGTCTGAATCAATCAGGCCTGAAGCAGACCGGCTATACGCGGCGTCCGCGTGCGACGCCAACCACCGCCGAGACCAGGAACAGGATGACGGCGATGAAGAAGATGATCTTGGCGATTTCGACGGACGCGCCCGCGATGCCGCCGAAACCAAGCACGCCGGCGACGAGAGCGATGATCAGAAAAGTGACGACCCAGCCTAGCATGATACGAACCTCTGCGTTTTGCCTCTGTTTGAATTGGCTTCGACAGGAGCAACGCGCTCCGCCTGCGAAAACAAGTCCGGCCCGGGAACGATGGTTCCCAGGCCGGATGCAGCGAAAAATGACGGAGCGGATGGAACCAAACCGACCCAAATCGACCCAAATCCACCCTCGGGCGACCTCTCGCGGTCCCTCGGGCGCATTGCTGGTTCGCTGCGATTAAATCTGTAAAACCCGTGCCCGACGCCCTATATGCTGGTCAATCCTGCTAAGAAGGCTCAACTTCGCCCGCCCCCGATGCCATCGTTGTGGGGAAGAATTGATTCGCATGACCGAGCCGAACCGACTGGGCCATCACGGTGTCCCCGATCATCAGCCCGCCTCCGGCGGCATTGCCGCGCGCGCCCGCGCCGCCGCAACGCCGCGCTATCTCGACGGTCTCAATCCCGAGCAGCGCGAGGCGGTGGAGACGCTTGACGGCCCGGTGCTGGTGCTGGCCGGCGCGGGCACTGGCAAGACGCGGGTCTTGACCACGCGCATCGCCCACATCTTGAGCCAGGGCCGCGCCCGGCCGGGCGAGATCTTGTCGGTGACCTTCACCAACAAGGCCGCGCGCGAGATGAAACTCAGGCTCGGCCAGATGCTCGGCCAGGCAGTCGAAGGCATGCCCTGGCTCGGCACCTTCCATTCGATCGGCGGCCGCATCCTGCGCACCCATGCCGAGATGGCGCAGCTCAAATCCAATTTCACCGTGCTCGATGTCGACGACCAGGTGCGGCTGCTGAAGCAGCTTTTGCAGGCCGACAATATCGACGACAAGCGCTGGCCGGCGCGCATGCTCGCCGGGCTGATCGACGGCTGGAAGAACCGCGGCCTTGGTCCGTCGCAGGTGCCGGCCGGCGAAGCCGCCGTGTTCGCCAATGGCAAGGGTGGCAAGCTCTATGCGAGCTATCAGGAGCGGCTGAAGATCCTCAACGCCGCCGATTTCGGCGACCTGCTGTTGGAGAACATCCGTATTTTCCGCGAGCACCCCGACGTGCTCCGGCAATATCAGCAGCGCTTCAAGTTCATCCTGGTGGATGAGTACCAGGACACCAATGTCGCGCAATATCTGTGGCTGCGGCTGCTGGCGCAGGCGCCCAGTTCTTCCACCTCCCCCCGCTCGCGGGGAGAGGTCGATGCACGAAGTGCATCGGGTGAGGGGGACTCTCCGCAAACTGCACTCACGGAGAGAGCCCCTCACCCCAGCCCTCTCCCCGCAAGCGGGGAGAGGGAGGAGAGCGCGCGCGCCGTATCCGCCGTCATTCCGGGGCGCGTCCAACGGGTCGGCGCAGAGCACCGCCCGATGACAGGCTCCGACGCGAATCCGGAATCTCGAGATTCCGCCTCTGCGCTTTCAGCCCATCCCGGAATCACGGCCCACGCCAAGAACATCTGCTGCGTCGGCGATGACGACCAGTCGATCTATGGCTGGCGCGGCGCGGAGGTCGACAACATCCTGCGCTTCGAGCACGATTTTCCGGGCGCGAAGGTCATCCGCCTTGAACGCAACTACCGCTCCACCGGCCACATCCTGTCCGCCGCCTCCTACCTCATCGCGCATAATGAAGGCCGGCTCGGCAAGACGCTGCGCACCGAGGACGTGGATGGCGAGAAGATTACCGTCACGGGCGCCTGGGATTCGGAAGAGGAAGCCCGCGCGATCGGCGAGGAGATCGAGGAACTGCAGCGCGCCGGCGAGAGGCTCAACGAGATCGCGATACTGGTGCGCGCGTCCTACCAGATGCGCGAATTCGAAGATCGTTTCGTCACGCTGGGACTGCCCTATCGCGTGATCGGCGGTCCGAGATTCTATGAGCGCGCGGAAATCCGCGACGCTCTGGCCTACCTGCGCGTCATCAACTCGCCCGCCGACGATCTCGCCTTCGAGCGCATCGTCAACGTTCCGAAGCGGGGGCTGGGTGATGCCACCGTGCAGCTTCTGCATGATCACGCCCGCAAGCGCCGCATTCCGCTGTTCGAAGCCGCGCGCGCGGTGGTCGAGACCGACGAGTTGAAGCCGAAGGCGCGCGGCAGCCTGCGCGACCTCGTGCTGCAGTTCGACCGCTGGCGCACGCAGCCCGACGTGACCGCGCACACCGAGCTTGCCGAGATCGTGCTGGACGAGAGCGGCTATACCGAGATGTGGCAGAAGGACCGCTCGGCGGATGCCGCCGGCCGGCTCGACAATTTGAAGGAATTGGTGCGTTCGATGGAGGAGTTCGAGAATCTGCAAGGATTTCTCGAACATATCGCGCTGGTGATGGACCGCGACGGCGAAGCCGAGGACGATGCCGTGTCACTGATGACCCTGCATTCGGCCAAGGGCCTGGAATTCGACGACGTGTTCCTGCCGGGCTGGGAAGAAGGCCTGTTTCCAAGCCAGCGCACGCTCGACGAACAGGGCCGCGCCGGGCTGGAGGAAGAGCGCCGCCTCGCCCATGTCGGGCTGACGCGCGCACGCCGCCGCGCAAAACTCTATTTTGCCACCAACCGCCGCATCCACGGCACCTGGACGACCACGATCCCCTCGCGTTTTCTGGACGAGTTGCCACCGGCGAGTGTCGAGATCACGGAATCCAAGGGTGGCGCGGGCTGGGGCGGCGCCGGCGGCTACGGCCCTTCGCGTTTCGATAATGTCGAATCCTTCGGCTCCAGCTACACGACGCCGGGCTGGCAGCGCGCCCAGGCCAATCGCGCGCGCGGCCGCGGCGGGCAGGCGCGCGGCGGCTTCGAGGAGGAGCAATCATCCTATGCGGCGCGCGACGCGTTCGACGGCTTCGCCCGCAAGAAGCGCGCGCCGCTGACCATCGAGGGCGAACTGGTCGCGAAATCCACCGGCACAGTGTCCGAATTTTCGCTGGATGATCGCGTATTCCACCAGAAGTTCGGCTATGGCCATGTCGTGAAGATCGACGGCAACAAGCTCACCATCGCGTTCGAAAAAGCCGGCGAGAAGAAAGTCGTCGATAGTTTCGTCGAGCGGGCTTAGCGGCCATGACAGAATCGAAGGGGCGGCAACCCGCACGATGATGTCTTCGACCATTGGTGACGTCTTCGACCTTCGGTCGCGCCGGCCGACACCGCCCCCGTGCAGCATGCCGCAACCACCACCCCCTCCATCGTGGGTCTTGACCGCCGCGAGCCTCATCGTATCAGATGAGGCCATGGTTCGGGGTTTGTCGATTTTGTTGATGGCTTTGTCGATCGCGCCACCGCTTGCCGCGGCGGAGACGACGAGCTTTGCCGATGCCGCGGCGCTGCTTGCCAAGAGCTGCGCGGCGGATATTGAATCCAACTGCCGCGGCGTCAATCTGGATTCCAACCGTCTCAAGGAGTGCCTGTCGCGCAACCGGGATGCGTTGTCTGAGCCGTGCGCGGCCAATTATCTGAAGACGTTCGACGCGATCCAGAAGCGGATCGCCGCGCGCGTCACCGTGGCCAACGCCTGCACGCGGGAAATCGTCAAATTGTGCGGAGGCTCGACCAAGGAAACCAGCAGATCGATTCCCTGCCTCACCACCACGCAAGGCGTGAGCCAGCGATGCAACCAGGCGATGGACGAGGCGGGGTATCGATGAGCAGGCCGGCCGGAAAAAACCTGCGTGATGCCCGCGTGCTGGCCGCGGCGCTTTTGCTGTCTGCCGCGCTCGCATCCCCCGGACGCGGCGAGACGAGTGTGACGCGGGACGACATCATCAGCCAGCTCGGCCGGTTCGATTCGGCACCGGAGATCGACCTTGTGGCGCTGCGCCAGAAGACGCAGGAGCGCTCGCGATCGCGGTCGCGGAACGAGCCCGAGGCCTCGAAGCGGCCGCCGATCGCGCCCGAGCTGCTCGGCCTGTCAGGCTTCAATGTCGACATCCAGTTCGATGTCGACACGCCGATCGTGCGTCCGCAATCCTACGAGACGCTCGGCCGGATCGCCGACGCGCTGGTGCAGGCCAAGCTCCTGCCCTACACCTTCCTGATTGTCGGCCACATCGAGGCCAATGGAAAGCGCGAGAACAACGTGACCCTGAGCCAGCGCAGGGCCGATGCCATCCGCGACATACTGGTCAACACCTTCAAGATCTCGTCGAAACGCATCCAGTCGATCGGGCTCGGCGAAGAGCAGCTGCTCGACCCCGCGCGTCCGGCCTCGGCAACCAACCAGCAGATCCAGATCCTGACGGTTGCGAAATTGCCCGAACAGAGCGAGCAACCCCAGCCCGCCGCAGCAAGTGCGCCGGCACCTGCGAAGAAGTCGGCCAAAAAACGATAGTCGATTGTTTTCCGGGCAGATTGCGGAACCTGTTCAGGGTCCCTATCTGATTGCAGCCTTCTCCGCTTTTCGCGCCGACATAAAGGGCGCGCCCTCTTTTCCCCATATTTGCCCGTCGATCGACCAAGTCCGCAATGACACCGATCATCTCCGTCGCCCATCTGTCAAAGACCTACGAGTCCGGCTTCAAGGCGCTGAAGAACATCAATCTCGACATCGCGCGCGGCGAGATCTTTGCGCTGCTCGGTCCGAATGGCGCCGGCAAGACCACGCTGATCAGCATCATCTGCGGCATCGCCAATCTGAGCGAGGGCCGCGTGACGGTCGGCGGACATGATATCAACAAGGATTACCGCGCTGCACGCGGGCTGATCGGGCTGGTGCCGCAGGAACTGCATACCGACGCATTCGAGACGGTCTGGGCGACGGTGAGCTTCAGCCGCGGCCTGTTCGGCAAGCCGAAGAACCCGGCGCATATCGAGAAGGTGCTGAGGGACCTGTCGCTCTGGGACAAGAAGGACGCCAAGATCGTGACGCTGTCCGGCGGCATGAAGCGCCGCGTGATGATCGCCAAGGCGCTGTCGCATGACCCGAAAATCCTCTTTCTCGACGAGCCGACCGCGGGCGTCGACGTCGAGCTGCGCAAGGGCATGTGGGACGTGGTGCGGGAGCTGAAGACCTCCGGCGTCACCATCATCCTGACCACGCATTACATCGAGGAAGCCGAGGAGATGGCCGACCGCATCGGCGTCATCAACAGAGGCGAGATCATCCTGGTCGAGGACAAGGCGCGGCTGATGCAGAAGCTCGGCAGAAAGCGCCTGACGCTGCATCTGCAGGGCAGGCTCGACGCGATCCCGCCGGCGCTGTCGCCCTATCATCTCACGCTTTGCGACGACGGTCGCGAGCTTGTCTACGACTACGACACAAAGCGCGAGCACACCGGCATCACCAGCCTTTTGAGCGACCTGCGCAGTGCCGGCATCCGCTTCTCCGACCTCGAGACCACGCAATCGTCGCTGGAGGACATCTTTGTCAGCCTGGTGAAAACACCATGAATGTCCGCGCGATCCGCGCCATCTATCTGTTCGAAATGGCCCGCACCTGGCGCACGCTGGTGCAGAGCATCGTCTCGCCCGTGGTGTCGACCTCGCTCTATTTCGTGGTGTTCGGCGCGGCGATCGGCTCACGCATCAGCGAGGTCGAGGGCGTCAGCTACGGTACCTTCATCGTGCCGGGGCTCGTGATGCTGTCGGTGTTGACGCAAAGCATCGCCAACGCCTCGTTCGGCATTTACTTTCCGAAATTCGTCGGCACGATCTATGAGATCCTCTCGGCGCCGGTGTCCTACTTGGAGATCGTGCTCGGCTATGTCGGCGCCGCGGCGACGAAATCGACCGTGCTCGGGCTGATCATTCTTGCGACCGCCGGCCTGTTCGTGCCGCTCCACATCCTTCACCCCTTCTGGATGCTCTCGTTCCTGGTGCTGACGGCGGTCACCTTCAGCCTGTTCGGCTTCATCATCGGCATCTGGGCCGATGGATTCGAGAAGCTGCAGATGATTCCGATGCTGGTGGTGACGCCTTTGACCTTCCTTGGCGGCAGCTTCTATTCGGTCAAGATGCTGCCGTCGGCATGGCACACGGTCGCGCTGCTCAATCCGGTGGTCTATCTGATCTCCGGCTTCCGCTGGAGCTTCTACGAGATCGCCGATGTCACCGTCGCCGTGAGCATCGGCATGACGCTCGCATTCCTGGTGATCTGCATGATCATCGTGTGGTGGATCTTCAAGACCGGCTACCGTCTCAAGAAATGACGCCATTCCGGGCGCGCCCGAGCGCGAACCCGACTCTCGATTCGCATCAACGATAACAGTGATAGTGACCATACCGGTCGTGATAGCCATGGCAGCGATATCGCCAGCCGCGATGCGGAACGCCGAATACGCCCTCGACGGCGCCGACTGCACCGCCGACACCGGCTCCGACAGCACCGCCCACGACACCGCCGACCGGGCCCGCGGCACGATTGCCTTCATAGGCCCCTTCCTGCGCGCCGCGCACAATGCCCTGTGAATGGGCGGCGTGCGGAATTGCCAGCAACGGGAGTGCGCCCGCGGTGGCGGCAAAAACCCAACAGAGCGGCAAACCGGCTGGTGCCACCGCGCTTCTGACTTTGGCTCTTTTCATCGTAATTCCTTAAAGACCGGCGCTGATAAAGTCCCGCCGGGGATGGGCATATGAAACGCGGATGCGGCCGAATAGTTGCGCCTTTCTGACGATTTGGAGAACGGCCCCGCGCAATCTCTTGAACGGTTAGGCCTCGCGAAAATGTCACCATCGCCGGCCTCTCCCCGCCTTGCTTGCGCCGCCTCAAACGTTAACGATGCGTTAAGCAGACTGCTGGAACCAGGACCGGATTTCGGGCATAGTGTTTGCCGGGGGACGGAAAAGCCGCGGCGCTGCTAACAAGGCCCGGAGGCCAAAGGTAAAATGCGTTCCTTCCTCGTTGCTGTTGCCGGCATGGCATTTCTCTTCGCGACGTCCGCCGCGCAAGCCAATGTCGCCATCACTGTCGACAAAGACAACCAGATGATGACCGTCGCGGTCGACGGTGTCGCGCGCTATCACTGGCCGGTCTCGACCGGCATTCCCTCCTATGAGACGCCGAACGGCAGCTTCCGCACCTTCCGCATGGAAGAAGACCACTACTCCAAGGAATTCGACGACGCGCCGATGCCGCACGCGATCTTCTTCACCAAGATCGGCCATGCGATCCACGGCACCGATTCCGAAGGCCGGCTCGGCACGCCGGCCTCGCATGGCTGCGTGCGGCTGTCGCGCGCCAACGCCTCGACGCTCTATGCGCTTGTGCAGGAGCAAGGCGTGCTCAATACGACGGTGACGCTGACCGGATCGTCCCAGGTTGTGCTTGCGCGCAATCCGCGCCGCGGCAACACCGCGATCGCCCGTCGCGATCCTGCCCAGACCTATGAGCAGCAATATTCCGGGCAGCAATATTCACAGCAATATCCGGCCTCAGGCGAGCCTGTGACGCTGGCGCCGCGGCCGCAATTTCTGCCCGGCCGCCAGGTCGTGACGCAGCCGCGGCCGGATGACGGCTACATCTATCCGGCCGACGGCAGCCCGGACGACCAGCGCTATCCGGCGCCACGCTCGGCAAACCGCCGCGTGCATGACGCGCAGGTCTATCAGCAGCAGCCGCAAGCTCAGTACTACAATAATCCCGGCTATGCTCCCGCCCCTCAGGGTCAGGGCTATTATCAGCCGCGACCGTTCTATCCGCCGCGCGGATATTACCAGGACTAGAGCCTTTTCCGTTCCGATTGAATCGGAACGGAGGGCTCTAGTCTCTTGTTTTGACGCGTTTTCTTCACGCGAACCGGTAGCCACTTCGCTCGAAAACGCTCTAAATCTTCGTACAAACCGACGCTGTTTGACGGCGGCGCGCGACATATAAACCGCGCGCCGTCTGTTTATTGCTCACCGTCGCGCAGCCTTCGATAAACGGCGCCGAGGACGTTGGAATAATCGTCGGTCCAGACCCGCTGGTTCTCCGTCGGCTCCGTCAGGGCCCATTGATCGGATGACGCAAGCTTGCCGATATCGGCCTCATCCCGCGCCGACACCACCACTGTGGTTGCGAAAATATATTCGTTGTCGCGCCCGGAATCTTCGCTGTAGACCCAGCTCTTCATATCGTTGGCGTCGGCGATGCCGACCACGACGCTCGACAGCTCCAGGTGCCGGTTGGAGACATGCATCACCACCAGACCCTGCGGCGCGAGCTTGTCCTTGTAGATCTTCATCGCCTCCTGCGTCGCGAGATGGATCGGAATCGCATCCGACGAATAGGCGTCGACGATGATCAGGTCGTAGACGCCGTCAAGCTCCTTGGCGAAGGTCAACCGCGCGTCGCCGATCACCGGCTGCGCGTCCGGAGCGCAGTTTTGGATGTAGCTGAAATATTTCGGGTCGCGCGCGGTATCGACCATGGTCTGGTCGATCTCGAAGAACTTCCAGGTCTCGCCGGGCTCGGCGGCGCAAGCGAGCGTGCCGGAACCGACGCCGATCACCGCCACGCGCAGCGGCGCGCCCTTGCGTTCGCGGACCGCGGTGATGGCCTGACCGATGCCGCCATCCCTGTGGTAATAGGAGATCGGCTCGGGCCGGCCGCTCACCGGCGTGCCGTCGCTATTCAGGAATTTCTGGGCACCGTGAATCGTCGTGCCGTGCATCAGCACATGATACTGCCCGCCCGGCATCACCACGATCTTGTGCACGCCGAAGAAGCTGCGCACGGTCTCGACGCGACCATCGTCGGCCGGATAGACGCGGATCAGCACCAGCGCCAGCACGACGGTGGCGAAGATTTTCGCTCGGTTGGCTTTCAACAGCAGCGCCAGCGCGGCGGCGAGGATGCCGACGGCGCTGGCCGTCCAGACGCGATGGTCCAGCATCCATGCCGGGATCTTGCCCGCAAACCAGGCCGGCGCGATCAGGGCGACCGCAAGCACGGCAAGCACCGGCCAGTACCAGCGGCTCCAGGATGGCCATCGTTCGCCGCCGTCAGACGGCCGGCACAGCGCGGCCAGCGCCAGCAGGATCGGATATTCGGCGACCCATGAGAACGCATAAGGCGAGATCAGCCCGGCGAACAGTCCGCCAACCATGCCGCCAAAGGACAGCGCGACATAGAATCCGGTGAGATATTTGGCGGCCGGCCGCGTCCGCGCCAATTCGCCATGACAGGCCATCGCGATGACAAAGAAGCAGAGCTGGTGGCCGCCCAGTGTCAGCAGGAGGTTCTGCTCGCCGCCGAGCGCGAGCAGCGCAATCACGCCCGCGATCGCCAATGGCTGCAGCATCAGCATCCATTTGTGCGGCAACAGCGGGCGCGACTGGAACACCAAAACCCAGGTCAACAGATAAAGCGACAGCGGCAGCACCCAGAGCAGCGGCGCCGCGGCGACGTCGGTCGAGATATGCGCGGTCACCGCGATCAGAAGGCCCGACGGCACCGAAGCGAGAAAGATCCAGCGCGCGCGCAACAGCCAGCCGGGGGCCGGCGCTGACGTTTCCCCGGTTTGCAGATCAGCCACCGCGCCGGCCGGCGAGCGCAGAAGCAGAAGGCCGCAAGCCGCGATCAGCAGCACCAGCACGCCATAGCCGCCGGTCCACATCAGATTCTGCGTGCGCAGCGTGAACATCGGCTCCAGCAGCACGGGATAGGACAAGAGCGCGAGAAAGCTGCCGATGTTCGATGAGGCGTACAGAAAATACGGATCGGGCCCGGCCGGATGGCCGGTGCGCACGAACCATGCCTGCAGCAGCGGATTGTTGGCGGCGAGCGCGAAGAACGGCAGACCGATCGAGACCGCGAACAGGCCGAGCAGCCAGAACGCATAGCCCGAGGTCGGCGGCTCGCCCCAACTGCCTGCAATCGACAGCGGCAGCGTCAGCAGCGCGGCCGCGAGCAGCACCAGGTGCAGCGCAACCACCATCGTGCGGTTCGTGACCTGCATCAGAACATGCGCATAGGCGTAGCCCGCAAGCAGCAGCGACTGGAAGAACACCATCGCCACCGACCACACCGCCGGCGAGCCGCCGAGCCGCGGCAGCACCATCTTGGTGAACAGCGGCTCCACCGAGAACAACAGCAGCGCGCTGAGGAAGATCGCCGCGGTATAGACCGTCAGCACCAGCCGGTTTCGCGAAACGGACGGCAGGTCCGCGGCGGCTAGCGGCT
>Ga0210406_10002369_pt1 | contig 21647 bp, 15 predicted proteins | sample IncBWC30MmetaG_FD_155454 | JGI IMG/M metagenome (GOLD analysis project Ga0210406, IMG submission 155454) | Forest soil microbial communities from Barre Woods Harvard Forest LTER site, Petersham, Massachusetts, United States - Inc-BW-C-30-M | ecosystem: Environmental > Terrestrial > Soil >... | reverse complement strand
GCCACGTGGATGAGTTCGATCACGACATTATTTGGCACCAGGAATTGGTTGTGCCGCCAGGAACGCACCAAGTGACGGTCACTCGGGATGGCAAGGAACTGTGGTCCGGCCCGATTACTGTCGCGGCAGACCAGCGCGTGATTATTGATATCTCGAATGGAAAAGAAAAGACCAAGCCCTGGGATCGTGGCTCGCCGTGCCCAACATATCGCCCCCAATGCGAGCTGCCTAAATTGGCGTCGCGCTTTAGGGCCGGTATGGCAAGCGCTACCGTCGTTGTGGCACCTGTCAGCGGATCTGTCTCCGCCAATCCGTCGAAAATCGATTGCAACCAAAATACCCAGCTGGCCTGGGTTTCCAAAGAAACTGTCGAAGCCGACATGAGCGGCATGAGCCCCGTTCCGACGTCGGGCGAGAAAACCATTTCGCCCCGGCAAACCACCGTGTATCAACTTACAGCTTCAGGACCAGGTGGCGTGACCACGCCGAGCACGACGGTGGAAGTCAACCCGGTGGTGCAATCGTCGCTGAGCGCTTCGCCGATGGAAGTTAACTACCGGCGCATCGGCGACAAGATCATCGAGCAAGGGACCACCAGTCTGACTTGGTCGTCGTCCAACTCTGACGCGGCTTCGCTGGATCCGGGTGGCTCCGTAGGTGTCAGCGGGACGAAATCCATCACCCTGAGCCCAACGCAAAGCGGCACCGGCCCCGTGGACGAACAGTTCAAATACAGCCTGAACGCGACGAACGTATGTGGCGGTTCGGATACCAAGACGGTGATGGTAAACTTGAAGGGCTCGGTCGAACCCATTCCCACTGTGCTGCTGCACAGCGTTTTCTTCCCGACCGCCTTTCCTACCAAGGAAGACCCGACGCTGGGACTCGTTCGCAGTCAGCAGGAAGTATTGACAACCCTCGCCACCACATTCAAACAGTATCTCGAATACGACCCTGACGCGAAATTGTCGCTTGGCGGGAACACGGACGAGCGCGGCGCGGATAAGTACAACGATTCTTTATCCGAACTTCGGGTGCAACGCGTTAAGGATTTCCTGGTTTCACAAGGAATCGCAGCGGAGAAGATTGACAGCGTAGCGTATGGCAAGCAGAAACCGCTAGACAAGGCCACGGTTAGCAACCTGCAAACCCAAAATCCAAACAAGCCTCCTGAAAAGCGGGTGCGCGATTCCCATGCGACCTGGCTGGCTTACAATCGCCGGGTTGATATCGTGCTCGTTCCCACAAACGCGGAGTCGGAGCGGTTCTATCCAAATCAAGCGGTGGATTCGGAAGTTCTTTGGCAGAGAGCCAAACCGGTCCGTAGCGCGGTTGAAGGGTATAACTAAGCGCTATGTGCGCGAGAGGTTGAAACAGCCGAGTGTCACCAAATTGTCAGTAAAACTGGCGCAAAACGAGCAATAATACGCCCTCGTGCCCGCTTCTCTTGCGCGGAAGATGGAGGCAGACATGCTTGGTAAAGGGCTTGCCAGCAAGTCTGCAACTGCTCGCGGCGAGGCCTGATCACTGACGGGCGACTGGTCGAGCCGCTCGAACCATGCAAGATGAGAACAATGATCTGACGCACAACGCTGTGTGGGTAGACAAAAAGAGCCGACTGAGCGGCAGGGTCGTAAAAGCGATTATCAAATCTTCGCAAACTGTGAATAAGTGCCTCTAGCATTATGTAGCAGAGGTGTCTTGGGCCGGAAGCGAAGATTGGGTAACGGTTTCCGGAAGAAGTCATCCAACGTGGTGCGCGGAATGACGTCTCGGGAGCAATGGCTACTCTCTACCGGTACTGTAAAGATTTGTGGAAGCTTGCTGTCGTTGCTCTTGTCCTGGCGGCGATCAATCAGATTTTTTCGCTGTTGGATCCGCTCATTTTCCGGCACATCATCGACTCCTACGCGACTCGCTATCGCGAGTATTCGAGCCCGCAATTCATTCGAGGAGTAGGACTGCTGCTCGCTGCGGCGGTTGGCGTGGCTCTGGTCTCGCGCATCGCCAAGAATTTCCAGGATTATTTCGTCAATGTAATCACGCAGAAGGTTGGCGCACGCATCTACACCGATGGGGTTCGACATTCTCTGGATCTCCCGTACACTTTGTTTGAGGATCAGCGCAGCGGCGAAACTCTGGGGAAGTTGCAGCGGGTACGAAGTGACGTCGAGAAGTTCATCGCACTGCTGGTGAACATGGTGTTCACAACTCTGATCGGCCTGGCGTTCGTCACGATCTACGCCGCCAAAGTACACTGGTCCATTGCCCCGGCTTATTTGTTGACAGTTCCGCTCCTTGGCAGCCTTAGTTCTGTGCTGAGCCGCAGAATCAAGACCGTCCAAAAGCGCATTGTGACCGAGACGACGGCCCTAGCGGGCGCGACGACTGAATCCTTGCGGAACATCGAATTAGTAAAGAGTTTAGGACTTGCGCAACAAGAAATTGACCGCCTTAATTCGACCACGGACAAAATCCTCAAGCTGGAGCTCGAAAAGGTCCGCTACCTCCGCAGCCTCAGCTTTGTTCAAGGCAGCTTCGTCAATCTCTTGCGGACTTCCATCCTTCTTCTGATGCTCTACCTGATTTACACGCTGCGCATCACGGTAGGGCAGTTTTTTTCTCTTTTCATCTATTCGTTTTTCATTTTCGGTCCGCTGCAGGAACTGGGCAATGTCGTCAACGCGTATCGCGAGACGGAGGCATCGCTCGACAATTTCGAAGAGATTTTGAAAATGCCGAGGGAACAAAAGCCCGAGCATCCGGTCGCACTGCCTTCACTCGAAACACTCGAGTTCGACCGAGTTAGCTTCCAGCATCAGTCGGCATCTTCACCCGCCTTGAGCGAGATCTCGTTCCGCGTGTCGCGCGGCCGGACCATCGCGTTTGTAGGACCGTCGGGTGCGGGTAAGACGTCGTTGGTGAAATTGCTGGTCGGCCTTTACCGCCCGAAAAGTGGCCATATCTTTTATAACGGAACTTCGGAAGATCAGGTGGCAATTGAAGATTTGCGTGAACGAATCGGATTCGTGACGCAGGACACGCAGCTGTTTTCCGGATCGATTCGCGAGAACCTGCAATTCGTCCGCCCGGACGCCACGGACGAAGAATGCCTGGAAGTCCTACGCCAGGCCGCTGTCGAAGGTCTGCTCCTGCGCGCCAATCACGGGCTCGACTCGAAGATTGGCGAAGGCGGGGTGAAGGTTTCGGGAGGAGAAAAGCAGCGGCTCTCGATCGCGCGCGCGCTTCTGCGCCGGCCGCAATTGCTGGTGTTCGACGAAGCGACTTCGTCGCTTGATTCTTTGACGGAAGAAGAGATCAGCGAGACGATTCGGGATGTCGCCGTGAGCCGAGACGCGATCACGATATTGATCGCCCACCGGCTCTCCACCGTCTTGCACGCGGATTGCATTTACGTGTTGGAACGGGGGCGAATTGTGGAGAGCGGCCGTCACGAAGATCTGCTCGCGAGCAAAGGTCTCTATAGCGCGATGTGGCGGCAGCAGGTGGGGGAGGGTCGGGAGAAGTTGCTCAACCCTGCGTGACCGATGAACGGTCGAAGATGCTGGTTTAACGTGTCCTGCAAACCTGTTAGGAACGCCGAAAACCCTTTTGAACCGCATGGGTGAAAGCGGCATCGGAATCGTACCAACGGATTTTTTGTCCAGTTTTCACAGCGGAGTGACCCATACAGGTCAGGCTCTTACCGGAGCTTGGTATGTCGACGGTTGCACATGGCAGAGCGCAAAAAAAATACAACCAATCGTGCTGTTGAGCATCACATATTGCATCGGAGAAGGTATGTCAGTGAAAAGCGTCCAATTTGCGGTTGCCGCGCACATCATGGCCGCCCTGGGTTACAGGCACGGCGAGGAAATCTCCTCGGCGACCCTGGCCGAGAGTGTGAACGCAGAACCCACGTTCGTTCGAAAGTCGCTCTCCAAGCTCTCGAAAGCGGGCTTGGTCGTGACAAAACGGGGCAAGAGCGGAGCGAGCGTGCTTTCGCGTTCTCCGCAGCAGATCACGTTGCTTGACGTTTACCGAGCCAGCGCAGCGCCGCCGGCGTTTGCGATTCACTCCTATCCTGTCGAAAAGCGATGTCCGGTCAGCTGCCACCTCAAGGAGTGCATGTCGGGGCTACTTTCTCAGGCCCAGAACAGCTTCGAGAGATCGCTCGCGAAAATCACCCTGGCTGATCTGGTTGGTCAGATCCGGCAAAAGACGCATTGACTTTTTTTGATTCTAAATGTGCATATAAAAGGCACAATATACCGGAGAATTACGAGAATGCTGACGGAAACAGAACTGGCGTCGGACGAACGAGCGGAGAACAAGGGGCCGCGAATCAGTGAACGAGTGTCGGCAAAGCTGTGGGTTGCCGCTGTCCTGGCAGGGATGGTGTTTGTAAGTGCATGGCTCAAGTATTCGCCCAGGGCGAGCGGAAGCTCTGCCGGTGCTCCGTCTGCTGCACTTCCACAAGTCGTGGTGAGCAAGCCGCTGTCGCAAGACATCGATACGCGGCTGGGCTTCCTTGGCCAATTCGCCGCGGTTTCGCAAGTCGAACTGCGCGCGCAGGTGGGCGGTACGCTTACTGGAATATCTTTCAAGGACGGGGACATTGTTCGGAAGGGCGACCTGCTTTTTACAATTGACGTTCGACCCTACGAAATCACACTCGCCGAAGCGAACGCCCAGCTCGAGGTTGCGGCGGCTCGACTGGAACTTGCTGACCGGCAGCTTGACCGTGCCAAAGATTTGGAGAAAAGCAACGCTGGATCAGTCGAAAACGTTGACCAGCGCATATCCGATCAGCGGTCGGCGCGCGCTGCGGTCGAAGAGGCCAAAGCCCGAATCCGCGATGCACAATTCGACCTCGACCATTGCCGGATTACGGCGCCGTTCACAGGGCGCATGGGCACGCATCTCGTCTCGGTAGGCAACCTGATTGCTGGTAGTCGCACAGCGACGAGTCCGACGACGTTGCTCGCGACCCTGGTGTCGCTTGATCCGATCTACCTTGACTTTGATATGAGCGAGTCCGATTTCCTCGTGTACTCCAAGTATCAGGCACAGCCCAAGGGACGGCATGTCCAGAAGGTTGAGGTTGCGCTTAGCGACGGCAATCGGTATACGCGAAGCGGCGTATTCGATTTCCTGGACAATGTCCTTGACCGTTCGAGCGGCACGATCCACGCCAGGGCTACAGTTGCGAATTCCGACCTGGTTTTGACTCCCGGCCTCTTCGCCCGTGTTCGCCTGGTCGTCGCTCCTCCTTCACCGACGCTCCTCGTGCCGGACACTGCAGTGCTGCCTGACCAATCGCAACACATGGTTATGACGGTTTCGGCGGGTGGCACGGTCGTGCCAAAGCGAGTGGAAGTAGGGGAGATTCGCGACGGTTTGCGAGTGATCCAGTCCGGGCTGGCACCGAGCGACCGAGTCATCGTGGACGGACTGCTGCACGCCGCGCCCGGAACCAAAGTCGCCACTCAGGACGGCACGATCCGTTATGCCGGCGGTCAGGACTAAAGAGAGCCAAGAAAATGCGCCTGACACATTTCTTTATCGAACGTCCCCGTTTCGCTACCGTCCTCAGCGCTTTCGTGACGCTCCTCGGGCTCGGTGCGCTCGCCATTCTGCCGGTCGCACAGTACCCGGAGATCGTCCCGCCCACAGTGCAGATCACCACGGTGTATCCGGGCGCATCCGCTGATACGGTGTCGCGCACCGTGGCGACGCCGCTCGAACAGCAGATCAATGGCGTCGAGAACATGCTCTACATGAGCAGTCAGTCGACCGGAGACGGCAGGCTCACGATCACGGTTACCTTCCGCATCGGCACCGACTTGAACGTCGCACAGATGCTGACGCAAAACCGTGTCCAGGATGCTTTGCCACGGTTGCCGGAAGATGTACAGCGCCTCGGTGTACAGGTCAGGAAGGCAACACCGAGCATACTCCTGGCCATTCACGTCTACTCGCCGGATAGTTCGCGTGACAATCTGTACCTCTCTAACTACACAACCTTGCACGTCAAGGACATTCTCGCGCGCCTCGAAGGTGTCGGAGATGTGCAGTTCCAGGGCGGCCGCGAGTACGCCATGCGCATCTGGCTCGAACCGGACAAGGTTGCGGCGAACAATCTTAACGGCAGTGAGGTGCTCGCGGCACTGCGCGCCCAGAACCTGCAGGTCTCGGCGGGCATTCTGAATCAGCCGCCAGCTCCGGGGCACGAAGCCTACCAGATCAACGTTGAGGCGCTCGGCAGGCTTTCGACGCCCGACCAGTTTGGCGACATCGTCGTCAAATCCGATCAGCAAGGAAGGGTGACCCGGGTGCGCGACATTGGTCGAGTCGAGGTTGGTGCCGCTGATTATGGATCCACTTCCTACATGGATCGCAGTGACGCTACGGCGCTCCTGATCTACGCGCAACCGGGAGCAAACTCGCTTGCGGTCGAACATGAGGTACTCTCGGCGATGAAAGACCTGAAGAAGGAGTTCCCGCAAGGCGTCGATTACAAAATCATCTACGATCCGACGATTTTCATCGCCAAATCGGTCCGCGAGGTGGTCATTACAATTTTCATCGCCATCCTTCTCGTGCTCGGCGTCGTGTTCCTATTTCTGCAAAATTGGAGAGCCTCGATCATCCCGGTGATCGCAATTCCCGTTTCTCTTGTCGGGACGTTTGCGGTTCTGTATCCGCTTGGGATATCGCTAAACAACCTTTCACTTTTTGCGCTGGTTCTCGCGGTCGGCATCGTCGTCGATGATGCGATCGTCGTGGTGGAAAATGTCGAGCGCAACATGCGCTCCGGCATGTCGGCGTCGGATGCCGCTCACAAGACGATGGACGAAGTTGGCGGAGCGCTGATTTCGATTGCGCTGACGTTGTGTGCTGTTTTCGTTCCGTCCGCTTTCCTCTCAGGAATATCTGGACTTTTCTTTCGGCAGTTTGCCGTCACGATTGCTGCATCGACGGTGATCTCGTGCTTTGTCTCGCTGACCCTGAGCCCGGCTCTGTGCGCGGTGCTCTTCAAAGACCACGGTCCACAAGGTGCTTCGTCGCATGGCCCGGTGGGTCGTTTTCTCCATTCAGGTTTTAACTGGTTTAATCGCGGCTTCGAGAGTCTGTCGAACGGATATGGAAATCTGACACGCCGTCTGGTGGCAGGAGTGGCCATTGTTCTCGTGATCTACGTCGCACTGATCGGCATTGCCGGGCTGGAGTTCTCGCGTGCGCAAACCGGTTTCATTCCGGAGCAGGATCAGGGATACCTGATCACCATCGTTCAGCTTCCTCCCGGAGCGACGCTCGCACGAACCGAGGAAGTGATGAAGCAGGCGACCGGTATCATCCTCAATACGCGTGGCGTTGAACACGCTGCTCCCTTCGCGGGCCTCGACGCGACGACATCGACGGTAGCGTCCAATTCCGGGACGATTTTTTCCGGCCTGCCCTCCCTCTACAACCACGAAATTCCTGGCGTCACGGCGAACACGGTATTGGCCGACCTACGCGCGCGTCTGTCGGTGATCAAGGATGCGTACGTGCTGACTATCCCCCCTCCTCCTGTACAAGGCCTCGGGAGTGCCGGTGGTTTCAAGATGATGCTGGAGGACCGCGCCGGGCTTGGTTCGGAGGCTGTTGTGCGGGCGGCGAATGATCTGGTCGCTGCAGCGAACAAGGATCCGCATTTCGCCGGGGCGTTTACGTTATTTAACACCGGATCACCCTCGGTCTACGCGGACATTGATCGCGTGAAAGCGGAGAAGGTTGGAGTCACCCCGACCGACGTGTTTTCGACGCTGCAAGTCTATCTTGGCTCCCAATACGTGAACGATTTCAATTTACTGGGCAGGACGTACGAAGTGGTCGTCCAAGCCGATGGACAATACAGACGCAACCAGCCGGACATCACCCGGCTGAAAGTACGCAACACTTCCGGTGAAATGGTGCCGATTGGGACGGTGGCACAGCTGAAGGACAATACGATCCCGTACCGTGTGCCGCGCTACGATCTCTTTCCGGCCGCGGAGGTGCAAGGGGTCGCCGCTCCGGGTGTCGCCTCTGGTACCGCGCTGCTCCGCATGGAGGAGCTTGCCCACCAGGTTCTTCCGCAAGGAATCGGATTCGAGTGGACGGATCTCTCCTTCCAAGAGGAGCAACGCGGAACTCCCACGCTCGTCGTCTTCGGCGCAGCCGCTCTCTTCGTGTTCCTGGTGCTCGTGGCGCAATACGAAAGTTGGAAGTTGCCGATGGCGATCGTTCTAATCGTGCCGATGTGCCTTCTCGCGTCCGTAAGCGGCTTGCTCGCACGCGGGTTGCCGATCGACATTCTGGCGCAAATCGGGTTCGTCGTACTAGTCGGCTTGGCCGCCAAAAACGCGATCCTCATTGTCGAATTTGCACGCCAGAAGGAAGAAGAGGGCGCAGCCGCAGGAGAGGCGGCGGTACATGCCGCGCGCACGCGCCTTCGCCCGATCCTGATGACGTCCTTCGCGTTCATCCTGGGGGTTGCCCCGCTGGCAATCGCGACGGGAGCAGGTGCAGAGATGCGCCGGTCACTGGGTACAGCCGTGCTGTTTGGGATGTTGGGCGTGACCGGCTTCGGTCTTCTCTTCACACCCGCCTTCTACACTTTCGTTCGCAATTTCGGCCGCAACCGTAAGGAACGCGAATTGAGTCGAGCAGCCCTTAAAGCGATGGCGATCATTCTTGCCCTCAGCCTATTTGCAGGTGGTTGTGCCGTGGGTCCACGCTATGTGAAGCCCACCACCAATCTCGCTCCATTCCATAATCTCGCCGGGGCCAGTGCGACGAAGCCGGAATTTTCGCCACCGCCTCTTGAAAGTTGGTGGACGGGCTTCAACGACCCGATGCTTGTGACGGTCGTGCAACGCGCCCTGGACCAAAATCTCGATCTTGCCGCTGCCTTTGCGCGTGTCCGCCAAGCCCGAGCGGCAGCAGCAGCCGCGGGCGCGCAACTTCTGCCGACGGCTGATTTCGAGGCGACGGGCACGGCGGTCCACCAGAGCGTTGTGAGTCCGTTTGGTTCTGTTGCGAACGGGTTTCCAGGTTACAGCCGCGATCAACGTGAATACACAGTTGGAGCTGCGGCGAGCTGGGAAATCGATCTTTCGGGAGGGCTGCGCCGCGGCAAAGCTGCGGCTGCTGATGAACTCCAGGCTGCGCAAGCCGACCAGGTTGGAACTCGAATCACTGTCGCTGCCGAGGCGGCGGATGCTTACCTTCAGGTGAGGGAGTATCAGGCGAGGCTTGCGGTTGCGCGGCAACTCATCGATACCGATACACATCTTCTGGAGTTGGTCGAAGTACGTCGACGGGTGGGAGTGGCGGACGATCGGGAAGTTGCCCAAGCCGAAGCGCTTCTCAAGCAGGCTAAGTCCACAGTGCCTTCGTTGCGTGTGGCCCTTGAAGCCCAGCTGAACCGTCTCGACGTGCTCATGGGCGCTCAGCCCGGGACGTACGCCGAAGAGCTTTCGAAACCAGGCGCAATTCCCGGAATCCCTGCAATCACTGGCGCCGACCAGCCCCTGGATGTCCTGCGCCGCCGACCCGACATCATTGCGGCCGAGCGCCGGCTTGCCGCGTCGAACGAGCGAATCGGTGTTGCGATTTCGGACTACTATCCGAAGGTCTCGCTTTCCGGCGCCCTTAGTTTCGACAGCACAAACGGGGGCACCCTTTTCAACGGGAAGGCGTTTCAACCCATTGGGACAGGAGCATTGCGGTGGCGGCTTTTCGATTTTGGAAAGGTCGCAGCTGAGGTCGCGCAGTCGCGCGGCGCCTACGCCGAAGCGCTTGCCGGTTATCGGCAAGCCGCGTTGAGAGCCACCGAAGATGTTGAGAACGCGTTGATGGAGCTTGCGCAAACGCAGGTGCGCCTCGAGGAGTTGCAAGGTGAGGTCGCGTCTCTTACGCGGGCTCGCGATCTTTCGGAACGGGCCTACAAGGCCGGCGCAATTCCGCTGACCGACGTTCTTAATGCGGATAGTCAACTTCTCGTTGCACGGAATGATCTGGAGAGCACCCGAGCGGATGCGGCCCGTGCTGCCGTGCGCACCTTTCGCGCGCTTGGTGGCGGGTGGGACATACGCAGCAATCCGTCTCTAACCGCAGTCAAGTAAAAGCCTAAAAAGAAGGGCAGAGCAACAACCGAGAAAAAGAATGTCATCGACCGAAACGTCGATTCACTGGTCGTGCAAGCGACGAGCTATGCCCGTAGTACTTGAGGCTGACTTCCTGCGTCCGGGCCTACTGGAGCCGGAACTTCTTCCTATGCTTTCCGGGAGAGATGCCATTCTTGATTTTTCCGCCAGCCTGCCGGAAAGTCTATTTGTTCAGTTCGTGTCGGCTTCGAGGCGGATAAAAAGTTCAACGATGAGCGGTTTTGCACGGTGCACACTTTTCGCACGGGGCGGGGCTCCGAACGGAGCGATTCTGCACGCCGGGTTTGCCGCAGACCGTCGCAACAGCCGCGGTTACGAGCGCGCGAAGTCGAGCAGCGATTTCACGTCATTTTCATCGGTGTCCAGCATGCGTAGCGCAGCGAGATACCTGGTGCGCGCATCCCCTTGGGCCCAGGTCCTTTCCGGCACCCCAGGTGAATTCCGCTGTGCAGTCACCAGTAGCCGTATGAGGCGCTAGCGCCAATCTGGAGGAAGCAATGTCCAACGCGCTTTCAGGAAAAGTTTGCATCATCACCGGCACCGGTGGCGGCATAGGGTGTGAAGCCGCCCTAACCTTCGCGCGAGAGGGCGCTTTGGTCGTTGGCTGCAGTCTGTACGTCGACGATGCGCAAGCCACTGTTGAGGCGGTTCGCGCCGTGGGTGGAACAATGGTCTCAATGCAGCCATGCGATCTCACCAAGCCCGCTGACTGTCAGGCGCTGGTTGATTTTGCAGTGCGGACTTTTGGGCGGATCGACGTGCTCTTCAACAACGCCGCTATGGCGTATTTCAACTGGCTCGAAGACATTTCGGACGAGGAGTGGGACCGCAGTCGTCGAAGTGAAGTGGACCTGGTGTTCTACCTCACCCGCGCCGCGTGGCCTTATTTGAAGGTCAGCCAAGGCGTGGTCGTGAACACCGCTTCGCTGACCGCTCTGATGAGCTTCAAGAACCTGGGCTCGCTCGCACACACCACGGCCAAGGCTGGCATCATCGGCATGACCCGGCAGCTGGCGATGGAAGGCCGCGAGCATGGGATTCGCGTCAATTCGATTTCGCCTGGAGTGATTGAAACCAACCAGACGCGCGAACAGCTGAAGGACCCGGAGTGGGCCGGCTACATGCTCGGTAAAACGTTGTTGGGCCGCCTTGGACGGCCGGAAGAAGTGGCAAACGTCGCTTTGTTCCTGGCCTCCGATGACAGTTCGTACGTGACCGGCGTCGATATCGTCGTCGATGGCGGAATGAAGGTTTGGTGATCGGCGGGTAGGCCGTCCACAGACGACAGCGCGTGTCTAAATTGGCCGTCAGCCCCTGAGATTAAGGAATGTCTATGAAGTCCATTCTGCGCTGGAATTTTGAGCTACTGCTCGAAAACCGGAGCAGGCCCGCTGACCCGTTTCCATTTTAGGCTGACATTTACCTCGACGCGGTTGGCGATCGTAATGAAGGGAATGTTCCTGTTCATGCCGTAGTCTTTGCGATCGAACGCCATTGTGCCGTCGATGCTTCCGGAGGTTGATCCCTTGCCGTTATCAGTAAGAGTGAGCTTTTCGGTTTTCGTGACGCCACGAATCGTAAAGTTTCCTTCCAGGTCGAATGTATTTGGACCGGTCTGAACGACTTTCGTGGATTTGAAGGTGATGACGGGAGAGTCTTTTACGTTAAAGAAATCCTTGCTCTTCAATTTGTTGTTTTTTAGACCACTGCCGGTGTTCACACTGTCCGCTTGAATCTCGATCTCTAAAACGCCGCTTCTCACATCCGTGGACGAAAACTTCATGCTTGCGTTCCATTTGTCGAAGGTGCCTTTGATGGGCACCGAAGAGTCGACGCCAAATTTGATGGTGCTTTCTACGGGCGTGACTTCATAGACCGGAACTTGGGCGCGGTTTGCCGACGGAAAAGTACAAAACCAAACCAGACCCAGAACGGCTATGGGTAACTTGATAGTTCTTACTTTTGCCAGATCCGCCTTACGGCCGATGCGGAACCAGCTCTCTTGCGCTGTGCGCCTATTTAGGTCCATAAATCCTCTGCCTCCAATTCACTCTGTTCCAGCGACTGAGGCGCTGCGTCCCCCTGTGGAGGGATGAATTCGTTTGACCATGGCTTGAATGTCGCGGTTCTCGAAAGCCCGACCTCTCGGCCCTTGTCACGGGAGCTAACCTTGAACTTCGAAGATTTGGTACCGCGCTCGGGGCGCAGTTTGTTGAAGAACGTCTGAAACGAACCCCCCTCCGGCTCGATAACCAGGATTACCATATCGCGAATAATTTGTGTAACTTTTGATACAGTTATAACATCTTAGAGAAATGGGCGTACGAAAAAAGTTCACCGTCGATTGGCTTCTGCTGACGTTTACGCTGCCCGCGAAACAGGCCAGTCAGCGGGTGGAAATTTGGCGAAAGTTGCAGCGTTACGGAACCGTGCCGCTGGGTAACTCGGGGTACTTGCTGCCAAACAATCCGGTGAATGAAGAGCGGTTTCAGTGGCTGGCCACAGCCGTTCGCAAATACAAAGGCGACGCATCCATCGCGCGCGTGCAATCGATCGACAACATTTCCACTCCGCAACTAATTGAGCGCTTTGCGGAAGCGCGCGAGCGAGAGTATCAGGAGTTGATTCGCCAGCTGCAGGAATTTTCTTCCCTGCCACCGCAAAAGCAGGCCGCGGGTCGCCTCAGCCGGTTGCGGAGTCGTTTCCAGGAGATTGTCGAGGTCGATTTTTTTGCTAGCCCCTTGCAGAAACGTGTGGGGGAGTTGTTCTCGCGCGCCGATGCAGAACGTGTGGCGACGCGCATACCGGAATTTGCGTCGATCCGTCCGCGAGACTACAAGAGTCGGGTTTGGGTGACCCGACCGCGGCCCGGCGTCGACCGCTCGGCATCGGCCTGGCTGATTCGGCGCTTCATTGATGGCAAAGCCCGCTTTTCATTTGCGCCCGAAGACAAAGTGCCGCCCGAGGCGGTGCCGTTCGACATGTTTCACGAAAGAGGCTTCGGGCACCGCGGCGATGACTGCACGTTCGAGACCTTGCAAAAACAATTCAAGATCCGCGACCGGAGAGTCAGCGTGATTTCCGAAATTATTCACGACGCGGACATCGCTGACGGCAAATTCGGCCGCAAAGAAGGCTATGGGATCGACCAGGTGCTCAAAGGCTGGGCGCGGCAAGGATTGTCGGATCAAGCGCTCCTCGACCGCGGGATGCAGTTGATGGAGGGTCTGTATCACTCGCTGGCGTAAGGCGTGCATTGGACCATCAGACTTTTGCAATTGGAGCAGATCGTGTGTACCAAGTGTCGTAGATATCTTAAATGGCTAACTCTCACTCTATTTCTGGCGTGGTCTCTTGAGCCGACCGTTCAGGCGCAAACCAGTGATGCGACCAAGAAAGTCCTGACGCTCGAAGAAGCTGTGGGCTTCGCTCTCAAGAATTACCCGGCAGTTCGCGCTTCGCTCGAGCGAGTCAAAGCGGCAGAAGCGGGCGTTGGATTGGCACGAACGAATTACTTACCTCGCGCGGATATGGTGTGGCAAACCAATCGCGCGACCGACAACAACATCACCGGATTAGTTCTTCCACAATCGATCATCGCTCCGATTTCCGGCCCAGTTCCGATCAAGACTTCGGATCGCAGCGCATGGGGAAGCGCAGCAGGGTTACTGTTCTCCTGGGAACCTTTCGATTTTGGATACCGGGGAGCAAAAGTCGGTGCCGCACGCGCTGCTCGGGATCAAGCCACGGCGGAAGCTTCGCTGACTCGCCTCGATGTGGCCGTCGCCACGGTGAACGCCTATCTAACGGTGCTGGCGGCCCAGCGAACCGTGCACGCCGCCGAGGCAGATGTGCAGCGGCGCGAGACTTTTGACAAGGCTGTCCGGGTGTTGGTCGCGAATCAACTTCGCGCGGGAGCGGATGCATCCCGTGCAGACGCGGAATTGGCCCGCGCCAGAGTCAATGTAGCCCGTGCCCAGCAACAAGAGAAAATCAGCGTGGCAGCATTGACCGATATTCTCGGATTGCCGGACACCTCGGTCGAAGTGCGAGAAAGCTCACTCCCGGCGGCACCTCCCGAGGGATCTCCGGAGCCCACTCGAATCGCAAGCAATCCGATTGCGGAGGTGCAGCAGGCACGGGTGGAGGAAGCGCAGGCTCAGGTTCATATTTTGGACCGTTCCTACTATCCGAAATTCTATTTTCAATCTTCGCTGTACGGTCGCGGCAGCGGCTGGGATCCCGCCGGCAATTTCGAGGGAGGCACGACTGGCCTGGGCCCGGATCGTTCGAATTGGGCGGTTGGCGTGACGGTGACTTTTCCGGTATTCGACATCTTCGCGATTCGATCTCGCAAGGCGGTTGAATCCGCAAATGAACGCGCCGAAGCGGCTCGCTACGAGCAAGACCTCCAGGACCTGACGGGGCAATTTCGGAAGGCGCAGGCTTCTCTCGAAGGCGCACGCCACGTTGCCGAGAATACTCCTGTGGAACTGGTTGCCGCGCGAACCACCGAGACTCAGGAACGCTCGCGCTACCAAGCAGGTCTCGCCACTCTTGTAGAGGTTGCCGACGCGCAAAGCCTGCTGGTACAAGCGGAAACTGACGACGCTCTAGCACGTCTCGCCGTCTGGCAGAACTTAGCTGCGGTCGCCGCGTCGCAAGGTGATCTCCAGCCCTTTTTGCAGTTTCTCCACAACAAGACGCAAGGAGGGCCGTAGCCCATGTGGCTCATTCGCCTGGCTCTCCGGCGTCCGATCACCATCATCGTCATCGTGGTTGCGATCGCGCTCTCGTCGATCCTGGCGGTCCTGCGAACGCGCATCGACATTTTTCCCACACTGGATTTGCCGGTCATCTATGTCGCGCAACCTTACGGCGGCATGAGCCCGCAGCAGATGGAAGGGTTTATCTCGTATTACTACGAATATCACTTCCTGTACATCAACGGCATCGAGAGCGTAGAGGCAAAATCCATACAGAGTACGGCTTTGTTGCGGCTTAGCTTTCATCCTGGCACGAACATGAGCGAAGCGCTTGCGCAAACTGTTTCTTACGTCAATCGCGCGCACGCCTTCATGCCTCCAGGCACGGTATCGCCGTTTGTTATTCGTTTCGACGCAGGGACTTTGCCGGTGGGCTATCTTGTCTTCTCAAGTCCGTCGCGCACGTTAGCGGAGATTCAGGACCTGGCGCTTAACCGCGTTCGTCCGGTATTCGCAACCTTGCCGGGCGTTTCATCACCGCCTCCCTTTGGCGGCAATCAGCGGACGATCGTAATCGATGTCGACCCGCAGAAGCTGCATGCCTACGGGCTGGCACCGGACAATGTGGTGCAGGCGTTGACGACCGGCAACAGCATTCAGCCGGCAGGAAATGTCGACATTGGCACAACCAATGCCATGGTCACAACCGACTCCACCGTGACGCAGATCAATGATCTGCTGGATATTCCGTTGCGCCCGGGATCAGGGGCCTCCGTCTACCTGCGCGATGTCGGCAGTGTCAAGGACACGTCGGATGTTCTTGCAGGGTATGCGCTGCTGAACGGCAAACGAACCGTCTACATTCCAGTGACCAAGCGGCCGGATGCTTCGACGATCACAGTTGTGAATGAAGTCCGTCAGAATATCGGGCGCTTTCAGTCACTCATCCCGGAAGACATCAAGATCACTTATGAATTTGACCAGTCGCAGTATGTACGCGCCGCTCTTTTTTCGGTGCTGCGCGAAGGCCTCGTCGGAGCTGGCCTCACAGGTCTGATGATATTGCTATTCCTCGGTGATTGGCGCAGTTCACTCATCGTTGTCGTTACGATTCCGTTTGCGTTGCTGATGGCGGTAGTGTTCCTCTGGCTTACCGGGCAGACCATCAACATTATGACTCTCGGTGGGCTGGCTCTTGCCGTGGGCGTGCTGGTCGACGAAGGCACGGTGCTGATGGAAAACATCCACGTGCACCTGGCGCAGGGAGAGAGAAAAGCGCAAGCCGTTCTTGCGGCGAGCCGTGAAGTGGCGATCCCGCGCTTATTGGCGATGCTCAGCGTGCTGGCGGTGTTCCTACCTTCCTTTTTTATGACCGGGCCTGCACAGTCGCTCTTTGTTCCCTTGTCGCTGGCGGTTGGATTTTCCATGGCTGCATCGTATTTGCTTTCGAGCTCGCTCGTGCCGGTTCTTTCCAATTGGATTCTGAAGCAGGAAAAGGTCGAGGCCGAACACTCAAAGGAACCACCAAAAGAAGAACGGTTCGATCGTTTCCGTAGACGGTTCCAGGCGGCCCTTGAGCGAATGATGAAATTTCCCGGGTTGCTGGTTGGCGCGTACGCCGTAATCGCCGTGCTGATTATTGTGCTGCTCGGGCCCAGATTGGCCCAGGAAATTTTCCCGTCGTCGGCCTCGACGCAATTCCGTTTGCGCATTGATGCGCCCGATGGCACACGCGTGGCTGTGACAGAGGCCCTAGTCCAGAAGGTGTTGGCAACGATTACGCGGGAAGCGGGCGCTGGCAATCTCGATCGCACCCTCGGCTACATCGGAACACAACCTTCCTCGTATCCAATCAATACAGTGTTCCTGTGGACCAGTGGACCTCACCAAGCCATCATGAACGTTGGCCTGAATCCCGGCGCGAAGATTTCGCTGCGCAGCCTCGAAGAGAATCTTAGACGAAAATTGCCGCAGGAATTTCCAGGTACGCGTTTTTCTTTTGACCCGGGCGACCTCATCAGTCAAACGCTGAACTTCGGCGCTCCCTCGTCCGCGGAAGTCGCCATCATCGGGCCGCAGTACGCGGACGTCCAGAACTATGCCAATCGCGTTCGGCAGGAATTGACAAACGCACAAGAATTACGCGATGTCGAATTTGAAGAACCGCTTCGCTATCCAACAGTGAACGTCCACGTAGACCGGGTACTTGCTGGCCAGGTCGGCACTACTGCGAATGATGTCGGCACGGCGGTAGTGTCTACTACCGCATCGAGTCGCTTTGTTGCCCCGAACTACTGGCGTGATCCCAAATCGGGAGTGAGTTACCAGGTACAGGTGCAGGTGCCGCAACCTGCGATGACTTCGCTGAAAGATATTCAGACCATACCCGTCAATAGCAGTACAGGAACGCACCCACTCTTGAGCCAAGTCGCCGACGTGCAGTCAACGACCGTCCCCGGAGAGTTAGACCGGCAAAATGGAATGTGGATGATCATCGCCTCGGCCAATGTCGGCAACAACGATTTTGCACGGGCCGCAAAACAGATAGATCGCGCAATTAGGAAGGCCGGCCAGGCGCCGCGTGGTGTTACGACCCAGGTACGCGGTCAGGTAAACGCGCTGAAAGAGATTTTTGGCCAGTTGGCCATTGGATTGGCCCTGGCCGTGATGGTCATTCTGTTGTTGCTCACCGCGAATTTTCAATCGTTCCGTCTCGCCTTGATCGTCATCTCCAGCGTTCCGGCCGTACTGGTCGGGGCCGTCCTGATGCTCCTGATTACCCGCACGACCTTGAACCTTGAAAGTTTCATGGGCACCATCATGGCGATTGGTGTTGCTGTGGCGAACGCGATTCTGCTGGTCACGTTCGCTGAGCAAAATCGCCGCAATGGCGCCGATCCGATTTCTGCCGCACGATCGGCCGCAGCTGAACGCTTGCGGCCGGTGCTCATGACGAGCCTGGCAATGATTGCGGGCATGATCCCAATGGCGCTTGCGATTGGCCAGGGCAGCGAGGAGACAGCTCCCTTGGGTCGCGCCGTTATAGGCGGTCTGTTCGCTGCCACGCTTGCAACCTTGTTCTTGCTCCCGACCGTGTTTGGCATCGTGCAAAAACGCGCATCCCTCAAATCGCCGTCTCTCGATCCAGAAGATGCCAATAGTCCCTTTGCCCTCAATCCGGAGAAAGCATGAAAACCGATATCGTCGTTCTAACATTTTCGCTGTTCATCTGTGGCTGCAATGGCAATGCAGAGCCCGCAGCCAACAATCAACCGCAGTCGGATGCGCAGACAGTGGAAGTTGTGCCTGTGATCTCACAGAAACTTGCGACAGTATTCGCGCTACCAGCGCAACTTGTTCCATTCCAAGCCGTGGATATCTATCCAAAGGTTACCGGTTTCCTGGACATGATTCGCGTCGACCGCGGGTCTCACGTACACAAGGGCGAACTCATCATCCGGCTTACCGCGCCGGAACTTCTCTCCCAGCGTGCGCAGGCAGAATCCGCTTTGCGCGCAGCGGAAGCGCAATTGACCACGGCCCAGGCCAAGCTAGCATCAGACAACGGAACTTATCTGCACATGGCGTCAGCTGCCAGGACGCCCGGTGTGGTTGCAGAGAACGATGTGATGGTGGCCAGCCAGACGGCTTCGGCTGATCAAGGGCAGGTGCATTCGGCGGAGAACAATGTCGCAGCCGCGCGGGACGCATTGCGCAGCGTAACGCAGCTTCAATCGTACCTTAATATCTATGCTCCGTTTGACGGCGTCGTCACCACGAGGAATCTGCATCCCGGAGCATTGGTCGGACCGGCCTCCGGCCAATCCGGAGCGATGCCCATTGTGCAGATTGTCGATACGACTCACTTGCGGCTAGTGGTGCCGGTCCCTGAAGCATACGTCGGAGAAATGCAAGTCGGCCAGCAAGTCGCGTTTACTGTGCCCGCCCATCCTGGTGTGACATTTCATGCACCTATTGCGCGGATTTCGCACGACGTGGAACCAAACACCCGGACCATGCCTGTCGAGTCGGACATCCATTGCACCGATGGCCGCTTGTCGCCCGGAAGTTACAGTAGTGTGCAATGGCCAGTCAATCGCGCTGCTTCGACCATGTTTGTGCCGCTCTCCGCTGTGACCAATGACCAACAGCGTACGTTCGTCGAACGAGTACGCAATGGAAAGGCGGAATGGGTGGATGTGGTTACCGGCCTGAGCATGGGCGCCAATATAGAAGTCTTCGGTGATCTCAAACCAGGAGATCAAGTCATCCGCAATGCTACAGACGCGATTCGTCCCGGACAGCAGGTGAAGACTGGCCCGTCGCACTCTTAGCGTGCATAACGACGATATTCCAAGAGGTGAGTTGTGAAAGCAAAGACGCTAGGTCCTCTACTCCAACCAAAGAAGTTTCCCAGAATATTTGCCCAATTTGCCAATTCACAAGGAGACTGGTGATGATTGCAAGACTGCGTTGTTTGACAGCATTTTGCCTTCTGTTGCTTCCGATTATCGTTCGCGCCCAAGGTGTTAGGACCGAGCCGATCGATCAGGCTTTGGGCCGCTCGGGTCAGAAAACTGGAGACGTCTACAAGTTAAGTTTTCCAAGGACCGATTTGCACGTCTCCGTGCACGGACTGGCGATCAAGCCCGGCCTCGCGCTCGGTTCGTGGGCTGCGTTTCTGGGCACCGACGACAAGGCCATGGTGATGGGCGATCTGGTGCTGTTGGAGAGCGAAGTGAATCCCGTGGTGGCGAAATTGCGATCCTCCGGTTTTGAGATCTCCGCGGTTCACAACCATCTCATGGATGAAACGCCGCGAGTGCTGTACGTGCATTACATGGGGCACGGGCCCGCTGCGCAATTGGCCACTTCGCTGCACGCGGCCTTGTCAGCTTCCAAAACGCCGCTCGAGAAGCCCGCTGCAGCCGCTGAGGAAGCCGCTTCACCTGCGTGGACAAAAACTGTCGAGGATGCGGTTGGACGCAAGGGTACGTTCAAAGCAGGAGTGCTTTCGTACGGCGTGACGCGTAGCGATGCTATTACCATGGGCGGGATGACCATTGCGCCCGCCGCCGGCGTGGCGCAGGCCATCAATTTTCAGGCTGCGGAATCCGGCAAAGTCGCGACCACCGGTGATTTTGTGCTTACCGCAGAAGAGGTCAATCCTGTCATCTCCGAACTGCAAGGACACGACATTTCCGTTACCGCGCTGCACAGCCACATGCTCACCGAACAGCCTCGCTTGTTTTTCATGCACTTCTGGTCCGTGGGCAACCCGGATTCGGTGGGTGCGGGCATCAAAGCGGCGCTGAGCCATATCGCGGTGAAGTGAGCGTGTTCCATGGAGAGGGATAATGCGAACGTGTTTATTGTCAGGTGTGCTGGTGACGATGACGGAGCCGCAAATATCGCGAAGGGTTACAGATTCCAGAAGACCCTTTTGTGGACGCAGGATGCGTAAACTTTGTGACCAGACGACGTTATAATGCCTTCATGTCAGGCGCGCAGGATTCGCTTCTCTATTCACGCGTTGAAACGGTACTCGCCAGCGAGATCGACGATGGAGACCTCAGGGTCGGCGAACAGCTGCCGACAGAAGACCGTCTCATTGCTCGATTCGGGGTCAGTCGCATTACCGTTCGCCGAGCTATCCAGAATCTTGTGAGCCGCGGCCTTGTCGAGATTCGTCGGGGCAAAGGCACATTTGTTGCTGCGCCGAGGATCACGCAGGAGCTTAGAGAATTGAGCGGATTTGTCGAGGATATGCACGCTCTTGGCCGCAGGCCGACGGCCCGCGTGATTGGCAGCGAGATTGTGAATGCCGATGGGATCGTGGCGAGCCAACTCGCACTGACAAAGGGCGAGCGCGTCGTCAGAATTCGTCGCGTGCGCCTGGCGGATGGTATTCCCCTCTCGTTCGATGAGACCTACCTCCCCTTAGAGATTGGCAAGAAAATCATCACCAACAACCTGAAGGCCGAACCTATCTTTTTGCTTCTTGAACGCAAATACGATGTTCCGCTGATTGAGGCCGAGTATAAGCTAGACGCTGTGGAAGCTGAGCCCGAGGTCGCCGCGGCGCTCAAAGTGAAACGGCGGAGCCCGATCTTTCGTATCGAACGAACTTCCTACTCGACGGGCGGCCGTCCAGTCGATTACGAAAAGCTGCACTACAGAGGCGATCTCGTCCGCTTCGCGACACGCCTGGTTCGAAGGATTTCTCGTTGAGCCGGCTCCTGGCGGTAGATCTGTGTGACGGGAGTTTGTGCCCTGTGGTGACTTAGCTCTACGGGTTGCGAAATAGAATGCCAATCGCATTTTCCATCATTTTCCAATTACAGACTACTTTGTCGTGTATAAGTGCCGTTCCAGCAACTTATGATTTACCGAGGAAGCTTGGGAAGCGAAAGCTGTCTGAGTCTGCCTGGGCCGCCGGCACGCGACTAGGTTCGGCAGAACCTGCTCGATCGCCCTCGATCCGTTTTGGTGGATGAACAACGAAAGGCAAGAGCATCGAAACCGCCATAATCGCCGCGATAACGTGGAGCGCTCCACGATATGAGCCAGTTGTTTGCCGCATGTACGCGATGAGCAGTGGGCCGAATGCGCTCGCGAAACCCCATGCCGTGAGCATAAGACCGTAAATGGGGCCAACGTTTCTGGATCCGAAGTAATCTGCAGTGAGTGCCGGCATCGTTCCGAACCCGCCTCCGTAGCACATGAGGATCAAAAACGCGACCAC
>Ga0210406_10002368_pt1 | contig 21650 bp, 15 predicted proteins | sample IncBWC30MmetaG_FD_155454 | JGI IMG/M metagenome (GOLD analysis project Ga0210406, IMG submission 155454) | Forest soil microbial communities from Barre Woods Harvard Forest LTER site, Petersham, Massachusetts, United States - Inc-BW-C-30-M | ecosystem: Environmental > Terrestrial > Soil >... | reverse complement strand
CTCGAGGAGCCTCCGTGGTTGTTCTCTGAATCAGCGTCGCCGCTGAGTTCAGCCTATGCAACACCACGTGCTCCTCAATGACTTAACATTCAAACAAGACGATAAGCTGTTCCCAACGTCGCGGCGAGAAACAGCCGCGTGCAAGGAAAGTCCCTCCGTGTCTCAGAGTTCGAACGTCTACCGAAACTCGCCTCTCGAATCCCTTCGCGGATGTCTCATCGTCTCCTGCCAGGCCTCCGAAGGCGATCCGCTGGACAATCTCGACACACTCACGCGCATCGCCACCTCCGTCCTGCGCGGCGGCGCAGCTGGCCTCCGCGCTGAAGGCGTTGCGCGCATCGCCGCCTTCCGCGCCATCACGCAACTCCCCATCATCGGCCTCATCAAGAGCTACGACACGAACGGCGACGTCTACATCACTCCCGACTTCCGCTCCGCCAAGGCCGCGAGCGATGCCGGAGCAGACATCATCGCCCTGGACTGCACCGCTCGCCGCCTTGCCGCCGCCGAACCCTGGCCTGAACTGATCCACCGCATCCACGCCGAGCTCAACCGCCCTGTGCTCGCCGACATCGCCACCCTCGCCGACGCTCTGGCCGCCGAACGCGCCGGAGCCGACGCCGTTGCCACCACCCTCTATGGCTACACCGCAGAGACCGCCAACCTCCACACCGTCTCCTGGCCACTCATCCAGTCCATCGCGGCCCACTTGACAATCCCAATGCTCGCAGAAGGCCACATCACCGACCCAGAAGACGTACGCCGGGCCCTGGAGTTGGGTGCCACCGCCGTCGTCGTGGGTTCAGCAATCACCCGTCCGGAGACCATCACCGCACGCTTCGTAGAAGCGGCACACGGCTTATCGAAAAATGATCTTGCTCGGTCAAAGAAAACATCAGTATAGTCATCTATACATTTAATTGCAGGCTCAATCGACAAGGGGATCGAAATGGCAATCGGAGTCACAAGAGCAGATTCGATCACCGCAGTTCAACCTGCCAAAACAAGCTACACTGTTCCGCTGATCCTGATGGTTTCGCTTTACTTTGGAATAGGCTTTATCACCTCGTTGAACGACATTCTTGTTCAACACTTCAAAGACCTGTTCAGTCTTTCCAACAAGGGCGCTTTGCTCGTTCAGTTCTGTTTCTTCACGGCGTACTTTGTCATGTCGCTTCCTTCCGGCTGGATTATCAGCAGAATCGGCTACAAAAAGGGTATCGTCCTCTCGCTTGCAGTGATGGGTTTGGGTCTACTTCTCTTCCTTCCCGCCTCAGTCATCATCTTCTATCCGCTCTTCCTCTTTGCCCTTTTCGTGGTCGGCAGCGGACTCGCGCTGCTTCAGGTCGCGATCAATCCTTACGTCGGCGCGCTGGGACGGCCCGAGACTGCCGCATCCCGGATCAACCTCTGCGGCTTCTTCAATTCGACGGCGACAACCATCGCTCCCAAACTTGGAGCGGTCTTCATCTTCATCGCTGCAGGCGCAACCACCGTTCAACTTGCCCGCTCGGTGAGAACGCCGTACCTCATTCTGGCCGTCTGCGCCTTCGCGATGGCCACCTTAGTCGCCTTCGTCCATCTTCCTGATGTGATCGAACGAAGCGACGACAACTCGCGAACCGACGGAAGCGCGTGGCGTTTCAACCACCTTCGTCTCGGCGCGCTCGCCATCTTCTTTTATGTCGGCGCCGAAGTTGCCATCGGAAGCATTCTTATCAGTTTCCTCGGCCAGCCCTCCATGGGAGGTCTCAGTCACAACGCTGCCGCAACTTATGTTTCTTATTACTGGGGAAGCGCGGGAATCGGCCGCCTTATCGGGTTCTTCGCCCTGCAGCGAATCAGGGCCCACCGCGCCCTCGCCTTTGTCTCCTTGATTGCCTCGCTTCTGGTTGTCACCACGCTGGTTGCCCACGGACACGTCGCAATGTGGGCCATCGTCTCCTGCGGCCTTTTCAACTCGATCATGTGGCCCTGCATCTTCCCGTTATCGCTTGAGGGTCTCGGCCGATTCACCAGTCAGGGCTCGGGAATTCTCGTTACTATGGTCGTCGGCGGCGCGGTCATTCCGGAGATTCAGGGTTTTCTCGCCGACAGGTTCGGCTATCAGCCCAGCTTCGGGATCGTCCTGCTCTGCTATGTGTATATCCTCTTCTTTGCGCTGAGGGGACATCGCAATCTCAACGCGATGGAAGCGCCAGAAGCGCTGTCTCCGGGAGTTACTCAATAGTCGTCGTCGGGACGCGGATTGACGCCTTATATCGATCGCCGCGATAACGCGAGCAGGCGACCTCAATCGGAGTCTCCTCGGTTGTCATGATGGTGCGCGAGATCGACAAAATGCTCGCCCTCTTGGGAATCGTCAACAGTTCGGACTCCTCGCGAGTCGCCGGTAGGGCTTCGATCATTTCATCGGCCCAGGCCACCCGAACGCCGTAGCTTTCACGAAGGACGAAGTAGAGGGACTGCTTTACGAAGCTGATCTTATCCAGACCTGGAAACTGCTTCAACGGAATGTTCGACTCTTCAAGAGCCATCGGAATTCCATCGGCCAGCCGCAACCGGCGGAGCCGCATGACAACTTCTCCAGGCTCGACTTTCAATTTCTCTGCAAGCTCCTCTGTCGCCTTAATCACGGTCTGCTCCAGTAGCTTCGAACTCGGCACCATGCCGAGATGCTTCATGTCTTCGGTAAAGCCGCGCAGATGCATGATATTTTTGTCGAGCTTTGGGCGGGTTACGAAGGTCCCGCGTCCCTTTTGGCTGAAGGCAAACCCACTGGTCTTCAACCCGTGAAGCGCCTGGCGGGCTGTCATGCGGCTAACCTGGTAGACGCGCGCCAGTTCTTCTTCAGACGCCAACGGGTCGCCGGTCAATAGCTCACCGGAGTGAATCTTCTCCATCAACGCACGCTGAATCTGGTAGTACAACGGGATAAATCCGCTTTTATCCAGAGGACGAACGATGGAAGCAGGTTGAATCTGAGACTTTGGCACTCTATCTCCTGAGAGGTTTTCATCGTTGCGTATCAATCTGCCGGGGGGTAGGATTCAGCAGGTTAATACACTTTGGTCTACGGTATTTTGATCCCTATCACTTTTAATCGCATCTCAGTTCGGTTGTCTATACATTCCTGTCAATAAAGCGAGTGGAACGGCTTCTGAACTCTCGACAGGCATATTTGGCATCCAGTTATGCGATCGTCGCGCGTCCTGCCAGGAAGGTTTGAATGACTTCGGCGGTCGAGGATAGCACTGTAATATTGGCTGTCCGGTCAACGTCGACGCTCCCCCAATTATCATTAATCCCCATTAGCTGAGAGGGATTGTGCGACGCGGCTGCCGCTGCTGTACGAAGACTCGCTCCGGCGAATTCCATGAGGTTTTGCACGCCGCGGTCCAGGGTCAAGACGCTGCCAGCCAGAGTGCCGTTCGAGGTGCAACGCCCATCACGGACTTCCACCTCCATATCGCCCAGCATGTAGGTCCCATCTGGCATGCCGGTGGCGCTCATGCCGTCCGTTACCAGAATGATGCGGTCGTGGTCCTTTGCTTTAGAGTACAGTCGGACCATCAAGGGATCTACGTGGATTCCATCGCAGATAATCTCGGCAAACAGGGATCGTTTGTCGAGCACATAGGCAGCAAGACCCGGCTCGCGATGATCGATAGCGCGCATCGCATTGAAGGTATGTGTCGCCGAGCGCGCTCCTGCGACAAAGCCCGCCTCCGCTTCGCATACCCTCGCATCGCTGTGTCCCATGCTGCAACGGACGCCGAGCGCAGTCGCATGCGCGATCAGCTCTGTTGCTCCTGGCAGCTCCGGCGCAATGGTCATCAGGCAAATTTTGCCCTCTGCAGCGCTCCAGAAGCGGTCGAATAGTGCAATTGATGGCGCTTCCAGCAAGGCGTCGGCATGGACTCCGCGCTTCGAATGCGAAAGGAATGGACCTTCGAGGTGTATTCCCAGTGGAGTAGCACCGTGATGCCTGACCTCGCGGCGTCGTCCGATCTCGAGGGCCAGTCCCTCCAGCGAGCGCATCGTTTCATCTCTTGGAGAGGTGACAGTAGTCGGGAAATATGCTCCGACGCCGCGAGTCGCAAGATATGCCCCGATTGCGTCGAGTGCCTCCGGCTTTGCCTCCATCACGTCGTGTCCGGCACAGCCATGAATGTGGATATCGACGTAGGCTGGAACGAGCGTGGCTTCCGGAAAGCGATGGGTTGCCGCGACTGGATTGTGGCCACTTGCCGTAAGACTCTCGATACGACGGACGCGACCGTCCTCTATCGTTACCAGCGGATACTCCAAGATTCCGCCTGGACTCAGGAGTCGCCGCGCCGCTATCGTACTGATCATTGCTGCCCTTTCCTTGGTTCCGCGTGGTTCGCGCAGATGGAGTGAACCCCGCCCGGTCGCCCGAAAAGATATTACTCGTAGTCTCAGAATCCAGTATAGTCGTACATACAGGTTAGAAGAAGAATTCGCAATGACTCAAGATTTCTTTCGCGCAGTGGAAGCTCTCTCATCCGAGACACTTGAGCAGTCTATCTTGCTATCATCCGCAGAGGTCCCTTCTTCTTATCCTTCTATTGCACTCAAGCCGGTCACACCCAACGGCCGCAGGACCAGTCGGCAGCAAGCCGAGCCCAAGGAAGCAATTGGACGCCAATCGCATGACTAAATCAACGCCTATCGCAGCTCAGCCCCCCGTCTTCACTCACGCCATGTTACGCGAGATCTATGAGCAGCCCCAGGCACTCGCAGCGACCATCGAACACTACGTCCCCGGGGGGGCCTCGACAGCAGAGACATTTCAGCCCGCCGTCGATGCCCTCGGTAGGCGTGAGCGGCTTGTCATCGCGGCCAGCGGTTCCAGTCGTCATGCTGGCCTAGCTGGCGAAATCATGTTGGAGGATCTCGCGGGCATCCCTGTCGACGTCGAGTACGCCAGTGAATATACCTATCGTTCGACCCACACCCTGCACAACCCTGGCGTCGTTGTCATCTCACAATCGGGAGAGACAGCAGATACTCTCGCCGCTCTACGCGAAGCCCAGGCCCGCGGACTTGCCACCGTCGCAATCACCAATAACGCTCAATCCAGCATGGCGTTAGAGGCGAGCGCTTCGCTGCCGACCTTTGCCGGCATGGAAGAGGCCATTCCGGCGACGAAAAGTTTTACCACCCAACTGGCCGTGCTCTATTCGCTCGCTCTTCATCTGGCGCGGTTTCGCGGCCGCATGACGCAGCAGGCAGCCGAGGCGCACGGACGCCAGTTACAGGCAGTTCCCTCTCTCCTCCAGGCTGCGCTGCCAGGCTGGCAAAGACAGATTGAAGCGCTCGTCCCCCAACTCGCAAACGCCAGCGCAGTGCTTTATCTTGGGCGTGCAGCTCATTATGCGATCGCCCGGGAAGGTGCGCTCAAGCTTAAAGAATCCGCTTACCTCAATGCCGAAGGCTATCCGTCGGGTGAACTGAAGCACGGGCCCAACGCACTGGTCAGCAAGGAAGCACCTCTGATCATGATCGCTACGGCTGACGTCAACGATCCTGACTCGCTCTTGCGTTATTCGAAGGTGCTTCAACTGATGAAAGAGATGCGGGAGCAAGGAGCGCGGATTGTTGCCCTGGCAACCGAAGGCGACGGTGAAGTCCCTCTTTATAGCGATTCCTGTTTGTTCGTCCCCGTAAGTAATGACCTTCTGTCAACAATCCTCGAGGTCGTGCCTCTTCAACTGCTCGCCTACGCGCTAGCGATCAGCCGCGGCATCGATGTCGACCGGCCAAGAAACCTGGTTAAGGCTGTCATCGAGGAGTAAACGCAACAGAAGGCGGCGGCTGTGCACTCCATACCGTCAAAGTTCTCTGTAACACCAAAGTGCCAGATCCCCAATCTCCCTTAGCGAGCGAACTGGTTCTCCTGTCCGCTCGGCCGCATTGATGCGCGCTAATCGCGGTCCAAGCGGATTGCTCCATCCCCTTTTCTTTCAGAAACCCCAATTAACCCCTCGCTTGGAGCTGCGTCGACGGTGCTCTCGTCATGCGCGTCTCCCCTATCCCGCGTACTACCTGCGAGATAAGGGCCGATCGATCGTTCGGTCGGTGCAACTTTCGTGTAATAGGTTCTCCCGAGTGGAGGAGGTTACCGTGAGTACTAAAGTTTGGGCCGTAGTAACGAGCCAAAAAGGGAACCTATGACACCCACGTCCCACAGTTCACCTTATCCTTCGGTACATTCGCTGATTGGTATTTTCTGCGCGAAGACTTTCTTTGTGCTGTCCATGTTGACGGCGATAGCTTCCACAGCCTTTGCAGCACAGGCGCCCACCCAGATAGCGTTGGCGATATCGGCCACGTCCGTCCCTTATCAGACGCCTATCATCCTGACGGCAACTGTAACGTCCGGTGGCTCTCCGGTCACGGCAGGAATGGTTCTCTTTTGCGAAGCGACAGCAACATTTTGCGAAAACAACTCCTCACTTGGCGTCGCACAGCTGACGTTCCCTGGGGCAAGTGCCTCGTTAAAAATCGGCAGCGGACCTATCGGCAACCATAGCTATAAGGCAGTCTTTCGAGCAAACAAGAACTATGCGGCCAGCACCTCGAACACAGTTACTTACGCGGTCAAAGGAACCTATCTCTCAACCATATCGTTGACATCAACAGGTTCTATCAGCAATTACACTCTCGCGGGATCGGTTGGGGGCGTTGGCTCAATTGGTGCAGGGCCTACCGGTACCATCACATTTCAAGACGCCAGTGTCGGCAACAAAGTGCTCGGGACAGAGAATCTTGTCGTTTCTACGCTGTCGGCTAGTTTTTCTCAAAATCAACCGTTTGCTATAGGCGGCCCTGGCGCAAAACCGCCTACCAGGTCAGTAGCCATTGCATCTGCGTACCTCGATGGAGATAACAACCTCGACGTGGTAACCGGAGATTCTGTCCCGCAAGGTAATCCTGATCGGTCCACGATTACGGTTCTTATTGGTAAAGGCGACGGCACTTTCAAGCCACAGGTAAACTACCCCGGCTGTACGGTTGGCAGCGCGGTCCAGATTCTTCTTGCCGATTTTAACCGCGATGGAAATACTGACATCGCCCTGGGATGCTCCGACCAGAAGAACGCAGGCGGCACCAATGGCGGTCTCGTGATCATCCTTGGCAATGGCGATGGAACGTTCAAAGCCCCGACCTTTTACTCGACGGGTGATGTGGCTGGTATCGCGATGGGCGACTTCAATGGCGACGGCCTCCTGGATATAGCCCTGACCGATAATGCACAGCAGAACGTCGTCTTCTTTACCGGAAACGGTGACGGAACCTTCACTCAGGAATCGACCACCATTTCAACGAGTGCCTCGGTTCACGGAGTGGTAGTGGCGGACTTTGACGGAGACGGCATTGACGATGTCGCCTATGCTGTCGTTGACGTTGTCCCCTATGCCCCCTTACTCAACAACCACCTATCCGACCTTTACGTCGCGATTGGCAAAGGCGACGGCACATTCAAAGTGTCAACTACTCCGGTGGCTAACCAGATAGGCGAATTTCTTACCACCGGCGATTTGAACGCTGACAACAAAGCCGATATTGTGGCCGCTTCCATCACGCAACCGGGGCCTTACCCGGACCTGTCTAACATCAGCATTGGAAATAGCTTATTCGTTCTCCGGGGCAATGGCGATGGCACCTTCCAAACACCAGTTGCCTACCTCTCCGATATCCCATCCGATCCGCATCTTGCTGATGTCAATGGCGATGGAATCCCGGATATTATCGCTGGGGGAAGCACGGGCGCCTTGGTTTATCAAGGTATTGGCGACGGCACATTTATGACTTACCCTCTCGGCTCGCTACCGAACGCGGAGCCAATCATAGGCGGCTTTGATCTTACCTATGCTGTCAATGCTGGAGACTACAATAACGACGGCAACGCTGACCTGGTCGGAACCGATGCCAGCTCGCCTCAAGCAGCAGTCTCCTTGAGCGTGGTTGTACAAAAATCCACTGCCTCTGCTCTTACCAGCGTCGGCGTTTTCCCGCTGGGTAGCGGCGTTCATAATGTCGATGCCAATTATTCCGGCGACTCAGTTTTTGTCGGGAGTCTCTCCAACACGGTGCACCTTACCGCTGCTCCAGTTGACACGTCTCTTACTCTGACGGCTTCCCCCAATTCAGCTTATTTGACTGGACAAGCCGTAACGTTGACTGCGGTCCTGTCTCCCTTCACAGTAGGACCTCCAACGACGACGACAAACGGCGAACCGGTTAAGTTCTATAGTGGAACGACGTTACTTGGTTCGGGCACACTCTCGGCGGGCGTTGCAGTCCTGACGACAACGACGCTGTTGACGGGAACCGACTCGCTCACTGCCGTATTTCCTGGGGACTCCAACTATAACCCCAGCACGTCAAATACGGTTACCGCGATCGTTGCCAATGTAGTGCTGAACTCCTCAGCGAATCCCTCGATCTATAAACAATCTGTCACCTTCACGGCAACTCTACCATTCACTAAAACCGGGACCATCAACTTTTTTGATGGCGCAACAAATATCGGAAGCAGCGTTATCGCCGGGACTACAGCAACATTCACGACGTCGACTCTCTCTGTTGGGTCACACAATATCACAGCGCAGTTGAACTCCGACACCTCGTCTGTGCTCGTTCAAGTAGTTAACAAAGCTACCCCAACGGTGACAGTGAATACCTCCGGTCCCAGCACCTACGGCGATTCGGTTACGATCACGGCCACTGTGCCTGCAGGCGTAACTGGAACCATCACTTTCACCAGCGGCACCCTCGCGCTCGGCTCAGGAACTATTAGCTCCGGCACCGTATCGATCGCGACCTCTGCATTGCCCGCGCCGAGCGATCTCATCACCGCCACCTACAGCGGAGACGGAAATTACAACTCGGCAGTGGGAACCGCGACTCAGACCGTAACCAAGGCGGCCGTCGCATCGACGCTGACCTCTTCGCCCAATCCGTCACTTCCTGGTAGACCTGTCACTCTCACGGACACGCTGCCCAATAATGTAACCGGAACAGTAACATTCAGCAACGGCGCGACTACGCTGGGCACTTCCGCCGTGACCAACGGGGTCGCCACCTTGACAACCTCAACGCTTCCACTCGGCAGCGATACGATTACCGCGACTTACAGCGGTGACGGGAATTTCAACTCGTCAGTCGCGACCGTGACGCAGACAGTAGCAAAAGCGACCACGACAGTCACGGTAAGCACTCCCGGCCCAAGCGTATTCGGTGCTCCCGTCACAATTACAGCTTCTGTTCCTGCCGGACCTACCGGTACGATCACGATCACCAGTGGCGGAGTGACCTTGGGTAGTGGAACGATAACCTCCTCCAACGGCACTGTGACGGTCACCACGACCACCCTGCCAGTCGGTTCCGACACGATTACGGCGACTTATGGCGGAGATACGACCAACAACTCCGCGACGGGGACAACGACACAGACTGTAACCAAGGCTTCTCCTGCAGAAACTCTCGTTTCTTCGGTCAACCCTTCCAACTTCAGTCAATCTGTGACCTTCACGGCCACGCTTCCCACGAATACGACCGGCACGGTGACCTTCGCGAATGGCGCAACCGTTCTTGGCACATCCACGGTGACGAATGGCGTAGCAACGCTAGCCTCATCCACATTGCCTGCGGGCAGCGATACGATTACCGCGACTTACAACGGTGATGCGAATAACAACACGGCAACCGCGTCCGTGGTCCAGACAGTCAACAAGGAAACACCGCCAGTAACAGTCACTACATCCGGCCCCAGCACTTCTGGCAGTCCGGTCACCATTACAGTGACCCTGCCTGTCGGCACGACTGGCACGGTGACTGTAACAAGCGGTGGCCAGACGCTGGGATCGGGTCCGGTCAATCCAACGACCGGCACAGTAACCGTTACAACGTCGACCCTGCCGGTGGGCACCGATCCGATCACTGCTTCCTATGGGGGCGATTCGAACAACAATCCCGCGACAGGGTCAACCACCCAGACCGTAACCAAGGCAACGCCGATCGTAACTCTGGTCTCTTCAGTGAACCCCTCCACACCGGGGCAGTCCGTTACATTCACGGCCACGCTCCCGACCGGTGTAACTGGAACAGTGACATTCACAAGCGGCGCTACGACGTTAGGTGCATCGACGTTGACAGGTGGAGTTGCAGCCACAACGACATCCTCACTTCCCACCGGCAGTGATCCGATCACAGCGACCTATAGCGGCGACGGAAACAACAACTCCGCAACGGGAACACTCACCCAGGTCGTGGCCAAGACGACGCCAACCGTGACTCTGGTCTCTTCGGCGAACCCCTCCACCCCGGGCCAGTCTGTCACGTTCACGGCGACGCTCCCGGCCGGTGTAACGGGAACAGTGACATTCACAAGCGGTGCTACGGCGTTAGGTACATCGACGCTGACAGGCGGAGCCGCAACCGTAACGACATCCTCACTTCCCACCGGCAGTGATCCGATCACAGCGACCTATAACGGGGACACAAGCAATAACTCCGCAACGGGAACACTCACCCAGGTTGTCGCCAAGACAACTCCGGCCGTAACCTTGGTCTCCTCATTGAACCCGTCCACTCCGGGCCAGTCGGTTACCTTCACGGCTACGCTCCCGACCGGTGTAACTGGAACAGTGACATTCACAAGTGGCGCTACGGCGTTAGGCACATCGACGCTGACGGGCGGAGCCGCAGCCGTAACGACATCCTCGCTCCCCGGTGGCAACGACCCCATCACGGCGACGTATAACGGCGATGCCACCAACAACTCAGCAACTGCAACACTCACCCAAGTCGTCACCAAAAACGCGACGACTATCACAGTCGGTACCTCCGGTCCAAGCACCTACGGTGACCCTGTCACAATCACGGCGACCCTGCCTCCTGGCACAACCGGAACTGTGACGATTACGAGTGGCGGAAATCCAGTGGGCACCGGCACGATCAATCCGGTGACCGGAACGGTCACGATTACAACTTCAACTCTGCCGGTGGGCACTGATCCGATCACCGCTACCTATGGTGGGGATACAAATAACAGTCCCGGGACGGGAACCACTACGCAGACCGTAAGCAAGGTGACTCCTGCCATCGTGCTGACGTCTTCGCTCAATCCTTCCAGTTTCAGTCAGGCTGTCACGTTTACTGCCTCAATCACTACCGGAGTAACCGGTACAGTGATCTTCCTTGATGGTTCGACGACGCTGGGTACCGGAACGATAAGCAGCGGGACAGCGACCCTCACTACTTCGACCCTAAATGCCGGAGTTCACACCATCACCGTAACTTACGGCGGAGATTCGAACCACAACTCAGCTACCTCGGGGCCTCTCACGCAGACGGTCAACAAGGACACGCCTGTACTGCCGGCACCAGTGGTATCGACGAACAATCCAACGGCCGGCACTCCGGTGACGATCACCGAGACTGTACCCCCAGGCGTGTCCGGGCCAGTTACCTTCTCCGATGGCTCGACGCCAATAGGAACTGCGCCGATCGTAGGCGGAGTCGCTACCATTACAGTAACTTTGCCGCTCGGCACGGATCCGATCACCGCCAGCACTCCCGGTGACGCCAATAACAACCCTGCCGTTTCCCCCCCGGTGGTGGTAACGGTGGTCAAGGGAGCACCGACGGTCGTCGTTACATCGTCGCTCAACCCCTCGATCATTAACCAATCCGTGACCTTTACGGCGACTGCTCCGACCGGCGCGACTGGTACGATAACGTTCCTTGACGCGTCAACTATCCTCGGTACGGGCACTTTGAACAATGGTCTGGCGACTCTGACAACCAGCACCCTGATCGTCGGGTCCCACCCGATCACCGTGAGCTATGGTGGCGATGCGAACAACAACTCAGCTACCTCGGCGCCTCTCAACCAAATAGTCAACAAAGCTACCCCAGTCATACCGCCCCCTGTGGTCTCGTCTTCTAACCCGCCTCCGAACACGCCAGTAACGATAACCGAGACGGTTCCCCCCGGTGTAACAGGAACAGTTACATTCTCCGACGGTACGACGCCAATAGGTTCAGCTCCCATTGTGGGCGGAGTTGCGACGATCACCGTCCCCTCCTTGCCGGTTGGAACCGATCCCATCACTGCAACCACGTCGGGTGACGCAAACAACAACCCTGCCACCTCTTCGGCGACGATTGTAACTGTGACACCGGGCGTTCCCGTACTGGTTGCACCGATTGTTTCGTCGAACAACCCGCCGCCAAACACGCCGGTGACGATCACCGAGCCCATTCCTTCTGGGGTATCTGGACCGGTCTCGTTCTTTGACGGCGGGACTCTCCTGGGAACTGCGCCCATCGTCAATGGCCAGGCAACCTTGACCGTTCCATCCTTGCCGGTTGGCACTAATCCAATCACAGTGACAGCTGTAGACACATTCACGAACGGTTCGATTACCTCGCCGCCAACTCAGGTCACCGTGGCGAAGACGGCTACCACTGTCACGCTGGCTTCTTCCGTGAACCCATCCGCACCCAGCCAGGCCGTAACCTTCTCGGCCACAGTGCATGCAGGCGCAACCGGCTTGGTGACCTTCCTCGACGGTACGACCATCCTGGGCACTGGAACGATCAACGCGGCGGGTGTGGCAAGCTTCACTACCTCAACGTTAGCTATCGGATCTCACCCCATCACCGCATCGTATGCGGGCGATTCCGCCTACAACGCCGCAACCTCAGCAGTCCTGACGGAGGTTGTTGGCAAAATTCCAACGGTGACCACGATCGATGCGAGCGCGGCCGCCCAACTTCTCCACACTGGCGTCACCTTCACTGCTAACGTAACGGCTCCAAGCCCGAACGCTACAGGCACGGTGACCTTTATGGAGGGTACAACCATATTGGGTACAGCCACGCTGAGCGCAAACGGAGGTGTCGTCGTCACGCTCACTACAAACGCAAATGCGGCCTTCGCCACTACCGGTCTTGTGACTGGTTCGCATCAAATTGTGGCAGTCTATTCGGGCGACAACACATTTGCTCCAAGTACATCAGCCCCAGTCCCTAACATTGTGGAGGACTTCACCAATACCAACAGCGGCCCGGCGAGTCAGAACGCATTCCCCGGAAAAACCACGACGTACAATTTCACTCTGGCTCCTGTCGGCGCTACTACCTTCCTCAACGATCTGACGGTGGATGTCGATGGTCTGCCCCCAGGTTCGACCTACACCTTCACGCCATCCACCATCAAAGCAGGCAGTGGATCCACTGAGGTGGTTCTCAGCGTAACGACCAGCAGCTCGCTCACCGCGCAGAACCAGTTGCCGCAAAACGGACCCTCTTCACGCAATGAGTTGCCAATCGCCCTGGGGATGCTCGGTCTTGTTGGCCTTGGAGCGGCGCGCAAACTGCGACACAAGTTGCCGCGGACGATGATGCTGCTCATGTTGATGCTTGGCTCGCTTTTGCCGATTGCCGCCCTCAGTGGCTGCGCCGGCGGATACTTCGCCCTTAACCCGACAACGTACCGCCTAACGGTCACCGGTACCGAAGGCGCAGTTCAGCACGCAGCAACCGCGACACTGATCGTGCAGTAGGAGAAAAGAAATGATACATCTTCGCAGCGCCGCGCTCTTGGTACTTGCACTCGCTCTGCCCGGGGCTGTTCACGCTCAGGCGATTTCAATGGGCGGAGCAGGTGTTAACATATCGAAGTTCGAATTGGGTGCCAATTACAACTATTTCCATGCGAACGCGCCTCCAGGGCAATGCGGTTGTTTCTCGCTCAACGGGGGCAGCGGGACAGTGGTCTACAACGTAACGTCCCGGTGGGCGGCCGTCGCAGATTTAACTCTCGGCCACGCGAGCAACGTCAACAACAGTGGACAGAACATCACTATTTTCAACTACCTTTTCGGTCCACGGTACACGCGTCGCATGCGAAGCCGATTCGTTCCATACGGACAGATATTGCTCGGCGGAGCGAAGGAGGATGTCAATTTTGAGTTCACTATCAACCGCCAGTCGTTTGGGCTTCTGGCCGGAGGCGGAGTAACTGCACCGCTGAAGAACCGGTTTCGCCTAACTCTCGGTGAAGTCGACTGGATCCACACTCGAATCCCCAACGCCGTAAACAATAGTCAGAACGACATCCGTATCGTTACCGGTGTCACCTTTAACTTAAGTCGCGAGTAAAAAACATCAGGGATAGCGGGCGGCCAACTAATCCATACAAATGTGACCCACCGAGGTGGGGCACATTTACAGAGCGGAGCTTACTGCTTCAGGAGTTTCGTCAGATATTCGAGTGCGCGCGGATCATTCGACTGGCCAAGCCAGAAGATTGCCTGCCTGCGAACGATGGGATCCTTGGTCGAATCTGCCACCGCAATCAATTGGGTGGCGGCCTCATCGCTGGGCAGACGGGAGAGCGCGAAGACCGCCGATTTTCGTATCTGATCGTTGGGGTCATTGGTCGCAATCGTACGCAGGTCATCTGTTACTCGCTTACCACCCTTGTTCGCCATCCAGAACTGTGCCTGCTTGCGGACCTGCGGTGAAGCGTCCTCATGCGCCATGCGGATGAGCTCGTTGAGCGCGGCGGGGTCCTTCGACAGAGTAAGGTCGAAGGCAAGCTTTTCGCGAAACTTTGGATCGCCATCCTCACGGGCAAACCGCTGAATGGCCGCAAGGCCGTCCTGCCCGCGTTGGTTTGCGAGCCAGAACGCCGCCTTCTCGCGCAGCGCGAGATCATTGTTTGGACCGGCGAGGCTGACCAGCGCCGTCGTCGCCGCATTTGTGAGGTGTACCGAAATCGCAAATATCGCACTGCCGCGAAGATGCCGTGCATCACTTTGTCGAGCAAGGTCAGTTAATACACGTACGCTGTCGTCTGGTTCGATGCCGTTCAGCCAAACGAATCGCAGACCGCCCGCATCTAGCTCGCGTTCCGGGCTTTCGACCTGTAATTTCATCACGGCGCCATCCGCGATGCGCAGCAGGATCACAGCATAATCGAACGATTGGTTACTCCCCTCGGATTCGTTGACGCCGTCGTTATGGCCTTCGAGATAGTCAATATGGTTGGAATTCCATCCCGATGAAAATTTGTTGACCACCGGGATGGAGTATCCCACCCACACGACATCTTTCTGCTGCTTCAAACCATCGATTACTGTCCCAAGTCCGTGATTCGCAGCTTCGGTTGTCACCTGACCATGAAGGATGGTTGGCTGTTGCGCGAGCAGGACAGTTGCCGATAACAAAGTCGTTGTTGCTATGAAAATACGCACGAAAGCTCGCATAAAATGTTCTCCAGAAGATCTTGATTCGGTGAAGTGGCGATTTGAAATAAGCGGTGGCTACTTCAATAGCTCCATCATGTAGTCAGTTGCTGCCTTGTCGTTCATCAAAGCAAGCTCGGAGACAATGTGCCGTTTTAGTTCAAGATCCTTTTCGTTCCGCGCCATCTCGACCATGCGCGGTGCGTCCTTCGTGATGAACATGGCGGAGATAATGGAGTTCTTGATCTTGGGATCCGTCGTCGTACGATAGACCTCGGCCAGAGTATCGTTGGCGCGCTTGCCTTGAAAAACAGCCATCGCCTGAATAGCTTGCCCTTGCAACTGAGGATCGAGCTTTCCAAGAGCGGCATCGCGCAAAATACCTTCAGCCTCTGGCGATTTGCTCTGTGCCAATACGAATAACGCATGCTTCTTGACGCAAAGCGGTTGGCTTCCGCTTAGAATGCCCCGCAGTAAAGGAAGCGCGGTGGATGGGTCCTTATTTAGCAGCGAATTCAAAGCAAGCATCTTCAGGTCTTCATCTGACCCCGGCGCACCGCAGTTGCCCCCCCTATCCATGTCGAATCTGAAGGGCGCGACCCTGACGCGCATTTGATCCGTATCGATCTTCATTCGATCCGTACGGACCCTCACATCCGCCAAAGCCTTCGCGTCAACCTGTGCATCGACCGAAATAGCATCGCAATCCTTGTTCCAGGTACTGCCAGAAAACTGCGAGTGGAGTTGTTCGCAGGTTGCAATCGCGAGCGGTTTCTTGCCGAGCTTATTGAGCGAGTAAGCCTTCCAATATAGAGCTGCGTCAACGCGCTTTCCTTTTTCGCCGATCACCTTATCAAAGGCGGAGACAGCGTCCTGCCAGCGATGCTCGTCCATGGCATGCGTACCCGTTGTGTACGCGTCATCGTCCGCTATGACGATGAAAGCCGCCGGAGAAGCGACTTCAGTCATCAGCGCATGAATAGGCTGCGCTGCTGTAAAAAGAACCAGGACAGTGGAGCAGATCGTAGTACGAAAAAGATTTGTCATTGTGAAACTCCTTGGGAATGGTCGTCGTTTTGCCGCAGAATCCTGATATCGAGCAATAGGCCGCTCGTGTTCATCTCCAGCCGAAGACGCCAGGTACTGTGGGGCGTCGGCGGTTCGTTGTCGAGCGTAGTCAAGACCCGACCAAAGTTCTCCAACACCGCCGCTTCGGCCAGATCGCCACTGTCTCTCGCACTGCGAACGTAAACAGCGTTCTGCAGCAAAAGGCTATGTGCTTGCGCGCGGGTGGCGTCGTCCAACATGCCGGACGAATTATTCACCTCGGTCAGCAGCCGTTCTGCAGCATCGAGATGGTTCGCAATGGCGGGGTCTGTCGGCTCCGTTGTGAGTGGCCCGTGACCGTTGACGGCAATGTTGCGCCTCGTTTCGCCGGTGCGATGAATGTGCAGACCAAACACCGTCAACAGAATCAGGGCCGCCATTGCCAATCCGGCCGCAGGCCACGCCCAGCCCCATCGCAAAAGTTCGAAGCTGCGAGAACGCTTCGGCGTCAGCACGCCGAGGCTACTGCGAAGCCGTTGCCAGTTGTGCTCCAGATCAGGCTGCGGAACCGGATCGGCGGAGAACACCCGCAGCGTCTCCGCAATAGACTCTGAGAGATCGGCGCACTCAGAACAGCTCTCCAGATGCCGGGAAATGGGGCCGCCGTCTGAGCTTTCATGTAGCTGATAAGCGATCAGCTCTTCTTCAGAGAAGTGTTTCATCGAAGACCTCCTGCAATTGGGGTGAGCGATCGGCGAAGCTTGCTGACAGCGCGAAAAACTGCCTGTTTGGCCGAGTTGCTCGTAATGTTCAGCGCTGTCGCGATCTCCGCCATGGGAACGTCTTCCATATGCCGCAGTGTGAATGCAGTCCGCTCCATCGGCGTCAATTCCGCCATCGCTGCCTGGCGGAGACTCGTGGCCTCGCGGTTCAACAGACTAGCTTCAGGGCCGGCCTGTCGGTCTGCGATCCGGACGGTGTGGTCGGCAATCGAGGGTTCATCAGCAATTCTCGGCGCATGATAGGAGAGATCGCGCTTGCGTCGTTCCACGAGATTGATCGCGGTGTTCATAGTGATTCGCATAATCCAGGTAGAAAAGGCCGAGTCCTGTCGAAAGCCCGGCAGCTTGTTGTAAGCACGAAGAAACGCCTCCTGCGCCGCCTCTTCCGCATCGGCCTCATTGCCTGTAATACGAAAGGCGACTCGAGTAACAGAGCAGAAATGGCGGTCCATCAACACGCGATAGGCATCCCTGTCGCCAGCGAGTACGTCTCGAATCGCCTCTGTCTCCGCCTTGTCCATTCGCCGATTAGACAATGGGTTTCACCTCCGGTTAGGTCGCGGCAGAAAGATTTCCCCTGCAACGCATACCGCAGATTCGAAATGAGATGCTCGGCCCGAGCAAGGTGCGACTGGATTGCTTGGACACTAGGCTCGGTTTCGCATTCTCAAAGAGCGAAGCCCATACACGATAGCTCCCGCGATCAGCATGAGCCCCGCTGTCTGCATCTCCCGCAAAAAATTTGGCCGCGAAAACAGAATGAAGATGAAGCCGCTCAGCGCCAGCAATACCGGCAATGGGTAGAGCGGCATGCGAAACCCCCGCGTCTTCCTCTCCTGGCGATGTTTCGGCAACAGCGAAGCCGTGCCCTGGAGCAGAAACTGAAACAGGATCCGAACCACCACCAGCGTCGTGATGACCTCCTGCAACCGGAAGATACAGCACAGCAGTGTGATACCGCCCAGCGTAAAAAGCGAGTGCGTTGGGATTCCAAGTTTCGGATGGAGTACACCGAACCACGCCGGAAAGTTGCCATCCCGGGCCGCAGCAAAGGGGATCCGGGAATATCCCAGCAGCAGCGCAAGAACTGAAGCAAGCGCCGCCAGCGCAATCAGCACCACGATCACTCCGGCGGCCGTATGCCCGTACAGACGCTCCATGAAGACCGCCATGGTGAACATCCGTGCATGGCTGTCGGTATTCTGCGCCATCTCCCGCCACGGCAGCACACCCAGCACGCTGACGTTCATCAGCAGATAAAGCGTTCCGACAATACCGATCGCACCAAGTACAGCGCGGGGAATCGTCCTCTGCGGATCGCGGACCTCCGCACCGAGAAAACACACGTTGTAGTAGCCCCAGTAGTCGTATGCCGAGATGAGCATCCCAGCTCCAAGCCCGGTAAAGAACGCTCCATTCAGGTGAAATGCGCCCGCCGGAAAATCAAACGCGCGATGAGCATCGAAGTGCGTAAATCCCGTGACAATAATAAGCACCAACGTCAACCCTACGGCCAGTCCCAGCCAGCGAACGATGCGATCAATTGCGAAGATGCTGCGGTAGAGGACCACCATCGCGACCCCACAAGCAGCCATCGCGATCAGTGTCTGCCCGCTCAATACAACAGGGACTCCGAGCAGCGACGTTGCCGCAAACTGGCGATTCGCGTGCGGCAAAAAGAACAAAACGTATTGTGAGAATCCAATGCAGCCAGAAGCGATCGAAAGCGGCGCGCTGATCAGCAGTTGCCACGCATACAGAAAGGAGAATGCTCTCCCCCACGTCCTCTCGCCGTACAGATGCTTCAGGTAAGCGTATGAACCTCCCGCCTCCGGATACGCCGTTCCCAACTCACTCCAGATCAATCCATCACATAACGACAACAACGCTCCCATCAGCCATCCCAGAATCGCCTGGGGGCCGCCCATCACGCCGACGATCAGTGGCAGTGTGACAAACGGGCCTACGCCCACCATATCGATAACGTTCAGACCCAGCGCAGAACCCGTAGACAGCCCACGCCGGAGCTCATTCGAGCCCGCCTGTTCCGTATCCGGCAGAGATGGGGACTCGACTTTCGATGGTACTGGCTCGGCTGGCGGATAATTCATGACATGGTGGGCTTGCTCGAAGTGTAACGAATCTTTACCTAATATGTGCTGGATGCTGCGTGGTATGACCAATTGCAGGTAATATTTCCATGGGCGCGGATGTGCTCTGGGAGACACGATGAAAACCTTTACGATTCATATGGTGGCGGCAGCAACCTTCGCCATGATCATGACCTTTCCCGCAATGGCAGTGGGCAAAGTCTGCGACGCACGCACCTATGGGGCAAAGGCGGATGGCGCTGCCAAAGACACCAAGGCCATCCAGGCTGCGATCGATGACTGCGCCAGCGCTGGCGGCGGGACCGTCAAACTCGCCGGCGGAACCTTTCTCTCCGCTCCCATCGTGCTGAAGAGCAACATTACCTTGGACATCGCGCAGGGTGCAACGCTGCTTGGTTCTCCCGAGCATGCGGACTATCCTGCCAAGACCGAACTCCGCGCGCCTGGCACCCAGTCTCTTGTCAGTGCTACGAACGCTGAGAAGATCGCGATCACAGGCGGTGGTACCATCGACGGCAACGGCGAGAGCTGGTGGGTGCAGGCGCGGGCTACGCATAATGCAGGAGTTGTCGGAGCCGTGCAGTTTCGTCCTCGCCTCGTTGTCTTCGACCACTGCAAACATATCCGCATGGAAGGCATCACCGTGCAGAACTCGCCAAGTTGGCAGGTCGTGCCGTATTACACGGACGACATGATCATTCGCAATGTTCACATCCTCGCTCCGCAGCGCTCGCCGAACACAGATGCCATCGACCCGTTCAGCTCGTCGAACATGGTGATCGACCATGTCTACGCCGATGTGGGCGACGACAACATCGCCATCAAGAGCGGCATTATCAACTCTCCTGGTCCTGACTCGCCGAGCAAGAACATCACCATCACCGACTGCGAGTTCATGCACGGTCACGGGCTTTCCATCGGAAGCGAGATCGCCGGTGGCGCGCAGAACATTCATGCAGAGCGGATCCACTTCAAGGGCACGGACCAGGGAATCCGCATCAAGGCCAACCGCGACCGCGGCGCCGACGTAAGCAACATCTCCTTCAAGGACATCACCATGGAGGACGTCAAGACCTCGATCCTCATCAGCGAGTATTACCCGAAGGCGATGCCCGAGGGCGACGTGGCGGCGGAGCCGGTGCAGCGACTTACGCCTTTCTTTCACAACATCACGATTGAGAATGTGAAGTCCGTCAACAGTCCGTGGGCCGGCGTCATTATTGGCCTGCCGGAATCGCCGGTCAAAGACATCGTGCTGAAGAACGTCGACATTCAGGCGACGAAGGGGCTGCAGATCGCCTATGCAACGGTCACTGCCTCCGATCTGAAGGTGACAGCGACGGACGGCAAGAGCATCACGGTTGCTCCGAACGCCAAACTGACGGTCAAGTAGCGAATCCGCAGCTCTCAACAAGTCTCGACAGGCAAGAGCGCGGCTGCAAGCTCGGCCGCGCTCTTGCCTGTGATGCGAACCATCTTGGCGCGGCTCGTTAATCCTGAAACGAGCATGATCCGTGCCCGCGGCAACCGTAGCGCATCGGCGAGAAAAGCGATCAGCGCTTCGTTTGCCTTTCCATCTACAGGTGGAGCGGTCAGCGCAATCTTCAGTGCGTCCACGTGGACGCCCGTCACTCCGTTCTTTCGTGCGCCCGGATGCACCCGCACCGACAGCGTGCATCCATCTGCGACGTCCTTTGCGAAGCCCGTGTCCATCACATTCCAGCTTTCGGCACTCGCCGGCCGAAGAGGGCTGTTCCTACTCTTACGCAGGTGCTGCCTTCTTCTATCGCCACGGTGAAGTCGTTCGACATCCCCATGGAAAGCTGGGTCACACGCGGGAACCGGGCCGCCGATTCGTCACGTAGTCTGCGCAACTCGCGGAAGTATGGCCGTGCGACTTCCGCGTCCTCTGACCATGGTGGAACTGTCATCAACCCGACCGCCGGGATCGATTCGAGATCGTTCATCGCGGCCAGCAGGGAAGGCAACTCCTCTGGAGACAGACCGTGCTTTGACTCCTCGTGGCTCAGCTTCACTTCGATCAGTACCGGCAGCTTCTTTCCCAAAGCCGCTGCCGTCGTGTTCAGGCGCTGGGCGATCTTCAGAGAATCGACGGCGTCGATCGCGTCGAATAACTCCGCGGCCTTTGCCGTCTTATTCGACTGGAGTGGGCCGATTAGGTGAAAATTCGTTCCGGTCAGCTCTTTCAGGTGCGGGGACTTCTCCTGAAACTCCTGCACGCGGTTCTCACCGAAGAGCCGGTGGCCGGCGGCGTAGGCTTCCAGGATTGCCTCGACAGGATGCACCTTGCTGACGGCCATCAGCGCGACCTCGCTCTCCGGGCGATTGCTGCGACGGCAGGCTTCGGTAATCTGTTCGTGCAGGCGAGCTAGGTTTTCGGCGATAGTCCCAATAGACAT
>Ga0210406_10002367_pt1 | contig 21663 bp, 20 predicted proteins | sample IncBWC30MmetaG_FD_155454 | JGI IMG/M metagenome (GOLD analysis project Ga0210406, IMG submission 155454) | Forest soil microbial communities from Barre Woods Harvard Forest LTER site, Petersham, Massachusetts, United States - Inc-BW-C-30-M | ecosystem: Environmental > Terrestrial > Soil >... | reverse complement strand
GGAACGGAGGCTCTAGTCTCTTGTTTTGACGCGTTTTCTTCACGCGAACCGGTACCCACCCCGCATCAAGTGCGGGGCAGGCTTTCGCTCGAAAACGCTCTAGTGCGCCGTCGCCACCATCCAGGCGCGCGCTTCACGCTGAGCGGTGGCGATCTCGCCCTCGCTCATCAACTGCGCGACCTCGCGTCGCATCGCGATCGCGCCGCCGTGCCCCTTCAGAGCGGCGAGATTGAACCATTTATGCGCGGCAATCAGATTGACGACGCCGGCCCGCCCGCTCGCCCAATACATGCCACGCTCGAACAACGCGTCCGGGATTGCCGTCGCCTCGACCGGTGTCGCTATGTCGCGATCGATGTGCCCCTGAAACATCTTCCATCTCCGCTTCTTCTTTTGTGCCACCCTGCTTTCGCGCGCGGCTCCCGTCCGTCCGTTCAAACGCCCACGCCGTTTGCCGGTCTTTGCCGGCATCATGGCCGACCGGATTTGAACGGCGGTTAAGGTTCGCTGTGAACGGGGCGTAAACGCGAGCGGCGGGGGATGATGGCGGAATTGGAAAAGGCTCGCTCGCGCTTTGGCCGTTTTGGCGAACGTCGGTTCGCTCTTCGGTTTGGCGAAACGGTAACCATTGTTTCAGCCGTAACGCGGGCTAGGCCAAAGACAGCCAAAGGCAAGCAAGGTACGGGGGCCGAAGGCGGCTCGTTACTGCCGCGCACCATCAAGGCAATTGTTTTTTTTAAGAAAAATACCGGGCCATCCGCCCGAAAGGGTGGAACGAGGGCGTCGGCGAACACGTCAGGACCAGATTCCACCGGGGCAAAGAGCCTTGGTGAAATTGCGGACCTTTGAGAAGGACCCGCACCGAACGAAGAAAGCCTTTACTTACGCTTCTTCTGCCGGGCCGATTTCGAAGGCTTACCGCCTTCCGAAGCACGATCCGGCCGTTTGACCTGATGTCTCGCCGACACCCTCTTTCGTCGATCAGAGCCTTGAGGGTCGAAATCTGCCCTTGTGAGGCAACTCGCCCGAGCGCTCCGATGACGCGCCGGCATCAAGCCGCCGGCTGCTCAAGTGAGGCGAGACTTACTTCTTCTTGGCGACCTTGCGGGTCTTCTTCGCAGTCTTCTTCACTGCACTCTTCGCCTTCTTTGCCTTCTTCGCTTTCTTAGCCATGTTGCCCTCCGATCTAGTGAGATGGCTTAGTTGCTGCGTGCATTCGGGAATCGAAATGCACTCCCTTTCGAATACACCAACGCTGCGAAAAAAACAGTGTCCCACTTAAGGAAGTGTTGACACGCCAAAGCGAGCGCGCGCACGGCGTTCGTCGCGACAACGTTCGAAGGACAACGCAAGACGTGCAGGCGTCGTCGCCATTTCCAATTATCAAGATTGCAGGAAACGCCTGTGCCGCAGCGCTTTTCGTAATTTGCGCAGAGAACGCGAGATGCGCGTGCGCCTTCATCGCGAGTCGCGGAGAGCGTCTGAAAGAGCGTTGCGTGGACTCTGAGTCGGGGTTTTTGGCAATGAAAAAATTTTCATGCTTAACGCGTTCGGGGCTCGCCAGCGCTCGCCAAAGCGGTTCGTTGTTGCGAATCATCGTCGCCGATTCGCAACACGCGCGTCTCTGATCCGATGACGGAATGCGGCGCGCAGTGGGCAGCGAGACCATCAGCTGCGCCAAAACGTCTCAAAGCAAGACATCACCGCGCGTGTTCAGATGCCGAGCTTGGACTTCAAGAGGTCGTTGACGGCCTGCGGATTGGCCTTGCCACCCGACGACTTCATCACCTGGCCGACGAACCAGCCGACGAGCTGCGGCTTGGCCTTGGCTTGCGCAACCTTGTCCGGATTGGCGGCGATGATGTCGTCGACCACCGTTTCGATCGCGCCGAGGTCGGTGACCTGCTTCATGCCGCGTTCCTCGACCAGCGCGCGGGGATCGCCGCCCTCCTGCCAGACGATCTCGAACAGATCCTTTGCGATCTTGCCCGAGATCGTGCCCTCGCCGATCAGATCGACGATCGCGCCGAGTTGCCCTGCCGACACCGGCGAGGCGGAAATGCCATGGCCTTCCTTGTTCAGCCGCCCGAACAGCTCGTTGATCACCCAATTGGCGGCAAGCTTGCCATCGCGAGCCCGGTTGGCGAGGCCTGAGAGCACCGTTTCGTAGAAATCGGCGCTCTCGCGCTCGGCCACAAGCACGCTCGCATCATAGGGCGACAGGGCGAAGTCGGCGATGAAACGCGCCTTCTTCTGGTCCGGCAGCTCCGGAAGCCCGGACTTGAGCGCGTCGACATACGCCTGCGTGAACTGAAGCGGCAAAAGATCAGGATCGGGGAAATAGCGGTAGTCGTGCGCCTCCTCTTTCGAGCGCATCGAGCGGGTCTCACCCTTGTTCGGATCGAACAGACGGGTTTCCTGCTCGATCGTGCCGCCATCCTCCAGAATTTCGACCTGACGCCGCGCCTCATACTCGATCGCTTGGCCGATGAAGTTGATCGAGTTCATGTTCTTGATCTCGCAGCGGGTGCCGAGCGGCGCGCCGACCTTGCGCACGGAGACGTTCACGTCGGCACGCAGATTGCCTTTCTCCATGTCGCCGTCGCAGGTGCCGAGATAGCGCAGGATCGAGCGCATCTTCGTCACATAGGCCTTCGCCTGTTCGGCGTCGCGTATGTCCGGTTTTGACACAATTTCCATCAACGCCACACCGCAGCGGTTCAAGTCGACATAAGACATCGCCGGCGACTGGTCGTGCAGCAACTTGCCGGCATCCTGCTCCAGATGCAGCCGCTCGATGCCGATGGTGGCGGTGTTGCCGCCATCGAGCTCGACCGTGACCTCGCCCTCGCCCACGATCGGCGATTTGTATTGGCTGATCTGATAGCCCTGCGGCAGATCCGGATAGAAATAGTTCTTGCGGTCGAACACCGAGCGCAGATTGATCCGGGCATTCAGGCCAAGCCCGGTGCGCACCGCCTGCCTGACGCATTCCTCGTTGATGACCGGCAGCATGCCCGGCATCGCCGCATCGACCAGCGAGACATGGCTGTTCGCCTCGCCGCCGAATTCGGTCGATGCGCCGGAGAACAGCTTTGCTTTGGAGGTGACCTGGGCATGGACTTCCATGCCGATCACGACTTCCCAGTCGCCGGTTGCGCCCTTGATCAGCTTGCCGCTTGTCGCAGTCATGCTTTTGCACCTCCAAGCAGCGCGGCAACGATCCGCTCCCATTCGGCATCCAGCGCGTCCTGCGCGACCGGTTGGCCGGCCTGCCTGTACCAGTAGCCGGCATTGCCGAGGTCGCCCTCGACGCGGTGCAGATAGGCATGAACCCAGGCCGCTTCGTGCGTGTTCTCGTCCTGAACGATCTTATGCGCGGCGTTCCAGTCACCCTTTGCCGCCCACCACAGCGCGGCAAGCGGCGGTTCAAGCTCGGGTGCGGGCGCGGCGCCCGAAAGGCTGGCTCTGAAATCGGCCATGTTCACCACCACCTCTCAGGCGTGAAGCGGCCGGCCGCCTGCTCGATCACCTCGCTGAGCGAGAACAATGTCTCCTCGTCGAAGGGACGGCCGATCAGTTGCAGGCCGAGCGGCAGACCTTGCGCATCCTTGCCGGCGGGAACGGCGATCCCCGGCAATCCCGCCATGTTTACGGTCACCGTGAAGATGTCGTTGAGATACATCTCGATCGGATCGGAACCGCCCTTCTCGCCGACCCCGAAGGCGGCCGAAGGCGTGGCAGGCGTCAGGATCGCATGCACACCCTTGGCAAAGCAATCCTCGAAGTCCTTCTTGATCAGGGTTCGGACCTTCTGCGCGCGCAGATAATAGGCGTCGTAATAGCCGGCCGAGAGCACATAGGTGCCGATCATGACGCGGCGGCGCACCTCGGCGCCAAAGCCTTCCGCGCGGGTCTTCTGATACATCTCGCCGATCGAGCGGCCCGGCAGGCGCAAGCCGTAGCGCACGCCGTCATAGCGTGCGAGATTCGATGAGGCCTCGGCCGGCGCGACGATATAATAGGCAGGCAGCGCGTATTTGGTGTGCGGCAGCGACACGTCAACGAGTTCGGCGCCGGCCGCCTTGAGCCAGGCCGCGCCGTCGCTCCAGAGCTTTTCGATTTCCCCAGGCATGCCGTCGAGGCGATATTCCTTGGGAATGCCGATCTTCATCCCTTTGACGGATTTGCCGATCGCGGCCTCATAGTCCGGCACTGCGCGATCGACCGAGGTCGTGTCCTTCGGATCATGCCCGGCCATCGAGTGCAGCAGGATCGCTGTATCGCGCACGGTGCGTCCGATCGGTCCGGCCTGATCGAGCGAGGATGCAAACGCGACAATGCCCCAGCGCGAGCAGCGCCCATAGGTCGGCTTGACGCCGACGGTCGCGGTAAAGGCCGCGGGCTGTCGGATCGACCCCCCGGTATCGGTCGCGGTGGCGCCCATGCAGAGCAGCGCCGCAACCGCCGAAGCCGATCCGCCGGACGAGCCGCCCGGCACCAGCGTGGTGTTGGATCCCTCGCGCCGCCAGGGATTAGCGACCGGGCCGAAGCAGGAGGTCTCGTTCGACGAACCCATCGCAAACTCATCATTGTTGAGCTTGCCGAGCATCACCGCGCCGTCGCGCCAGAGCTGCGATGTGACGGTCGACTCATAGGTCGGCACGAAATTGCCCAGGATCTTCGAGCACGCGGTGGTGCGAACGCCCTTGGTTGCGAACAGATCCTTGATCCCCAGCGGGATGCCCGCGAGCGGCCCGCCCTCGCCCCTGGCGATCTTGCCGTCGCTCTCGCGCGCCATCGCGCGGGCCTGGTCCGGTGTTTCCAGCACGAAGGCATTGAGCGAACGTGCCGCCTCCATGGCGTTGAGATGCGCGTCGGTCAGTTCGAGCGACGTGAAAGATTTGCTTGTAAGACCGGCGCGGGCCTCGGTGAGCGTCAGCGAAGTCAAATCGGTCATTTATTGATCGGGCTGCAGAAGAACGGAGACAGGGTTTTGTCGTTGGCGGGATCATCGGCCTTGACGCCGCCGGCCTTGGCGCGCGCCTTGTCGGCTGCCTCGAGCTGATCGAGCACGGCATTGACCGCCTTGTCGGGATCGGGAGTCTTGCCCTGCCGCTCCATCGCGTCGAGATAGTTCATATAGGCCTGATAGGCCTTTTCATCGTCGCAGAGCAGACACATCGGACTGTCGTCCTCGATTTTGAGAGTTTATTCGACCACCTTCGGCACCAGGAAGAAATGGTTCACGGCGTCGGGCGCGTTCTTGACGATGTCGTCGGCGATGTCGCCGTCGTCGACCACGTCCTGCCGCTTCTTCATCTCCATCGGCATCACCGAGGTCATCGGTTCGACTCCTTCGATGTCGACCTCCGACAACTGCTCGACGAAGGCAAGCATCGCATTCAACTCGCCCTGCAGATGCGGCACCTCGGCCTCGGTGACCGCGATCCGCGCCAGCTGGGCGATACGGCGGACGGTATCGGCATCGACCGACATTATATATGGCTCCCGCTCACGGAAATTCAGTCTGCCGTATAGCAGAGCCTCCTTTCGCGCCGCAACCGGAGCCGGGGTCGTTGCCCGAGGGCATGCTTTTCCGGATCATGCTTCAATGCGCGAGCTGGCTGAGCCGCGCCAGCGCGCTCCCGGCCAGCGCCCGTGTCAGCTCGGCGGCCGGCATTTCGCGGCCCATCCGCACCGCCTGCCCGGCCCAAAGACTGCTGAAATCGACCATGCCGCGCTTTTCGGCAGCCGCTTTGAGCGGCGCGAGGCATGTTGCCGCATGAGGGAACGCCGGCGCATCCGGACAGATCGGGCCGACCTCACGCATCACGCGATTGGCGACCCCACGCGCCGGCCGCCCCGTCATCACATTCGTGATCACAGTGGAATCATCCCGCGCCTGGGCCAAGGCGATCCGCGCCGGGGCGGTCAGCCTGGATTCCGGACAGCGCAGATAAGCGCTCCCGATCTGAACGCCGGCTGCGCCGAGTGCAAACGCCGCCGCGATGCCTCGCCCGTCGGCGATCCCGCCGGCCGCGATCACCGGGACCCTCACCGCATCGACCACCTGCGGCACCAGCGCAAAGGTGCCGGGCTGCTCGGCGAGATTATCCGTCAGAAACATGCCGCGATGGCCGCCGGCCTCCGCGCCTTGCGCGATAATGACATCGGCGCCGTTCTCCTCCAGCCAGATCGCCTCGCGCACGATGGTCGCCGAGGACATCACGATACAGCCCGCCGCCTTGACGCGCGCCAGCAGCGACCGTTCCGGCAAGCCGAAATGGAAGCTGACGATCTCGGGCTTCAACTCCTCGACCAGCTCGCACATCACGGCATCGAACGGCGCGCGACTGGCCGCATTGATCGGCGCCGCCGGATCTATTCCATGCTCTTCGTAATAAGCCGCCAGCCGCGTCTTCCATCTGGCCTCGCTGGCGGCATCGGCGTCGACCGGCTTGTGGCAGAAGAAATTCAAGTTGACCGGCGCTGAGACGCGCTGCCGGATGATGTTGACCTGCTCGCGCGCCTTGTCCACCGACAACATCGCGCAGGGGACCGAACCCAAACCCCCACCCTGCGCAACCGCGATGGCAAGCTCGGCGTCCATCGCGCCGGCCATCGGTGCGAGCATGATCGGAAATTCGGTCTTGAAGAGATTCAGGGTACGGCGATCGGGCCACATGGTCTCAGTTTCCGCTTCGAGTGACTGGCCTCGCTGGCCGCGACCGACAATAGCATCCCGCGAGGCCTGCGAGCTATGCAAGGTGCGCGCCCCTTTCCCGTGGCGTGAAATTGGTCATCCAGATTCCTGCAGCAGGATGCCGCGGACGCCGCGCCCCCGTCGAGGCTTTGCGTCACGGCCAAGACGCGTGTTATGCGCTTGGGCGTCATGCCCGCCTCTGTTCTCCCCCTGATCGACGCCTCATCGCGCTGGCCCCAACGCGGCGCGCTGATCGGGCTCGACCTGGGCACCAAGACGATCGGGATCGCGGTCTCCGATCCCGACCGCCGGCTCGCCACGGGAGTCGAGACCCTCAGGCGCAAGGCCTTCAAGGCGGATGCCGCGCGGCTGCTTGCCATCGCGGGCGAGCGCAAGGCGGTCGGCTTTGTGCTGGGTCTGCCGATCAACATGGACGGCAGCGAGGGTCCCCGCGCCCAATCGACCCGCGCCTTCGCCCGCAACTTCGCCCAACTGACCGACCTTGCCATCGCGCTCTGGGACGAGCGGCTCTCGACCTCGGCCGTCGAGCGCGAGCTGATCGGCATGGATGTCAGCCGCGCCAGGCGCTCCGAGGTGATCGACGAGCACGCGGCGATCTTCATCCTGCAGGGCGCACTCGACCGGCTCGCCAACCTTCGGACCGGGTAGCAATTGCAATCGGTCAAGAATGCCCCGCTAGCCAGATGCCCTGCACCACCGCGCCGAAATTGTTGAGGCCGTGCAGCACGATGGTCAGCCAGGTCGAACGACTGCGATAGCGCAGATAGCCGAACCAGAGACCAAGGCAGAAGATTTCGCCGAAAAAGTACCAGTCGTATTGCAAGTGCAGCCCGGTCCACACCAGCGACGACAGAACGATGGCGCCGGTCACGCCGAGAAACGATTCCGACCAGCCGCGATAGAGAAAGCCGCGCGCGAACAATTCCTCCGAGACGGGCGCGGCCACGCAGAAGGCCACGATCAACAGCCACAGCGCGCCGTCGTTCTGCGCCGATTTCAGCACGTCGAGCATGAAGCCGGGCTCGACTTCATGACCGACGGTGCGCGACATCAGGTCCCAGCCCACGATGATGATGACAAGACCAACGACGCCGATCGGCAGATACTTACCCGAGAACGCACGCAGTCCGAGATAATCGGCGAACGGCGTGCGTGTCGCACGGATGACGAGCCACAGCGCAAGCAGCACCGCCGGCAGGCCCATGATCACCGACAGCGAGATCGTCAGCCCTTTGCCGACGACGCGGATCGCAGCCGCCACATCGATCGGCCCGCTTTGTCCGAGCATGAAATAGGCGACGACGGCGATCTGGCCGGCAAACAGCGCGGCAAAGACGACGGCCCCCCACAGCGTCGTGCCCCAAAACCCCAGGATGCGGGGCGCGCGGCGGGCGGGCATGATCGTGACGGCGGGGCTTGCGGGATCGAGGGCGTCCATCAACTGCCTTTCGGTTGGTGAAATGGCCTGACCGTGGTCAAGGCCGGGCGTGACGAGGCCAGGCGCGACAGGGCTAAGCCACGACAAGGCCGATGGTGAGATGTGAGGATGCTCAAGTGAGGGCCCGCTCCAGCAAGGCGCGAATATCGGCGGGTTCGAGATCGACCGCGCCAAGCATGCTGGCATGCGGCGCGGCAAGCCGCGTCAGCGCAAACAGCTCCACGTGCCGCGGCGAGACCTTGTTGAGTGCGGCGGCCGCCGCGAGCAGCGCGAGCTTCTCCACGGCAAGCCGCGCCAGCCGCTCGCTGTCCGCGCGCCGGAAGGTCTTTCCGATGAACGCCACCGCATCAGCCGCGCCCGGCAGGCCGGCCGTGTCCTCGCCAAGGATGCGCAGAACCGAAAGCGCGGCGTCCGGCTCGCGCGACAGCGCCCGAAGCACGTCGAGGCACATCACATTGCCCGAGCCCTCCCAGATCGCATTGACCGGCGCCTCCCGGTAGTGCCGCGCCAAAATGCCTTCCTCGACATAGCCATTGCCGCCGAGGCACTCCATCGCCTCATAAAGGAAGGCCGGCGAGCTCTTGCAGACCCAATATTTGATCGCGGGCGTCAGGAGCCGCATATAGGCGGCCTCGTCCGCATCGTCGTGCATTCGATCGAAGGCATGGCAGAGCCGCATCACAAGTGCGGCCGAGGCCTCGACATGCAGCGCCATATCCGACAACACCGCCTGCATCAGCGGCTGATCGGCGAGATGTTTCTGGAACACGCTGCGATGGCGCGCGTGATGCAGCGCATGCGCAAGGCCCGAGCGCATCAATCCTGCGCAGGCCAGCGCGCAGTCGAGCCGCGTCAGTTGCACCATCTGGAGGATGGTGCGGATGCCGTTTCCCTCCTCGCCGATCCGCTCGGCATAGGCGCCGACGAACTCGACTTCCGATGACGCATTGGAGCGATTGCCGAGCTTGTCCTTCAGACGCTGGAACTGCAGCGCGTTCACCGAGCCGCCGGGCGCAAAGCGTGGCATGAAGAAACAGCTCAAGCCTTCGTCGGCCTGCGCCAGCACCAGGAACGCATCACACATCGGCGCCGACATGAACCATTTGTGCCCGGTGATGCGATAGGCATCGCCGTCGCGCACCGCGCGGGTCATGTTGGCGCGGACGTCGGTGCCGCCCTGCTTCTCGGTCATGCCCATGCCGAGCGTCATGCCACGCTTGGTCCACCAGGGCGCAAAGCTCGGATCGTAGGACCGCGTCGCGATCACGGGCATCGTCTTCGCCAGGATCTCCGGCTGCGGGGCCAGCGCCGCAACCGAGGCATGGGTCATCGTGATCGGACAGAGATGGCCGCTCTCGACCTGGGCCGCGATATAGTATTTCGCGCCGCGCGCGACATGCGCCGCGCCGCCGACTGGCTTGCCCTGCTCGTTCCAGGTCGAATTGTGCATGCCGGCATGGGCCGCATGTGCCATCAATTCGTGATAGGCGGGATGAAACTCGACCTCGTCACGGCGGTTGCCGCGGGAATCGAAGGTCCGCAGTTTCGGCGTGTTCTCATTGGCGAGCCGCCCGCGTGCCGCCATCGCCGCCGAGCCCCAATGCCGGCCGAACTCCGACAGTTCGGCCTCCGCCGAAGCGCCGCCAAAAGCTTTGACCGTTTCCACAAGATGCCGGTCGGATGCGAAGAGATTGACATCCTCGAATGGCGGCGACTGGTTGAAGACGTCATGGGTGGCGAAAGAGGCTTTCATCACGGACGCTCCTCGGACGGTGAAAGCTGGACGGTCAAGGCCGGACGATCAAGGCTGGACGATCAATGGCGGCGCGCTTCTATCTGGAAATCATAGGCTTCTCGGCCAGCGCCGGGCAGCGAAAAATGCCACCATTCCTTCGAATAGTTCACAAAGCCTTGCCGTGCCATCACGCTCAACAGTTCGTTGCGCCAGCGGCGCTGGGCCGGCGAGATCGCGCGCGCTGCGGTGTTCGCCTTGACATCGGCGCAATCATAGCCGGTTCCCATGTCGATGCTGCCCTCCGGCGCGCGTCGCTCCGCGGGCGCCGTGCAATCGGCATAGGCTTCACGCGGATCGAAGGAAGCCGAATTGTCGGCTGTCAGATCGGCGAGTGTCAGATCGAGCGCCGCGCCCGTCGAATGCAGGGAGTGATGTGCGATGTAGCCGAGCCGGAACAGATCCTGCTTGCGGAAGGCCGGATTGTAGCGCCGCTCGGCCGCGGTCTCCTTGCCGTTCTGCGACCACGCCACCATGTCGGCGACCGCACGCGCCGGGCGATAGCAATCCAGCATCTTCAGCGAGAGTTTGCGCGTGGCAAGCTCCGTCTGGATCGCTTTCAGCCTCAGCCCGACCTCGCGCTTCACCACGCATTCGGCGGCGCCATAACCCTTCAGCGGCCGGCCGATGAAATTGTTCGAGCTGGCATAGCGGATGTCCTGGATGATCGTCGGATCGATGTCGCGCAGGTAAACGAAGCCGCCCGGCAGCGCCTGCGTGTGGGCCGTGCTTGCAGATGCAAAGAATGTAAGAAGGAGAAAGAGCGTTTTTCGAAACAAGTGCCAATCCCTCCGCGCTGTCGTCCTCGCGAAAGCGAGGATCCATAACCACCGGCCTGCGTTGCTTTCGACGAGTACAGGCCCCAGCCTGCTCAATAGCATCGTCCTGTGGCCATGGGTCCCTGCTGGAGCCTGTCATCGGGCGGCGCAAAGCGCCGACCCGGTGGCAGGGACGACGCCGAGGAACGTGCTTGCTGATGTAAAAAGGAGAAAGAGCGTTTTTCGAAACAAGTGCCAGTCCTTCCGCGCTGTCATCCTCGCGAAAGCGAGGATCCATAACCACCGGCCCGCGTTGCTTCCGATGGGTGGTGGCTCCAGCCTTCTCAATCACATCCGCCTGTGGCTATGGGTCCCTGCTTTCGCATTGCTTTCGCAGGGACGACGTGGAGGAAGTTATTGTTGCCAACCGAGTGCTCGCATTCTCGCGGCGCAATGCGTCCGAGTTTTGAAAGCAAAACCGCCCTCGAATAAACGAGAGGGCGCAGGGAATGCCGGGTGATGGCCTCACCCATGGCCCGCCTGCAACAAAAAAGCAGGCGGCAGTCACCACAGGTTCAGCCGGCTCAACCGGCATTCCCTGCGCGATGGTTTTAACGGTTTCCTTCGTACTCTCCCCGGGGACCGGGCTTTCTTGCCCCCGTCATCGGCGTGATGCCAAGCATCATCACCAACTTAGCGCCAGCGTCGGGGCGCCAGGACCACACGACTTCGCCGTCCACGTCAAGCGCCGCTCGTCCGCGCAAACTGATCGCGCCCGGCACTTTCGCGTCCACCGCATTCCACACCCAACGTCCGTGACGACCGCGATACGCCCCTCTGACGGGTAGGAACAAAACAAGAACATAATACCATCGCCGAGGCTCGTCAAGAACGCTCGTCAAGAACTTTCGCCATTATGTTCCCAGAGATGCTTGGTCACGCCGTGCACACGCAATCGACCTTCAACAACTGCTTGCAACACGTGCTCGCCTGTTCCAACAAAATGGGACCAATCGCATCGACTTCGGAACAGCGCACAGCATCAGGCCACGCGCCAAAGCAAGTCTCTTCAAGAGTCTTTCCAGGACAACGCGCGATGCGAACGGAGCGATCAGGGGATAACTCTCCGCCCTTCTATTCGCCCTTGCCCCGCCCGGCATCCGCGCCTATAGCTCTGGCTTTAATGACATCAGCATCGAAATCGACCTTCGTCCTTGGTCACCGGCATCTGCTGGGTATCGAGGGACTTTCCGCTGCCGATATTACCGGCCTGCTCGACCTCTCCGAGGAATATGTCGAGCTCAACCGCCAGATCGACAAGAAGCGCACCTCGCTGCGCGGCCGCACCCAGATCAACCTGTTCTTCGAAGCCTCGACGCGGACGCAATCCTCCTTCGAGATCGCAGGCAAGCGGTTGGGCGCGGACGTGATGAACATGTCGGTCTCCTCCTCCTCGATGCGCAAGGGCGAGACCCTGATCGACACCGCGGTCACGCTGAATGCGATGCATCCGGATATTCTGGTGGTGCGGCATCACGCCTCCGGCGCGGTGGAACTTCTGGCGCGCAAGGTCGACGGCTCCGTGATCAATGCGGGCGACGGTTCCCACGAGCATCCGACGCAGGCGCTGTTGGACGCGCTGACCATCCGCCGCAACAAGGGCCGCATCGAGGGGCTGGTGATCGCGATCTGCGGCGACGTGCTGCATTCGCGCGTCGCGCGCTCCAACATATTGCTGCTTAACACCATGGGCGCGCGGGTGCGCGTGGTCGCGCCCTCCACGCTGCTGCCGCCCGGCATCGAGCGGCTGGGCGTCGAGGTCGCGCGCGACATGCGCGAGGGGCTGAACGGCGCCGACATCGTGATGATGCTACGGCTGCAGCGCGAGCGCATGAACGGCTCGTTCGTGCCCTCCTCGTCGGAATATTTCTATTATTTCGGGCTCGACCAGAAAAAGCTCGCTTATGCCAAGCCCGATGCGCTGGTGATGCATCCGGGCCCGATGAACCGCGGCGTCGAGATCGACTCCATCGTCGCCGACGGCGCGCAATCATTGATCCGCGAACAGGTGGAAATGGGAGTGGCAGTGCGGATGGCGGTGCTCGAAGCGCTCGCCCGCAACCTGCCGAATGCGTAAAGAAGATCGACGATGCTGACCGACCGCCGTCCGATCCTGCTCGCCAATGCGCGCGTGATCGATCCATCGCGCGATCTCGACGCGCCCGGCGACGTGCTGATCGCCGACGGCAGCATCCGCGATGCGCGGCGCGGCATTGGCGCGGCCGGCGTGCCCGAGGGCACCGACATCGTCAATTGCGCCGGCATGATCGTGGCCCCGGGGCTGGTCGACATGCGCGCCTTTGTCGGCGAGCCCGGCTTCAGTCACCGCGAGACGTTCGCTTCCGCAAGCCAGGCCGCGGCCACCGGCGGCATCACCACCATCGTCTGCCAGCCCGGCACCGAGCCCGTGATCGACAATTCCGCCACCGTCGATTTCGTGCTGCGCCGCGCCCGCGATACGGCCATTGTCAACATCCACCCGATGGCGGCGCTGACCAAAGGTATGCGCGGCCAGGAGATGACCGAGATCGGCCTGCTGAAGGCCGCGGGCGCGGTCGCGTTCTCCGACGGCGACAAGAGCGTCACCAATGCGCAGGTGATGCGGCGGGCGCTCACCTATGCGCGCGATTTCGACGCGCTGATCGTGCATCACACCGAAGATCCCGACCTCGTCAGCGAGGGCGTGATGAACGAGGGCGAGTTCGCGGCACGGCTCGGGCTTGAAGGTGTTCCGGATGCGGCGGAAGCCGTGATGCTGGAGCGCGACATCCGCCTCGTCGCGCTGACCGGCGGCCGCTATCATGCGGCTTCGCTGACCTGCAGGGCTTCGCTCGAAATCCTGCAGCGGGCGCGCGAGGCGGGACTTGCGGTCTCCGCCTCGGTGTCGATCAATCACGTGACGCTGAACGAGAACGACATCGGCCCCTACCGGACCTTCCTGAAACTGTCGCCGCCGCTCCGCACCGAGGAGGACCGCAAGGCGCTGGTCGCAGCGCTTGCCTCCGGGCTGATCGACGTGATCATGTCCGATCACAATCCGCAGGATGTCGAGGTGAAGCGGCTGCCCTTCGCCGAAGCCGCTTCCGGCGCGGTGGGCCTGCAGACCATGCTGCCGGCGGCGTTACGGCTGATCCATAATGGCGAGATGGACTGGCGGACACTGATCCGCGCGATGTCGACGCGCCCCGCCGAACTGATGGGGCTGCCGGGCGGCACGCTGCGCCCCGGCGCGCCCGCCGATGTCATCGTGATCGATCCGGAGACGCCATGGATCCTCGATCCGACCGATCTGAAATCGCTGTGCAAGAATACCCCGTTCGACGAAGCCCGCTTCTCCGGGCGCGTGATGCGCACCATCGTCGGCGGACGGACGGTGTATGAGCATGTATGATGCGCGGAAAATACGCCGAAGGAGCTGCGCCCATGGGACCTGAAGCTTTTCTGCCGGTCGCTTTCGCCATCGGCTATCTGCTCGGCTCGATCCCGTTCGGGCTGGTCCTGACCAGATTCGCCGGCACGGCGGACCTGCGCTCGATCGGCTCCGGCAATATCGGCGCGACCAATGTGCTGCGCACCGGCCGCAAGGGCCTTGCCGCGGCGACGCTGCTGCTCGACATGCTAAAGGGCACGGTCGCGGTGATCATCGCGGGCAGCTTCGGCGGACCGAACGCGGCGATGCTCGCGGCGCTCGGCGCATTCCTGGGCCACCTCTTCCCGGTGTGGCTGAAGTTCCACGGCGGCAAGGGCGTCGCGGTCTATATCGGCGTGCTGCTCGGCCTGTTCTGGCCGGCGGCGGTCGTGTTCTGCCTGGTGTGGCTCGCAACCGCCGTCACCTCACGCTATTCGTCGCTCGCTGCACTGGTGGCAAGCGTCGTGACGCCGCTGTTCCTGTGGTGGTTCGGTCACGCGGCGCTCGCCTCGCTGTTTGCGGTGCTGACGCTTCTGCTGTTCTACATGCATCGCGAGAACATCAAGCGCCTGCAAGCGGGAACCGAGGGACGGATCGGCGAGAGAAGTTGAAGCCGCAGCGCCCGCGAGACTGCCTGCCTCGTCATCGCTGCAAACTGATCACACCGATGCCGCCAAGACGGTCAAGTCTCACCACATCCTGTTCGCAAGTCTTCTGTTCGCGAGTCTTCGCAGACCAAGTCTTCGCAATCTCTGGCGCATGATTTGACTGGCTGTCATCGTGCGAATCACTCAATCCTCGTGCGATTGGGTGAGATGAACGTGGCCGACTGAACGTGCCCGAGTGCCAGTCGCGCGTGGCGGCCTCAGACAGGAATAACTCCCGTGCAGCCGAAAGCGGCTCTAACCGGCGCCAGTGCTTTGCTGTCCGCCTTGAATATCTGGTCGACGGGCAGCGCCGCGCCTGCAGCCACCGACGAAACGTCTGAGACCGAGACGCCCGAGTCCGAGACTCTCGAAATCAAGGCTCCCGAATCCAAGGCTTCCGAATTCGAGGCTTCCGAACTCGAGGCTCCCGAATCATCGCATACATCCGAGATGAGAAACGAGCCGCAAGTCACGCCCGCGGCGCCGACGCGATCTGCACGCGCAGATACAGCGCCGCGCCAATCCGACGAGAAGCGGGTCCTGGCCACCCCGGCTCCCGTCCAGCCCCGCTCCTGGCCGCCGCGCAAACTCTCGCTGGCCTTGCAGGGCGGCGGCAGCTTTGGTGCGTTCACTTGGGGTGTGCTTGATCGGCTGCTCGAAGAAGGCGGCTGCGAATTCGATGCCGTCAGCGGCGCCAGTGTCGGGGCGGTCAATGCGGCGCTGCTGGCCTGCGGCCTGATCGTCGACGGCCGCGAGGGCGCGCGCAAGCTGCTCGCGCGTTTCTGGAACCGGGTCACCAAGGAAGCCTCGTTCCGCTCGCTGATGCTGGTCGGCGGCTTCTCGCCGGCCGGAAGCTCGGTCGCGTTCGGGCAGACGCTGCAGTCCGGGCGGTTCGATCCGTTCGATCTCGATCCGCTGCGCCGCGCCTTGCAGAAGGACATCGATTTCGACGCCTTGCGCGCCTCGGTATGCCCTAAGCTTCTGGTTGCGGCGACGCGCATCCGCGACGGCGGGCAGAAGATCTTCCGCAATGCGGAGATCACGGCCGACACGCTATTGGCCTCGACCTGTCCGCCGATGGTGCATTGCGCGGTCGAGATCGACGGCGAATCCTATTGGGACGGCGGCTATAGCGGCAATCCGCCGGTGGTTGGCGTGGTGCAGGAATCGGATGCGACCGACGTGCTTGTCGTGCAGGTGACGCCGGCGCGTGATCACTATGTTCCCATCACCTCGGCCGCAATCGATCGACGGCTCGATCAGATCACGGCGAATGCGGCGCTGAACGCCGAGATCGCCGGCCTCGAATGGGCAAGCCGCGACAGCGAGGCGTCCGCGGCCCCCTTGCGAATCTTCCGCCTTGCAGCCGAGGACGAGATCGAGGGCCTCGCACAGCGCAGCGCGGTCGATCTCGGCCGCAGCTTCATCACGCAACTGCACCGTGCCGGCTATACCGCTGCCGACCGCTGGCTCCGGCAGACGCCGAACCAGGCGCCGCTGTCCAGCGAGGCACCACGCAAGGAGCCGACCGCCTTCTGGCTGCCACCGTCCTTCGTCGACACAACGGTGTGATGTCGTCTTGATCAAGGCGATATGATCGAGGTGATGCTCGGCGCCGCCGGGCATCGGGGGCAGCATTTTACCGTCCCCCTTCCCCGCGCCCTCAGGTTGCGCCATGGTGTCCTCCCCGAGGAGACCACGTGGACGCCTTCAACGACACCATCCGGCTGACGGAGGCCGAGCGGATCGATCGGCTGCGGCTGATCCGTTCCGACAATATCGGGCCGCGTACCTTTCGCTCGCTGCTCGATCGTTTCGGCGATGCCCGCGCCGCGCTGGAGAGGTTACCTGACCTTGCCCGACGCGGTGGCGCGGCGCGGCCGATGCGGATCACGAGCGAGGCCGATGCGCGCGCGGAGCTTGCGGCCAGCCGCAAATTCGGCCTCGAACTTCTTGCGCCGGGCGAAGCCGGCTATCCGCCGCGGCTTGCGACGCTCGACGACGCGCCGCCCTTGCTCGGCGTGCGCGGCGCGACCGAGACCCTGACGCGGCCGATGATCGCGATCGTCGGCTCGCGCAATGCGTCGGCCGCGGGCCTCAAATTCGCAGGCCAGATCGCGCGCGATCTCGGCGATGCGGGCTTTCTCATCATCTCCGGCCTTGCGCGCGGCATCGATCAGGCCGCGCATCGCGCCAGCCTCGCCAGCGGCACGGTCGCGGTGCTGGCCGGCGGCCATGACAGGATCTATCCGCCCGAGCACGCGGATCTGCTTGCCGCAATGATCGGCGCAAAGGGTGCCGCGATCTCCGAGAGGCCGCTTGGCCACGAGCCGCGCGCGCGGGATTTTCCTCGCCGCAACCGGCTGATCTCAGGCGCTTCGCTCGGCGTCGTCGTGGTGGAGGCCGCGCACCGCTCGGGCTCGCTGATCACGGCACGCATGGCCGGCGAGCAGGGCCGCGAAGTGTTCGCGGTGCCCGGCTCGCCGCTCGATCCGCGCGCGGCCGGCACCAACGACCTGATCAAGCAGGGCGCGACGCTGGTCACCGAGGCTGGCGACGTCATCAACGCGGTCGCGCCGATCCTGGAACGGCCGATCGCGCTGCCGCTGCGTGAGGACGAGCGCGATACGCTCGACGGCGATCCGCAGGCGCATGATCGCGCGCAGATCGTGAACCTGCTCGGGCCGAGCCCGGTGTCGATCGACGATCTGATCCGGATCTCCGGAATGGCGCCATCCGTCCTGCGCACCGTGCTGCTGGAATTGGACCTCGCCGGCCGGCTGGAGCGGCATGGCGGCGGACTTGTGTCGTTAACTTAGGAATTTGCCGCGTCAGCCGTTGCGCCGGTCGAATTCCGCGCGCGCGCTTTCGATCTCGCTCTGGTGCTGATGCGCCCATTGGCCGAGCGCCTTCACCGGCTTCCATAAGCCCCGGCCGAGATCCGTCAATTCGTAGTCGACGCGCGGCGGAATGGTCGGAAACACGGTGCGCGTGATCAGGCCGTCGCGCTCCAGCCCGCGCAATGTCAGCGTCAGCATCCGCTGCGAGATGCCGCCGACCATCCGCTTCAATTCGTTGAAACGCCGCGGCCCACCGCCGAGCAGCATGATCACCAGCACGCTCCATTTGTCGCCGACGCGCGCCAGCACGGAGGCGACCGAGCGGCAATCGCTTCCCTGATGCGCGGTGGGCGGCAGGTCAGGCGCGTTGAGGACAGGCACATTGAGGTGCTCGGGTTTCATGGCTGTGCTCGGGTATCAGAATTGTGCGTTCTTGCGGACGGTTTGAACAGTCACTCATATAGCGCCAGTTACAAACCTATACCACGGGACGCCTCATGAAACTGCTTCACATCGATTCCAGCGTACTTGGCAACCACTCCGTCAGCCGCCAGCTTTCGGCCGCGATCGTCGCACGGCTGCGAGCGGCGATGCCGAATCTCGAAATCGTCTATCGCGATCTCACCGCGACGCCGCTATCGCATCTCACGGGCTCACATCTCGCCGCCGCGCAAGGCGCCGAACCTGCGGCGGAGCTGCGCGAGGATCTCGCCTTGAGCCAAGGCGTGCTGGACGAATTTCTCGCAGCCGACATCGTCGTGCTCGGCGCACCCATGTACAATTTTACCGTGCCGAGCCAGCTCAAGGCCTGGATCGATCGCATCGTCGTGGCGGGCAAGACATTTAGCTATGGCGCGCAGGGAGCGAAGGGCCTGGCCGGCAACAAACGTGTGATCGTCGCGATGTCGCGCGGCGGCTTCTATGGCGCAGACACGCCGTCGGCCCTCGGCGAGCATCTCGAAACCTATTTGCGCTGGGTATTCGGCTTCGTCGGCGTCGCCAACCCCGAGTTCATTTCCGCCGATGGCATTCAGGCCGGTCCCGGGCAGCGCGAAAAGGCGCTCGCGACGGCATTGCAAGCCGTCACGGATCTTCGCGCGGCTTAAGACGCGCCCGTCCGGGCTGGCGGTCTGCTGATGAGGGCCAACATGCTCCGGTCAGCGACGACAACTTCCTCCACGTCGCCCCGCGAAAGCGGGGCGACGTGGAGAGTGCCGCTCGATGTTCGAATCCGAGCCCTCAATGGCTCGCGGCGTGGCCGACCTCGCCGGTGATGACGTCGCCGAACAGCTCCCACGCCTCGCCGTTGAATCTCATCAGCTGCATCTGCTCGATCGGGAAATAGTCATCGGGCGAGGTATTGACCTTGATGCCCGGCAGCATCAGGTCGGAGTGGAAATCCTTCAGGTTCGCGGCCTGCTTCATGATGTTGTCGCGGGTGAGATTGTCGCCGCACTGTTTCAGGACCTGCACCATCGCTTCCGCCTGCACATAGCCGTAGAGATTGTTGGCGTTGGTCTTGTCGCCATCGGGATAATATTTGTCCATGAAGTCGCGCCACCTCTTCACGGCCGGATCATCGTTCCAGGTCGGATCGGTCGGGTCCTTGAGATAGGCGGTCGAGATGATGCCCTTGGAAAATTCCAGGCCGGCGGGCTTCAGCACGGAGGCGACCGAGGTCGCCGTGTTGGCGAGGAAGAATTTCGGCCTCCAGCCGAGCTCGCCGACCTTGCGGATCGCCTGCGCCGATCCCTTCGGCGCGGCCCAGGAGAAGAAGATGTCGGCGCCAGAATCGTGCAACGCCACGATCTGGGAGTCGATCGAGGGATCGCTGACCTCATAGGACTTGTCGGCGATGATCATGCCCGCCTTGTCGCCGAGCCCGTCCTTCAGGCCCTTGAACTGATCCTTCCCGGCGTCGTCGTTCTGCCAGAACACCGCGATCTTGCTGTCCGGAAAATGATCGAGAATATATTTGGCGTAGATCCGCCCTTCGCTCTGGTAGTTGGGCTGAAAGCCCATGGTCCAGGGGAAGTTTCTGGGATCGCCGAACTTGGTGCCGCCGGAGGCGACGAAGAGCTGTGGCACCTTCTTGGCGTTCATGTACTTCATGATCGCCGAGTTGGACGGCGTTCCGAGCGATTGGAAGATCAGCAGCACCTCGTCGCTCTCGACCAGCTTGCGCGCCTGCTCGATCGCCTTCGGCGGGCTGTAGGCGTCGTCATAGGAGATGAAGTTGATCTTGCGGCCGTTGATGCCGCCTGCCGCATTGATCATGTTGAAGAACGCGGCTTCCGTCTTGCCGATCACGCCATAGGAGGACGCAGGCCCGCTATAGGGCATGATGTTGCCGATCTTGATCTCTGTGTCGCTGGCGCCCGGATCATACGTCTTCTGCGCATGCGCCGTGGTTGCGGTGATCGCAACGGCAGCGGCCGCCGCCATGGCAAACAGGCCTCGGGTCAAGCTCGGCATTCCTTCCTCTCTGCTCTAATTTTGTTTTGCGCAAGTGTCGCAAGCCGCATCGCGCCTTGCAAGGGCTGCGCTTATTCCGTCATGCGAAACGGCATTGTTGTGCGGCGTCATTTGTGATTGATGCAAGGCGCGCGCGACGAAGAGGTTACGACTTGGAACGAAAAGCAACGCGAACGGGACCAACACGACCGGGATCAATGCGAACGGGACCTGCACGAACAGGATCAAGGCACCCGAGGCTTGGCGCTGCCGGCTCTCGCATGGCCGAATGGCTGGCGGCGAAGGCGATGCAGCGCGCCGGATTCCACCGGCTCGGCTCGGCCTTTGCCAATCAACGGATCGCCGAAGCACGCGAGCGGCTGGCGCGCGGCGAGAGGCTTTATCTCGCGGGCTTCGGCCCTCCCGGCACGCATAATTCCGGCGTGGCACTGGTGGAGGTCACGCAAGCGGCCGGCCCGCGCCTGATCCTCAACAATGAGGAGGAGCGCTTCTCCGCAAACAAGCACACGTCGGAGTATCCGCGAAAATCGATAGACGCGATGGCCGCTGCATTGCGCGGCATGGGGCGCAACGTCGCCGACGTCTTTGCCTGGCTGACGACATGGGACTATCCGGCGCTTGCGGGAACGATCACCCGCACGGTGCCGGAGGAGGCGCCGCAAAGCCTGAAGCTGCTTCGCACCACGGAAGCCGCGGGCTTCGACGGCCGCCGCATGGACCAGATGACCCGCACGCCGAAGATTCTCGCGCGCCAGCTCGGCCTGGCAGAGCGCGTGCCGCTGATCCTGATGCCGCACCACGATAACCACGCCTGGTTCTCGTTTGCGGCCTCGCCCTTCGCTGATGACGGCGAACCGGTCGCGGTTGCGGTGCTCGACGGCACCGGCGATCTCGGATCGGTCTCGCTCTATGTCGCGAAGAGTGGTGCGATGACGCGGCTCTCCTGCAATGACAGCGTGTTCGACTCGCTCGGCGCGTTCTACAGCGTGATTTCCTCCACTCAGGGCGGCTGGACCTGGCTGTCCAGCGAGGGCCGCTACATGGGCGCCGCCGCCTGGGGCGACATGAACCGCGCGACGAATCCCTACTACGCGCGGCTGAAGGAAGTGCTGTGGTTTGGCGCAAGCGGCGAGGTGCGGCTCAATCGCGCCATGGCCAACTGGTATGTCGACCCGTTCGATCAGCCTTATAAACGCGCGCTGATCGACATTCTCGGCGAACCCTTGAAGCCCGCGCAACTCTGGAACCCCGATGCCGTGCTGCGGGTCGAGGACATCCAGCACCGGCCGGATACGCGGGATCGTCTCGACAAGGCCGCCGCGACGCAACTGGTGTTCGAGGATGCCATGATCCATGTGGTCGATCATCTCCTGCGCGCAACCGGCGCAAGCCGGCTGGTGCTCACCGGAGGTGTTGCGCTGAATGCGGTCGGCAACATGCGCCTGCTCGAACATTTCGACGAAGCTTGGTTCGCGGGCGCGCAGCAGCGCAAAGCGCGCCTGCATCTGTGGGTGCCA
>Ga0210406_10002366_pt1 | contig 21678 bp, 22 predicted proteins | sample IncBWC30MmetaG_FD_155454 | JGI IMG/M metagenome (GOLD analysis project Ga0210406, IMG submission 155454) | Forest soil microbial communities from Barre Woods Harvard Forest LTER site, Petersham, Massachusetts, United States - Inc-BW-C-30-M | ecosystem: Environmental > Terrestrial > Soil >... | reverse complement strand
CTTTAAGGATGGATTCCTCGATTCCGAATAATGCCGGATACGTTGCCTTCTCCGCGGCCTTATCCTTGCCTGCGGTTTTCCCCAGTTGCTCGGAGGTCTGGGTCAGGTCGAGCACATCGTCCACGATCTGGAAGGCCAGACCGATCGACTGCCCATAGGTCCGGAGGCGTCCGATATCCTTTACTGTTGCCCCGGCGTAGATTCCTCCGCTGACCACGCTGGCGGTAATCAGCGCCGCGGTCTTCGAACGGTGGATGTATTCGAGGGTGGCGAGGTCTGGCTTTTTGTGTTCGGCTTCGAGATCAACGACCTGGCCGCCGATCATGCCGTCGATGGTGCCGGTCGCGTGGGCGATTTCGCGGATGATCGCGACGCGAGCCTCGGCGGGGCAGATTAGCTGGGCGAGCGATTCATATGCCTGTGTCTGAAGGGCGTCTCCGGCGAGGATGGCGATTGCTTCTCCGAAGACTTTGTGGCTGGTAGGGCGTCCGCGCCTGAGATCGTCGTTGTCTAGTGCGGGGAGATCGTCGTGGATGAGCGAGTACGTGTGGAGCATTTCGAGCGCGGCGCCCACCTGCTCAATTCCTGCTGGCAGAGAGCTGGATTCCGAACGAACGCGCGAACGAGCGCGTGAACGAGCGCGCGAATTCGAGGCCGATGATTTAGCCGCCGATGCCGCTGCGATCATGCGCCCTGCTTCCATGCAGAGAATCGGCCGCAGGCGCTTTCCACCAGCAAAAACGCTGTGCCGCATGGCCTGATGGATGGAGGTCGGATGCTGGCTAGCCGGGGGCAAGAGCTGTTCGAGCGCGATGTCGGCGAGTTCGCGTCCCCGCTCCAGAACTTTTTTCAGCATGGCATCGCAGTATAACGGAAGGACACAGGGCAGGTCACAGGTGTCAGGTGCCAGGTTTCAGGAAAGCCGTATGCGGGAAGATTTCAGGCGGCGGGCGTAAGGTCTCAGGAAATTTTGGCGATGTTGATTTTGTTTTTCCTGAGACCTGACACCTGACACCTGACACCTGGTACTAGGCGGCTGCCTGGTGCGTGAGCCCGTGCAACACCGATCGCACAACGTCATCCTTGCGCGGTACGCATATGTCGCTCGCGCCCTTATTCAGCGCCTCGGTCCATAGTTCGTCGTCCGCCAGCCGGTGAGTGCCGACGATGCAAAGGCTGGGGAACTCGTGATGCAAACGCTCCACTTCGCCCGCTCCCGAAGTTTCCAGATCCAGCACCAACGCTCCAGCGCGATGTCTGGCAACGGCGGGGCGCACGTCTTCGTACTTGCCGGCCAAGTAGACAGAATCAAAGTGTTGAGAGAGACTGACCGCCAGAGTTTGTGCAGTTCTGGGGTCATTCTGATAGAGGACTACACTGAGTGCTTCCATACATTCCCCCTGACTACACCGCAAGTTCGCGGTGACCTTGGCTGCGACAGCAAACTGCTACCACAGGCGTTGTCAATTCCGATCCGAGCGCGACAGCGTTACTTGCGCAATGCCTTCTCGGCCGGGGGTTCGAACGGTTCAGTTTGTAGCTTTCCGTTCTGTTTTAACAGAATCTCTACTTTCCCCTCCGCTTCCTCCAATTGTTTGCGGCAGGTTGCGGAAAGTTGCATGCCTTCTTCAAATAGCGTCAGAGACTTCTCCAGTGGAACCTCCCCTTTTTCCAGTTCCTGAACAATCTTCTCCAGACGCTCAAGGCATTCTTCAAACTTCACCAATCCAGTTGCTCCTGCTCTCTATTGTAATGCCTCGACCGGTGCAAAATGTCCAGCAAATTTTTAGATTTGCACAGGTTGTTTTTGTGATTTTTCCCAAAATTACACCGAAGCCGGCCGCTTCGATCCGAGGGCCTCCAGAACGTCCACTGCGGAGCTATAGCGGCCCTGGGGAGCGCTGATTTGGGCCCCCTGCACCCGGTCACGGAGCGCCGCCAGCATCTCGCGAGCGATGGCCACGCCCTCCTCGCGGGCCGCTTGCGGGCTTGCGGTCCGGGTCATGCGGTTCAGGATTTCATCAGGCACGGAAACCCGCAGCTCGTTCTTCATGAACTCGGCATTCCGGGCACTCACCAGCGGCCAGATTCCGGCCACCACGGGAATTCGGCAGTGTTCGATCCGTTTCAGGAAACTCTCCAGCAGATTGAGGTCGAACACGGGCTGGGTCACCACGTATTCCGCGCCCGCTTCCACCTTGTATTCGAAGCGCTTGATCTCTTCGTCCAGGTTGGGTAATCCCGGATTTGCACCCACCCCGATGACGAAGCTGGTCCCGGCGCCGATCGGGTTCGTGCCAATGTCCAGTCCCCGGTTCAGGTTGTGAACGATGTTCACCAGTCCGATCGCGTCCACATCAAACACCGCTGTGGCATCGGGATAGTTCCCCATCTTTGGTGGATCCCCCGTGATGCAGATCAGGTTGCGGATTCCGGTTGCGGCCGCACCCAGCAGGTCGGACTGAATGCCCAGTACGTTTCTGTCACGGCAGGTGTAGTGCAGGATGGCTTCAATCCCAACCTCCTGTTGCATCAGCAGCGCCAGGGCCTGGTTGCTCATCCGCGCTGAGGCTCGCGGGCTGTCGGGGATATTCACCCCGTCCACGCCAACCGATTTGACGAACTTCGCGCCCTCGATCTCTTTGCGGATGTCGATGCCCTTGGGCGGGACGATCTCGACCATGGTTACAAATTCCCCGGCTGCAATTTTTGCGCCGAGGCGCGAGCGCTCCGCCAGGGGAATGCTGGCCGGAGGCAAAGGCGCTACTCCGGTATGAATCGCCTCCGTAACCGCGGTCTTGCCGCGGGCTTCGCGCACTCTTAGCGCGGATTTCATGGCTCGGATATGATCCGGCGTAGTTCCGCAGCACCCGCCAATCAGCTGTACGCCGGCGGCCACGAATTTTCGCGTGTAGCTTGCCATGTATTCCGGCGAACAGAGATAGATATTCCGTCCTTCGACCGAGCGCGGCATGCCGGCGTTCGGCTGCGCGGCCAGGGGCAGGGAAGTCACTGCCCGCACGCGCTCAATCGCGTCCAGCATCGCGACCGGCCCCACGCTGCAGTTGATGCCGAGCACGTCGACGTTCCATTCCGACAGGCGGGCGGCAAAGGTCTCGGGATCGGAGCCATCGAGGCAATTCCCGTCTTCGTCGATCGTCACTTGGGCGACGATGGGAATCTTCGCATCCACGTCCCGGCAGGCCAGCACGGCCTGGTGCAACTCTTCGACGTAGCCGAAGGTTTCGAGCATCAGCAGATCCACGCCGCCCTCGATCAGGGCTGTGACCTGTTCGCGAAACGCGGTGCGGGCCTCTTCAAACGAAGTCTTGCCCAGCGGCTCAATGCGGACGCCCAGCGGGCCAATCGATGCGGCCACCCAGGCATCGAAACTCTTGGCCGCTTCCCGAGCCAGATGAGCGCCCGCCACATTGATGTCGCGCACACGATCCGCCAGGCTGTGCCGCGCCAGGCGAAAGCTGTTCCCGCCGAAAGTGTTGGTTTCGACAATCTCGGCGCCAGCCTGCAGATAATCGTGGTGGACTCCGCGGATCAGCTCCGGCTGCGACAAGTTCAACTCGTCATAGCAGCGATTGATGAAGATCCCCTTGGCATAGAGAAGCGTGCCCATGGCTCCATCGCCGAGCACGGGCGAATGCTTTAGACGTTCAAGGAAGTTTTGTGGCATCTATTCGAGAATACTAGAAGGAGCGCGATAATTGAATTAAGGTGTCAGGTGCCAGGTGGCAGGTTTCAGGAAAGACCAAGGTCAAACCAAATTTCAGCGTTACGGTTTTCCTGAGACCTGACACCTGGCACCTGACACCTGAGCTGAGAGGAGGTCGCATGGGCATCGAAATTCGCGGGATGGCGCCGCTGCTGCAAGTGTTCGATATGCCGACGTCGATCGCATTTTACCGGGATGTGCTGGGGTTCGAGGTCGTGACCACTTCCAAGCCTAGAGCGGAGCACTTCGATTGGGCGCTGCTCCGGCTGAATGGCATGGAGTTGATGCTAAATACGGCTTACGAAGAGGACTCCCGTCCGCCCGAGCCTGATCGCGCCCGGGTTGCCGCCCACGATGATACGGCACTCTTCTTTGGTTGCCCTGATGTCGATGCGGCGTATGCTCACCTTCGGTCGCGTGCCGCGAATGTGAAAGAGCCAAAAGTCGCGCCCTATGGCATGAAGCAATTATATGTTCGCGATCCGGACGGATATGGCCTCTGCTTTCAGTGGCCGGCTACGCTGTAAATTAGGGTCCCCCCGGTCATGCAGCCCCCGTCGCGGACAGTCTTTACTTCTCGCCGGAAGGTGTATTCTATTGGCACCTAATAAGGTGCCTTCGATCAAGGAGCTGCGTCCCATGCTTGACATCACCAAAGACATCCAGTCGTTGACGACATTTCGCCGCCAGTCGAACCAGTTCTTGAAACAGCTAAAGAAGAGCAAACGCCCGGTGGTGCTCACAGTGAATGGCAAGGCAGCGGCCATAGTCCAGGACGCCGGCGCTTATCAGCGCCTGCTCGACATCGCCGCCAGGGCGGATGAAAAGGAAGCTATCCGTCAAGGCCTGGAGGATGTGAAAGCAGGAAGGACGCGGCCAGCGAGGGAATTTTTCGCCGAGTTTGAAGCGAAGCATGGCATACGTCGTTAACACCACTCCCCATGCTGAGTGCGACCTTGCCCGCCTGTACCGGCAAGTCAACGCCGAGTATTCGGATACGGCCATGGAATGGTATTTGGGGATCAAAGCGGCCATTCTCAGTCTGGAACAGCGGCCGAACCGCTGCCCGATAACGCGTAAGAAGGACAAGCTGAGGCACTTGCTTTACGGCCACAAGCCTCATGTTTATCGTGTGATTTATCGCGTCGTGGAGAAACAGAAGCAAGTTGAAGTGCTCCACATCCGCCACGGCGCCCGGCGGAAGCTCAAGCCATCCGATCTCGTGTAGGTTGAGCGCTCCTGTCCCGATTGCGTCGCTCCCTCAACCACAATTTCCTCCTTTGCTATAATCCTTTTCTTGCATCCAAGTGATTATCCCGCATGAGGTTGGAGTCCCAGGTTTGAAAAGAGTCCTGATTCTTCTGTTATTCCTGCTGCCCGCCAGTTTGATCCCGCTGAGCTGCGGAGGCTACTCCTCCCCCTCCGGCGGCGGTGGGGGCAGCGGTCTCAAATACCGCGCCTTCATCACGAATAACGTTAGCGCGGGTACTGGGCTTGCGGGTGTATATATAGTCGACGCTTCCAAGGATGTGCGTGGGAGCATATCCCCGATTTCCGCTGGCAACACTCCGGGGATGATGGTGGTCACGCCCAACCGAAGCCTGACCCTGGTCTTCAGCGGGAACGGCACACAATTCTCCGACAACCAGTTCACCATCATCAGCAACGCTGGCGAAAGCGCCGGCGGCCACGTAACTTTGCCCGGTCTTACCGAAAGTTTCGTGGTTTCCCCGGACAGCTCCGCCGCCTATATCGCCGTGCCGACCGCCCCGGTAATAGGACAATCTCCCGGAGTGATTGACGTCATTAGCCTGACTACGGGTGCCACGACAGTCGAGATCAGCTGCCCTGCCTATAACCCGAATGTGACGAACCCCGTCTGTCTTCCGAATCCCGTGCCCCAACCGCCGCCCAGTGTGTGCAACGTGACACCGTATGTGTGCGGAGGCTTCAACCCGCCGTATCGTTTTCTCTCTATCGGCAACACCGGAAATCGCGTTCTGGCTTTCAGCGAGGGCTCCGATGCTGTCGCGAATGCGATTGCGGTGATCACTCCGTCCAGTGTCGGAACGGCGAAACCTGTCGTGACTTTTGTGTCTGGCTCTGGCCCGACTGCCTTTGATCATCCGGTCTGGGCGTTTTTCAACAGCGACGACACTATCGCCTACGTGGTGAACTGCGGTGCCGAGTGCGGCGGAACCCAAGCCAGCGTTCAAAAACTCGATTTGACGACGAACACCGCAGGCACGCCTGTTCCCGTTCCGGCCGCCACCGTCGCTTTGGTCAACAACTCGACCATGTATCTCGCTGGAACTCCGCTACCGGCCGTGTCTTGCACGGTTCAACAGGTGCAAACCAGCTGCGGAGAACTCACGACCTTCGATCTCGCCAGCATGAGCGTGGTCGGCTCTCCCGTCGCCATCAACGACGGCTATCACAACCGCATCGCGCTGGGTGCGAACGGCCAGTTGTTTATAGGAGCCAGAACCTGTTCCCAAGCCGGCTGCCTCTCCATCTACAACAGTCAGAACAGCGCGGTGGGGACGGTTCCGCCCGGCGGCGTGGGGTTTCCTCCCGCTCCTGGAGACGTGACCGGCATTCAACCCATCGCTACGCGCACCGTGGTGTACGTGACCCAGGGCGGAAACCTCGGAATCTACGACACCAAGACCGATGCCTTGCAGTCTCTGCAGATCACCAATCTCATCGGCCAGTTCATTGACGTCAAGACGATTGATTTCTAGAATTCAGGTCTCAGGGGATTCTCCCGCGAGGCCAAGAACGACTAACGACTAACGACTGTCTTCCCTACCGGCTCAAGCGTCATCTCACGCGCCCTGTGTTGCTCGACCGCAGCCTGCGAGAATGGAAACGCGAACGTCGAGCCTCCGTACCACGCCGCCCACTGATCCATGTAATAGGGACTGAGGAATATCCCGCTCTCCCCTGTCACCAGGTTCAGCGTGCTTTCGTCAAAGTTCGCAAAATTCCAGGTCAGGCGTTCGGAGGGCCCGAAGCCCCGGCCGACCGCCTTCACCGTGTAGTTGCTCCCGCTCAAAGGATGGAATCCCGGTCCCGTGAAGCGCCCAATCACCGGAAGCTGGCTTAGCACCAGATGATCGATTTCAACTGGATAATTCTTTCCCCACTTCCATTGACTGAGGTCGGACGGAGAAACCGAATTGTCTCTTGACGGGTCGTCTACAACGGATCTCGTGCGCTTTACCACGTTCTCAACCGCAGCCGTCAGCAAGCTTCCGTAGTCTGTGTATCCCGGCGGCAGCCAGCGCGCCGGCTGCTTGGTGAGCACATTCTCCAACCAGACCGACGACATACCCCAGCGATAACTCTTCCAACTCAGCTCGCCACGATTCGGCCCATAGTGGGCGGCGCCCAGCTTCGGCTCGAGCAGCAACCGCGCGAGTTCCGCGCGCGCTTTCGTCTCAATTGTCGGCGCGGCCGAATCTGCCGACATCCGTCCATCCCAGTCGCGCAGAATGTCCGCTGCTCGCTTTGCGCGGTCTGAGGCGCTCGCGGCGTGATCGACGGCATATACGAATTTGTCGGCGCAGAAGCGGTCGTACGTGGACGACACATCCATCTGCAGCGCCAGCATGTCTGCGGGCGCAAACTTCTTGCCCGATTCGAGCACGCGATAAATGCGATCCGTTCGCCAAGGCGCATCCCAATCGGTGCTGATCGAATATTTGTAGCCTTCGGGAGTGATGCGCCCGTTGGCGGTCGCCAGAATTCCGCCGGGCGGATCGTAAACATGCGGCATCTGGTCGAAAGGAATCCAGCCCTTCCACTCGTGCGCATCGTCGCTGCCGCTCACCGGCAGGCTGCCATCGCCCGCGGCTCGGATCGGCACTCGTCCGGTAGCCTGATAACCGATGTGACCGTCGACATCGCCGTACATTACATTTTGTCCCGGCGCGCCAAACGTTGAGAACGCCTTACGAAATTCATCCCAATTCTGCGCGGAATCCACGTCGAAGAAAACCAGTCCCTCGCCGTCCTGCAAGGTCCAGCGCAGGGCAATCTTGCGCGTCTCGCCCGGAATCAGTTCGGTGATGATCGGTCCGTGCCGTGTTGTTACGACGTCGAGCGTCACATCTGGCTTGCCTTTTACGTGAATCGTTTCCTGCCGGTGTTGTGCATCGCGCCATCCTGCCGGAGTCTTGTACTGTCCCTGCGCATTGAATTCCTCGATGTAATCGTCTTCCACCGTCGGCCCAACGTTGGTGAATCCCCAGCCGATACGGTGGTTGTGGCCGACGATCACGAACGGAATTCCCGGCAGCGTGACTCCGGCCACGTCGAAGTTTCCGGTAGTCATCTTTAGGTGCGCCTCAAACCACAAATTTGGCATCTGGTGGTCGAGGTGCATATCGTTCGACAGCAGCGGTTTCCCCGAAACCGTATGCTGACCGGAAACGACCCAGTTGTTCGACCCCGGCCGGAAGGCATCAGATCCTTCCAGCGCGCTGTCCCAGAAATTCGCAGCATAAGCAGAAGGGTTTTGAAGGGGCGCGGCTTCAGCCGCGCCGTTGAGGCCCCGAAAAAAGGCGGGCTTTAGCCCCTGGGGGACGCGCCCCGAAATCAGCCGGCCATTTCCGCCCTCTGGATCAACCTCTTCGTCGTCATCGTCATCCTCATCACCGGAATTGGTCGCCGGTTCCTGATCGATCCGCCGCACATCGCCGGGCGGACGATCGCGCCAGGAAGAATTCACATACAAGTCCGCCGTCAGCTGCGGTCCCAGCTTTGCCAGAATTTTTTCTCGCGTCAGCGCGCGCTCGTAGCTGTAATGATTCAAATCCTGGACCATGCGCGCGCCCACCAGCAGGGAATCGGTCACCGTCCACGGCCGCGGCGTGTACTTCAGCAGGCGGAATTCCAGCGAAAGCCGGTCGCGATGCGAGTCGAGAAACGCATTCACTCCCCGGGCGTAGGCGTCAAAATAAGCCCGGTCGCGCGCGGAGATGTTCTTCTCCGCCGCTTCAGCTGCCTGCCGCAGCCCGAGAATCCGCTGCTCGCGGTCCATCTTCACCGTGTCCTCGCCGATGACTTCTGAAAGTTCTCCCGCAGCGGCGCGCCGCATGATGTCCATCTGCCACAGCCGGTCCTGCGCGGTGACGTATCCCTGGGCAAAAAATAAGTCTTCGAGCGTAGCCGCCTCAATCGTCGGGACGCCGCGCTCGTCGCGCACGACGCGCACCTTGGACGAAATGCCCGGCACCGCGATACTGCCATCCAGTTGCGGCAAAGGCGAGCGCGCGATCGAGTAGAGCCACAAGACGGCGGTGATGAGCGCCACTAGCAGCACGCCAGCGGCGTAGTACAGGATCCGCAGCGCAGGATTGCGCCGACGAATTTCTGGCAGGGGAGGAGCGACCGACATATCCACGATTGTAGGGACGCTCTCTGCTGCTGACAATAACTCCATGTAGAGACGGGGCTTTGCTCCGTCTCCGGCGGGGCGAAATAAAAACGGGAGATGTGCTAATGCGGTTTTGCGTTTTCACAGCCCTTGCGTAAGTGGCTTACTTCCGTTGTTTTTTTGCAGAGCACGCAATTTGAAAAGGTTTTGTACCCCCCCCCATTCGCGCTAAGTTATTCTAGTTAAAGTACTTAGCTCTATCAACTACATGAATAAGGACTTAGGTGGGTTTTCCGCGATTTGGCGTGCACTTCACGGGGTGCGGGGCCGCCGCTTCTAACCGCTTATTGTCCCACTTATCGTGTATTTGTCGTCTACTTGTCGCTTACTTGTCACAGAGCCGCCGAAGTTGGTTTTTTCGGCGGATTTGGGTCCGTCTCTGGAGACGGGCACAGTTTTCGATATTGCACTGTCGGGGAATTATTGCGCGATTGCGATTGCGTGTCTGTGATGGCGGTACTAGAAAAATGTGATGGAAAAAAATGCGCGAAGCGCGGGGAGGAACGGTTGAAATATCGCCAGCAATGTGACATCCTATACGATGTGACATGAGAAAAATCGTTCTCGACACCTCCGTCGTGGTCGCTGGACTTCGCACCCGTTTGGGAGCGGGAAATGCGGTTCTGCAGCTGGTCGCCCAGCGGAGACTGGTGGCGCTGGCGACTCCGCCTCTTTTCCTGGAGTATGAGGATGTATTGAAGCGTCCCGAGCATCGGTTGGCGCACGGCTTGACGCTCGAGGCGATTGACGAGTTTCTCGCGGAGTTGGCCGCTTTGATCGAGCCGGTCGAAGTTCATTTTCAATGGCGGCCGCAGTCCCGAGACCCGAACGATGAGATGGTTCTTGAAGCTGCGATCAATGGCCGGGCAGATGCGCTGGTGACATACAACGTCGCGGACTTCGCCGAAGCCGCCGAGCGGCTTAGAATTTCGGTGTTGCGTCCTGCGGAACTGTTAAAGAAGGTGAGACTGAGATCATGAGCAAATCTACTTATCCATTGAAGCTTCCGCTCTCCATCAAGAAGGCTGCCCAGCGGCTGGCGAAAGAAGACGGCGTGTCTTTGAACCAGTGGATCGCGGTAGCGGTCGCCGAAAAAGTTGGAGTGGTGGAAACCGCAGCCGACTTCTTCAAGAAGAGAGCAGGCAAGGCCACCGGCGAAGGACTGATGAGGTTTCTGCGCACCGCGCCCAAGGCCGCGCCCGATGCGGAGGACAGGCTCTGAGCCGCAGTCAAATCCCAGCCCAAATGGAGCTTGGACGGGGCACCCTCTGGATGATAGATGATTGCGATCGGCCCTGCCACCCGCCTGGGATCGCATTCAGGACGTGTAAACATCGGAAAGGACGACCTCTTGATCACGCTTCGTGCGTATCTCGACAGTAGCGGCAAACTGGATGACAACTGGATGACGCTTGCCGCTATTGCTGCTACAGATGCGATATGGGGTGAGCTTGAAAAAGAGTGGGATCGGATTCTTCAGGGCCACACTCCCAAGGGTTCATACGTCCACATGAAGGAGGTCTACCGTCTCGAAAAGGCTTTCGATAAGAATCTTGGGTGGAACTATGAGAATGCATTTGGGCTCGTAAACAAGTGCTTGGTCTACATGTCGCATCTTCCCAAGGACAAGTTGCGGGTGTTTTATTGTTCCGTTGATCTGCTCGCATGGCAGAAGTTGCGGGCAGAAACCTATCAGATGCCTGACCCGATAGACCTTTGCAACACATTCTGCTCTGAATTTGTGCTCACGTGGTATGGCTTTGTTTATCCTGCAACGCTCATCAATCCGAAAACGGATTCGGTTAAGTACTTCTTTGATCGAAACGAATACTTTTTCCAGCCGTTCTATGACAAGTGGAACCGAGAGCGTAATCAATCCGAGGCGACCGGACGGTGGAGTATCTGGAACGCCATTGATGAGGTCGCGCCCGTTGAAATGAAGAAAATCCCAGGTATCCAGGCAGCGGACATAATTGCATGGGGACGCAATCGTGAGACATTCGCGAAAGAGGGTGACATAGCTAGCCACTTGGCGCATATACTTCGCCAAGTTATGCCAACATCCTACGTGATCTGGAACGAAGCGAAATTGAGAGAGCAATTCAAGCGTTTAATTCACTTGCCATGAAAAAAGGCAAACGGATGGAAAAGTTTTGTGTACTTAGCGCGCGAAAGCGTACATAATTCTGTTCCGGCTATCGTGAAGGAGGTCACAATGCGACTTTCACGCGTTGCTCTCGGGATCGTTCTCTTAGTACCAGTCGGCGCAGTGCCGCAGAACCCACAGACACAACACCAAATTGATCTTCCGCATTTCTCGGGTACGAATTTTCCACAGATCAACGTCGGGACAGGCAAGGTCCGGGTGCCTTACATCCCTAGCGAGGACGCGATGCCAGCCCTTTGGCTGAAGCAACGTTCCGCGGACTTATTTGACCTCCTCGGTTGTTACCTCGACCAGCAATCTCTGGCAAACGAAGTCTCTGCAGAGCTAAAAAACGGGGGCGAGCCCATGAACGTCATTGAGACGAGGATAAAGTTGCTCAAGACGCTTGCGCGGAAAAACGTAGCGAGCCACTGCAAATGAAGACCCTCAAGCTGGTCACTTTCATCACGCCAATACTGCTTGCCCAACTTCTAGTGGCGCAGGCCAATATGGACGTACCGGTGCATCCTGTGCCAGCGAGCCCGCAAACGGACTGTCATTCGACTTCAAAGGTACTTCCAGATGGGAGCTTGCAATTCACAGATTGCTCTGGGGCCCGCACCCCAATGAAAAGAGAGTCGATCGCCAGCGCCGGAACAGGCATGGCTGGCGCCGCGGGTGCTGGAGAAGCGGTTCCGGCGAAGTACCCCGATCCCCAAACAAACGAAAAGTACCAAGAGGCGGTCCGAGCAGGATTTGATTATCAGACCTACTCTTATGCTCACGCGAAAAGAACGTTCGAATGGCAGTACTGGAGCGGACAGATCATCTTCTGGATTGCGATGCTGCTGGTTGGGGCCGGCCTTTTATTCTCCGCAGTACAGTTCTACCTTGGGTTCCGGCATCCTCTGGTGGTTAGGACCGGTGGCAGCGAGCCTCAGTCAGCACCGGCTGAAGCCGCAACGAGCGAATTCGAGGCGACCTTGCACGGAATAAAGCTCAAATCGTCGGTCTTGGGGCTGTTGATTCTAGCCATGTCAATGGTGTTTTTCTATCTCTACCTGAAATACGTCTATCCAATCACCAACGTCTCCTGATAAAGAGCGGCCTCTCGATCCACAATTTGGGCGACACGATATGTGCGCGGCGGGCGGCCGCATCAACATAGGTAGTGTAACGCGGGCTGAACGTCGACCGAATCAATCTGTGTCTGCGTCACTTCTCGCGCTATTGATTGACATGAATCCGCCTTTTCAATAGGGTTGGAAGCCGATGACCCGAAGCCAGCAGCCTGCATTGACACTCTTTGCCGTCGGGATGATCGGCCTCGGCATCCTCGCTCTGGTCTATGGCGATTTCGCGTTGGTGTGGCAGCCGGTCGCCCCATGGATCCCGGGCCGGACGGTTCTCGCCTATGCTTCGGGCCTCATCATGCTATTCGGTGGTGTTGGACTGCTTTTTAGAGCCACGGCGGCATGGTCGGCTCGCATCCTGTTCCCATATCTCATCGTCTGGCTCCTGCTGAAGGTGCCCGCTCTGGTGGTGGCGCCGCAGATGGAAGCGGTTTGGCTCGGCTTTGGCGAGCTTGCAGTGCTTCTGGCGGGAGGATGGATTTTGTTTGCCACGCTGGCCGGGCTGCGAGAGGGATCGCTGCTTACATTTGCCACGGGCGAGAAGGGCATCCGCATTGCGCGGATGCTCTTTGCGGTTTCTCTTATACCGATCGGACTCTCACATCTTGTGTATGTGAAGGAGACTGCTGAGCTGGTGCCGGCGTGGCTTCCTTATCGTGTTAGCTGGGCTTACCTGACCGGCGCCGGACAGATTGCCTGCGGTCTCGGCGTGCTGTTCTCGATCTTTCCGCGAGTGGCCGCGACGGCGGAAGCGGGCATGCTGAGCCTGTTTACGCTTCTCGTTTGGGGTCCTGCGATACTGGCGGCTCCGAGGACACGGCTGCCGTGGACGGCGTTCTTCATCTCGTGGGCGATTGCGTCTGCCGCGTGGGTCGTAGCGCAAAACGTAGTAGCGCAAAACATGGCACCGAAGCAGCCTGCCTAGGCGGGCGGGCAGTCCGCGGCGAGGGAGCCGGTTGGCGTAAGCGGCACTCGCCCAGTATCATAAATGCGCACCTCGAATGCGAACTTTGGAATGCGAACCTTCGGAATGCGACCCTAGGGAATGCGACCCTGGGGAATGCGAACCTTGGCGTGAATTGTCACTTTGAATTTCAGCGCCGCCTAACATGCTGCAGAAACGGATTGACGATCAGCCGACCATCTCGCGGGAGAGCATTCGCGAGGCTGAAGGAATTTTCCTGCAGCATCTCCGCCGCGTCGGCTTGAAGCAGACCGAACAGCGCAACGCAATTCTGCGGACGTTTCTCGAAACTCGTGAACATCTTTCGATCGACGAATTGCATCGGCTGGTCAAAAAAACCGACCCGCGCATCGGTTTCACCACCGTCTACCGGACGCTGAAGCTTCTGGCGGGTTGCGGCCTGGCCAGCGAAGTTGCCTTTCACGACGGCATCGCGCGTTACGAGCATCAGTACAACCGGCGCAGTCATCACCACATGGTATGTACGGAGTGCGGCGCTTCGGTCGAATTTTTCTCGGAGCAAGTCGGAGCGATCGAGCGGGAGATCGGACACAAACACCGCTACGTCACCACCCGCCACACTTTCCAGATCTACGGCGTCTGCGAAGAATGCCGCGATCGGAAGAAGACGAATGGACGCCGAATTGTCTAGCCCAGCAAACATTCCCGCGGATAGTCCAGATAATCGCGCGGCGAATCCAGCGCAAGGTTCCGTGGAGTGTCCTCATTGCGAAACCGTGATGCCGGCGAACGCGGCATTCTGTCCGGCTTGCGGATGGTCGATGAGGCCGCTTCCGCCCGCGGAACGGGCTGCCGCGGCTGCCGCTTATCTCCCCTTGATTCCTCCCGGAGTGCTCCTGCTGCTGCCGGCGTTTCGCGATAAGCGCTTCGTCCGCTTTCATGCCTGGCAAAGTATTTTGCTTTGGGGAGTCTTTTTCGTTTTGACCATCGCCGCCCTCTTCCTTTCGAATGTCGCTGCCGCCATGCTGTTTCTGCTGTTTGGACTTCTGGTTTCGCTGGCCATGTTGTTCTTGTGGATTGTTCTGTCGCTCAAGGCGTGGCAAGGCGAGCGCTTTGAGTTGCCGCTGTTTGGGGAACTGGCGGCACGGATGAAGTAGCAGGTCTCAGGTGACAGGTGGCAGGTGTCAGGTGCCAGGAAAACCGTAACGGTGAAATGCGAATGCTTTTGTTTTTCCTGAAACCTAACACCTGTCACCTGACACCTTGCCGTTCCCGTCCACATCGTTCAAAATAAACGATTCGCTTGATATCGCATAGGCATCCCAGGAGATCTCATTGAGCCAGCTTCAGCGCGTTAAGATCAGCGCTCTCGGCACCTACGTTCCGCCTCGCCTTCTTACTAACGCCGATCTCGAAAAACTTGTCGATACCAATGACCAGTGGATCATGGAGCGCGTCGGGATCCGCGAACGTCATCTTGCAGACAAGGGTGTTGCGACCAGCGATCTTGCGGTCGAGGCGGCGAAGAAGGCGCTTGCCGAGCGCGGCATCGACGCCTCCGAGCTCGACGCGATCATTGTGGGAACGGTTACGCCTGACATGTTTTTTCCCTCGACCGCTTGCCTCGTTCAAGACAAGCTCGGCGCGAAGAATGTCTGGGGATTCGATCTCTCGGCTGCCTGCTCGGCGTTTGTTTATGCCTTGCAAACGGGAGCGCAATTCGTCGCAACCGGATCGCATAAGAAAGTGCTTGTGATCGGCGCTGACGTGATGTCATCGATCATCGACTACACCGACCGCGCGACGTGCGTTATTTTCGGCGATGGAGCGGGCGCGGTCCTGCTCGAACCGGCGGAGGACGAGTCGCTCGCCCTTATTGACTTTTTGCACGAAGTGGATGGATCCGGCGGGTGCTCGTTGTATATGCCTGGTGGCGGAAGCCAGAATCCTTCGACTCACGAGACAGTCGATAAGAAGATGCATTTCGTTCATCAGGACGGAGCAGCGGTGTTCAAGTTCGCGGTGCGGAAGATGGCGTCGCTGTGCGAAGAGATTCTCAAGCGCAACAACATCAAGGGGAGTGAGATCGACGCCTTCATTCCGCATCAGGCGAACAAGCGCATCATCACCGCGACCGCCGATCGTCTGAATATGCGTCCCGAAAGCGTGATCATTAATATCGAGAGTTACGGAAACACAACCGCGGCAACGATTCCGCTGGCGATGGAAACCGCGCGCCAGGAAGGCAGATTGAAGAAGGGAAGTCTGGTGCTGCTGGCGTCGGTGGGTGCGGGATTTACGTCTGGAGCCACACTTCTGCGATGGGCGTACTAGACGCCAGCAGAGACGCGGCGAGCCGCGTCTCTACAATTGTGTTGTTGACCGATTTACTTTGCTGCCATTGCTCCGACTAATGATTCGACAATCTTGAAACCATCGGTGCCGCCTAGTTCCGGTTCGGCGGCGCGTTCGGGATGGGGCATCATGCCGAGGACGTTGCGACCGGGGCTGCAGATGCCGGCGATATTTTCGAGCGATCCGTTGGGATTCGCTTCGGCACTTATTTCGCCTTGCACATCTGTGTAGCGGAAGACGACGCGGTTGTCACGCTTGAGTTCCGCAAGCGTCATCTCATCGCAAAAATAATTGCCTTCCATGTGGCCGATGGGGATGGTCAGCACTTCGCCTTTGCGGCACGTGTTTGTAAATGGCGTCTCGTTGTTTTCAACTCTCACCTGCACCAGCTTGCAGACATATTTCAAGCCGATGTTGCGCATCAGCGCGCCGGGCAGCAATCCTGCCTCGCACAAAATCTGGAAGCCGTTGCAGATGCCGAGGACCAGTCCGCCACTGTCGGCGAATTTGCGGACGGAGTTCATCACTGGGGAAAACTTGGCGATGGCGCCGGTGCGGAGGTAGTCGCCGAAGGCGAAGCCTCCGGGGACGATGATGGCGTCGCAGTTCTCGAGGTCGTGCGAGTCGTGCCAGAGGAAAGTTACGGGCTGCTTCGCGACCTGCTGGATGGTCCAGTAGGCATCGTGATCGCAGTTCGATCCGGGGAAAATAATGACGCCAAATTTCATCGAGATCCTCGAGTTAATCTTAGAGATTGTATCTCGAAAAAAATCTTTCTAAATTAGTCCTATGGTTCCCGGCGATTGAGCCGTTGGATCCGGACGGTTCGGCGCAGCTTCGGGCTGCGGGGTCTGGCCGTCCTGGACTGAGCCGTTGTTGCCGGGGCTCGATCCAGGGTTGAGATTGAAATGGTTGTCCTCATAGTTGGGACTATAGTTGGAGCTATTGTCCGAGTTCGGCGGGTTCAAGCTTGCCGACGGGTCGCGGTCGTAGGACGAATTCGGGGATGAATCCAGTCTGTACGGCGGCGGATTGTCGGACCAGTCGTAGCTGTAATCCGGATAGTAAGAGTAGGCCGGCCACGGGCCATATGAATAAGGTCCATACCACCAGGGATCCCAACCAAACGCCCAGTACGGGCTCCAATAGCCGCCCCAGTACGGCCATCCGAAGGCGAAGCCCCAACCCCAACCACGTCCCCAACCCCAACCACCTCCCCAACCCCAACCACGGCCCCATCCGCCTCTCCAGGCATCGCCGCCTCGACCGAAGCCGGGCGTCGTGCGGAGGGGTCCGCCGAAATCGGACAGGCCTCTTCCTCGTGACGAAGCGCCGCTTGACGGGCCAAAAGAGTGCCACTTGCCATCGGAACTCCCGGCGTTACGAGCAGAGAGGCTTGAGTTCGCCGGGCCGCCGGAATTGCGCCCTGAGCTGGAGCGCGCGGAGCTACCCGAGTTCCCGAACGAATGCCACTGGCCATCGTTGATTGCGGCACGAACATTCGACGACCGATCTGCCGACGACCGATCTCCCGATGACCGATCTGCCGACGAGGCTCGACCGCGGCTGGTTCCCAACTCGCTGCTTTGGGAGCGACTCCCTCCGCCAAGAGACCGCGCGCCGCCATCGAAGCCGCCGCCACGAACACCTCGATCACCACCGCCGTAAACTCCGCCGCCACCATGGAAGCTTCCGCCTCCGCCGTGAAAACCGCCTCCGCCACCGCTATGAAAACCGCCGCCTCCACCATGGGAAGCACTGCCACTGCCGCCGCCACTGTGACCGCCGCCTCCGTGTTGAGCGAGTGCTGGATTTGGCAGGAGTGCAAGACCGATGACAGCAGCAAATGCGATGAGAAATCTGCGAAGACTGAATGTGCTCATAATCTGTACCTTCCCTCGAACCTGCGAGCGCAGTTTCGAGCGAGTAGCCCACTGTGGAAACGGACGGCGCTCTACTTAAATAGATTCTACTGCTATGCACGAGGTTGCGCGGATGGTAAATCAAATTGACGGTTGTTCATTGGCGACTTCCGGATGGCAAGCTTCTGTGATGAATTGACTATGTGCAAGCTTGATACGAACCGAGTTGCCGTGACCGCATGCAGTCTGCCGAGCTTCGCTTGGCTTGGACAGCCGAGGGCGGCTGTCCCTACGCGGGCTAGTGTGCCTGTCCCTCTACGAAACCTAATTTTTCACAATTGCCGCTAACGGTTTGGAGTCGCGCGATGCCATCACCCGCCCCTTGCGATAGTGCCGCAAGGAGCGGGCCACCCCACCCACAAGGCTTGGACATGCAGTACTTCGCTCCCCAATCCACGTCAGCTTATCGACTCCGCAAAAAAGCTTCACCAAAAAGCGCGGACGAGCATCTTAACTCCGCGTACCGCGCGTCGGTGGTGCATATATGCGTGCTGCAACCTGGCCTGGAATTGCCGCCTTTGTACTTCTCGCATCGTGCTTGCTGTTTGCGCAGCAGCAGCAGTCGACAACTCCGGCGGCGCCGCCGCAGACGAATGCCCCGGCCAAGGAACAACCAACGAATCCGAACTCACCGCCTCCGAGTAATGAACCGGCGCGCCCAACTACGGCACAGCCCGCTGCGGGACAAGCGCAGACAAGCGAGTCTGGGCAACAATCGACAGCCGCTCCCAAAGCTGGCGAGAGTCCGAAAGCAGAGGCGTGGCAGATCCTCGGCGACGCTTGCACAGGGGACAGAACGATCGCTCGTGTCACGGCGATCCGTGTTTTGGGGTTGATGCCGGACGATGGCAAAGCCCGGGGACTCGCGGAAAAGGCGCTCGGTGACGACAAACCGGAGGTGAGGTTGGCGGCGGCAGCAGCGCTGGGCGATATGAAGTCGAGAAGCAGCATCCCAAAATTGAAAAAGGCGTTGGACGACGACGATCCCTCAGTTGCCCTGGCAGCCGCCCACTCCCTTGACCTGATGCACGACAATTCCGCTTATGAGGTTTACTACGAAGTGTTAACTGGACAGCGGAAGGCTGGCAAGGGATTGATCGCCTCGCAAACATCGATACTGAAGGATCCGAAGAAGATGGCGCAGCTTGGCTTCGAAGAGGGCATCGGCTTCGTTCCATTCGCGGGCGTTGGATGGGTAGCTGTTAAGACGATCACTAAGGACGACACGTCCCCAGTTCGCGCTGCGGCCGCTAAGGTACTAGCCAAGGATCCCGATCCGGCGGCGACTAAAACCCTGGCCGACGCGGCGGGCGACAAGAGCTGGCTGGTGCGCGCAGCGGCACTAGAGGCTCTCGCCAAACGGGGAGACCCGGCGGTGCTTGACACGGTGAGCCAGTGCATGTCGGATAAAAAGGATGCGGTAAAGTACACCGCCGCCGCCGCGGTTCTGCGGCTAACGGCGATAAAAGAAGCGGGAACAGAGGTTAAGAAGAAGGGGCTCGGGAAGAAGAGTAAGAAGTAAGTCCCAAAGAGGAACCCGGCGGTGTGTAACAGGAAATAGGAACACATTTCTAATGTGGTATGAAAGACAGCCACTTTTCGCTTGACAATCCATTCGAAGTGCAGCAGACTTCGCCGGAAGTGGTTGCACTAACTAATAGTCGCTTCGGTGTAACTCGCTTTTCTCGTTTGTACGGCCGATCAGCGTCCCTCCCCAAGCAACAGCTCTAGCAAGAAGGGCCCCTTCACGAATTTGTGCGCGCGTATTTTGCGCTCGCCGCGCGGACGGTGAACTCCGTCTGGTGAGTTCGAGAAAGCGCACCGCTAAATGACAGACAACAAAACTTTAAGGAGGGATATCATGAAACAACGCTTGATGTTTTGGGCACTAGTGGTTGTGTTGGTCGTGGTTGGAGCACTCCCGGCAGCAGCAAATACCATCGCTGTGGCCAACGTTACCGACACCTGCTCTGGCTACACAATCACGGTTGCTGGAAAGTTTTTGTCGAAACCGTCGCACGTTAACTACACGATCACGCTGACTCCGACAGTCGGGTCCCCAATCACAATTTCCGACTCCATTGCCGTGACTCCGCATCCGCCCCACGGAACCTGGAGCGGGACCAACGCGCAGACTTGGGCGCACTATGGTGTAACCCTCAACGGCACGTACACGCTCACAGGCACAGCGACGCTGGCGACATCCACGCCGCACAGCAGAAAGATCATATTCACACCCACCACGATAACTTGCACGATCGCGTCCGTCACGTGTTTACCATCCAGTTCATTGGGCGTACTGGTGCAGGCGCCGAACGTGACCTCCTACGTTCCCAATGGAGCATGGGCAACGGCCAATACGGGTCTCCAAGTGGTGCAGCTTGAGCCGACTACGAGTGTACCCGCGTCGGTTGCCACTCCCGGCGTTGTCAATTCCTGTTCCTCGAACTCGGTGACGGGAGAGACGGTGTGCAGCTCCAACGGCACCGACGTCTATCTGCTCACGGGATCAACCCTCAACAGCACGCTGACGAGTGGCGCGGACGCGTTTACCACCTTCTCGGGAGGCTCGTGCGAAACCTGTGGCGTGGCAATGAACGAGTCGGCTAACAAGGCGGTACTGGCGATCGGAGTGAGTACGTCGCCATCGCTAAGCGGCCTTCAATTCCTGGATCTGGGCAGTAACACGTTCGGCGCGCCGGTACCGGCGACCAACCAGGTTTCGGAGGACATTCTCTGGGACCAGGGACGCAACCTGGTGCTGTCGCCGGGTGAGGGCGGGGTTTACGACCTGTTCAATACTTCGACTGGCGGTGAATTCGGCAACTTTATCGGCGGCACGCTCGATTCCGGGGCGGAGGATTGCACGACCGGGATTGCGCTGTCAACGCTCGAGTTTACCGATGAACTCTACCTCGGCGATCTGACCCAGGCCACGTTTGTCGCGGGTTCGCCGGGAACCTGGACGACACCGGGCCAACAGGTACAAAGTTTTCCGGAGTTCAGCGGCTTTGCGGCTGGAACCTCGGGAATCGCCGTGGCTCCGGGAACTCATTTAGCGGTCGTAACGGGCGAGTTCGGCGGGAACGCGTTCGGGGTAATCCAACTTCCATCGACCTCGGGTGCGGGTACGCCCGCAGTGGTGGATTATGCTGCTGCAGTCATGCCAAACACTCCTGATGGAAATGTCTTCCAGCAGGGGCTTGATCCGCACACGGTCACGGCGTACTTGAGTCCAAACAGCGGCAAGGCTATCGGGATCATCGCCAACGGGCCCGGCTCTCCGCCGACGTTCCTGGGGGTGATTGACCTGCAGGGCCTGCTGAATGCGCCGCGTTTAGCGGGAACGCATACGGTGGATCCGACGTATGACCTGATCGCAAACGGTGTTGTGACCTATGTCGCGACCCAATGATTGAGTGAGCCAGCGGGGTTATTCCCCGACGGCCGCTCGACGTAATCCTGCCCCATCCTCACCTTGGGTGGGGCAGGACTTTTCTGCAGTTTCAATGTTAGTTCACAATTGTCGCGAAGCAACTCCTCCGCGATGGAATCCCACTCATCGCGAAGTGCGCTTCGGGGTAACCGGGTTTTCTAACCGTTAGCAGCTTTGTCTTCGGGCCCAACCCCCTCCTCGATGCCGGCTTTCTTGTCGACGCCTTTGGGAAACGAAACAATCTGGGCTGGCATAGCGCGCGGCGGCTGGAAGAACCTGCGCTTGGTCCAGTTGAGCAAACCGAGATTGACCGCGCCGAACAGCGCTGCGATTAGGGGATATTTGTTGATCGTCTCCAGGAAATTGACGGTAACGATCGCCCTCCCGTTTTCCCGAACACGGCCCTTGCCGGAGGCTCCAAATTGGAGGTGATCAGTCCCGATCAGCAAGGAATCCACGGTTAAAGGAACGTCTTTGTGTTCAGAACGTGCGACCAGGCCGCCGTGCGCTCTTTCTTGGTCCGCAGTCTGCGCCGCAAAGACTCCGATTTCCTCGGCACGGAAGCTTTGCCGGTGTGCATGTCCGAATCCG